>Ga0207678_10001486_pt1 | contig 21513 bp, 17 predicted proteins | sample KBSC63metaG_FD_184319 | JGI IMG/M metagenome (GOLD analysis project Ga0207678, IMG submission 184319) | Corn rhizosphere microbial communities from Kellogg Biological Station, Michigan, USA - KBS C6-3 metaG (SPAdes) (version 2) | ecosystem: Host-associated > Plants > Roots > Rhizosphere > Soil ... | reverse complement strand
CTCCCAATCGACCTGGATCGTCTGGCGGCCAATTCCTTCGAGCAACCCCGCGACGATCAGCATTACCACCGCGCCGGCCATCGCGACCGAGGCCTGGCGCCCGACAGTGAACGCGAAATCGGTGCGACCTGCCCGTCCGGGAAAGGCGATGGCGGTGCCGATGCGGAAGCCCGCGGCTCCCGACAGGATGATCGCGAATATCTCGGTCGTTCCGTGGATGGTGAGCCAGCCTGCCGCCTGCATACCCAGGCCCTTGGCAGCGAACACCGCCAGAAAGGCGCCCAGCATCAACCCGTTATAGGCGATCAGCAACACGGTCGGGATGGCGAACGCGAAGCCCAATGCGAACGAGAAGATCGCGATCTGCGCATTGTGCGTGAACAAGGCGGTCGCGAACACTGCGAGCCCGTCTTCGTGATGCTTGCTGTTGTACAGCGTGTCACGCAGCGCCTGTGCGCTGGCGGACGGATCGCGCCCCTGCGCCATGCTGTCGGGCATGATTGCGTAGAAAAAAGTCGGGTCGTGCATCACGGTCAGGAAGCCGGCGAGCGCCGCGATCAACGTCAGCACGAACGACGCCAAAGTCTCGCGCCAAAGCCCGTGCACCGCCTGCGGCCAGCCATGTGCGAAGAAGTCCTTGAGCTGCGTCCAGAATGAGGTCGGCACGCCGTAAATATGGAAATAAGCGCGCGTGCACAGCGCCTCGAGATAGGTGACCAAAGCGCGATCGAGCGAGGTCTCGCGCGCGACCGACAGTGACGACAAGGCCGATCGATAGAGCAGCGGCAGCAGCAACAGATCGTCTTCGGTAAGCGCGCCGATCCCGCGCCGCTCGATCCGCGTCACGATCCCGTCGAGCCTTTTCCAATTCACCTCATGCGCGGCGCGGAAGCGGCTCGCATTGACCAGCAGAGGTTGGGCGGGCGCGTTCACAGCAGATCCCTCCGCTTGAGGTCGACATAGGCCGCGACCAGTTTCTCAGCGACCTGGCCATACGGACTCTCGATCACGTGCGCCCCGAGGTGACGCAGCCGCAGCAGCACCAGATGGCGGTCGCGCAGCAAAGCCGCTGCGGTCACCGCGCGCGTCACGTCGTCCGCGCTTTGCGGCTCGGCATCGACCAGTCCTTCGAGCTCGTCGTCGCGGAATATCACCACAAGCAACAAATGCGTCTCGACCAGCCGCGCGGCGGCGCGCACCATGAATTCAGCCGAGGTCAGGTCGGTGAATTCGGTGAACAGCACGATCATCGACCGCCGCTTCAATATGGTCGCGAGATTGGTCAGCGCGAAGGTGTAATTAGTCTCGTCGCTGCCATAATCCACATCAGCGGCGAGGCTCTGCAATTCGGGAAAGGCGGCACTCCCGCTGATCAGGCCGGATGCGATGCGCGGCCGGCTGTCGAACGCGTGGAGCGCGACGCGATCCCCCAGTTTGAGCGCGATCCATGCGGACAGCAGCATCGCCGAAACCGCGCGGTCGACGCGTGGCAAGCCTGCGACCGGCTCGCTCATCTGCCGCCCGCAATCGAGCGCGAACACGATCTGACTGTTGCGCTCGGAGCGATACTCCTTCGCATGTAGCTTGAGGTGCCGGGCCGACTGTTTCCAGTCGATCGCGCGGCGATCCATGCCCGATCGATATTCGACCATCGCGTCGAAATCGACGCCGTCGCCCCGGTCGATCTGCGACAATAAGCCTTGCAGCGCATGTCGTTCGAAGATGCGCGCGCCGCTTTCCCGCACCGGGCGTACGTCGGGCAGGATGATCGTGCGCAGCGACGCCGGGCGTTGCGCCTGTTTCCAGGCAAGGCCGAGCGGGCCGGTCCAGCGCAGCCAGAGCTTCTCGACGCGCGCAGTGCCGCGGCGGATCGCGATGATCGGCAGGACGCTCTCGCCCTCCCTCCCTTGGAGTTCCAGCCAAAGCCGCCCTTCGTCGCTCATCGACAGCAACGGGCTGCCATCGAGCGCGACTTCGCACCAGCGCGGCACCAGCGCCCCTTTGATCGTTACCGCGACCGTCGCGTCCGCATCGCCACCGACCGGTGCGCTCTTCGGCATCGTCACGGTGAGCGTCGCATGGTGCGGGTTCGCGCCGATCAGCACATCCGCGAAGGTCAGAATCAATATTGCGACGGGCCACGCCAGTCCCGCGAACCACAGATGCGGCAGCAGCACGCCGACAGCCAGGCAGACGGGCACACCTGCCGCCGCGGTCCAGATTGCCAGGCGTGTCGGCGATATCAACGTGGCGCCTCGATACTCTCGATGATGCCGGTCACCACCTCCTCGACCGAGCGCCCGTCAATCTCGGCGGCGGGGGAAAGGATCAGCCGGTGGCGCAGCAGCGCGCGGCTCAGCGCCTTCACGTCGTCGGGAATGACGAAGTCGCGCCCGTCCAGTGCCGCCCGTGCACGCGCCGCCGCCGCGAGCATCGCGCCCGCACGCGGCGATGCTCCACTTTCGAGATCCGCGACCACGCGCGTGCCACGGATCAAGGCCGCAATATAGGCGACCACCTCGTCGACCAGTTTGACCTCGTGCACCGCCGCGATCGCCTTGGCGATGATCTTGGCGTCAGCCTTGCGCGCGACGCCCCAATCCTCGGGCGACATCGCATCCTGTCGCGCGCCGTGCGTGGCGATGATGCGGCGTTCTTCGTCCTCGTTCGGATAATCGACGCGCTGCTTGAACAGGAAACGGTCGAGCTGCGCCTCCGGCAGCGGATAGACGCCCTGCTGTTCGATTGGATTCTGCGTTGCAATCACCATGAAATGATCGCCGAGCGGCAGGCTCTGGCCGTCGATCGTGACGGTCCGCTCCTGCATCGCCTCCAGCAGCGCGGCCTGCGTCTTGGGCGGGGTGCGGTTGATCTCGTCCGCCAGCAAAAGGTCGGTGAAGATCGGCCCGCGCGTGAGCGTGAAGGTCGAGGTCTGGAAGTTGAACAGATTGGCGCCGATAATGTCGCCCGGCATCAGATCCGGCGTGAACTGGATCCTCCCGAAATCGAGCCCGACCGCGCGGGCGAAGCTGTGCGCGAGCAAGGTCTTGGCGGTACCCGGCGGTCCTTCGAGCAGGACATGCCCGCCCGCAAACAGCGCCACCAGCATGAAATCCAGCGTCTCGTCCTGGCCGACCACGGCCTTGGCCACCTCCTCCCGGATCGCTTGCGCCAGCGCCTGAACCTCTTCCACCTTCACGCCTTTTTCTCCTTTTGCCATTGGTGGAGCGCCTGTGCGGCCACCACCAGCGCGTCCTGGTCCTGGGTCGTTTCCGCTGCGCGCGCGAGCTCGCTGAAGCGATGCCCGCGCCAGGCGCCCAATTTGTCGAGATAGGCGTCGAGCGCGGCATCCTTCAGCCGCGCCGGAACGCCGAAGGTGGCGACCGCGCGCTCGCGGATCACCTGCGCGTAACGCCCGCCGAGCGAGGTTTCACGCCCTGCGCGGCGGATCAGCTTGGCGCTGTTCTCGACCAGAGCCGCCTTGCCGAATGCGATCGCCCGGGCGCGCGGGCGGATCGGCCCGAACCGCCCCAGCGCATGCCAGCCGACCAGGAACAAGACCGCTGCCAAAGCCAGCGTCATCGCCAGGAAAGGCGGTGTGAAGGCGAGCTTGAGCGGGCTCTGCGAATGGCCGAGCCCGTTCATCGTCACGTCGAATGCAATCGATCGCGCACCGTTGCCGTTCATCCAGTCAAGCATAGCGAGCGCGGCGGCGGCCTGGTGCGGCTCCTTGATCCCCGCATTTGACAGGAGGTCGGGATCGGCCAGCACATAGGTCGGGCCCGTGCCAACGCGCAGCAATACCGCGCCGCCCTTTCCATCGGTCAGCAGCGGCGTCAGCCGGGTGAAGGTCTTCTTCTTGTTCGGCTTCTGGGCCGTGATTACCTGCAAGACGCGCGGGGCAGCGAACCGGATGTCCGGATTGAAGCCATTCCGGGCAGCGAGCGGCGCGCCATGGCTAATTCGGCGATGGATCACGAACCTCGTACCCGGCGCGAACAAGCTGGCCGGATCCTCTTCGGAAGTCAGCCCGGCGATCCGTACCCAGCCCTGATGCTCGGAGTCGTTTACCGTCGACCATTTTGGCAGGACGAACAGGGTCGGCTTGGCGCTCCGTGCCTCCATGATCGCCGTGATGTCGTCGAAGCCTTGATCCGGCGTGACGACCAGCAGGCCATCGGATCCGAAAAGATGCTCGTTGCGGATGATCTGCGGATTGCGCCCGGTGGCCTCGGCAAGCTGCACGATCCCGCTGAACCCGACCGCAGCATTGGACAAAGCGTGCGTGCCGCCATTGTGGCCGGATCGCAGATCCGGCGCGAACGCCCCCATCACCAGGGTGCCGATGAAGCCCAATATGCCGATCGCCAGCATCAGCGCGACCGTGCGGATGCGGAACACGTCACCAGGCGAGGTCGCGCGTGGATTGATCGAGAGATCGCTCATGCGGCTTTCCAGGCGGCGGTCCGCGCGAAATCGGCATAAGCGGCGCGACATTCGGCCCAGTCGCCCGCATCGACGGCGCGGCCGCCGAACAGGCTGCGTTCGACCACGCCGGCAATGCCCGAGAAAAGCTGGCGCGCGCGCTGCGGCAATGCCGACGCGCTCGCCAGGTCGCGGCTGGTGATCGCCGGCCGCACCAACCCCGGTCGGCGCCGGCCGATATCCTCGACGCTGCGCAGAAGCAGATGGTGCGCCGCCTCGGCGAAGCGCCCTTCCTCGGCAAGCGCGTCAGCCTCCTCCAGCCAGGCGCGGACCGGCGCCGCCTCCGGACGCCATTCTTCCTCTGCTTCGATCACTTCCGTGCCCCGCCGGCGGCGCAATCGCGGCATCCGCCACGCGCCTTCCTGCGCACGGGTCCAGATCATCCAGACCAGGGCAGCGAGCCCCACGGCCAACACCGACCACAGCAGGATCCGCGCATAAGGCGCATCGGGAATGAAGCCGCCAAGCCAGTCGAGGAAACGGCCAATCGGGCGGAAGACGCTACGTACCCACTCCCCGAACGCACGCAGCCAGGCGGGCGGCTGGAGCGGCGGCGCCCTGCGCCTCAGATCGAATTGAATGTCAGGATTTGCCCGCAATGCGCGATGCGCCGCAGCGAAACGTTCGGCAGCATTCTCAGCCTGACCCGCGATGACGACCCCCGTTGTCTGCGTCTCTGTGTATCGCAAGCTGAGGCGCCCGCAATGGCCAAAAGCAGCGGATATTGCCCACCGTAATGGAGGTATTATCCAGGCTGGACAGCGGCTTGTACGCCGGTCATGTTTCGCACTTATCCGTCAGGGGAAGACGGGCAGGGGGAGCAGCGAACATGGCCGAACTGAACGATCGATCCGTCTCCATCGGAAGAATTTTCAGCCGCGCGTTCGGCGTGATGGGAAGCAACCCGGCGGTGGTGTTCGGGGTCGCGCTTGTGCTCGGCGCGGGACCGCAGATTCTTTACTTCCTGCTGATCGGTTCGAAGCTCACGGCCGCCCGGACAGGAGTGCCCTTCGGGGCCGCAACCATCGGCTCAAGCTTGCTGGTCTTCCTCATCAGCATGATCGCGCGATCACTGGTGAGCGGCTGTATCACGCGTGCGACCGTCGCCTATAGTCAGGGTCGGCGGGCGAGCCTGGGCGAATGCCTGCGCATCGCGCTCGAACGCTTCCTACCCGTGATCGCCGTATCGCTGCTATTCGGCATTATGGTGGTCTTTGGCATGATCTTCCTGATCGCCCCCGGCATCATTCTCGCGGTGATGTGGGCGGTTGTCGTGCCGGTCACGGTCGAGGAGCCGGTCGGCGTTTTAGGCGCATTCAATCGTGCCCAGGCCCTCACGAAGGGTGCGCGCTGGAAGATTTTCGGTCTGTTCCTGCTGCTGCTGCTGATCGGTATTGGCATCGGGATCATTGCCGTCCTCGTTTCGACCATGGTCCTCGGCATTTCCTATCAGAGCCCAACCGTGGCCCTGACTGCTTCTGCCATCCTCATAAACGTGATCGTTTCCACGGTTTCCGCGGCCTTCTGGTCAAGTCTGCAGACCTCGCTGTTCGTTGAACTGCGCGAATGGAAGGATGGTCCCCTGGATACCAAGCTGGGCGAGATATTCGAATAGCGGAAAACGAGCTGTTTGCGCGGGGCATGGCGCGCTAGGAAGTGCCATGCTCCTCGACGATCAGCTCCGCCACTATTTCGGCACGGACGATATCGCGGCGATCCCGCCTGCCGCCCTCGCCGCCGGCACCGAACGGCTGCGGGTCGAATTCGGGCTGCAAAAGGATCGTGGGCGGCGCTTCGCGATGTGGGCTTTGCTCCACATGCTGGACGCCGCGCCCGACCTCGACGTCGCGTTCAAGGATGAGGCCGACCGCGATGCGGCGCGGAGCTTCATGGAGCTGGCCGAGCAAGACGCGGACGACGACGCCTGAAGGAGATCCTTTCCCCGGCCGAGGCGCGGCGGATCGCGCTCTCGGCGCAAGGCTTCGGCCAGCCCCGCCCGGCCGGGCCGATCGGCCAGGCGCATCTCAGGCGCGTGGTCGAGCGGCTGGCGCTGCATCAGATCGATAGCGTCAACGTACTCGTCCGCGCGCATTACCTGCCGCTCTTCTCGCGGATCGGTGCCTACCCGCGAGAGGCACTCGACCACGCCGCCTGGGGCCCGAAATCGAAACGCAGGCTGTTTGAATATTGGGCGCATGAGGCCTCGTTACTGCCGCTCGACCTGCAGCCCTTGTTGCGCTGGCGGATGGCGCGTGCCGAGCGGGGAATCGGCGTCTGGGGCAATGTGAAGCCCTTCGCCGGGGAGAAACGCGCGGAGGCCGATGCCCTGCTCAAGCGCATCGGCGATGAGGGCCCGCTCGCTGCCTCCGATGTCGCCGAAACGCGCGGCAAGGGCGGCTGGTGGGGCTGGAGCGAGACCAAGCAGGCATTGGAATATCTCTTCTGGTCCGGCCTCATCACCACGCGCACGCGGCGCGGCAGCTTCGAACGCGTTTACGACCTGCCCGAACGCGTGCTGCCGCGTGCCATCCTCGACACACCCACGCCGCATGAGGCGGATGCGCAGCGCGCCTTGCTCACCCGCTCGGCGCGCGCGCTCGGCATCGCCACTGCCACCGATCTGCGCGACTATTTCCGACTGAAGCCGGCCGACGCCCTCCCCCGCATCGCCGAACTGGTGGAAGAGGGCACATTACGCCCGATTGAGGTACGCGGCTGGAGCCAGCCCGCTTATCTCCATAGCCAGGCTAAAATCCCGCGCCGTATCGCGGGCCAGGCCTTGCTCGCGCCGTTCGATCCATTGATCTGGGAACGCGCACGCACCGAACGGATGTTCGGCACACGCTATCGGATCGAGATCTACGTGCCCGCTGAGAAGCGCGTCCACGGTTATTATGTCCTGCCGTTCCTGATGGACGGTCGGATCGTCGCACGCGTCGACCTGAAGGCGGATCGTCAGGCGGGTCGTCTGGTCGTCCAGAGCGCGCACCGCGAAGACGTCGCGCCTGACGAAACGCCCGAACGTCTCATGGCCGAGCTTCGTTTGATGGCGGGCTGGCTAGACCTCGAAGGGGTGGCGATCGCCGGGCGCGGCGACCTTTCCGCGGCGCTCGGCAAGCTGTCTTAACCGTGGGGCCGATGCGTTATGGGCGCGGCGCATCCCATGGCCAGGTCATCCAGAGGAGCCGGGGCAAGCACGGGGATATCCCGCGCCGCCCCGCCCCCGATCCCCTCAGGCAGCCTCTGCCAGCGGGGCTTGCGGCTCGATGATCCGATCGAGGCCGAGGATCATGATCAGCTTGTCGTCAACCGTCGCGATGCCCTCCAGGAACGCGGCAGCCGCACTTTGTCCGACATCCGGCACGGGCTGAACGTCCGCCGGGTTCAGCGTGACGATATCGCTCACGGCGTCCACGATGATCCCCTGGAGCTGGTCGCCCGAGCGTACCACGATGATGACGTGCCGTCCGCTCGGCTCGGTCGTTCCCCATCCGAGGCGCTGGCTCAAATCCAGCACCGGAAGGATCACGCCGCGCAGATTGACCACGCCGCGCACGTGAGGGGGTGTGTTAGGCAGCGGCGTGGCGGGCGACCAGGCACGGATCTCGCGGATCGCCATGACGTCGATGCCCAGCCGGCGATCGCCGATTTCGACAGTGATGAATTCATGCGACATTGATCGCTCCTTCAAAATGCGGACCAGTCGTCGCTGACAGCGACGGCGGTGTTGCCGACGCTGCGGGGCGCGCGCTGCGCGCGGCTGGCGCGGGTCTGCAGCTGATGGACCGGGTTGGCGGCCCGCGGCGGCGCGACGGCCTCGCCCAGGCTGAAGCGGCCGATATGGCCTGCAAGCGCATCCGCTTCGGCGGCCAGGCTCCGCGCGGCTGCGGTCGCTTCCTCGACCATGGCGGCATTCTGCTGGGTCACGCTGTCCATCTCGATGACGGCGGTGTTGACCTGCTGCAGGCCGGCGGCCTGCTGCTCGGCTGAGGCGGCGATCTCGCCGACAAGGCCGTCGACCTCGCCGATCGTGGTGATGATGCGGCCAAGCGCAGCCCCCGTCTCGCTGACCAGTGCAACGCCAGCATCGACCTGTTCGGAACTGGCGGTGATACGTCCCTTGACGTCCTTCGCGGCATCTGCCGAACGCTGCGCCAGCGCCCGGACCTCAGACGCCACGACCGCAAAGCCCTTGCCGGCATCGCCAGCGCGCGCCGCTTCGACCCCCGCGTTCAAGGCCAGCAAATTGGTCTGGAAAGCGATGCCGTCGATCACGCTGATAATCTCGGAGATTTCGGCCGATGCGCGCTCGATGCCGTTCATCGCCTGGATCGCGCGGCCGACAACCTCGCCGCTATGCTCGGCTTCCTGGCGCGCCTGGACCACTGCCTTATTGGCCCGCGCTGCATTCTCGGCTGCCTCGCGCACGGTGGTGGTGATCTGGTCCATCGCCGCCGCGGTTTCCTCCAGGCTCGCCGCCTGCTGCTCGGTGCGGCGCGACAAGTCGTTCGAGGCCTGGCTGATCTCGCTTGCGCCGGTATGCACCCCGCCGCACGACTGCGTTACGGCGCCCAGCACCGTCGAAAGCTGATCCAGCGCATTGTTGAAGTCGCGCCGCAGCGGCTCATATTCGGTGGGAAAGCTGATCGTGATCCGATGACTAAGGTCGCCCTCGGCAAGACGATCGAGGCCGGTCGCGAGCGCATTCTGCACCAGGGATTGCTCCTGCGCGACCACGGAGACCTTTTCCATGCTCTGGCGGAACACTGCCATCGCCTTGGTCATTCGACCCACGCAATCCTTGTTGTCGGTATAGGCGATCGGACTGTCGAGATCGCCGGCAGCAAGTGCCTCCATGCGCAGCACGGTATTCACGTAGGGAGTGCAGACGAGCTTGGACGCGAGCATCGTCACGCCAGCCAGAAGAAAAGCCGTTCCGATCAGAACACCGATGACGAGGCTCTGGCTTATTCCCGTCGCATGGACGGCGGCGTAGGAGCCGGCGATGGCGGCGACGGCCCCCAGAAGCGAATAGATCAAGAGTAGAAAACGGAATTTCGCCCTGATCGGCGCACGCTTTTCAAACCAACTCAACATGGGCACCCCCAGTTCACCTCAACGGAGCCTGGCGGACCCCCCGCTGCCCCTGTTGAGAACCTAGTTAGGTCCACATTGGATATTTAAATTAAAGGGCCGTGAGGAGCCGTCCCCGTATTCGTACGAAGGGCCACGCGCCCGATCGCTAGATGGTAAACCCAAAGCTATTCATTTTGCAGGAGATTCGCCGGCGCCCGAAGCCGCCGCTCCGTCAGCGTTTTTTTGAGAGCTGTCGTTCGACATCTCGCCACAGCGCCGCGATCGCTGTAGTGACCGGTGCGCGCGGCGCATAGACGCCGACCGGGGCATGGCGGTCGGCCATCTGCTCGACCAGGCTGGCCATCGGCAGCGCATGCTGCTTGGGCACTGCTTCGAGCGCGGCTTTGTGCGCGAGGCGGCGGCGGTCGACGAGATTGAAGACCGACAGCACCGGCGGCGCATCCTTCTTGTACCCCAGATGCGCGGCCAGCTCTTCGGCCGCACGGCCCGAAAGCGTCGAGGGAATGACCGGCACCAGGATCAGGTCGGCACCGCGGATCACCTGATCGGCGGTCACACCCAGGCCCGGTGGGCAATCGATCAGGATGCGATCATATTCTTTGTCGAGCGCTTCGCTGATCTTCAACAGACGCTTCTTGCTGTCGATCTCCGAGAAAAGCACGTCGAGCGTGCGCAGCGAGGCGTCCGCCGGCAACAGGTCGAGATTGGGGATCGCGGTCGGCACGATCAGCTTGCGCGGGCTGAGATCGCGCTCGATCACCGCGCGCGCTTCGTCGCCCTTCTTGCGATCGGGAGCAAGAATGAAGCTCGCCCCGCTTTGCGCATCCAGGTCCCACAGCAGGGTCCGTCGGCTGGACAAGGTTGCCGACGCCCAGCCAAGATTGACCGCCAGCGTCGTCTTTCCGACACCGCCTTTCGAAGAATAGATCGCTATCGTCGCCATGACCGCAGCCGAGCAGGCCTTTGTTACCGGCGTATGACAATGAGCCTATTGGAAGCCCGCCGGCGAGGCGAGGAAAAAGGGTGGAAATCTCTCGCGCGAGCCAGACGCTGAAAGGGGATTGCGCCAAGGCGCAATCCCCTTGGGAGCAAGCTCAAAAGCGGAAGCGCGCGCCGGCCGTAAACCGTCGGCCATAAGCGAACACATCGAGCAATTGATTGTCGAAGCGCCCGTGCGTGCTTTGGGTCTCGTTGGTGAGATTCAGCGCCTCGGCAAAGACGCTGATATTCTTCGTGATCTGATAACTGGCGCTGAAGTCGATCTGCAGACTGGAATTCACGAACGTCGGCTCGGCGCCAAAGGCGGAATTATTCTGCCCTTGCCCGAACTGGAGAAGATATTCGTCACGCCAGTTCAGCGCAACGCGCGCTTCCAACCCGTGCTTGTCGTAAAAGCCGACGAAGTTTGCCGAGTTGGCGAGGCCGGTAATCGCGAAGCCGCTCAGCGAAATATCCTTCGGATCGTAAGGCCGGTTGGTGCCCACGAACGTGGCGTTGGCGTTGAAGCCGAAACCGCTGCTGCCAAATACATGCTGCCACGCCAGTTCGACACCCTTCACCGTCGCCTTGGGCCCGTTGATCTGCTGCGAGACGGTATAGATTGCCGGCTGGCCGGTGGTCGGATCGATGACGTTGTTGATGGTTTGCCGCTGCGTTCCCGCGACGACAAAATTGGTCACGTCCTTCAGGAAGAAGTCCACGGAGATGTAAGAGTTGGACTGGTAATACCATTCGCCCGCGACGTCGAAATTGTCCGCGACATACGGCTTGAGGCGCGGGTTGCCGCCATCGGCCAACAGCGCGCCGACCCGGGGAAGCGAGCCGACGTTGAGCACCGGGGTCAATGAACCGAGCGGTGGCCTGGTCAACGTGCGTGATGCGTCGAAGCGCAGATTCAGCTTATCCGTCAGCTCCAGTTTCGCGTCGAGGCTGGGCAGAAAATAGGCATAGCTGCTCTTCGTCGAAACCGGCTGGGACGCGGAGAAAGTGGTCACCAGCAGCGTTTGATCCGCCGGGCTGTTGGTCAGCGCGGTCGGCAAACGGCCGATCCCGGCCGAGGTGATCCGCGTCGATTCCTCACGCAGGCCGGCATCGAAATGGAAGGGCATGTCGCCGAGCTGCGTTTCGAAATTGAGCTTGAAGAAGGCCGACCAGGTCCGTTCCCGAATGTCCCTCACGCTGCCCGGATCGAGCGCAAGATCGAGCGTCCCGGTATAGGCCGTTCCGCAACAGGAATAATTGTAGCCAGGGATATTCTTGGCCTGCGGATTACCCAGGCCCTGAAGATAATTGTAGACCGCAATCGGACTGTAGACACGCAGCGACGGCGGCAGCGCTCCGTTACCGGCGAAGCCGGGAATGAAATTCGCGGTGCTGATCGTCCCCTGCTGCAAGGTGGCCGGCAAGACCACGCCCGTCGAGATACCCGACGGAGCTCCATAGCCTGCCCACGTCTGCCAGAAATTGTTGGCGAACGTATTGCGGTTCTGCATGTGGTACGTGTCGTCGAGGTAAGAGCCGCCCAGCTTGATCTTGACGCTGCCCTGGTCCCATGCGGCGATGAGGCGGGCCTGCTTGACGGTATCGACATTCTTCTGCGCCATGCGCACCAGCACGTGCGATCCGATGATCGTCGGATCCAGGTAGCGCGACTTGTCGCCGTTCGGGCCATAGGTCGTGAGCTGGGGAAGCGTGTTGCGGCTGTCACCGACGACCTTCACCCCCAAATTCTGACCCAGCAGCGGCCGTCCATAGCCCGTATCCGCGCCATTGGTGCTGATTTCGCCGTTTGGATTGAGCCAGCTTTTGGCATAATTGCCGTCGAGATCGAAACTGAGCCGGTCGGTCGCCTGCCATTTCAGGTTCAAGCCCGTCTGGTTGGTCTGCAGGATCGAATGATCGATGCCGGCATTGATGTTCATCGGCGCGCCCGGCGCGTCGACGAAATCCACGATCGTGCCGTTGCCATCCAGCTTGACGCTGCGGAACTCGTCCCAGCCGAACCAGACGCCGAAGCCATAGGTGTTGTTCTGGACAGCCTGTCGCGAATAATTGTCGTCGAGCGTCAGCAGCATCTTGTCCGAGAACTTCAGCTGGAGCGCGATGCGGCCATCGAGGCGCTCATCCCGGGTCTGCGCTTGCTCGGCCCCGAATTGTTGCTGGAACCAGGACACTACGGTGCGATTGGTCGAAACCGCCGGATTGCCGACGCACGAGGGCGTCAACTGACAGGGATCGAGCTTCACCCCTTCCCACCCGGACACGAAGACGTGATTGGTCTTGTTGTCGTGGCGGGTATAAGCGGCATCGATCAAGATGCCGAACCGGTCGTCGGCGAAGGTGTCGCTGAACAGCACGCCTGCGGTCGGACGGATCTGGCCGTCATGTTGCTGCATCGAACCGGACGCGCTGGCCGCGACGCGCAGGCCGGGATGGTCGAAGGGTTTGGGAAACAGAATGTTCACGGTCGCGCCGATCGAGGCGCTCGACAGCGAAACGTCCGGCGTCTTCAGCACTTGCATCTGTCCCACGAAATCGGCGCCGACCGTGCTGAAATCGATCGATCGCCCACCTGTAGCGGTCGACAGGCGCCGACCGTCGAACAAGGTCTCGTTGAAATCGCCGCCAAAGCCCCGGACCGTGATACCGGTCGGCTCGCCGCGCTGCCCTGAGCGCTGGATGGACACGCCAGGCACACGCTGCAGCGACGCCGCCACGTTCGAATCCGGGAATTTACCTATATCCTCTGAAGAGATAGCATCGACTACCCCGGCCGCTGCCCGCTTGATGTCGAGGTTACGCTGCAGCGAACCACGCAGGCCGGTGATAACGATTTCCTGGGAAGCGTCTTCCGACGGCGCCGCGACACCGTTTGACGGCACGGTCCCGGCAACCTGGGCAACACCAGGCGAAGCATATGCGATCGCAACGATGCTCGCCGTCCGTGCCAGAATAGACCAGATCGATCCAGCTTTATACTTGCGGTCGCAATTGGAATTCATGATCATCGCACGCCCCCTGCCTATTTTGTTATGTACACAATGATACATTACCGTGGAGGATTGAGCATATTTATAGATGTTCACCTTTATCGATAAATAGAAATTGGCAAACCGCGCCCACAACGCCTCAAGATGTTAGGGCGCAGCTGTCTTGTCTGACTTATTCCGAAGACATACGCGACGAGGATCGTTGTCAATTCAGACCAAGGTCGAATTGACAACGTCCGAGGCCAGCCTCGTCGCGGCTTATCGATCGCGGAGCGGCTTGCGAGCCTGCCTTTTTAAGCCGCCAGGGCGGTCATCCCGGCGCGCATCGGCACGCCGGGAATGATGGTCTTTTTATCGGGCCACGCCCCGTCCGGCGGGCAGATGAGCTGCCGGCAAGGCAACAACCACGCTCGTCCCCTTGTCGGTCGCGGAAGTCGCGAGCGTGACGCGATATTTGCCGGCCTTAATCGTCCAGCCGGGATGCGCATTGTCCCACATGCCCAACAGGCGCGGATCGACCGTGACGGTTGCGCTCTTCGACTGGCCCGGCGCGAGGTTCAGCTTGGCGAAACCGCCCAGGCGCTTGGGTGCTTCCCAGCCGCCGCCGACAGGCGACACATAGATTTGCGCGACCTGCTTGCCGGCGACGCTCCCCACATTCTTGACGCTGAAGCTCGCCGTGATCGTCCCGCCCCTGGCTGCAGCCTTGAGCCCGCCTTGCGTGAAGTTGGTGTAGGACAATCCGTGGCCGAACGGGAAAAGCGGCTTGATGCCGTTCTTGTCGAACCATTTGTAGCCGACCGCCGCGCCCTCGCTGAAGCGGACATCGAAGACTTCCTTGTCGCCCCTCTTGTCGCCGTCGATCGTCGCGCGCGGCCAGTCGCTCGCGGCCACGCCGAAGGTCGCAGGCAGATGGCCCGACGGATTGACCTTGCCGGTCAGGATGCGCGCGATCGCCTCGCCGCCCTTGCTGCCCGGATACCAGGCCTCAACCGCGCCCTTCACCCGGTCAATCCACGGCATCAGCACCGGGCCGCCGGTTTCCAGCACGACGATCGTGTTGGGGTTGGCGCGTGCGACCGCGTCGACCAGAGCGTCCTGCTCGTTGGGCAGGGTCAGCGGGAAGTCCATCCCTTCGGCGGTCCACTGCGTCACGAAAACGATTGCGATGTCAGCGTCCTTGGCGGTCGCCGCCGCATTGCCGAGATCCGCACCGCTCGCCCATGAAAGCTTCGCGTCGGGACGTTCGGCCTGGAGCGCCTTCATCGGCGAATTGGGCGCATAGACATAGGGCCCCGGCCAGTGGGCTGGCCCCTCGCCATGCACGGCCGACCCGCCGCGCGGATAGACCTGCGCCGATCCGCCTCCGGTCAGCACGCCGACGTCGGCATGGCCCCCGATGATCGCGATCCGCTTGGCCGACCCTGCGAGCGGCAAGACATGGCTGTCATTCTTGAGCAGGACGATGCCATTCTCCGCGTCCTCCCTAGAAACCGACTCATGCGCGGCGAAATCGATCGGGTTGTCGGGCGTAGGCGGATTGTCCACCGCGCCGCTCGCAATCAACACGCGCGCGATGCGACGCACCTTGTCGTCCAGCACGCGCTCCGGCACGCGCCCGTCCTGGATCGCCGCCTTCAACTTGTCCTTGTAGACATAGTCGCTCGGATTCTGGACGCCCGCTTCCTGGTCGAGCCCGTTCAGGGCATTCTTGACCGTGTCGTGCATCGCGCCCCAGTCGGACATGACGAAGCCCTTATAGCCCCAGTCGCGCTTCAGCACCTTGTTGAGCAGCCAGTCATTCTGGCAGGCCCATTCCCCGTTGACGAGGTTGTAGCTGCACATGATCGATCCGGGATCGCCCTTCTCGATCGCGATCTGGAAGGCGAGCAGGTCGGACATGCGCGCCGCCGCCGGATCGACCAGGATATTGACCGTGGTGCGCTTGGTTTCCTGATCGTTGAATGCGTAATGCTTGATCGTCGTGATGATGTGATTCGACTGGATGCCGCGCACGATCGCACCGACCATCGTCCCCGCGAGCAAGGGATCCTCGCCGCCATATTCGAAATTGCGGCCATTGCCCGGCTCGCGCAGCAGATCGACGCCGCCCGCCAGCATCGTGTTGAAGCCCGACGCGCGCGCTTCGGAGCCGATCATCGCGCCGCCCCGGACCGCCATTTCAGGATCCCAGGTCGATGCGGTCAGGATGCCGGCGGGTAAAGCGGTGCGCTGCAGATCGTCGACCGCCACGCCCTGCGTCGCGACGCCGCTGCCCGCGTCGGTCTGCCATTGCGGGGTGAAATGGAGCCGCGGCACGCCCGGCACAAAGCCCGCCGACTGACGCCGTGCACCCGGATCGCGATATTTGTTCCAGTCGACCTGGGTGCCGTAATAGCTGGTCACGACCAGCAATTTCTCGTCGAGCGTCATCGCCCCGACCAGCAGATTGGCGCGGGCGTCGGCGGAGAGCGCCTTGTTCTGCCAGGCGAGCGGATTGGGGCCGGCCGCCGCGACCGCAACCGGCGCGGCCAATGCGATAATGGCAGCCGTCGCCAGCATTTTTGAAATTTTCATGCCCCAATCTCTCCTGGAGGGTCTTTGTCTATCGATGTCAGTCTTAGGCAGACCCGCGCGCGAGCGCAATCGCGACCGTCGCCGTCGCCGTCGCCGCAGTCTCAGAGGGTCGCGGCGATCGCGCGCGCGGCGGCGTCCGGGTCCGCCGCCTTGGTGATGGGCCGCCCGATCACCAGGATCGATGCGCCATTGTCGAGCGCCTGGCGCGGGGTCATGACGCGCTTCTGGTCGCCGACGGCACCGCCCGCAGGGCGCACCCCCGGCACGACGAAAAAGCCGTCGCGCCACATCTTGCGCGCCGCGGCGACCTCGAACCCGGAACAGACTACGCCGTCCAGGCCGGCTTCGCGGGCGAGGCCGGTCAGCCTTTCGACCTGGGTATGCTCGCCGCCTTGCACGCCGATCGAATTGAGATCGTCACCGTCGAGGCTGGTGAGCACGGTCACGCCCACCACCCGGGTGGTCTCGGGCGCGGCGGCCTTGGCATCCTCCATCATCGCCCGGCCGCCGGCCGTATGAATTGTCAGGATCGAAGGTTCGAGCCCATGCAGCGCCTGGATCGCGCTCGCGACGGTGTTGGGAATGTCGTGCAGCTTGAGGTCGAGGAAGATGGGCAGGCCGACCTGCCCCATCTCGCGCACGCCCTGATGGCCGTGCGCCGAGAAGAATTCGAGGCCGAGCTTCAGCCCGCCGACATGGCCCTTCACCTTCTCGGCAAGCGAGACGGCGCGGGCGAGGTCGGGGGTATCGATCGCAACGAAAATCGGGCTCGACATCAATCGTCCTGGAAGGGATCGCCGAGAGGCGGCTGCGTGGGCGTGAAACCGGGCGCGGGGCCGGCGGCGGGCGGCGGCGGCGGGGTCATCACCGCCGGCGAGGTTCGCTCGATCTGCGAAAGTTTACGAACATGCCGCCATTTGACCGCGCGGTGCCAGACATAGAGCGGCACGAAGCCGATCAGGAAGCCGATCAGCAACAGCATCGGCAACTTGGTCTCGACCACCGTGTCGCCGAACAGGTTGACCGGCACCGGCACCCAGTTGCGGACCGAGAACACCACCACGATCACCGTGACGGCGATCCAGAAGAGCGTGCGCAGGAAAGCCATATGATCCAGATTAGAAGGTAAAATGAAGCATGGCCAGCGCCGCGATTGCCAGATCGCGCGCGCGCCATTATGTTCCCGCTTCGTTCGACTTTTCGGAGAGAGTGATGGCCAAGCTGCAGCGCCGCTACACCTGCCAATTGTGCGGCAGCGTGTCGACCAAGTGGCAGGGCCAGTGCGTCGATTGCGGCGAATGGAACACGATGGTCGAGGAAGCCGGTGGCGGCGTGGTGACGCCGTTCGCTGCCAAGCATGATCTGCGCTCCGGCGGCCGTGCGATCGCGATCAGCGGGCTGGATGCCGACGTCGCTCTGCCCGATCGGCTGGTGACCGGAATGGCCGAGCTCGATCGCGCGCTCGGCGGCGGATTGGTCGCGGGATCGGCGACTTTGATCGGCGGCGACCCCGGCGTCGGCAAATCGACTTTGCTGCTCCAGGCGGCGGCACGACTGGCCAAAGCGGGGTCGCGCGTCACCTATATCTCGGGCGAGGAAGCCGCCGATCAGGTTCGCCTGCGCGCGCGCCGTATGGGGCTGGGATCGGCGCCGGTGCAACTCGCGACCGCAACCTCGGTGCGCGACATTCTCACTACGCTCGACAGTGGCGCGCCGCCCGCTTTGCTCGTGGTGGATTCGATCCAGACGATGCATTCGGACCTGATAGAGGGCGCGCCCGGCACGGTCAGCCAGGTACGCGCATCCGCGCACGAGCTGATCCGCTACGCCAAGGAACGTGGCACCGCGCTGGTGCTGGTGGGCCATGTCACCAAGGACGGATCGATCGCCGGCCCGCGCGTGCTCGAACATATGGTCGATACGGTGCTGAGCTTCGAAGGCGAGCGCAGCCATCTCTACCGCATTCTGCGCGCGGTGAAGAACCGCTTCGGCGGCACCGACGAGATCGGCGTGTTCGCGATGGCCGAAAAAGGCCTGGAAGAGGTCGCCAATCCCTCGGCCTTGTTCCTGACCCAGCGCGGCGACGAGATCAGCGGCGCGACCGTCTTTCCCGCGATGGAGGGCACAAGGCCGGTATTGGTCGAAATCCAGGCTTTGGTGGTGCGCCTCGCCAGCGGCGCCACGCCGCGCCGCGCGGTGGTTGGCTGGGACAATGGCCGGCTCGCGATGGTGCTCGCGGTGCTGGAGGCACGCTGCGGCCTCAGCTTCTCGACCTGCGAAGTTTATTTGAACGTCTCGGGTGGTTATCGCATCGCCGATCCGGGGGCGGACCTGGCGGTAGCGGCGGCGCTCATCTCCGCGCTCGCCGAACGCCCGATCCCGGCCGACACGGTTGCCTTCGGTGAGATCGCGCTTTCCGGAGAGGTCCGCGGCGTCGCGCATGCGCCATTGCGGCTCAAGGAGGCTGCCAAACTCGGTTTCGGCAAAGCGATGCTTCCCGCCTCGTCCCGCGATGGCGTCACCAACCTCGCCGCCAGCGGCTTCGCCACCCTGGGCGCACTCGTGGATCACATGCTCGGGCGTTAATTTTGGAGTCGTCACCCCGGACTTGTTCCGGGGTCCACTCTGCGGCTTGGGCACTCCGTCCGGTGGATGCCGGAACAAGTCCGGCATGACGAATTTCGACACCTCACAGGCCATCGCATATCGGCACGGAGCCGCAACCACTCACCGCGCGTTACAAGTCGGGATGCTCGTCTTTCTCGACTTCGAAGCCTCGTCGCTCGCGCGTCATTCCTACCCGATCGAGGTCGCCTGGGTCTTCCAGGACGGCACATCCGAATACTATCTGATCCGGCCCGCGCAGGGTTGGGACGATTGGGATGCCGCAGCCGAGGCGATCCATCACATTCCGCGCGAACGCCTGCTGCGTGACGGCACGCCGCACGAGGAGGTTGCGCGCCGCATGGTCACCCGCTTGTCGGGCCACGATCTGACCGCGAGCGCCCCGTCCTGGGATGGCAAATGGCTGAGCGCGCTGCTCCGCGCGGCGGGCCTGCCGCGCCATACGCTGCGGCTACGCGATACCGAGGAGGTCCAACGCGAGACCGTGCGCCGCATCCTGCGCAATCAGGTCTCCACAGGGCGCATGGAGCAGGAGATCGAAAAGCTCCGCACCACCGCGATCGAGGCGTTGCCAAAGGCCGCGATTGCCCACCGCGCCTTGGCCGATGCCGAGGCCGAACGCGCGCGGTGGTTGGCTATTCGTGATGCCGCAAAGCAATTTTCTGACGCCATGAAGCAATAAAGCGCCTCAAAAATGCGAAAGTTGCTTCCATAATCGCGCCATTCCGCTAGGCCCCCGCCCAGGGCACGATCACAGTGCCGAACATGGTGGAACAATTGGCGACCAAACTTGTAGCGATCGATATCGGTGGAACCCACGCTCGTTTTGCGATCGCGGAAGTAGAAAATGGTCGCGTCACGGACCTCGCGCCTGAATCGACCTACAAGACGGCCGAGCATGCGAGTCTTCAGCTTGCGCTCGAAGCCTTTGCGCACGAGCAGAAAGAACCCCTGCCCCGCAACGCCGCGGTCGCGATCGCCGGGCCGATCCATGGCGAGGTGCTCAAGCTCACCAACAACCCCTGGATCATCCGCCCCTCCTTGATCCCTGAAAAGCTGAACATGGACCGCTATACGTTGGTCAATGATTTCGGCGCGGTGGCGCATGCGGTCGCGCGTTGCGACAATCAGCATTTGCGCCATCTGAGCGGACCCGAGACCGATCTGCCCTCTAAAGGCGCGATCAGCGTGGTTGGTCCGGGCACCGGTCTCGGCGTCGCTTATGTGTTGCGCACCGCAGACGATTATCATGTCGGCGAGACCGAAGGCGGCCACATCGATTTTGCCCCGCTCGATCCGATCGAGGACAATATTCAGAAGCACCTGCGCAATCGCTTCCGCCGCGTCTCGGCCGAGCGCGTCGTGTCAGGGCCGGGTCTCAACAATATCTATGGCGCGCTCGCTATTCTCGAGGGACGCACCGTTGCGCAGATCGACGACAAGGCTTTGTGGACCGCCGCGATGGAGGGCAGCGATAGCCTGGCGGCGGCAGCGCTGGACCGCTTCTGCCTCTCCCTGGGCGCGGTCGCAGGCGACATCGCGCTCGCCCAGGGCGCCAGCGGCGTCGTGATCGCGGGCGGCCTCGGCCTGCGTCTGGCCGACCATCTCCCGCGCTCGGGCTTCGCACAGCGCTTCGTCGCGAAGGGGCGGTTCGAACGGATGATGTCCGACATCCCGGTCAAGCTTATCACGCACCCGCAGCCCGGCCTTTACGGCGCCGCAGCGGCCTTCGCGCACGAGCATAACCTCTGATATGCTGACGCTCACGCCGGACGATCGGGCAATGCTCGATGGGCTGGCGGAGCAAAGCAACGCGATCGTGGCGCGCGCTGTCGATTGGTGCGCGATCAACAGCGGCAGCCGCAACCTCGCCGGCCTCGATGAGATGGCCGCACCTCTGATCGCGGCGATGGCCACGATCGGTCCGGTTCACCGCCTCCCGCTCGCTGACACACAGGAAGTCGCGGCGGACGGCACGATCCGCGCGGTATCGACCAGCGACGCGCTCCAATTGCACGTGCGGCCCGAGGCTCCGGTCCAGATCGCGCTGACAGGCCATTACGACACGGTCTATCCGGCTGAGACGCGTTTCCGCCAGGTCGTAACGCGCGACGACGGCGCGTTGCACGGGCCCGGCATCGCCGACATGAAGGGCGGCATCAGCGTGATGCTGGCCGCGCTCGCCGCGTTCGAGGCGCACCCGCTGGCCGAGCGGCTGGGCTATACCGTCCTGCTCTCGCCCGACGAGGAAACCGGATCGCTCGCGTCGGCGCCCCTGCTCGCCAGGCTGGGCGCTACGGCGCATATCGGCATGACCTACGAACCCGCGCTCGCCGACGGCACTTTGGTTTCAGCGCGCAAGGGCTCGGGTAATTTCCATGTTCGCGTCACTGGCCGCGCCGCCCACGCCGGTCGCGACTTCGCGAGCGGACGCAATGCCATCCTCGCGGCGGCGCGAATCGCGCAGGCGCTCGGCGCGCTCAACGGCCAACGCGAGGGCGTTACCATCAACGTCGCCCGGATCGACGGCGGCGCACCGCTCAATATGGTGCCGGATGTTGCGGTGTTACGCTTCAACGCGCGCCTGCCCGACGAGCAGGCCGAAACCTGGCTGATGCAGGGCATTGCGGAGGCGCTCGCTGAAGGACGCGAGGAGGGAATCCAGGCCGAATTGCACGGCGGGATCACGCGCAAGCCCAAGCCGTTCGTGCCCGCGCAGCAAGCCTTGTTCCAGGCGGTA
>Ga0207678_10001482_pt1 | contig 21533 bp, 21 predicted proteins | sample KBSC63metaG_FD_184319 | JGI IMG/M metagenome (GOLD analysis project Ga0207678, IMG submission 184319) | Corn rhizosphere microbial communities from Kellogg Biological Station, Michigan, USA - KBS C6-3 metaG (SPAdes) (version 2) | ecosystem: Host-associated > Plants > Roots > Rhizosphere > Soil ... | reverse complement strand
TGCCGACCCGGGCTTTGCAGGGACAGCGCCGGGGATGGGCGAGATCATGATGGCTCCGGTCTCAGTCTGCCACCAGGTGTCGACAATCGGGCAGCGCTCTTTGCCAATCTCGCGGTAATACCACATCCACGACTCGGGATTGATCGGCTCACCGACCGTTCCCAGCAGCCGCAGCGATGCCAGCGAGTGCTTCTCGACCCACTCATTGCCCCATTTTGTAAATGCCCGGATGGCCGTGGGGGCGGTGTAGAACACCGACACCTTATGGTCGTCGATAATCTTCCAGAAACGGTCATTCTCCGGCCAGTTCGGCGCGCCCTCGTACATCATCACGGTGACCCCGCATTGCAGCGGACCGTAGACGACATAGCTGTGCCCCGTCACCCAGCCGATGTCCGCCGAGCACCAATAGACGTCTTCATCGCGCAGATCGAAGATATATTTGCTGGTCAGATAGGTTTGCACGGCGTATCCGCCTGTCGTGTGCAACAGCCCCTTTGGCTTGCCCGTGGTGCCTGAGGTGTACAGGAGATAGAGCGGGTCCTCTGCATCCATCCACTCGGGAGCGCACTCGTGCGGCGCCTGCAACATTGCCTCGTCCCACCAGATATCGCGGCCCGCCTTCATGCTAACTTCAGTCCCAGACCGCCGATAGACGACCACGTTCTTTACTGTGGGACAGTTCTCCAACGCCTCGTCCACGATCGACTTGAGCTTAACCTCGCCGCCGCGACGATAGCTGGTGTCCTGAGTCAGCACAGCGACACACTGCGAATCGTTGACACGGTCGACAATAGCGTGAGCGGCGAACCCGCCGAAGATAACGGAGTGGATCGCGCCGATTCGCGCGCAAGCGAGCAGCGCAATCGCCAATTCCGGGCACATGCCCATGTAAATGGCAACGCGGTCGCCGCGTTTGATTCCGAGGCCCTTCAGCACATTCGCAAAACGCTGTACCTGCTGGTGCAGATCGCCGTAGGTCAGCCGTCGCACCTCGCCCGGCTCGCTTTCCCATAGCAGGGCTACTTTGTCCTTGCGCGCGCCGAGCGCGTGGCGGTCGACACAGTTGTGCGAGAGGTTCATCTTGCCGCCGACAAACCACTTCGCGTCCTTGCCTTCTCCTTCGAGCACCTTCGTCCACGGAGCGAACCACTCCAGTTCCGAAGCGGCCTCCGCCCAGAACTCCTCGGGCTGTTCGACGCTTCGCCGGTACATCGCCTCATACTGCTCCAGACTCTTGATATGGGCCTTGGCCGCAAACTCCGCCGGTGGCGCAAATACCCGGTTTTCCCTCAAACTCGAATCCAGATTTGTATGTTCTACAGACGATGCCACGCAAAGGCCTCCATTTGTTCTTATCGAAAAAAGGTATAGCATTCGTCGCACCATCGGCAAACACGCGCACGATAGACTTCAAACCATGCCCTTTTACTGGACAGCTTCGATCGGCTTTTTTCTTGGTTTTGCCTTCGGTGTCGGCTGCGCCCTTGCCGTGATGTACTCCATCTACATGGGCGGATATCGTGCCGCCATTCGAGATGCACAACTCCCGGTCGCCCCGGAGCGTTACAGGAAAGCGATCAAAAAACTGTCGACCTTTCAGAAGAAGGGCTGACGGCGGTGGTTCGATCGGTTAATTCCATTACTTCGGGGTTTGCGAAGGCTCCAGGCCGCGGTCTTTCAGCATCGGCTCGACATTAGGCTCTTTGCCGAGCCACGTTGCATACATCTTTGCCAGATCTTCGGTGTTGCCTCGCGAAAGCACCATCCTGCGGAAGCGGTCACCGTTTGGACGGGTGAGTCCGCCATTATCTTCGAACCACTGGTACGCATCGTCGTCCAACATTTCCGTCCAAAGATAGGCGTAGTAGCCGGCAGCATAACCATTGCCCCAGATATGCATGAAGTAGCTGGAGCGATAGCGCGGCGGCACATAGCTGATTGCGAGATGCGTCCTCTCCAATGCTTCTTTCTCGAACGTATCGGGATTCTGCAACGGAGCGCTTGCAGGCAAGGTGTGCCACTGCATGTCCAGCTCGGCGGCGGCAAGAAGCTCGGTCAGCTCATATCCCTGATTGAACTTTGCCGCCTTCTTGATCTTCGCCGCCAGGTCCGCAGGCATGGGCTCGCCGGTCTGATAGTGTTTGGCGAAATGGCTGAAGACCGATGGATAACTCGCCCAGTGCTCGTTGAACTGCGATGGAAATTCAACGAAATCGCGGGGTACGTCGGTGCCCGAGAGGCTCGGATAATTCGTATCGGCAAACATCCCGTGCAGCGCGTGGCCAAACTCATGGAACATCGTGGTCACGTCGGTAAAGCTGAGCAGCGCGGGCTGGCCGGGTGCGGGCTTTGTAAAGTTGGCAACGTTGTAGACGACCGGGAGCGTGCCCAGGAGCTTCGACTGGCCGACGAAATTGCTCATCCACGCGCCGCCGTTCTTGTTGTCGCGCTTGAAGTAGTCGCAATAAAAGAGCGCCAGCGGTTTGCTGTTTGCGTCGAAGACCTCAAAGACGCGGACGTCGGGGTGGTACACCGGGATGTCCTTCCGTTCTTTGAAGGTCAATCCATAGAGCTGGTTCGCGGCATAGAAGACGCCATTCTGGAGCACATTGTTCAGCTCAAAGTAGGGCTTTACCTGCGCTTCGTCGAGATCGTAGCGGGCCTTGCGCACCTGCTCTGAGTAAAACTCCCAGTCCCAAGGCTGTAAGGTGAAGCCGCCCTTCTGCGCGTCAATGACGTCCTGAATGTCTTTGGCTTCACTGGCGGCTTTGGCTGCCGCCGCAGGGACCAGCGCGTCCATGAACTTCAGCGCGGCCTCGGGCGTCTTCGCCATCTGGTCCACCAGAGTCCAGGCGGCAAAGTTCGGGTAGCCTAAAAGCTTTGCCTTCTCTGCGCGTACCTGCGCCAGGCGCGCAATGGTGGCGCGAGTGTCGTCAGGGCCGCCGCGCTCAGCGCGGGTCCACGAATCATCGAACAGAGCTTTGCGGGTGTCGCGATTGCTAAGCGAAACGAGATCAGGTTGCTGCGTCGTGTTTTGTAAGGGAAGCACCCAGCCCTGCTTCTTCCGGTCCTTTGCTGCCTCGGCTGCCGTGGCAATCTGAGCGTCCGTCATGCCCGCCAGTGCGGCCTTATCGGTAGTTACATAGGCAGCGTCTTTGGTCGCTGCGAGTAATTTTGTGATGAAGTCGTTCGAGAGCGTCGATTCCTCTTCATTCAGCTTCTTCAGTTTGGTTTTGTCGGCATCCGAGAGGTTGGCCCCGGCGTGAACGAATTTCTTGTAATAGAAATCGACCAGCCGCAGCGATTCGGGATCGAGCTTGAGCGAGTTGCGCTCTTTATAGATCGTCTCGACGCGCTGGAAGAGCTTCGAATCCAGATAAATGGCGTCGTCATGCGCGGCCAGCTTCGGCGCTTCGATGTCCTGCACCTTCTGCAGCACGGGGTTCATGTTCGCGCCAGTAACGCCGGAGAAGACCATCATCGCGCGATTGAACAACTGGCCAGTCTTCTCCATGGCGACCAGCGTGTTCTCAAACGTGGGCGGCGCAGGATTGTCGGCAATCGCCTTCATCTCCTGAAGCTGCTGCGCCATTCCGGCCTCGATCGCCGGCTGGTAATCGGTGTCCTTGATCTTGTCGAACGGCGGCGCCTGAAAAGGGAGCGTACTTGCCGCATAAAACGGATTGGAAGGCCCAAACTCGGCGCCGGCAGCCAATGCAGGCGCGACGGAACTCAATGCGATCAGGCTAGTGGCAGTCAGAATACATATCCTCGACGTGAACTTGGGCGTGCGCAGACGAATTGTGCTCATAGCAGATGATGGCCCTCATACGGTCGATTGTAGAGGATGCTTGAGATTTTTAATTTAAGCTTCCTTGCTATCGATTTCTTCGGCGCAGCCTACGCGATTGAAGCGGGTAGCGGCGCATCCTGAAGAGTAGCGAATTTTGCTGGGCTGCAGCAGGCTTTTGTGAGTCGCGCCCGGTCCGATTGCATCGCCCGCTCTTCTCTTAGCCACGTCAGTGTCTGTTGAAGCACCTGTGACGCGCCGAGGTTCTGAGGCACGACGATACGGTAATGCATCCACTTACCTTCACGGCGGGCAGCGACGATTCCCGCGCGGCGCAGGTAAGCCAGATGTCGCGATATCTTCGGCTGCGGCTGGCCAAGAACTTCGACCAGGTAGCACACACAGATCTCCTGGTTGCCCATCAGGTTCAGCAATCGCAACCGGGTGTTGTCGCCGAGCGCCTGAAAGAAAAGCTCGATAGAGAAGACTGCTTGTTTTGCGGCCATAACAGGATTATATCTGCATTGACGAATATGTATATTGCAAATATAGTCGTTTTAACGAATATGATTTCTGGAGGCTAGCATGTCCGAACAAGTGTTGGATTCAGTGCGAGCGAAGTATGGTGCAGTCGCGGAGAGCAATCTTTCAACGAAACATGCGGGTGTCAAAGCAGTGGCCGAAGCGTTCGGATACAGCGCCGAAGAGTTGACCTCCATTCCATCGGGGGCGAACATGGGCCTCTCCTGTGGCAATCCCATCGCTACCGCTTTCCTGAAAGCCGGCGAGGTCGTGGTTGATCTCGGCTCCGGTGGTGGCCTCGATGTTTTTCTCGCATCGCAGAAGGTAGGGCCAGAGGGAAGGGTGATCGGAATCGACATGACTCCGGCCATGATCGAGCGGGCACAGGCGAATGCAAAGGCCGGAGGCTATGAGAATGTGGAGTTTCAGCTCGCAACTATCGACCGGCTTCCTCTCATGGACGCTTCGGTCGATTGCGTTATCAGCAACTGCGTCCTGAACCTTGCTCCCGACAAAGCTGCCGTCTTTCGTGAGATCGCACGCGTCCTCAAGCCGGGCGGACGACTCGCAGTAAGCGACATTGCCCTCAAGACCGAACTGCCGCAGGAGCTTGCTCAGAGTCTCGCCGCTTACGTCGGCTGCATCGCTGGAGCTATCCGGGTCGAAGACTACCGCGAAGGCCTCCTCGCCGCGGGGTTCGAGCATGTTGAAATTGTGGACAGCGGAACCGACCTGAATGCCTATGCCAAGGTAGAAAACCAGTCTGGTTGCTGTTCCCCGGCGATGGCGGCAGATAATGGTCTGACTGTACTAGCGGACGCCTGCTGCACTCCGGAGCCACCCGCAAGCTTCCATGAGGAACTCACTTCCCTGCTTTCTCAGTATGACGTGAACGCGACTGCTGCCAGCGTAAAAGTCTACGCAATTAAGCCGCGCTCATAATTCGGATCAACGTCCGGAAAGGTACTCAAGATGACAGCGCACTATAACGTCATGTTTCTATGCACGGGAAACTCTGCCCGCTCGATCATGGCGGAGGCGATCATGGCCCGCAAAGGATCACCCATCTTCAACGCATACAGCGCCGGAAGCCATCCAACGGGAATTGTTCGACCCGAGGTCATCAGGCAACTTCAATTCGCCAGACTCAGCACGGAAGGGCTTCGCAGTAAATCGTGGAACGAATTTTCGAAACCCGATGCGCCACATCTCGACTTCGTCTTCACTGTCTGCGATAACGCCGCGAATGAAGTCTGTCCGCTGTGGCCGTCCCAGCCGATGACCGCTCATTGGGGAATACCCGATCCTGCTGCAGTCCGAGGTACGCCTCAGGAGATCGCCCGCGCCTACAACCAGGCGTTCACCGCGCTGGATCGAAGGATCAGCCTTTTTCTTTCTTTGCCAATCCAGACATTGGATGCGCTCGCCCTGCAGAAAGAGATCGACGCAATCGGGCATCAATAAAACGAAATCTTCTCTCAGCCCGTATATTCTTCTTCCTGGTTCGCGGCGACTGCAAAGATTCTGTTGCTGTGATGAGCGGCCGCGTGTCCCAGAGCTACCGAACCGAGGCAAAGCAGGATTGATAAGGTAAGGTTCACGAGAGCGCGGCTCCATTCCCCTGTTCGCAAAAGATCGAAGGTCTGCAGGCTGAAGGAAGAGAAGGTGGTAAACCCGCCGCACAGGCCAACCATGACGAACATCCGAATGTTCTCCGGTGCTTCAAACCGAGTGCCCGGAAAGGTGAAGGTGCCGAAAAAACCGATTACAAAACAGCCGATCACGTTAACGAGGATGGTTCCCCAAGGAAAGTTGGTGCCACTGTCTATGTTGAGTGTGAGGCGCGTGAGCGCATAACGCAGAACACCGCCCAGTGCGCTGCCCAGAGTAATCCAGAGATAGGTAGACATCCTGCCCTCGTCGTATGCTCGAATTTGCGAGCGTATTGAATTGGCAGGAGTCATCAGCCCAGGCGGCGGTTTCGGGAGACTCCATTCCCTTCACTCAAGATGCTACCTGCTGAGGGCCGCATTCGCAAACAACAGGTAGCACGTTGAGATTTACGAATATCGCTGCTGATGCCACTCCCAGGCGCTGGCGATAATCTTGTCGAGTTCGGCAAACTGCGGCTTCCAGCCTAGTTCCGCCTTGATCTTCTCCGAACTGGCCACCAGTACCGCCGGATCGCCGGGCCGCCGCTCACATTCCTCAACGGCAATCGGCTTCCCCGTCACTCGCCGCACCGACTCGATTACCTCAAGAACGGTGAATCCCTGTCCATTGCCGATGTTGTAGATCAACCGGCTCTGGTCATTCAATGCTCCCAATGCAAGGAGATGAGCGTCCGCCAGATCGCGGACATGGATGTAGTCACGAATACAGGTGCCGTCCTTGGTTGGATAATCTCGGCCAAAGATCTTGATCTTCTCCCGTCGCCCCAGCGCGACATCGAGGATCAGGGGGATCAGGTGCGACTCCGGCTCGTGGGCCTCGCCGTAGCCTTCAATGGCGCCAGCAACATTAAAATATCGCAGGCTGGCATACCTGAAGCCGTGAATCAGATTGAACCATCGGAGCATGTGCTCGACGAGCAACTTGCTTTCCCCGTAAGCATTGGTCGGCTGCAGTTTAGCGTCTTCGAGGATTGGGGTCTCTTCCGGCTCGCCATAGCAGGCGGCGGTTGAGCTGAAGACAAAGCGGTCGTGCCCGGTCGCCAGCATTGATTCCAACAACGTCAGAGTGGAAGCCGTATTGTTGCGGAAATAAATTTCCGGCTTCTTCATGCTCTCCCCTGCCTCAATTAAAGCGGCGAAGTGCATGACACCATCGAACCGATTTTTTTGAAGAGTCTTTTCTACCAGAGGACGATCTGCGAGATCGCCCAATACAAATTCCGCGCCTTCGGCTACTGCGGATCTCTTGCTGTGGCAAAGGTTATCGAACACAGTCACGGAGTGTCCCTCTTGCAGCAACAGCCTCGTTACCGTTCCCCCGATATACCCCGCTCCGCCGGTTACCAGAATCTTCATCAATCCGCTCCTCTATGTTCTCTTCTTGGATACCACAAAAGTGCAAGGGGCAATCAGATAGCGTTCTGGCACTATACTTGCTAGATCGAGTCGCAGAGCCCCGGCATTAAATTAAGAAAATGACTCCCCATTGCACGGGGCCTGCTTACAACCTTTTTCTTACATTCTCTCGTCTGTCTATATGAATCAATGCGATGGTTGCGATTTCTGCCTCCATCGTCCGGCACGTCATCGAGCAGATCGGCGCAGTTCGTTCGCTCGAAGTCCTCCGGCAGCACCGGGGGCGATGTTTGTTAAGTTCACCGGTTCCGGTACTGTTGCCGGAACTGGCCTCGTCCTCCGCCTCGCAGGAGGCCTTTTTCGAAGGATACGTATGGTAAAGCCGCTTCGCAGTAACGATCCAGCACCGCCCAATATGCAATTCCAACATTTTGGTGTGCTCCGCAACGGCAACCAGAGCAAAGGATCGCTTTACTCCTCCATTGTTATTAATGTTGTGATTGCGATCGTCATCATCGTCATCAGCGCGGTGGTCAAACAGACGATCATCACCCCGGAAAAAGTGGTCACACTGACAGAGCCGGTTCCGATCAAAAAGCCAGAACCTGCTCCGAAGGTCGTTCAAAAGCCGTTGCCCAAGCCGCCGGTAGTTAAAGCCGAGGCTCCCAAGATAAAAGTTCCCGAAAAAGTTCCGGAGCCGCCCAAGATTCCGGAAGTCAAGATGACGCATCCCACGCCGGTCGTCCAGCCCGCGCCTCCCAAGCGAGTTACGCCTCCGCCTGCGCCACGCGTGGTCAATCTCGGCCAGGCACGACCTGCCGCCGTCGTCAATAATTCGCCACAGCCTTCAGCAGTGTCATTGGGACGCGCCGATAATCCGATTGCTCCTTCCAACCGCCCCGCCGTCAGTTCCGTCAACCTTGGCCAGCGCGGATTGGCGGGAATGCCTGCTTCGAATACGGGGATGGGCCCGGCGGCTAAATCTGTCGATCTCGGTTCCGGTTCCGCAGGCAGCCAGAACATGAATGGAAGAGACAATGCCGCCCGTGCTGTGCGCGGCGTCAATCTCGGAGTAACGAACGGCACCGGATCCACACACTCCACCGGCCATGTCGCAGGGCCGGTTAATTTAGGTCAAATAGCAGCGGCTCCAGCTCCCCGGTCTAACACTCCTGCCACGGCGCGAGAGGCATCGGCTCCGAAGGTCTTGTACAAGCCTCGCCCGCAGTACACAGCCGAGGCACTGAAACTCCATATTGAAGGCACGGTATCCGTTCGCCTTCGCGTCTCTTCTTCCGGCGCAGTGCAGGTCCTGGGTGTTACCCGCGATCTGGGATACGGCCTTGGCCAATCCGCCGTTCGCGCCGTGGAAGGAACTCGTTTTTCTCCAGCTACTGACGCATCCGGCCGGCCAATCGATTGGGAGGGTATCGTTAATGTTGCCTTCCAACTCGCCGGGTAAACTTTTGTTTTGGTTGTAACCATTTACGAATGGCTGCCGAAAGGTCGCCGCAGGAGCCGCAAAACGATGATTCTCGGGAAACAATCTACCGCCGGTGTGTTGCTGGCGCTCTTTGTTGCAACCACACTTCCTGCCAGTGCATCAATTTTTGGGAAGCAGAAGCGGGATCAGAATCTCCTGCCCTCACGCAAGCTCACGGCATCACAAAATGCACTTATCGATAAGGCGATTGCTCGCGAAAAGGTGGTTATTGCGACCATTAAACAGCGCGCTCCACTTGTCGAGACCTACATTCAGAATATGACTCCGGATCCTGTCCTGAGTCAGGTTCCGCAGTCCGATCAGCACTTTCTCGGACGCGTCGACTTCGGCAATGTCATTGGCGACAATCCCTATGACGTCAATAAGCCGGGCTCAGGCGGAGCATTTGGTTTCTTCAAGCACTCCGCTTCCTACATCACGGGACTCGGCAGCAGCCTTCATCTGAACTTCCAACAGGCCGGCTTCGTCCAGATGCTGCTCATCGATTCGAATAACTTCGACCGGCAGCATTATGCCTTCGGCTTCGTTCGCAATGAATTTCTGGGCAATATTCCGACCGCCGTATTCGATGTAACCCCTATCGGCAAAGACACCCGCGGCCGCTTTTTTGGCCGCATCTGGGTTGAAACCGGAGAGGGCAACGTGGTCCGGTTTAATGGTGATTTCGCGGGCAGCGACAAGGGATACAGCGAGTACTATCACTTCGACAGCTGGCGCACCAATGTTCAACCGGGCCTCTGGCTTCCCACCTCGTTCTACGTCGAGGAGAGTGACCCCAAGAGCATCTCGCACACGCTGAAATTCAAAGCTATCAGCCATATTTGGGGCTATTCCCTGAGGGTTCCGACGAACGAATCATCGAATACCTCTCTCGAAGTAGTTGGCGCGACGGACGTCAGCAACGACGCCCAGGACGTCAGCGCGCTTGGCGCTCAGCGTGCATGGGTGCAGCAGGCCGAGGACAACGTCGTCGACCGCCTATACCAGGCGGGCCTCCTCGATGCTCCGAGCGATTTCGACAAGACTCTCGCTGACCTGGCCAACAATATTCTCGCCTACAACAACATCACCCTGTCCCGGCCCATTCGCGTCCGTACGATGCTGACGCAGCCTTTGGAGTCCCTCGCCATCGGCAACACTATCATCATCTCCAAGGGCCTGCTCGATAGTACCGGCGTCGTAACGCAGGATGGGGCGCAGCAGGCAGGCAATCTGAACGCGATCCTGGCCTTCCAGATCGCCCATGTCATTCTTGGGCACCGCCTCGATACCAAGTACGCCTTCAACGACCGGCTACTCTTCCCCTCAACCTCGGTGTTTCAGCGCATTCCAATGCATCACACCGATGCCGATAACGAAGCGGCTGCCAAAAAGGCCATTGAACTGTTGAATGCCAAGGAACTGGTGAATGGCGAGCAGTATTTTGGTCTTTACCTGCAGCAGCTTCAGCAGCGAGTCGGCGCGCTTCAGGCACTCAATCAGCCTCTGATCGGGGATGGTCTTGTGAAGAGCGACAAGGATTCGACCTTCTGGCTGCAGGCATTGATCAGCAAGAGCCCCAAGCTCAACATGAACGACCTTAAACAACAGGCCGCCATGCCGCTTGGCAGCTTCCTTCGCTTCGATCCCTGGACCGATCAGATCAGGGTCATGCACACTGCTTACGAACCTCTCCTCAGTCCCGCCGATAAGATGCCCTTTGAAGTGGCGCCCATCTATCTCAAGCTGACCACTTACCAGGCGCAGGCACCGGCGGAAAGTAACCCTGCTGCTCCGAACGGAGCAGCGCCAGGGCCGAATGCTGCTCCTCCAGCTACTGCGCCTGCCGACAATACGGCTGCGCCTGCCGACAATCCCGCTGCACCTGCGGGCAATGCGGCACCACCTGCGCAGCCTGCTCAGCCTGCCACTCCGCCACAGCAGCAGTAACCCTCAAGATCGTGGGACATTCGACCATTGGTCGTGTCCCACGTTTTTCTTTTATCGCGACATTATGGTCGCTACATACCTTTTTGCTCAGGAGACGATCCCACTTGAAACTGCATAAACTTATCGGCTGTTTCGTCTGCGTGCTTGGCCTTTCAACATGGTCCCATGCGCAAGCAATTCCTACGGCTTCCCGTTCCGGCAGTTTGCAGATCGGCGGCGGTGTGACCTATGCCCGTCCCGACTACAACGTACCTATCAAGGGACTCAGTATCTATGGCGACTATGATTTCACCAAGCACTTCGGCATCGAAGGCGATATCCATTTTGTCAACCTGATTACGCCGGCAGATATTGGCGAAAACTCCTATCTTCTCGGGCCACGCTACCGTTTCCACTATGGTCGCTTTGTGCCATATGCAAAGGGAATGCTCGGATTCGGGCGTTTTCTTTATCAATACCCAAGCCAATATGGGCATGCTTCTACCTATACCTACAAGATCTACGCTCTAGGCGGAGGAGTGGATGTGAAAGCTACCAGGCACCTCAACATCCGCGCATTCGATTTCGAATACCAGGGATGGCCGGGCTATCCTAAGAACGGACTTACGCCGATAGTAATGACAGTTGGCGCTGCATATACGTTCCACTAAACCTGACGCCGCGCCCGGCAGTTATATCACTGGCTTTCGGATCGCGGCACACTGCGGTCTGCCTGCTCAAGGAAGATCGCAAGTGTTTATCAAGATTTTTGCCTTTCTGGGCCTGATCGGTACGGCATCCATGCTGTGCGCTCAGGCCGCTCCAACCGCATCGCGCCGTGCGAACCTCCAGGTCGGAGTTGGCTTTACCAATGCCGGCTCCGACTACCTCCCCAACCGAATCAACGGCGGAGCGGCATATTTCGATATCGATTTCACTCCACACCTCGGTATCGAAGGCGTATTTCATTTCGTCAAAGATGGACGAGGATCGGATGTTTACGAAAAGACTTATGAGATAGGCGGCCGTTACTACCGGACTTATGGCCGCCTGGTCCCCTACGGCAAGCTAATGTACGGGCGCGGCGTATTCAATTTTCCGGCTTATCCGGGCTATACCCACGCGAACCTTGCCTATAACCTTTTCGCCGCCGGGGCAGGCTTCGACTACAAGATCCTGTCTCATCTAAACGCACGCGCCGATTTCGAATATCAACGCTGGTTCGGCTTCCCGGAAAGTGGCTTGAACCCAAAACTCTTCACCGTTGGCGTGGGGTATCAGTTCTAGCGCCTAATCGGATTGCTATTAAAGACGGACAATCACATGTCCGGGACAGCGATTCGCCGCCTCGGCAACCAGCCGCTCCACCAATCCTTCTCCGTATCGCGCGAGAAACCACACCCCGGCCAATAAACGTTCTTGGGGGTGGGCTTCCGGAAAAACGTTCAGCGTAATTGCTGTCGCATGCTTCCCCAGGCTCGCTTCTTTTTGCAGTTCGAAAGATGCCGCCATTCTCCGCAAGCGGTTCATCTGATACCGCATCTTTGAGCCTGAAACCTCGGCCGTGCGCCCCAGCGACTGGTCGATTCCACCCAGATACTCGGTCGCTGCCGCCAATGCCGCATCCAACGCATTGCCTGCTGCAGCGAGTTTCCGCTTTGCTTCGATCGGCATCGCCCGTGCGCCCAGCCGCAGGGCCAGATCTCCTGCCGTGGTCATGGCATCCGGCAGTTGTACCTCATGGGTCGCCATGGTCGTAGCAATGGCCGGCTCCAGCAACGTCGCGCTGAACCGCGGCAGCACCGGAGTCATGCGGCCGAGGATCGCCTGATAAATCACGGCACTCTGCGCAAAATAAGCAATCTCCGCCGGGCCCCCAATGTAGGCGGCGGTGGGCAGAATCGTGTCCTGAAATACCGGGCGAAGCAGCGCATTCGGGCTCAAACGTTCCGGCTGTTTCTCAAGAATTTCCAGTAGCGCCGTGGCCGGATAGACATGCCGCCCAGCCTTCCATTCCCCATCAGCCGTGCGCCGCAATGCGAGGCGTTCGCCGTCGTGTTCGGAGATCAGAAACAGCAGACTCATCTCTGCCGCCACCTTCACTTGTGCGTGATAGCCCAGTGTCTCCAGTTCTTCGGTGCGTCTCAGCAACGCTTCTTCCAACTCATCGGCGTGTTCGATCGCATATTGAAGCGTCCCTTTAGCCAGCGCATGAAACTCCCTAGAGGAGGCGTCCATCACGATCAGCCCCTGGCTGGCGAACAGTCGCGCCATCAGCCGCGCAAATGCACCGCCCAGAGTATGACCCGGCGCATAACACTCCCGCAGCGTCTCCCATACGGGGGCAAACCCCAGCAGTTCGCCGGCCTGCTCCAGTACCTGCTCGATCTCGTTACCGAGGACAATTCCGCCTACCTCGACGGCCGGCGTGGCCTTCAACTCTGCCCGCAGCGTCTCAACCGTCGTCTTGGTCAGCAGAGAAACCTGGTTGACCTCCGCGAGATCATGGTCCTCCGTAGCCAGCCAGAACACCGGAACATGATCTACACCGGAGATACGGGTGGCCTCCTTCGCCCGAGCTACTGCCGTCGCTGCCTTCAACAGCGTCAGCAGCGGCCCACCGAACAGGCCGACCTGCTGGCCTGTGACCACTGCCCGCGCTCCACCGCGAAGCTTCTCAATGTTCGCCATGGCTTCCGCGCTTGCACCGAACTCAGTGCCTTGACGAGCCAGCACATCGGCAAGCCGGGCGGGATCCGTACCGCCCCTGGATTCCTGCCGGCTCGCCTTGATCCAATTGTCTGCAATTGGGCCGGTCCCATACCAGTTCCGCACCCGCGAGTCTCCCAGGCTGTCGCCCATAGCAAGATAGCCGCGATAGAGCTGCGACACGTGCGGCAAGATCGTGATGGGGTAACACTCAGCGCTCATCGCGGGCACAATCCTTATGCTGACAATACACTTTGGCCTTGCCGAAACAAACGGCCACTCTCCACCTTACTATCTTCATGCAACCGTTGGATGCCCGACACCCAACCCGCGATGCAGGATGATACCGTAGCTTTATGGCCAACTCGACAAAAAGATCCCTTGCCGTGCAGTCCAAAACACCATCTGCCAAAGCCAAAACCTCTGTCAAGGCGCCCTCGAAAAAGAAAGCGCCAGCCCGCAAAGCCACCCTCATCTCTTCGAAACTCTCGTATAAAGGCAAGGTATTTTCGGTCTATACAGACAAGGTCCTCGAACCGGGATCCGAGACGCCCAACACCCGCGACGTCGTTCGCCATAACGGCTCAATTGTCGTCCTCGCGGTTGATGAATCAAAAAATCCCAATGATCCGGACATTATTCTCATTCGTCAGTACCGCCACGCAGTCGGGCAGTTCCTGCTCGAACTTCCCGCCGGGCGCATTGAACCGGGCGAAGCTCCTCTGGCTGCAGCCAAACGCGAGATGATCGAAGAAACCGGCTTCTCCGCCAAGCGCTGGGTCATGCTCAGCAAATACTTCGCGAGTCCCGGCTTTCTGGCCGAATTCATGCAGATTTATCTCGCACGCGATATCCGTGAAGGCGTCTCTCACCCGGAGGAAGACGAGCACATTGAAATCGTCCGTACTCCGCTCTCCGAGGCTATGGCCATGGTTGCCGCCAACAAGATCCACGACGGCAAAACCCTCATCGGGCTCTCGCTTTACGCCGCAGCCCGACGCGAAGGCCGTATCTAAACCGATCTCCTCAACCGAGCCAATAGACGGGAGCCTTCCTTAGCGGCAGTTCAAATGGCCGCGGGCGGTTCCCGCCGGCTTGTCTGTGAACAGATGGAGCGGCATAAAAATTTCTCCGTTTCCATCGAAATTGACGGGTTTTTACGGAAAACTCCTCACCTAACTCCTGCGTCAGATTCAGGTAAGTCGCGACAACGCGCCGTTCCATTCCGGCAAAAGGGGAGTTGGCTCAAGTGGCACAGTATAAAGGCACAGTAAAGTGGTTCAACAATGCAAAGGGTTACGGCTTCCTCGGCCGTGACGGCGGAGCCGATGTCTTCGTTCACTACAGCTCCATTCAACGCGATGGCTATAAGAGCCTCAAAGAGGGCGATGAGGTCGAGTTCGACATCATCCAGGGCAGCAAAGGCCCGCAAGCCGACCAGGTAAACCGGCTCAAAGAAGCTGTCTAAGCCTGACTTCGTCCGGATTCGCCCGATCAAGGTGCATCCCAGGCATCCGCCGATGCATACTGTCTGAGCAGCCGGACGAAGTTCAGGGTTTCAGCAAAAGCGACTCAAGCCGGCCTGCCCACCTGTCATGGACAACATTACGATTGCACGCCTGCTCGACGAAACTGCCGCTCTTTTGGAGATTGACGCGGCAGACCCCTTCCGTATTCGTTCGTACCGCCGCGCCGCCGAAGCGGTTGAACAGCAGACGACCCAGCTTTCCACGCTGGTAGAAGAGCCGAAACAACTGCTCGCGATTCCGGGCATCGGCAAAGGCATGGCTGCGAATATTGTGGAGCTAATAGCCACCGGAACCATCCCGCTGCGCGCGGAGCTGCTCACCCGGTATAAGCCGACCATGCTTGAGCTTCTGCGCCTCCCCGGCATGGGCCCGAAGACTGTCGCTCTTCTCTGGTCCGCGCTCCAGGTGGCAGATATTGATGCCCTGGAGGCAGCCGCAAAAGCTGGACACCTGAACAAACTGCCGAGGATGGGCGAAAAATTCACCACGAAGCTCCTCAAAGGCATCGAGGATTATCGCAAGAACTCCAGCCGTTTCCGCATCGATCAGGCGCAGGACCATGCCGAGAGAATCTCCGCTCTGATCCGTGAGTTTCCCGGCATCGAGACCATTACGCCAGCGGGAAGCCTCCGCCGTGGCCGCGAAACGGTGGGCGACCTCGACCTGCTCGTTACCGGTCCAGCCTGCGAGCCCGATGTAGTCTCCGCTGCGGTAGAACACGTGGCTACCCTTCCCCTGATCGATAAGCTTCTCGCAAAAGGCCAGAATAAGGTTTCCTTCACACTCCGCAACAATCTCCAGGTCGATGTCCGGCTGCTACCCCGTGCCTGCTACGGAGCGGCGCTCCAGTACTTCACCGGCAGCAAGATGCATAATGTCGCCCTGCGCCAACGGGCTATCAAACGCGGCCTCACCCTCAGCGAATATGCCCTGCTGCGCCTGGAAGACAATAAAATCATCGCCTCTGCCAGCGAAGAAGAGATCTATAACGCACTTGACCTGGATTACATTCCGCCCGAGATGCGGGAGAATTGCGGGGAACTCGAAGCCGCCGCCAACCATACCGTGCCCACGCTCATTACTCTCGGGGATATTCGGGGCGACCTTCACATGCATACCGAGGCAACGGACGGTCGCGATACCATCCGGCAGATGGCTGAAGCGGCCATCGCTCGTGGCCTGGCCTATATTGCCATCACCGATCACTCAAAAAACCTCGCCATGACCAATGGCCTCGACGATGCCCGCGCGCTTTCCCACATCCAGCGCATCCGCGAAGTTGATGCCGAGATGCAGGGCCGTATCCGTATCCTTCCCGGTATCGAGGTCGATATTCTTGCTGAAGGCCAGCTTGATCTCGACGACAGCACCCTGGCCCAGATGGATATCGTTGTGGCCAGCGTCCACAGCCGTTTCGATCAACCCATCGAGCAGATGACTGACCGCATTCTTCGGGCGCTTGAGAATCCACATACTCGCATTCTCGGCCACCCCACCGGACGCAAGGTGCTCAAACGCGATCCCTACGCCCTTCATATCGATACCGTTCTTAAACGCGCCGCCGAACTGGGCGTGGCAGTCGAACACAACGCCAGCCCGGCCCGCGCCGATCTAAACGACCTGCATCTTCGCCTCGCAAAAGAGCATGGCTGCAAGATTGTTGTCGATACCGATGCGCACTCCACCGAAGAGTTGGACCAGATGCGCTACGGCATCACCCAGCTTCGCAGGGCCTGGCTCACCAAAGAAGACGTTTTGAATACCCAGCCCACCGCCGAAGCTCTTCTGGCCCGACTCCGGTAGATAGTTTAGGACTAAATAGTTTAGGACTAAACTAAATACGACGGAACCACGGTTCAGGAACCTTCTCGCCCGGCCTAAACCCTGAATCTCACGCAACTGCGACAGCCTGGCGTGTTTCCGATCCCAGGCTGCTCAAAAGAATTCCCGTCGCTGCTATTTCCTTCCGCCGGCACTGCGGGTCGACTTCGCTGCCGCTTTCTTAGCCGTGGTCTTTTTTGCAGGGCTCTTTTTGGCGGCTGTCTTCTTCGCGGGTGTGCGCGCCGGTTTCGCTGAACTCTTTCTTCCGGTCGACTTCCGCGCGGCGGGCTTGGCGTTCTCGGGGTGGACCAGTTTATTGAAGTTGCTGGTCTCTCCGCTGGCGGTCTTCTCCTGATAGACGAGTGCAAGTCCGCTGGCGTCGAATTTCTCGAAGAACTCATCCCATGAAATCTCATTCAGGGCGCTGTCATTGGCATTTTTTGCTTTTGGGAACTCAAACCGCAGAATGCCAGCTTGTCCTTTCTTCTCTGTGCTGCCCACGTCGGCCGGAACCGCTCCGCGCGCCTCTGCCCACCGCCGAATCTCATCGTGATCCTGTGTTGTCTTGGAAAGCGCCATATACTCCGTCCTTACGCGTAAATTAAACTCCGCTTATTACGATGGCCGGTTGCGAAATCGCGGTGCCTGCGAAGCCAAAAGCAAGGCTTTCGGCCGACAATGCCGCCTGCCTTGGTCAGGGTTGGCGTCAACGCGATACACTTAAAGCGTGGCCACCTCCGCGACAACCGATCACGTTCTTACCGCTGCGAGGCCACACTCTCTCCTGAGGGATTACGCTGCCCTCTTTAAGGTCCGCGTCTCCGCCATGGTGGTCATTACCGCCGGAGCGGGCTTCTACCTTGGCAGCCTACACAGCGGAATCAGCCCCTTTCAGGCCGGGATGGTCAAAGCCATCGGTGGAATCGCTGTGGTCACCTGCGGCTCGGCTGCGCTCAACCAGGCACTCGAACGCCGCACCGATCGTCTGATGCATCGCACCGACGACCGGCCCATGGCGGCCAGACGCATCGGCCTGGCCCACGGGTTGCTTCTCGGCTTCGCCGCCGTATTCTTTGGAAGCCTTTATCTTGCCCTTGAAACGAACCTGCTTACCGGGACCCTGACGCTTCTTACAGCGATTCTTTACGTTGGCATCTACACTCCGCTGAAGCGCGTCACTGTGATCAATACCTTCGTAGGAGCTTTCCCCGGAGCACTTCCTCCCCTGATCGGCTGGACCGCCGCCCGCGGCATGATCGAGTGGCCCGGCATCGCCCTGTTCGCCATTCTTTTTTTCTGGCAGTTTCCCCATTTCATGGCCATCGGCTGGATGTACCGGGAAGATTACGCCCGTGCCGGAATCCGCCTGACGCCTACCCTCGCCGATCCCCAAAGAGCGGCCAGCAGCACTGCTATCCAGTCGCTCTTCTATGCCGTGCTTATGATTCCGGTCAGTTTATGGCCTACATGGGTCGGCATTACCGGCATTCCTTACGCCATCGTTGCAGTCATTCTTGGGGCAGGATATCTCTACTACACCATCCGCTTCGCGCGGATCACACGCGATCCGCTCTCTGACGCTTCGTACGGATATGCTCGTGACCTCCTCCATGCCTCGATCATTTACCTTCCGCTATTGATGGCTGCCCTGATGCTGAACGCCCAGGGACGCCTTCTCTTCTAATGACGCCCATGCCCCAAATCACCGAAGGCACTCTGCCCGCCCGCAACGATCTCCGCACTCCACCGGCGATGATTGCCGCCATTATTGCAGTCAGTGTGCTGGCGAGCGCGTTCATCTGCTGGCTCGTCTACTTCCATACACCCAGCGACGTCGGCGGCGCCCATCTTCGGTTTCTTCCGTTCGTCAATGCCGTTCTGAACGCCCTTTCCACCGTTGCTCTGCTCTTCGGCTTTCGCTTTATCCGCGCGCGACGCATTCCCCAGCACCGTGCGGCCATGTTTACCGCGTTCTTTTTCTCTACGATCTTCCTGGGCTCTTATCTGGTGAACTTTGCACTGCACGGCGAGACGCACTTCAACCGCCTCAGCACCTGGTGGCCCTTTTATTGGAAGCTCCTCGCCTCGCATATCATTCTTTCGACAATCGCGCTTCCTCTTATTCTTATTACCTTCTTCCTCTCACTTACGGGACGGTTCCCTGCTCATAAACGAATCGCCCGCTATACCTTTCCCATATGGCTTTACGTCTCTATCACCGGAGTTATCGTCTACGCCATGCAGTCGCTGATCCATTAAGATCGATATTTCTATGCAATTAGACACACGCATCCTCCTCCGCTCCGGCATCGGAATCTTTGCTACAGGAGTTGTCGCCGCTCTGCTCACCATGAGCGTCTTCGGAGGCATAAGCCATCAAGGTCCCCATACCGATGCCGGCTGGCTCGCGCTTGTACTTGCGCTCGGCTGCCTTCCCACCGGTTTCATTACTCTCGCTCTGGCCGTCGCAAAGGTCATCGGCGACCGCCGCCGTTGAGGCGGCCTATCTGCTATCCTCAACTTTTCATCTGGAGCAAAAAATGGCAAAAGGCGTCAATAAAGTATTTCTCCTCGGCAATGTAGGCAAGGACCCTGAGATTCGCGCCACCGCAGGCGGCATGACGGTCGCCAGCTTCTCACTTGCTACGGCAGACCGGCAAAAGGACCAGCAGGGCAATTGGGTCGACAAGACCGAGTGGCACAATATCGTCTGCTTCCAGCGCACAGCCGAGGTGGTCCGCGATTATGTGAAAAAAGGCTCGCAGATTCTCGTTGAAGGTAAGATCAGCAACCGCTCCTGGGATGACAAGGAGACCGGTCAGAAGCGCTATCGAACCGAAATCCTGGTCAACGAGTTGACCCTGCTGGGCGGCAAGTCCGGAGGGGAATCCGGGGGAGGATCCAGTGGTGGATACTCCAGATCCAACACGGCGAGCTACGATCAGCGCCAACCTGCATCGCAGCCGGACTATGCCGAGACTGGCATTACCGATGACGACATCCCGTTTTAACGGAAAGGCTATCTCGCAGAAAAACAGCAGGCAGGATCAGAAATTGATCCTGCCTGCTGTTTTTACTGAAGGGGAGGTCTTGTTTAGACGACGGACAGGGCCAGACAGAGACAATGATTCGCAATCGGAGGAGCTTCGAGGCGAGGGGAAACCTTAGCTGATCCGCTGTGGAACCATGCGCCGATGGAGCAAAGCCGCTCCTCCAAGGAGGCCTGTAGTGAGCAGCAGGAGCGAGGCTGGTTCGGGAACTGGGGATGCCGCGGACGCCTGTGTCGCCGTAAACGTCCCCGCCGAAAGGCTCAACTCATTGTTGTAATAAAACGCATAGTTGCTTGTAGTGTGCAGGGCAAACCGGTTGTTCGTTCCTTTACCAAGCTCCTGGGAGAAGGTGATGTCCCACAATGAGCCATTCTGGAACTCCACTATGGCGGTACCGTCTCCGGGGAGGGTAAAGGTCTGGCCGGCAAGGGTAAAGCTGAGGTCGTCGAGATTGCCAAGGGCAGCGCTATAGATTGAGATGCCCGATGAAGCGGGTGCTCCCTCGATTGTGAGCGTACCGGTTCCACCAATGCTGAAACCCGCATAAGGGGTCAGTGTGAGGTCATAGGTAACAGGCGAGGCATGCAGAGTTGCAGGCACGAACAAGGCGAGAAGCGCTGCACAAGCGGTCAGAAAGGCAACTTTGAAAACGGGCTTACGGGTGGGGCGCGGGGCAGGCAGGGATTGCATCAAAAAATCCTCCAAAGCTGAAACTGTCTCTATGCGATGGTGGATGCACGTAGGTGGCCAAACCTGTGCTATCTCCTTATCCGGTAAATTCCTGGAAATATGGCTTCAACAGAGCAGAATCCTGGTAAGTGGGAACTAAATTGCCCTGTGTCCGTCTCTATTGGGCAATTCGGGTGACAAGATGCTTTACCCGGAGAGCCGCAAAGAAATCTGTCCAATTCGAGAAAGACAAATAACAATGGCCAGACCACTTCCAACTTGTGTACACTTCGCTGGCTGACAGACTTGCCAGGTTCTCGCGGTTGTCGGTCAAAGCTGTATCACATGGAGGAATTACGCATGGCATTGCAGGACACGAACCGAAGGGATTTTGTAAAGATAGGCAGTTCGGCGCTGGCGGCTACGACAGTCTCGTGGAATGCGACCAGTTACGCAAAGGTGATCGGAGCCAACGATCGGGTGAAGGTAGGCGTCGTGGGCTGTGGCGACCGCATGAAGGGCGCTTTGATTCCGGCATTTCAGGCCAATGCCAAGGACATGAACTTTGAGATCGTAGCGGTGTCCGATATCTGGAACCGGCGGCGAGAAGAGGGCGCAGCCTACATCCAGAAGCTGAGCGGGAATTCCATCGTTCCCGTGCGGAACAACGATGAACTGTACGCCCGCAAGGACGTCGATGCGGTCCTGGTGGCGACTGCCGACTTCCAGCACGCGCGCCACGGCGTCGAAGCCGTCAACGCAGGCCGCGATGCCTACGTCGAAAAGCCGACCGCCCACACCATGGAAGATGCTCGCCTGTTCCGCGATGCGGTCCACAAGACCGGCAAGATTGTGCAAGTCGGCACCCAGCGCCGTAGCACGCCCAGCTATATGAAGGCTGCCGAGTACATCAAGTCGGGCAAGTTCGGCGACATTGTGATGGTCGAGATGACATGGAACGTAAATCAGCCGGGACGGTGGCGGCGTCCGGATGTGGTG
>Ga0207678_10001481_pt1 | contig 21537 bp, 18 predicted proteins | sample KBSC63metaG_FD_184319 | JGI IMG/M metagenome (GOLD analysis project Ga0207678, IMG submission 184319) | Corn rhizosphere microbial communities from Kellogg Biological Station, Michigan, USA - KBS C6-3 metaG (SPAdes) (version 2) | ecosystem: Host-associated > Plants > Roots > Rhizosphere > Soil ... | reverse complement strand
TGTGTTCTATCCGCTGCTGAAGATGGCGTCGATGATCGGCTCGTATCTGCCGGGCATTCCGGGCGGCATCTTCGCGCCGTCGCTGTCGATCGGCGCGGGCTTCGGCAACGTGCTGCACATGGCCTTCAGCGACATGCAGCTGCCGATGCTGATCGCGCTCGCCATGGTCGGCTATCTCGCGGCCGTGACGCAGTCGCCGATCACGTCGTTCGTGATCGTGATGGAGATGATCAACGGCCACGCGCTCGTGATTTCGCTGATGGCGACCGCGCTGGTGTCGAGCCGCATGGCGCGCTTCTTCGCGCCACCGCTCTACGAAACGCTCGCGCAGCGCTATCTCGCGCCGCCCGCGGCCGCCGTCGAACCGGCCCGCGCAGCAGCGCCGGCGGCAGCAACCGGCGTCACCGAGCCGCAGGACGCGGCCGCAGCGCCCGCCGATCCACTCGACACGCTGCGCGAAGGGGATGGCCGCGAGCCGGACACCGCGGCGGCTGACACCGACACGGACACCGGTGCCACGCACACGCCGGCGACGCCGCATGACGGCAGCCGGCCGGCATCCGGCGCGAACGGCCCGGCGCAACCGGGCTCGACCGACACTCAGTAGATCACCACCGGCGCCGGCCGATAGTAGACAGGCCGGGCCGGCACGACGATACAGCCGGCGAGCGTGATCGCGACGAGCGCAATGGCAATGACGGTTCGTTTCATCGCGCGCGCTCCGTCAAGCCCAGTGGCCGCGGGTCCAGAACCAGTTCGGGCCGCGCTGATTCCAGTGGCCCGGCACCCAGTGCATGCCGACACGCTCGGCTTCCCAGTAGCCGCCGATCCACACGTAGCGACCATGATCCCAGTGCCAGTGACCGCGCTCCCACACATAGCCGACGCGCGCGTCGGGCACGACCTCGTAGCGCACGGCCGGCGGCGCGTTCGGCGCGACGACGACGACTTCCTCGGCAGGCGCGGCCACCGGTTCGGCGACGACCATCCGGCCCGATTGCACCAACACCGGCGCGCCGACGAGGATCTCGTCCGCGCGTGCAGCGAGCGGCGCGGCGACGGCTGACAGGCCCGCGGCGAACAGCGCGAGCGAAACGATACGACTTTGAACAGCAGAGACAGCCATCACAACCTCCTGAGTGACAAATGACGCGAGCGTATTCGTTCAATGCGGGAGGTCGACCAACGGCCGACAGACACCGTGTTACGGCGAGCCCGAAAGTGCAACAGGGCGTAAGACGCGCACGACGGCAAGCGCCGCCGTGCGGAGAGAGGCCGACAAAAGTCAGGCTTGCGGGATCTCGATCTTCACTTCGAGGACTTCGAGATCGTCCTGGCGCTCGAGGCTCACGCGGATGTCGTCGTTCGAAATACGGACGTACTTCGAGATGACCGCGACCAGCTCCTTCTGCAGCGCCGGCAGGTAATCGGCCGGCGGCCGGCCGCCGACCCGCTCGTGCGCGATGATGAGCTGCAGGCGCTCCTTCGCGACCGATGCGGACTTCTTCTTCTCACCGAGGAGAAACGAAAGGATGGACATGGGCGGCCTCCGTTACTTGCTGCCGAAGAGGCGCTGCAGCAGGCCCGGCTTCTGGTAATCGGTGAAGCGCAGCGGCTTGTCCTCGCCGAGGAAGCGAGCGACGACGTCCTTGTACGCTTCCGCCACGTCGGTGCCGTCGATATGCACGGCCGGCAGACCCTGGTTCGATGCGTGCAGCACGGCTTCCGATTCGGGCACCACGCCGATCAGCTTGATGCGCAGGATCTCGCTGATGTCCTCGAGCGACAGCATCTCGCCTTCGCTCACGCGCTTCGGGCTGTAACGCGTGATCAGCAGGTGCTCCTTGATCGGATCCTTGCCTTCGGTCGCGCGCTTCGTCTTCGACGACAGGATGCCGAGAATGCGGTCAGAGTCGCGCACCGACGACACTTCCGGGTTCGTGACGATCAGCGCTTCGTCGGCGAAGTACATCGCATGCAGCGCACCGGCTTCGATCCCGGCCGGCGAATCGCAGACGATGAAGTCGAAGTCCATCGCGACCAGGTCGTTCAGCACCTTCTCGACGCCGTCGCGCGTGAGCGCATCCTTGTCGCGCGTCTGCGACGCCGGCAGGATGTACAGGTTCTCGCACTTCTTGTCCTTGATCAGCGCCTGGTTCAGGTTCGCTTCGCCCTGGATCACGTTGACGAGGTCGTACACCACGCGCCGCTCGCAGCCCATGATGAGATCGAGGTTGCGCAGGCCAACGTCGAAGTCGATCACGGCCGTCTTGTGGCCACGCAGCGCGAGGCCCGACGCGAAGCTCGCGCTGGTCGTCGTCTTGCCCACGCCGCCCTTGCCCGAAGTCACCACGATGATTTTTGCCATTTACCCAATACCCTGTGTTCGTCAATGAGAGCCGATCGATCCGGCGTGCGCCGCGTGAATCACGTCAGGCGCAGCGGTTCGATCATCAGTTTTTCCTCTTCGAGCCGGATCTGCACCGCTTTGCCCAGTATGTCGGCGGGCAACGGGTTCTCGGTCGTTCGATAGATACCCGCGATTGAAATCAGTTCCGGTTCGAGACACGTGCAGAAAATGCGCGCGTCGTGATTGCCGTGCACGCCCGCGAGTGCGCGGCCGCGCAACGGCGCGTAGATGTGGATGTTGCCTTCCGCGATGATCTCGGCGCCGTGACTGACCGGCGCAAGCACCACGAGGTCCCCTTTCGCGTAAATCTGCTGCCCCGAACGCAGCGGCCGGTCGATCACCAGCGTCTGGCCGCCCGCCGAAATCTGCGTCGGCGCGGGCTCCGGCGCCGGTTCGGCTGCCGCAACGGCCTCGGCAATGACAGGCGCTGGCTCCGCTTCGTCGGCCGGCTTCGCGGCCGACACGCGGCGATCGCGCGCCTCCAGCAACGGCAGACCGGCTTCCCCCGCCCAGCCCTGCGTGGCCAGCGCCACGACGCCCACGGGGCGCATCCGCACGTCGTTCAGCATCTGGCGGATGTCGGCGAGCGCGACGCGTTCGCCGTCCGCGAGGCGGCGGACGTCGATCGCGACGACATCGTCGGCAAAAAACTCGGGAGTCGCTTCGAAGCGCTTGACCAGTTCGGTACGCAACGCATCGAGATCGGTCGTCTTCACGGTGAACAGCAACGTATCGACCGATCCGCTGCGCAGCTCGAAGAATGGCGATTTTTTAAGCGACATGGACACTCTGCAAAAAATTTTTGCGTATTTTACAGGCGTCCACGCGTGCAGCCATCATTTTTGGGAAACCAGGTCGCGGCGAACGCGCGACCAGAAGGGGGGCAGTGGGACGGGCGACCGGGCCTTCATTGCGCCGTGCGGCCCGCGCGTTCATGCGTCAGGGTGTGTTGAAGTGCGACACGAACAACGACTTCATCGCGCCGGGCATGCGCGCGATTGGTGCATGCTCGCCCGTGTTGCCGAAACCCGCACGTTCGTAGAAACGGATTGCGTTGCGGTTCGCATCGGCGATCCATGCATAGACGTCCTGCGCACCACGTTCGGCCAGCCACGTGGTGGCCGTTTCCAGCAACAGCACGCCGCCGCGCAGATGACGCACCGCGTGCGCGACCCAGAGCTCGCTGACGAACGCGCGCCGCTCGGGCGTATTGTCGAAATACGCGCCGATCATGCCGGCCGGATGGCCTTCGGTGTACAGCAGGAAAGTCGTCGACTCGTCGGACGTGGCGCGCAGCGCGGCGATGGCCGCCGCCGCGTCGGCATCGACGTTCAGCAATTCGGCCTCCGGCGCTTCGCCGGGCGCGTAGGGCTCACGCAATGACGCGGCGCGGAGTTCGCGATACACGCGGCCCTGGTCGGCAGCGATACGACGAACGGTCAAGGTCGAACTCATGCAGGCACAGCCCCCTTCGGACAGCAAGCTAGTAGCTTCAACCGAAAGCGGGGCATGAGTCAAATCGTTATTTTCAAATGACGGCGCGGATCGAAAGGCAACGGATGTCGCGCCCGCGCGGGTGTGCAAATGCAGCATTGGCGCGGCGATGCGCAGCGATGCATCGCAAGCGAGCCGCAAGGTCGGACGTGTCGCCCCGATCGCCTTGTCATGTATGGGATTCATGTGGCGCGCGTCCTGCATTTGAGCGCCCCGATCGTAATCATTCGTAACATGTGGACGGCAAAGGACGGCGCCACCTCACGTCGTTGAGCCGTACTTATTGCATTGCAACATTCGTTGCGAAGCTCACCGCCGGAGGCATGCCAGCGTCACCGCACACATTCCTCTGACGAGACGCGGGCCGCCCGGGGGATCGGGCCTGCGTGCGCCTGTTTCAATCACCCTCGTGACGGCCCTTCCCGACACGCGTCATCCACGGGCCGCCGTTTGGAGTTTCATGCCTAGCGCCGAGGTTTGGAAAGCGTGCGCGGCGGTCGTATAACTGGCACAACCGGACACCGATCCGGCGCCGCGCGCCGTGTCGCGGACCAACGACGATTCGAACGACGATAAACGTGCACATGTGGCCGCCGCGCCCGCAAGCGCAGGAGCCGGCCCCGAAAGGAGGGCGACAATGGCAACGACCGACGAATCGGCCTCGGGCTGGTCCGATGGCAAACGTTATCTGTGGCTGCTCGGTGCGGTGACGATCACGCTGCCGATCTTCTCGGCCCAGCTTGCGTTGTCGACCGGCCTTCACGTGTTCTGGTGGTTCGGCCCGCTGTTCGCGTTCGGCGTGATTCCGATTCTCGACACGCTGATCGGCGACGATCGCGACAATCCGCCCGAAGCCGTCGTCCCGTACCTCGAACGGGCGCGCTACTACCGCTACATCGTCTATCTCGCGACGCTGGTCGAATACATCGCGTTCTTCATGTGCGTGTGGATCGTCGGCACGCATGCGCTCGCGTGGTACGACTACGTCGGCTTCGCGCTGTCGCTCGGCACCGCGACGGGCATCTCGATCAACACCGCGCACGAACTCGGGCACAAGACCAGCCGCTTCGAGCGCTGGCTCGCGAAAATCACGCTCGCGCCGGTTGCGTACGGGCATTTCTTCGTCGAGCACAACCGCGGCCATCACGTGCGCGTCGCGACGGCCGAGGATCCGGCGAGCGCGCGCTACGGCGAATCGTTCTGGGTCTTCCTGCCCCGCACTGTGACGGGCAGCATCCGCTCGGCCTGGCGGCTTGAAAAGACGCGCCTCGGGCGGCTCGGACATTCGCCGTGGACCTGGCGCAACGAGGTCCTGCATGCGTGGGCGATGACCGTCGTCGTGTGGGGCATCGCGATCGCGATGGCCGGCAAGGTCGTGATCCCGTTCCTCGTGATCCAGGCCGTGTACGGTGCGTCGCTGCTCGAAGTCGTCAACTACGTCGAGCACTACGGGCTCGGCCGCCGCAAGCTGCCGAGCGGCCGCTACGAACGCTGCACGCCGCAGCATTCGTGGAACAGCAATCACGTCGTCACCAACCTGTTCCTGTATCAGCTGCAGCGGCACGCAGACCATCACGCGAACCCGACGCGCTCGTACCAGGCGCTGCGCCACTTCGACGACTCGCCGCAACTGCCGGCCGGCTACGCGACGATGATCCTGTTCGCGTACGTGCCGCCGCTCTGGTATCGCGTGATGAATCCGCGTGTCGTCGCGCACTACGGCGGCAACATGGCGCAATCGAACATCAAGCCGTCGATCCGCGCTCGCGTGCTCGCGCAGTACTCGGCGGCGGCGTGATGCCAGGCTGCGCAGCGCGGTCGCCGGCGATATTCGTCACGCGGCTTGCGGCAGCCTGAACACGGCTACCGCGTGCCGCAGCGCGTTCGCCTGCTGGATGCCGCCGCTTTGCTCCTGCGATGCGGACGAGATCTCGCCGACGATCGTGCGGTCTCGGCCGTACACCGGCATCGACACAGCCACGCTCACGAAACTGAACGACCAAAACGAAAAACCCCGTGATCCTTTCGGATCACGGGGCTTCGTATTTTGGCGGAGAGGGTGGGATTCGAACCCACGGTACGGGGAAACCGTACGCCTGATTTCGAGTCAGGTACATTCGACCACTCTGCCACCTCTCCTTCCTTGCTACATCTCACGGCTGGTCGTTTCCGCGAGAAAAAGATTATAAGACGATCGTTTCCTCGCTGACAAGCCCTTTCTGCAAATTTTTTGCGAAGGGTTTGAAGGCCGCGTTACGACACCTGAGCAGGCGCGTCGATACGCTCCATGCCGCCCATGTACGGACGCAGTGCTTCCGGCACCGTGACCGAGCCATCCGCGTTCTGGTAGTTCTCGAGCACCGCGACGAGTGTGCGGCCGACCGCGAGGCCCGAGCCGTTCAGCGTATGCACGAGTTCCGGCTTGCCCTGCGCATTGCGGAAACGCGCCTGCATCCGGCGCGCCTGGAACGCCTCGGTGTTCGAGCAGCTCGAGATCTCGCGATAGGTGTTCTGCGCGGGCAGCCACACTTCGAGGTCGAACGTCTTCGCGGCCGAGAAACCCATGTCGCCCGTGCACAGCGTGATCACGCGGTACGGCAGGCCGAGCTTCTGCAGGATCGCTTCCGCGTGGCCGACCATCTCGTCGAGCGCAGCGTACGATGCGTCGGGCGCGACGACCTGCACCATCTCGACCTTGTCGAACTGGTGCTGGCGGATCATCCCGCGCGTGTCGCGGCCGTACGAGCCGGCTTCCGAGCGGAAGCACGGCGAATGCGCGGTCAGCTTGATCGGCAGCGCGGAGCCTTCGACGATCGAGTCGCGCACGGTGTTCGTCAGCGAAATCTCCGACGTCGAGATCAGGTATTGCGTGATCGTGTTCTCGCCGCCGCCCTTCTCGACGCGGAACATGTCGTCCGCGAACTTCGGCAGCTGGCCCGTGCCGTACAGGATCTCGGGATTGACGATGTACGGCGTGTACGTCTCGCTGTAGCCGTGCTGCAGCGTGTGCGTGTCGATCATGAACTGCGCGAGCGCGCGGTGCAGGCGTGCAATCGAGCCGCGCAGCATCGTGAAGCGTGCGCCGGCGAGCTTCGCGCCGGTTTCGAAATCGAGACCGAGCGGCGTGCCGACGTCGACGTGATCCTTCACCGCGAAGTCGAACTCGCGCGGCGTGCCCCAGCGGCGCACCTCGACGTTGTCGGCTTCGTCCTTGCCGACCGGCACGCTTTCGTGCGCGATGTTCGGCATGCCCAGCATCAGGTCGGACAGGCGCGTCTGGATCTCGCCGAGCTTGGCCTCCGACGCCTTCATCTCGTCGCCGATGCCGCCGACCTCGGCCATCACGGCCGACGTGTCCTCGCCCTTCCCCTTCATCGCGCCGATCTGCTTCGACAGGCTGTTGCGGCGCGCCTGGAGCTCTTCGGTACGGGTCTGGATCGCGCGGCGTTCCGCTTCGAGGGCGGAAAACGCGGCGACGTCGAGGGTGTAGCCGCGATCGGCGAGGCGCTTCGCGACGCCGTCGAGGTCTTTGCGCAGCAACTGGATGTCGAGCATGGGAGGACTTGGGAAATCGTTGTGTAAGACGGGAATTCTAACGCACCGCGCGCTCGCCACGGCACTGGCCGGTCGGACAGTGCCGCAAACGCGCGACGGACGTGGCAGTATCGCATTGTCGGCCCGCGCGCCGGCAGCCGGCGAAGCACGTCGTGCAGCGCTGCCGCGCAGCGCGCGACAGCCGCGCCGGCCGGGCGCAACGCGGCGGGTCACGCACCCGCCCTTCGCATCACCATCACCCGAGGGAACCCGATGGCCATCGAGCTGGACAAGGATGTCCGCGACCGCGCGATCGCGTCGCTGCAACGCTATTTCACAGAAAACATGGACGAGCCGATCGGCAACATCCAGGCGGGCGCGCTGCTGCACTTCTTCGTCGAGGAAATCGCGCCGGCAATCTACAACCTCGCGATCGCCGATGCGCAGGAGCGCCTGCACGCACGCGTCGCCGAACTCGACATCGAATGCCACGCGGAGCCGTTCGAGTACTGGAAGAAGCAGCCGGGCCGCAAGCGCTGACGCACCCCACGCAGCGCCCGCCACCGCGTGCGGCCAGTCAGTCCTTCTTGCCGGCCTCGCGGTCGAGCTCGCGCAGCCACGCGAGCTTGTCGGCGATCTTCGCTTCGAGCCCGCGCGGCACCGGCTTGTACCAGCGCGGCTCGCGCATGCCTTCCGGCAGGTAGGTTTCGCCGGCCGCATAGGCGTTCGGCTCGTCGTGCGCGTAGCGATACGCATGACCGTAGCCGAGTTCCTTCATCAGCTTGGTCGGCGCATTGCGCAGATGCACGGGCACCTCGCGCGACTTGTCCTGCTTGACGAACGCCATCGCCTGGTTGAACGCGTTGTAGCCCGCGTTGCTCTTCGCCGCGCATGCGAGATAGATCACCGCCTGCCCGAGCGCCAGCTCGCCTTCGGGGGAGCCGAGCCGCTCGTAGGTCTCGGCCGCGTCGTTCGCCACCTGCAGCGCGCGCGGGTCGGCCAGGCCGATGTCTTCCCACGCCATCCGCACGATGCGTCGCGCGAGATATTTCGGATCCGCGCCGCCGTCGATCATCCGGCAGAACCAGTACAGCGCGCCGTCCGGGCTCGAACCGCGCACCGACTTGTGCAGCGCCGAGATCTGGTCGTAGAAATTGTCGCCGCCCTTGTCGAAGCGCCGCGCGTTCAGCGTCATCGCGCTGCTGACGAAATCGGCATCGATGGTCGTGATTCGGGAGGAAGCAGCAGCCGTCTGCGCCTGCTCGAGCAGGTTGAGGAAGCGGCGCGCGTCGCCGTCCGCGTAACCGATGAGCGTATCGACCGCCTTGTCGTCGAACGCGAGGCCGTCGAGCGCGATTTCCTGCGCACGCTTGAGCAGCTGACGCATCTCGTCGTCGTTCAGCGACTGCAGCACGTACACCTGCGCGCGCGACAGCAGCGCCGAGTTGACTTCGAAGCTCGGATTCTCGGTCGTCGCGCCGATGAAGGTCACGAGCCCCGACTCGACGAACGGCAGCAACGCATCCTGCTGCCCCTTGTTGAAGCGGTGGATTTCGTCGACGAACAGGATCGTGTGGCGGCCGGTGTGGTTCAGCGTGTCCTTCGCCTGCTCCATCGACTCGCGAATGTCCTTCACGCCGCCGAGCACCGCGGACAGCGCGATGAATTCGCAGTCGAACGCGAGCGCGGTGAGACGCGCGAGCGTCGTCTTGCCGACGCCGGGCGGCCCCCACAGGATCATCGAATGCGGCTTGCCGGATTCGAACGCGAGCCGCAACGGCTTGCCTTCGCCCAGCAGATGCGTCTGGCCGATCACCTCGGCGAGCGTCTTGGGCCGCAGCGCCTCGGCGAGCGGCCGGCGCGGCTCGACTTGAAACAGGTCGGACATGAACCCTCGCTCCAGATCAGACAATGGCGGCCGAACGGGCCGCCGGACCCAATATTATGACAGCCGCGCGACTGCGCCGCCGGGGCCGGTGCTCGCGCCTAATGCTCACGCCTGGTGCCCTCGCCCGGTGCCCGCGCCTGGTGCCCGCGCCCCCAAACAACACGGGCCTACCGTTGCCGGCAGGCCCGTGTCGGGACTACGGTGTGACGCCGTCAGCCGTTGATCACGTCCGCGCCCTTCGGCACGACGAACTTGAACGTATCGCCCTTCAGCGGCGGATTCGTCTGGATGTTCGTGAACGTGAGCAGCGTGACGTTGCCGAACACGTCGTGCAGCTCCATCGCGGCGAGCGTGCCGTTGCGGAACCCGATGCCGATCCGCTGGAACTGCGTGTCCTGCGCCTTCGGCAGCATCTCGAGCCAGTCGATCCCGCCCTTCTCGCCCGCATCGCGCAGCGTGTAGTTCTTGTCGAGATCGTTGCTGCCGAACAGGATCGCGGCCGGGCTCGCGCCCAGCGCGCCGTTCAGCTTGCGCTCGGTGACCTGGTTCAGGTCGCGGTCGTACACGTAGAGCTTGTCGCCGTCGGCCTGCAGCACCTGCTGGTACGGCTTCTGGTACGTCCAGATGAACTTGCCCGGACGCGAGAACACGAACGTGCCGCTCGAATTGTCGTTCGGCTTCGGCGCGGCCTGCACGGCACTCGCGCCCTTGCTCGGCGCCTTGACGATCTGCTGCGTGAATTCGCCCTTCGCCGAACGCACCTGCGACACGAAGGCCTTCAGCTGCTCGGTGCCGCTCGCGAACGCGTGCGTCGCCGCGAGCATCAGCGATGCGCCGGCGAGCGCCGCGCCGAGCCAGCGCCGCGTCGAACGAAGGGACAATGCGAACGAATGTTGCTGCATATTGCGGTTTTCTCCGTGGGTGGCCGGCGCCGCGGGCGCCGCGGACTCATTCCGCGTCGCGCGCCGGCACAAGAATTTCGCGGTTGCCGCTCGACGACATCGCCGACACGAGCCCCGACTGTTCCATCTGTTCGAGCAGCCGCGCCGCGCGGTTGTAGCCGATCCGCAGATGGCGCTGCACGAGCGAAATCGACGCGCGGCGGTTCTTGATGACGATCTCGACCGCCTGGTCGTACAGCGGATCAGACTCGCTGCCGCCTTCACCGGTTCCCCCGCCGGCCGACCCCTCGTCGCCGTCGGCGGTGCCGCCTTCGAGCAGCCCTTCGACGTAGTTCGGCTCGCCGTGCTCCTTGAGCTTCTCGACGACGCGATGCACTTCGTCGTCGGCGACGAACGCGCCGTGCACGCGCACCGGCAGCCCGCTGCCCGGCGGCAGGTACAGCATGTCGCCCATCCCGAGCAGCGATTCGGCGCCCATCTGGTCGAGAATCGTGCGCGAGTCGATCTTCGACGACACCTGGAACGCGATCCGCGTCGGCACGTTCGCCTTGATCAGGCCGGTGATCACGTCGACCGACGGGCGCTGCGTCGCGAGGATCAGGTGGATGCCGGCCGCGCGCGCCTTCTGCGCGATCCGCGCGATCAGCTCCTCGACCTTCTTGCCGACGACCATCATCAGGTCGGCGAGCTCGTCGATCACGACGACGATGTTCGGCAGGCGGCCGAGCGGCTCGGGATCGTCCGGCGTCAGGCTGAACGGATTCGGAATCTTTTCCTCGCGCTTCGCCGCATCGTCGATCTTGTTGTTGTAGCCGGCGAGGTTGCGCACGCCGAGCTTGCTCATCAGCTTGTAGCGGCGCTCCATCTCCGCGACCGTCCAGTTCAGCGCATGGCCGGCCTGGCGCATGTCGGTGACGACCGGGCACAGCAGGTGCGGAATGCCTTCGTAGACGCTCATTTCGAGCATCTTCGGATCGATCAGGATCAGACGCACCTGCTCGGCGGTCGCCTTGTACAGCAGCGACAGGATCATTGCGTTGATGCCGACCGACTTGCCCGAACCGGTCGTGCCGGCGACCAGCAGGTGCGGCATCTTCGCGAGATCCGCGCACACCGGCTTGCCGCCGATGTCCTTGCCGAGGCTCAGGGTCAGCGCCGACGACGCGGCCGCATAGACTTCCGAGCCGATGATCTCGGACAGGTGCACCGTCTGGCGGCGCTGGTTCGGCAGCTCAAGCGCCATGTAGTTCTTTCCGGGGATCGTCTCGACCACGCGGATCGACACGAGCGACAGCGAACGCGCGAGATCCTTCGCGAGGTTGACGATCTGGCTGCCCTTCACGCCGGTGGCCGGCTCGATCTCGTAGCGCGTGACGACCGGGCCCGGATACGCGGCGACGACGCTCGCCTCGACGCCGAAATCCTTCAGCTTCTTCTCGATCAGCCGCGACGTGAATTCGAGCGTATCGGCGGAAATCGCTTCCTGCGTCTTCGGCGCCGGATCGAGCAGCGACACCGGCGGCAGCGTCGAATCGCCCGGCAGGTCGGTGAAGAGCGGCACCTGGCGCTCGCGCTCGACCCGCTCGGACTTCGCCGGCGTGACGACCGGCGGCACGATCGTCACGGGCTCGTGATCCTCGATGCGCACGCGCTCCTCCTCGACCTTGCCTTCGCGGCGCACGGCCGCGGCCTCGCCGAGCCTGCGGTCGCGCTCGGCCTCGCGGCGCAGCTTCGCGACGTTCACGGCAGACAGGATCGCACCGCCGACGCGCTCGGCGACCGACAGCCACGAAAAGCGGAAATACAGCGACAGGCCGATCGCGAGCGCGATCAGGAGCAGCAGCGTGCCGCCGGTGAAGCCGAACGCGTGCGACATCGCGCCCGCCACGGCCTCGCCGATCACGCCGCCCGGCGCGCGCGGCAACTGCACCTTCAGCGACCACATCCGCAGCGCCTCGATGCCGTCGCACGCGAGCACGACGAGCACGAACGCGAAGATCTCGGTGAGCCAGCCGATCGGCCGCTCGGGTTCGTCGACGACCGCCTCGTGACGCGTGATGCGCCGGTAGTTGACCGCGATGCGCCGTCCGAGCGGCACGATCAGCCAGTAGGCCGACAGGCCGAACAGCAGCAGGATGATGTCGGCCGTCCACGCGCCCACGCGACCGGCCCAGTTCGAGATGTGGTCCACCTGGGCCGCGTGCGTCCAGCTCGGATCGCGCCGGCTGTAGCTCAACAGGGCCATCACCAGAAAAGCGCAGAGCGCGACCTGGAGAATCCAGCGGATCTCCGTGAGGAGCTTCGACATCCGGTGCGGCAACGCCTGTGCCTGGGCGGAATAAGGAGCTTTTGCCATGAATCCGTATAAAGAGGACGGGCCGCGGGCCCGCCTGTCGTTCGATCGCGCTCATTGTAAACGCTGCACCGGGCCGCCAAGTGTAAATGACGGTTACATAAGAGGGCCGGGTGCGTGAAGCCGCGCCGCGCGCCGCCTCCCGGCAAACGCTATCGCCACGATTGAAACTCTCGTTCGGCAGTGCAGCAACGGGGCCTTTATAATGCGCGTCTGATACCCATCTATGACGGCATCCCGGTCAACCCAGACCGTCCGGCGAGCCTTATCCCGCCCGCCGCGGCCGCCTTTTACGGATTCGCATATGTCCACGCCCAAACACGCCAAAGTCCTGATTCTCGGTTCCGGCCCCGCCGGCTACACGGCTGCCGTCTACGCGGCACGCGCCAACCTGTCCCCGGTGCTCGTCACCGGCATCGCGCAGGGCGGCCAGCTGATGACGACGACCGATGTCGAAAACTGGCCGGCGGACGCAAAGGGCGTGCAGGGCCCGGAACTGATGGCGCGCTTCCAGGAGCACGCCGAGCGCTTCAACACCGAAATCGTATTCGACCACATCCACACTGCGAAACTGCACGAACAGCCGATCCGGCTGATCGGCGATTCGGGCGAATACACGTGCGACTCGCTGATCATCGCGACCGGCGCGTCCGCGCAGTATCTCGGCCTGCCGTCCGAAGAAGCCTTCATGGGCAAGGGTGTGTCGGCCTGCGCGACCTGCGACGGCTTCTTCTATCGCAACCAGGAAGTCGCGGTGATCGGCGGCGGCAACACGGCCGTCGAGGAAGCGCTCTACCTGACGGGCATCGCGAAGAAGGTCACGGTGATTCACCGCCGCGACAAGTTCCGCGCCGAGCCGATCCTGATCGACCGCCTGCTGGAGAAGGAAAAGGAAGGCGTCGTCGACATCAAGTGGGATCACGTGCTCGACGAAGTGACGGGCGAGGAATCGGGCGTCACGGGGCTGCGCATCAAGAACGTGAAGACCGGCGCGACGCAGGACCTCCACGTGCAGGGCGTGTTCGTCGCGATCGGCCACAAGCCGAACACCGACCTGTTCCAGGGCCAGCTCGAGATGAAGGACGGTTACATCCTGACGAAGAGCGGCCTGCACGGCAACGCGACGTCGACCAGCGTGCCGGGCGTGTTCGCCGCCGGCGACGTGCAGGACAACGTGTATCGCCAGGCGATCACCAGCGCCGGCACGGGCTGCATGGCCGCGCTCGACGCACAGCGCTACCTCGAAGGCCTGCACGACAAGAAGTAAGCGTCAAGCCTTCGCCGCCGGGCGCTACAATGGCGTCCGCTGCCGCGAAGCAGGCTTGACCGGAAAGCCGCTGCCGCCGTGCAGCGGCTTTTTTGTGCCCGCGCGTCCGAACGCGCCAGCCCGGTTACCGAATCATGGCGAAGAACCAGCCCCATCCGAGCGATCCCGCGAAGCGGCAGATCGCCGCCCGTCCCGCGAACCCGGCGCCCGCCGCGCCCCCGCCCGCGCCCGATGCCGCCGCGTTGCGCGGCCAGGGCCTGGCCGGCCTCGGCGCGCTGCGCAAGTCGCTGCAAGGCGAAGCCGACCGCCGCGAGCGCGCCCGCGTCGAAACCGCGAAGGTCGCGCGCCAGGCGGAAGCCGACGCGAACCTGTTCCGCAACGAAATCGGCGCGATCCAGCCGCTGAACGCGCCGCCGCGCGCGAAGCCCGGCCGCACGCCGCCCGACCCGGTGCCGAAGCAGACGCAGCGCGACGAGGAAGACGTGCTGAACGCGACGCTGTCCGACGAATTCGATCCCGAGACGCTGCTCGACAGCGACGAATCGCTGTACTACCACCGCCCCGGCATCAGCCGCGAGGTCGTGCGCAAGCTGCGCAGCGGCGCGTGGATCGTGCAGGCGCAGCTCGACCTGCACGGGATGCGGCGCGACGAGGCGCGCGACGCGCTCGCGGAGTTCCTCCGCGAAGCCGGCAAGAAGGGGCTGCGCTGCCTGCGCGTGATCCACGGCAAGGGGCTCGGCTCGATCGGCAAGGAGCCCGTGCTGAAAGGCAAGGTGCGCGCGTGGCTCGTGCAGAAGGAGGAAGTGATCGCGTTCTGCGAGGCGCGCAGCCACGACGGCGGCGCGGGCGCGGTGCTCGTGCTGCTGCAGCCGCTGCCGGCCCCCGCCGATCGGGGGCCGCGTGCCGCATCCTAGGCTGACGCTCGCGATCTCGATACTGGAAGCGATCGCGACGCTCGCCTTCGCGATCTCGGGCTTCATCGAGGCACGCAAGAACCGTCTCGACTCGGTCGGCACGTTCGTCGTCGCGCTCGCCACCGCGTTCGGCGGCGGCACGCTGCGCGACATCCTGCTCGAACGCCGGCCGTTCTACTGGGTCATCCACGACGACTACGTGATCGCGATCTTCGTGCTCGCGCTGTTCGCGCCGATCGTGCTGCGGATGCTGTCGCGGCTGTCGGCCGAGCGGCTGCTGCTGGTGGCCGACGCGATCGGGCTCGGCATCTTCAGCATCTCGGGCACCGCGATCGCGCTCGATGCCGAGATGCCGCGCTTCATCGCGGTGATGATGGGCGTGATCACCGGCGTGGTCGGCGGCATCATCCGCGACGTGCTGTGCAACGACATCCCGCTGATCCTGCGCGATTCGCGGCCGTACGCGACCTGCGCGTTCGTCGGCTGCTGGTTCTACCTGCTGCTCGCGTGGCTGCAGTTCGACTCGGTGTACAGCGTGCTGTTCGCGACCGGCTTCATCCTCGTCGCGCGGCTCGCGACGTTCAAGTTCGACGTGCGGTTGCCGCACTGACGCCGCCACGCCGCGCGTCGCCACACGCAAGAACGAAAGGGGCCGTCACAGACGGCCCCTTCTCTTTCGTTCAGCGCAAGCGCCGCCTCACGCGATCCGCTCTTCCGATGCCGGATCGAACAGCACCGCCTTCGACACGTCGAACAGCAGCGACAGCGTCTGATCCGGCTGCGGGTTCGCGGCCGGATGCACGCGGCTCACGATCCGCTTGCCGTTGACCTGCGCGAATACGTGCGTGTCCGGGCCGGTCGGCTCGGTCACGTCGACGCGCACGTCGAACGGCTGCAGGTGCGACGCGTCGCCGTTGTGCGCGTGGCGCACGTCGGTGATGCGCTCCGGACGCAGGCCGAGGATCACCTCGCGGCCGACGTGCGACTTCAACTGGCCATCGAACGGCAGGTTGAGCGCGCCGCGCTTGACGCCCGTATCGATCTCGAGCGCGATCCCGCTGCCCTGCTCGACCAGCTTGCCGTTGATGAAGTTCATCGGCGGCGCGCCGATGAAGCCCGCGACGAACAGGTTCGACGGCGAATCGTAGATGTCCTGCGGCGCGCCGAACTGCTGGACCACACCGTCCTTCATCACCGCGATCCGGTCGCCGAGCGTCATGGCCTCGATCTGGTCGTGCGTCACGTAAACGATCGTCGTGCCAAGGCGCTGATGCAGCAGCTTGATTTCGGCGCGCATCTCGATGCGCAGCTTCGCGTCGAGGTTCGACAGCGGCTCGTCGAACAGGAACAACGACGGATCGCGCGCCAGTGCGCGGCCCATCGCGACGCGCTGGCGCTGGCCGCCCGACAGCTGGCCCGGCTTGCGGTCGAGCAGGTGCTGGATCTGCAGCATCGCCGATACGCGCTCGACGATCTGCTGCTGCTCGCTCTTGGGCACCTTGCGGATGTTCAGGCCGAACGAGATGTTCTCGCGCACCGTCATCGACGGATACAGCGCGTACGACTGGAACACCATCGCGATGTCGCGATCCTTCGGCGACAGGTCGTTGACGACCTTGCCGTCGATGCAGATCTCGCCGCTCGTCACGGTCTCGAGGCCGGCGATCATGTTGAGCAGCGTCGACTTCCCGCAGCCCGACCCGCCGACCAGGATCAGGAACTGTCCGTCCTCGATCTCGATGTCGACACCCTTCAGGACCGGCACCCCGTTCGGGTAGGTCTTGTACACGTCACGGATGGAAAGGCTTGCCATGCTGTGAATCCTCTGTCTCGTCTCGCGCGGCGCACTGCGGCGCCGCGTCGGGTTCGTTTCGATGCGCCGCGCGTCGCGCGCGGCCGGTTCGTCGTATCGGATGAAACCGCGCTTACCCCTTCACCGCGCCCGCCGTCAGCCCGCGCACGAAGTAGCGGCCGGCGACCACGTAGACGAGCAGCGTCGGCAGCGCGGCGATGATCGCGCCCGCCATGTCGACGTTGTACTCCTTCACGCCCGTCGACGTGTTGACGAGGTTGTTCAGCGCAACCGTGATCGGCATCGAGTCGACGCCGGAGAACACGATCCCGAACAGGAAGTCGTTCCAGATCTGCGTGAATTGCCAGATCAGGCACACCATGAAGATCGGCAGCGACACGGGCAGCAGGATCTTCGTGAAGATCGTGAAGAAACCCGCGCCGTCGATGCGCGCGGCCTTCACGAGCTCGGCCGGCACGCTCACGTAGAAATTGCGGAAGAACATCGTCGTGAACGCGATGCCGTACACGACGTGCACGAACACCAGGCCCGGAATCGTATTCGCGAGGCCGAGCATCCCCTGCAGGCGCGCCATCGGCAGCAGGATCACCTGGAACGGAATGAAGCAGCCGACCAGCATCATCGTGAACAGCGCATCCGCGCCGCGAAAGCGCCAGTGCGTGAGCACGTAGCCGTTGAACGCGCCGATCAGCGACGAGATCAGCACGGCCGGAATCACCATCTGCAGCGAATTCAGGAAGAACGGCTTCATCCCGTCGCAGCGCACGCCGGTACACGCGCCACTCCACGCCTTCACCCACGGATCGAAGGTCCAGTGCGTCGGCGGGGTCAGCAGGTTGCCGGTGCGCAGCTGGTCGAGATCCTTGAACGACGTCGACAGCATCACGTAGATCGGGAACAGGAAATACAGCGCGAACAGGATCAGCGCCGCATAGATCACTGCCCGGCTGATCGTCATCTTAGGCTGCATTGCGGGTGCTCCTCGATTCCATATACATCAGCGGCACCAGCACCGCGACCACGGTCGCGAGCATCATCACCGACGATGCCGCGCCCAGGCCCAGCTGGCCGCGGTTGAACGAAAACGTGTACATGAACATGGCCGGCAGCGACGACGACGTGCCGGGGCCGCCGGCCGTCAGCGCGACGACCAGGTCGAAGGTCTTGATCGTGATGTGGCAGAGGATCAGCAGCACCGAGAAGAACACCGGGCGCATGCTCGGGATCACGATCTTGCGGTAGATGGTCGGCAGCGTCGCGCCGTCGACCTGCGCGGCCTTGAAGATCTCGGCGTCGACGCCGCGCAACCCTGCGAGGAACAGCGCCATCACGAAGCCGGTCGACTGCCACACGGCGGCGATCACGATACAGAAGATCGCCTTGTCCGGATCGTCGAGCCAGCCGAACGAGAAGCTCGTCCAGCCCCAGTCGTGCATCACCTTCTCCAGGCCGAGGCCCGGGTTCAGGATCCACTGCCACGCGGTGCCCGTGACGATGAACGACAGCGCCATCGGGTACAGGAAGATCGCGCGCAGCGCGCCTTCGTTGCGGATGCGCTGGTCGAGCAGGATCGCGAGGAACAGCCCGAGCGCGACGCAGATCGCGATGAACGGAATCCCGAACCAGCCGAGGTTCGCGGCGGAGGTCCACCACACGTCGTTCTGGAACAGGTCCGAGTAACGGCCGAAGCCGTCGAATTCGTAGTTCGGCAACAGCCGCGAGTTGGTCAGCGACAGATAGCCGGTAATCAGGATGAAACCGTAGATGAACACGACGGCGATCGCGAGGCTCGGCGCGAGCACGAGCTTCGGAATCCAGCGATCGGCGAAGGCCGACATCGGCGACGTGCGCCGCGCGACGGCAGCGCCGGATCCGTTTCCGCTAAGAGGGGCAGCCACTTGATTCGACTCCTGGAACGAGGGCGGCGCAGGCCGGGCCGGCGCCGGGTACGGCGCGGGCCCGCGGGCGAGCCCGTTTGCTGCACATGCAAAAACGCCCGGCCGACGATGCGTTTCCGGCCGGGCGCCCGTTGCGCCTTACTTCACCTTCGCGGCTTTCGCGAGCGCGGCGACCGCGCTCTTCGAATCCTGCTGCGAGTTCATGAACTTCGTGACGACGTCGGTGATCGCGCCGGCCGTCGCGTCGCCCTGCGCCATCCCGTGCGCGAGCGACGGCACGAAGCCGCCCGACTTGATCGCGGTCTGCTCGTCGGCGTACGACTTCTTCGCGCAGTCGTCGAACTTGTCCATCTTGACGCCGAGGCGTACCGGCACCGAGCCCTTCAGCAAGCTGAACTGCTCCTGGAAGGCCGGCGTCATGATCGTCTTCGCGAGCGCGATCTGGCCCGGCGTCGCGTCCTTCTGGCCCTTCTGCTGGAAGAACACGAACGAGTCGACGTTGAACGTGTACGAATTCGCCGTGCCGGGCACCGGTGCGCAGATATAGTCCTTGCCGGCCTTCTTGCCCGCGTTCTCGAACTCGCCCTTCGCCCAGTCGCCCATGAACTGCATGCCGGCCTTGCCGTTGATCACCATCGCGGTCGCGAGGTTCCAGTCACGGCCGTTGCGGCCGGTGTCGAAGTAGCCCTGGATCTTGCGCACCGTGTCGAACACCGACACCATCTGCGGCGAATTCAGCGTGGCCTGGTCGAGATCGACGAGCGCCTTCTTGTAGAACGCCGGCCCCTGCGACAGCACGACGTCTTCCCACAGTGTCAGGTCCTGCCACGGCTGGCCGCCCATCGCGACCGGCTGAATGCCCGCGGCCTTCAGCTTGTCGGCCACCGCGAAGAACTCAGGCCAGGTGGTCGGCACCTTCGCGCCGACCTTGTCGAGCGCCGCCTTGTTGATATAGAGCCAGTTCACGCGGTGCACCGAGAACGGCGCGGCGACGGTATGGCCCTTGTACTTGATGATCTTGTCGATTTCCGGCGGCAGGTTCTGCTTCCAGTCGCCGGCAGCGGAATCGATGTTGACGAGCACGCCCTGGTCGGCCCAGTCCTGGATCAGCGGGCCCTTGATCTGCGCGGCCGACGGGGAGTCGCCGCTGATCACCTTGGTCTTCAGCGCGGTCATGGCCGCCGCGCCCGCGCCGCCCGCGACCGCGAAGTCCTTCCACACGTAGCCCTGCTTCTGGAGGTCGTCCTTCAGCACGCCGACGGCCTTCGACTCGCCGCCCGAGGTCCACCAGTGCAGCACCGTTACGTTCTCGGCCGCCTGCGCCGCCACGGCGCCAGCCATCAGACCCGCGGCGCAGAGCGCGCCCATGATCGAGCGAACTTTCATTACTTATCTCCTCCAGACTGAATCAACTCGTGAAGTTCCCTGACGGGGAACCGGCTTCTTGATAAACGACGGGGAAATCGAGCCGCGGGACGCATGCAGCGTACGGGGCCGATGACCGGCCGGGCTCTTACAGAAAGCGTGAATCGAGATTCAACGGCGTGTCTCCTCATTGTGTTTCTGGCCCGCCGCGATGCCGCGGCGCGAGCCCGGGGCGACGGCGCGCGGACGATGCGCACCGTCAATGTCCGATAACATTCGGCACAAGGCGTTCCCGAAGGCGAAGCTCGCGCAGTTCATCGACCGCACTTCTTTTTTTCTTCACCCAGGTGCTACCCCTTGCGGCGGATTGTAGTTAAACTACAATTCAGTGTCAAAAATATTTTTATCGCACTACGGATCGCTTCCCAGCACCCCAACCGGCGGAGACACATGCATACCGATTCCAGCTTTACCTTCGTACTTTTCGGCGGCACCGGCGACCTGTCGATGCGCAAGATCCTGCCCGCGCTGTTCGAAGCGCACCGCGGCAACATGCTCGCGGAAAGCGGCCGGATCGTTGCCGTCGCGCGGCACGAATCGGATCGGGCGGGCTATCTCGAGTGGGTCGACACGCACGTGAAGCCGCATGCGGCGAAGGCGGCCGGCAAGGCGTTCGACGACAGCGCGTGGCAAGCCTTCCTCGAGCGCATCGAATACGTGAAGCTCGACCTCGGCCGCGCGGAGGACTACACCGTGCTGCGCGACGCGGTCGCGCAATTGCCCGGCATCCGCGTGTTCTATCTCGCGACGGGGCCGTCGCTGTTCGTGCCGATCTGCAAGGCGCTCGCGTCGGTCGGCCTGAACGAAGGCGCGCGCATCGTGCTCGAGAAGCCGCTCGGCTACGACCTGCGCTCGTCGAACGCGATCAACGACGCGGTCGGCGAGATCTTCGCGGAAGACCAGATCTACCGGATCGACCACTACCTCGGGAAAGAGCCGGTACAGAACCTGCTCGCGCTGCGCTTCGGCAATGCGCTGTTCGAGCCGCTGTGGCGCCGCGAATGGGTCGAGAGCATCCAGATCACGATCGCCGAGGAGCTCGGCGTCGAGGCGCGCGGCGATTTCTACGACAATACGGGCGCGCTGCGCGACATGGTGCAGAACCACCTGCTGCAGCTGCTGTCGATCGTCGCGATGGAGCCGCCGCACTCGATGGATTCCGACTCGGTGCGCGACGAGAAACTGCGCGTGCTGCGTGCGCTGAAAGCGATCGATCCGCGCGACATCGGCAAGGTCGCGGTACGCGGCCAGTATCATGCGGGCGTGATCAAGGGCGCGCAGGTGCCGGCCTATGCGACCGAGCCGGGCGTGAAGCCCGACAGCCAGACCGAAACCTTCGTCGCATTGAAAGTCGAGATCGAGAACTGGCGCTGGGCCGGCGTGCCGTTCTTCCTGCGCACCGGCAAGCGGCTCGCCGATCGCGTCGCGGAGATCGTCGTCAATTTCCGTCCGGTGCCGCACTCGGCGCTCGGGCCCACCGCGCTGCGCGCCGGCGCGAACCGCCTCGTGATCCGGCTGCAGCCGAACGAGACGATTCGCCTGTACTGCCTCGCGAAGCAGCCCGGCGAAGGGATGAACCTCGCGAGCGTGCACCTCGACCTCGCGTTCGACCAGTTCTTCAAGGAAGGGCAGATGGAGG
>Ga0207678_10001480_pt1 | contig 21540 bp, 23 predicted proteins | sample KBSC63metaG_FD_184319 | JGI IMG/M metagenome (GOLD analysis project Ga0207678, IMG submission 184319) | Corn rhizosphere microbial communities from Kellogg Biological Station, Michigan, USA - KBS C6-3 metaG (SPAdes) (version 2) | ecosystem: Host-associated > Plants > Roots > Rhizosphere > Soil ... | reverse complement strand
CCATGGAACGAGCCCCGCCAGCGTACATGGGGCGACCACGAAGAAAACCGCCGAGCCCAGGACGGCAATGGTTCGTTGCACGGCGGTTCCCGACACTCGTCGCTGCGAGCTCATTCCAACCTCCCCTTCATTAGGACTACTAACCAATGCCCCCCGAGAGAGGTGGTCCCACGCGATCGGACAGTTTTTCTGGTTTCTTAAGTGGTTGCCCTGCGGGTTAAGCCGCGAGTCGAAGTGGCGGCTGGTTGAAGTACACGTCATCAGGGGTCTGCCGGTCAAGACGGGAATGGGGCCGGTGACGGTTGTAGAAGTCGAAGTAGACGGCAAGCTTGATCCGCGCCGCGGTGGTGGTCTCGTAGGCGTGGAGGTAGACATGCTCGTATTGGACCGACTTCCACAGCCGCTCCACGAACACGTTGTCGCGCCAGCAGCCTTTGCTATCCATGCTGATCCGGATGTCGCGGCGACGCAGCGCCTCGATGAACGCAACCGCAGTGAATTGGCTGCCTTGGTCGGTGTTCATGACCTCCGGAGTGCCGTGCTTGGCGATTGCTTCCTCCAGCGCTTCGACGGCGGCGTCGGCAGCCAGGCTGATCGACAGTCGCCACGCCAGGACTCGCCGGCTGCCCCGGTCGAGCACCACGGTCAGATCCACGAAGCCGCGGCGCATCGGGATGTACGTCGTGTCCATCGCCCAAACCTGATTGCGGCGGTCTTTTCACCCCGGATCGCCGCCAAGGCCACTGTCGCCTTGAACTTTGCTGAATGGTTTCTGCGCGGTCGTTTCATCGTCTGCTCCTCGGCAACAACGTCGCCCATTAGAGCAGAGCTCCCACTTACCCCGCTGTCCGATTACCGGGGGCCACTTCTCCTATGAAGGGGAGCGCTTTATTCCTTCGTGCAACCCCCAAGCACGCCTGTGCTCACGAGCCAATGAACGCGGCCAATGTCGGCGATCGCGTTCGGGAACTGCGCATTCCGGTCATTGCGAGACACCTTTGTGGGCGTTGGCAGATGGCGCCGCTGGAGAGACCGCGACGGCAGTCTCCTCGGAGGACAGATTTCTGCGGGAACCGAATTTGTGCGCGTACGCGCGCGTGAACTCCGCGCCGAGCAAGAAGATTTGGGCCGAGTAATAGACCCACACCAGGACCACGACCAGAGAGGCGGCGGCCCCGAAGCCCGAAGCGATGCCGCTCCTGCCGATGTATACGCCAATCAAGAGCTTGCCAACGGTGAACAGCAGCGAGGTCGTTGCCGCACCGATCCAGACATCCTTCCAATGGATGCGCACGCGCGGTACGATCTTGTAGATCATAGCGAATGCAACAGTGGTCACGAGGAAGCTCAACACGACTTCAATAATGCTCGCAGCCGCCCAGTCGCTGAACACCGGCCCCCACCACTTCTGCAGCGCGGCCAAGGCGGCGCTCGCCACCAGAGAGACGATCAACAGAAACCCGATTCCTAGAATCATGCCAAAGGACAGCAATCGCGCCTGTACCAACCGCCACCATCCCGATTGCCCGGCCCTGACCGGCGCACGCCAGATGCGATCGAGAGCATCCTGCAGCTCGCCGAACACGGAGGTCGCGCCGATGAGCAATAGCACGACGCCGAAAATTGTGGCCGTCACACTTTCGCTCGGCTTGCGCACGCTTTCGAGCAGCCCCTGCACCGCCAACGCGCCAGAGGCGCCGAGCATGCCTTCGAGCTGGCTGAAGATCTCGCCACGCGCGGCGTCGTCGCCAAATACCAGTCCGGCGATCGAAATCACAATCAGCAGCAGCGGCGCCATCGAGAATATGGTGTAGTACGCTAGAGCGGCGCCCATGCTCTGGGCATAGTCATCGATCCAGCCCGATACAGCTGTTTTGATTACGCCCCAAAGATCGTCAACGGTCATCTGTGCCATCCATTTCGCCGGTGGCCTCGTATGCTCGATCACATACAACACCTAGATACCGGGTGACACTCGCGATTTCCACTGGCCATCATGTGGATGGGTCCAGAGGAACAAAGAATGGACGCCAGGGACATATCATCCGCACAACATGACGCGAATGGTACGCGACTCATCGTGCACGCGCGGCGAGTTGGTGACGTGCGAATGGTATGGGGGCGTTGAAGAGACTGCCTTCGGAAAACCTTCTGCGTCCGAGTGGGTCGACAAGCGCCCGTCGAGCGCGAAACCTGGCGCTCTTCAACCACGCCATCGATAGCAAGCTGCGTGGTTGCGATCTGGCGGGGCTGCGTGACCACGATGTCGGCCAAGGCAGTCAGGTCGCGGCTCGCGCAATCGTCATGCAGAAGAAGGCCCAGCGCCCGGTGCAGTTCGAGATGACCGAGCAAAGCACGAGACGCCGTCGCAGCGTGGTTGAGCACGGCACATTTAAAGAAGTAGCAATTCCTCTTTCCTAGCCGCTTGTCAGGGTTACCTCACCTGTCGACCCGGCAGTATTCCCGGATCGTCGGGTCGTGGGTGGCGTCGATCGGGCTTGACCGGGCGACCTACGGCACCCATTCAATGCGGCGCACAAAGCCGACGCTGGCCAATCGTCCGCTGCTTGAAGAATCGAACAAGGGGTTTCGACCCGTTCCGAAACTTCCTCGAGACGATCAGACGGCCTAGTAGCGGACATTCGCAGCGAATGCTCAGCGAAGATTTGACTCCTTCGCGACGGCTACTGGAACGGAACTGGCCGCAACGACTCAGGCTTGAAGAACCGGCTAGAAATGGCCGCCAAGATGATCGGCGCGAATCCGATCACGGCGGCAAAGACCAGAAGGCCCGCACCACCGAATAGCCCCGCCTTGAAAAGTCCGTAGCCCATGAAAAGCAGTACGTGGGTGATGGCGCCGGCGGCGTACGCCACGCCCACGACCTTGCCGCTATACGGTCCGCGAATCGCGCAGGCGTAAATGACCCAGAGGGACAACGGAACAAACAAGAAGGCGGCGCTCCAAAGGCCCGTGTTGTATGCGCCCGCCGCGACGCCCCCCGCGGTATGCAGAAGTCCGTTGGCTAACAACAATCCCCAGAAGCTGAGGCCGATGAGGACGTTGCGCCGAAAGAGGTACGCAGCTAGCGGCGCCCCGAACCACATGAGAGCGATGTTCACCACGGGGTAGAAGGCAAGGGGAATCGGGCAATCGGGGTACGGCGGAAAGCCCAAGTTCTTGCAGATCATTTCCTGGATTGAGTAGTCGAGGCCGATCACCGGCAGGCTGTACTCCTCGAACTGATGGATCCAGTAGAGCGGCACCGCGAGCCACGCCAGCCACGCTGGATCACGCCAGCGCGATACCGTGGGGCTCCCACGGAATGTGTCGGTCGTCAGCAGGATGGCCACCATCACGATCGCCCCGCCCACCCCTATGAACGGCCAAACGGTATAGAACCAATGTGTTTGCACGGTAACTCCCGATTGTTATGGTCGCGGCGCTCGCAAGGCGTCGTTGTCGTTGTTGTCGTCTTTGCCTTGCGCGTAGTTCGAGGCCATTGGGCGCGAGCATGGTCGCACAGCTTTCACCGGCGAATTGAGCCAGCGCGCCAAGGCCCGCGGCGGGAACCGACCAGCTAAACTACAGATATCTAGTCGAGTCCGTGTTTGCTTGGCCCTTCCCGACAGTGGACGGTGGTCATCGGCAGCTCCTGGGCCGGTAATGTGAATTCGCAGCAGCGTTCGTTAGCTGCCGTTCGCGTCAGAAGCTAACAACTCCAGGCAGCTATCGGCGACTTGGGGGAATCTCAGCTCGCGGCCAGTTGCAGACGGTGAGTCTCGCCGTACAATTTGCCAAACAGCGGTCGTTCGTCCTTGGTCTTTCGCGAGTTTCTTTGTTCGCCTGCATGCGAGGAGTTCCTTGTCAACCAATCAATTGCCTCCGCGCTGGCCCGCAGTGCGCGGCGGCCTGTTGGCATTGACTGCGGCGGTGCTGTTCGGCATCAGCACACCGCTCGTGCAGCGGTTCGGCTTCGGGGTGGGGCCATTCGCGACAGCGACCTTGCTTTATGCGGGAGCGGCCGTAGCAGGTGCGCTATTGCGCCAGCCTGTCGAGCGCGAGGCAGGCGTGGTGCCCGGTGACTTCCCGCGCCTGCTGGCGATGGCTGCCGCCGGTGCTGTCATCGGCCCGGTAGCTCTGGCTTGGGGCCTGCAGCGCACCAGTGGAACCAGCGCGTCGCTGATGCTGACACTGGAGGCGTTGTTTACAGCGGTGCTGGCTTGGTGGCTCTACCGCGAGACGATGGACCGGCGAGTTTGGGCGGCGATGTTGTTGCTGCTCTGCGGCGGGATCTTGCTGGTGATCGACCAAGGGCGCGACGCCGGTGCTGGCATGTGGGGGTTGCTCGCCGTGCTGGTGGCAACGGCTGCTTGGGGCCTCGACAACACGCTGTCGCGCACGCTCGCGGCGCGCGATCCGGGTCAGGTCGTCCTCGCCAAGGCCGGGTTGGGCGCTATCGCCACCTCACTGGTGGCGGTGAGTGTCGGAGAGCATCTTCCGACGCCGGGCGCGGCGTTCGGTCTTTTCGCAGTAGGCGTCACTGGCTACGGTCTAAGCCTGCGTTTCTTCCTGCTGGCACAGCGGGCCTTCGGAGCCGCACGCACGGGTTCCGTCTTTGCATTCGCTCCCTTTATCGGGGCGGCGCTTGCGGTGTCTATGGGAGACCATTCGACCAGCTGGCTGATGGTGGCGGGTAGCGTGCTGATGCTCACCGGGGTGTCGTTGCACCTTGCTGAGTCACATGGTCACAGGCATGAACACGAAGCGACGGAGCACGAACACGCGCACCGTCATGACGACGGCCACCATGAACACGCGCATGACCCAATGCCTGCCGGTGCGCACAGTCACCGGCATCGTCACGAGCCGCTGTGGCACGCGCATCCGCATGTACCGGACGTGCACCATGCGCATCGCCATTGAGGTCTGATGCTGGGTGCTAAGCTCACTGAGTGAAGGCGCGACAGCATTGGGAACGGGTTTATCGTACCAAGCAGCCGACCCAGGTCAGTTGGTATGCGCCGCATTTGGAAACGTCCCTGCGGCTGATCGAGGATGCGACCCCGGACCGGGAGGCCGCGATTGTCGACGTAGGCGGCGGAGAGGCAACGCTAGTCGATGACCTGCTCGACCGTGGCTATCGCCATGTATCGGTACTCGACGTGTCTGCCACGGCGCTCGATGTGGCCAAGGCGCGGCTTGGCGAGCGCGCCGGCGCAGTCGATTGGGTGTGCGGGGACGTTGCGGTGTTTCCGTTTCCGCGTCACCACTACGACGTATGGCATGACCGTGCCGTGTTCCATTTCCTAACGGATCCGAAGGATCGCGCCGCCTATGTACGGCAGGTAGCGCGAGCGGTCAAACCCGGCGGGCACCTCATCGTCGCCACTTTCGGCCCCGAAGGTCCGACCAAATGCAGCGGTCTAGACGTAGTGCGGTACGGGCCGGACGCGCTGCACGACGAATTCGGCGCCAGCTTTCGCTTGCTCAAGCACCTGACCGAAATACACCAGACCCCGGCGGGCGCAACGCAGCAATTCACGTACTGCTATTGCAAGACTTCCGATGGCACGTGAGCGTGTGGCGTGATGGCTCATTGCTGCGACAACAAGAGCTGCGAGGTTACCGCCCTTCGGGAAAGCCACCGCCGTGTGCTGTGGATCGTTCTGGCGATTAACGCCCTGGTGTTCATGGTCGAGGGCGTTGCGGGAATTCTGGCCCATTCCACGTCCCTGCTCGCCGACGCGCTCGACATGCTCGGCGATGCCTTGGTGTACGGATTCAGTCTGTTCGTGATTGCCCGTTCCCTACGCTGGCAGGCAGGGGCCGCGATGGCAAAGGGCGCGTTCATGCTGGTCTTTGGCTTGGGAGTGCTGGCGGAAGCGGGATACAAGATATTTCACCCCATCATGCCCGGCGTGGGCACGATGGGGACTATCGGCGCGCTCGCGCTGGCGGCAAACGCGATCTGTTTCGCATTGCTCTATCGCCATCGTGCCGACAATCTGAACATGAGTTCGACGTGGCTATGCTCGCGGAACGACGTAATTGCGAACGTCGGGGTACTCGTCGCCGCTGGCGCTGCCTACCTGTTGGCGTCCAGATGGCCGGACATCATCGTCGGCTGCATCATCGCGGCGCTGTTCCTACGGTCCGCGTTCAGTGTCTTGCGCGACGCCACTCGCGGGCTCTGGCCTACCTCGTCTGCCAACGAACCGGCGACGACGAGGTGATTCAATGATCAGGCGACGGGCAGCCGGTGCTGGCCGCCGCGCATAGTCTGCGAATGGCTGCTTTGGAAACAACCGACCGGCTGCAACGGGTCGAAACCGCGAGGTTTCGAGTCTTGAAAGCTGCCTCTCGGTAGCATTCTTGCTCGCCCGCCTCGTCGGCGTCTGCCGATGACCGCTGACACTCATCCTCAATTTCTTGATGAACTCAGCGAACAGCAGCTACTAAGGTACACCGGCCGCTCGACTCCAAATTCACCATCCTCGCGCGCCGGCATCATGCCGTGCCGCCGTTTCGCCGCGTCCGCGGCGGGCGCGGCGAAAAACGCGAGTAGGGCGCGAACGGCGGCACTGTCGCATGTCGCGCTGCACGCCGCGGCCGCGAACACGGTGATGGCGTCGACCGCGGGAGGCAGCATGCCAACGACATCGATGCCGGGCACGTGCAGCAGCTCGCTGTGCTGTTGGAATCCGAGCTCGACGTCACGGCGAGCCACCAGCGTGCCGACGGGAACGCCGGGCTGCGCCTGCACGATGCGCGGCGCGACGATATCGGCGATGCCCCAGCGCTCGAGCAGGCGGGCGAGATGGAGCCCGCTCGGACCCGTGGAGCAGCCGATGCTGCGCGCGGCAAGCACGGCTTCGCGCAGCGCGTCTTCCGTTGTGACGTTCGGCTTCGGCGTCCCCGCCGCGACCGCGACCGCCACGCCGGAACGGGCGAGGTCGACGCGGGTTGTCGCGTCGAGATGGCCGGAACGCGTGAGATCCTCGATTGCATCCGCTGCGAGCACGGCGAAATCGAACGCTTCGCCGGCGCGCATGCGGCGAATCGCGTCGACGCCGCCCACTGCCGTGATGGATACCGGCCGGCCCGAGTGCCGCGCATGGTCTTCGCACAATTCGACCAGTACGTGGCGCATCGCCATCGACGAAATGCCGGCGACGGACCGGCCCTTATCCGAATGCATCATCTCGATCCGCGGCTTCCGCTGTTCCCGCCTTGTCTGCGAATGCGGGCCCCGATCCTAGTCGACGTACTTGAGTCCGGCCTTTTGCAGCGGCTCGCGCATGCCGTACATGTCGAGGCCCAGCACGCCTGACGCCAGCTTCGCGCGCTTCTCGCGCTCGCTCACCTCGCGCGCAACCGCAATCTCGAGTGTTTTGTGCGCGAGAGCGGCCGGGACCACCATCACCCCATCGTCATCGGCGACGATCACGTCGCCCGGCGTGACGAGCGCGCCCGCACAAACGACCGGGACGTTCACCGAACCGAGCGTGGCCTTCACTGTACCTTTGGCGGAGATCGCGCGGCTCCACACCGGAAACTGCATTTCGGTCAGCGTGCGCACGTCGCGCACGCCGGCGTCGATGACGAGCCCCCGCGCCCCGCGCGCCTTGAAGCTGGTGGCTAGCAGATCGCCGAAATACCCGTCGGTGCACTCGGACGTCACTGCGGCCACGACGACGTCGCCGGGCCGGATCTGCTCGGCGACGACGTGCAGCATCCAGTTGTCGCCGGGTGGCATCAGCACGGTCACCGCGGTGCCCGCTGCCTGTGCGCCGGGATAAATCGGCCGCATGTACGGCCGCAAAAGCCCGGTGCGCCCGGCGGCTTCGTGCACGGTGGCGCTGCCGAGCGCGCCGAGTTGCGCCGCGATGTCTGCGTCGGCGCGCCGAATAGTGCGATGGACCACTCCGATCTCGAACATGTCAGTGTCCTTTCGCCCGAAGCACCGCGTCGAGGCGCGGATAGACGCGCCGCGCGTTGCCTTCGTAGATCGCGTGCCGCGTGGCGTCGTCGATGTGCGCGGCGTCGACATAACGCCGCGTGTCGTCGTAATGATGCCCGGTTTCCGGGTCGATACCGCGCACCGCGCCGATCATCTCGCTCGCGAACAGGATGTTGCCGGCCGGGATCACGCGCAGCAGGAGGTCGATTCCGGGCTGGTGGTAGACGCAGGTGTCGAAGAACACATTGCCGAGCAGGTGGTCGCGAAGCAACGGCTTTCCGAGTTCCTGCGCCAGCCCGCGGAAGCGTCCCCAATGGTAGGGCACCGCGCCGCCGCCGTGCGGGATAACAAAGCGCAGCGTGGGGAAATCGCGGAACAGGTCGGCCGTGAGGCATTGCATGAACGCCGTGGTGTCGGCGTTCAGATAGTGCGCGCCGGTGGTGTGGAAGCACGGGTTGCAGCTGGTGCTGACATGGATCATCGCCGGAACGTCGCACTCGACCATTTTCTCGTAGATCGGATACCAGTGGCGATCGGTCAGTGGCGGCGAATTCCAATGACCGCCGGACGGGTCGGGGTTCAGGTTGATCGCCACGTTGCCGTATTCCTCGACGCAGCGAACGAGTTCGGGAATGCATGTCGCGGGATCGACGCCGGGGCTCTGCGGCAGCATCGCCGCGGGAACGAAGCTGTCGGGAAAGAGCCGGCTCACGCGATGGCACAGCTCGTTGCAGATCGCCGCCCACGTGCTCGACACCTGGAAATCGCCGATGTGGTGCGCCATGAAGCTCGCCCTTGGGCTGAAGACGGTCAGGTCGATGCCGCGCTCCCGCATGAGGCGCAACTGGTTGGTCTCGATCGACTCGCGCAACTCGTCGTCGCCGATGCGTAGCTCCGACGGCTTCGGCATCGCCGCGGCATTGTCGATGGCGGCGACCTGCCGCTTGCGCCATGCTTCGAGCGCCTTCGGCGCGGTCGTGTAGTGACCGTGGATGTCGATGATCATCGGATTCGTCTCCCGCCTTGCGCTGCGGCTTGCGGCACACCGTCAAGGGTAGCGGGCCGGCCGGGCGGGCAGTAGGGGTCGATAACAAAAACGCATGGCCGGCTGCGACGATTCGCAGAGCGCGAAGGCAGCAATCTTGCGAGGATCGGAGCGCTCGGCCGCGATGCCGTTTCCGGTATGATCAAGCGCGTTTTTCGGCGGCTCCAGAGGGAAGCCCGGACGACGGCGGAAGCGCCGACACGACCCAGGAGGAATCAGATGATCCGACGTACGCTCATGCTCGGCGCGCTCGCCCTGACGCTTGCCGCGGGCACCGCCGTCGCGCAGGACACGGTGAAGATTGGCCTGATCCTGCCGATGACCGGGCCCTTCGCGTCCACCGGCCGCCAGATCGACGGGGCTGTCAAACTCTGGCTCGCGCAGAACGGAACGACGGTTGCGGGCAAGAAGATCGAGGTGATCCTGAAGGACGACGCCGGCACCGCGGACACGACGCGGCGCCTCGCGCAGGAGCTCGTCGTCAACGACAAGGTGCAGGTGCTCGCCGGATTCGGCCTGACGCCACTCGCGCTCGCCACAGTGCCAATCGCCACGCAGGCGAAAATTCCCGAGCTCGTGATGGCTGCGGCGACGTCGTCGATCACCGAGCAGTCGGCGTACGTCATTCGCGCTGGTTTCACGCTGCCGCAGATCACCGTGCCGCTCGCCGACTGGGCGGCGAAGAATGGGATCAAGAAGGTGGTCACGCTCGTCACCGACTACGGCCCGGGCATCGATGCCGAAACCGCGTTCAAGACGCGCTTCACCGCTGCGGGCGGCGAGGTTCCGGCCGAGTTGCGCGTACCACTGCGCAATCCCGATTTCGCGCCGTTCCTGCAGCGCGTTGTCGACGCAAAGCCGGACGCGGTATTCGTGTTCGTGCCGTCGGGCGTCGGCTCGATCTTCATGAAGCAGTTCGTCGAGCGCGGCCTCGACAAGAGCGGCGTTCGCCTGATCGGCACCGGCGACGTCACCGACGACGACATCCTGAACGGCATGGGCGACGTCGCGCTCGGCGTCATCACGTCGTTCCACTACTCGGCCGCGCATCCGTCGGCGGCGAACAAGGCCTACGTCGAAGGCTACAAGAAGCTCAACGGCACGCGACCCAACTTCATGTCGGTGGGCGGCTACGACGGCATGCGGATGATCTACGAAGCGCTCAAGAAGACGAACGGCGACGCAAGCGGCGACGCACTGCTTGCCGCGATGAAGGGCCTGTCGTTCGAGAGCCCGCGCGGCCCGGTCACGATCGACCCGGCGACGCGCGACCCGATTCAGAACGTGTACATGCGCAAGGTCGAGCGCGTCGACGGGGAGCTCTGGAACGTCGAGTTCGCGACGACGCCGTCGGTCAAGGACCCGCTGCACAAGTGATCGTGGTCGGCCCGATCGGCACGCTCTGACGATCGAGGCGAAAGCGTTCTGCACCAGGCTGCCGGACCGGCGATGCTGACGATCCTCCTCGACGGCATCGCCTACGGCATGTTGCTGTTCCTGATCGCGAGCGGTCTCGCCGTGACGCTCGGGCTCATGAACTTCGTGAACCTTGCGCACGGCGCGTTCGCGATGGCGGGTGGCTACGTCGCGGCCGTGTTGTCCAACCGCCTCGGCGTGCCGTTCCTGGCCACGCTGCCCATCGCGTTCGCCGCCGCTGCAGCGCTCGGCGCAGTGCTCGAGCCCACGCTCTACCGGCGCATGTACCGCCGGCCGCACCTCGACCAGGTGCTGTTCACGATCGGGCTCGTGTTCATGGCGGTGGCGGCGATCGATTTCGCGTTCGGCGCGACGCAGCAATATGTGAAGCTGCCTGCGTTCCTTTCCGGTCGATTCGAGGTCGCCGGCGTCGGCATCGGCATGTACCGGCTGTTCATCATCGCGCTTTGCGGCGTGCTGGCGATCATCTTGCAATGGGCGCTCGCCTCGACGCGGCTCGGCAGCCGCCTGCGCGCGGCCGTCGACGACACGCGGGTCGCGAGCGGCCTCGGCATCAACGTCAACGCGATCTTCCTGTCGACGTTCGCATTCGGCTCGGGCCTCGCGGGCCTCGGCGGGGCGCTCGGCGCGGAGCTGCTCGGGCTCGATCCGACGTTTCCGCTCAAGTACATGATCTATTTCCTGGTGGTCGTCGCGGTGGGCGGCACGACGACGATCACCGGACCGCTCGTCGCCTCGCTGCTGCTCGGCGTCGCCGACGTCGCCGGCAAGTACTACGTGCCGAAGCTCGGCGCGTTCATCATCTACAGCGTGATGATCGCGGTGCTCGTCGTGCGGCCGCAGGGCCTGTTCGCGCGCGCCACGGGTGCAGCTTCGGCGCCGGCGCCCGTGGCGCACGCGCTGCCGGCCGTGCGCGGCTCGCGCCTGCGGCCCTGGGAGATCGTGTGGCCGATCGTCGCGCTGGCCGCGCTGGCGATGTTCCCGCGGCACGCGGCGCTGATGAACGAGATCGCGATTCTCGCGCTGTTCGCCGTGTCGCTCGATCTGATCCTGGGCTACGGCGGGATCGTCTCGCTTGGCCATGCGGCGTTCTTCGGTGCCGGCTGCTATGCGGCGGCATTGTTCGCGAAGCACTTCATGCACGAGCCGCTTGCCGGCCTCGTCGTCGGTGCGGCGGTGGCCGGAATCGTGGGCGCGGCGACGAGTCCTCTCGTCCTGCGCGGCACCGACCTCACGCGGCTCATGGTGACGCTCGGCGTGGCGTCGATCCTCTACGAGCTCGCCAATCGCTTCGCCGAGCTGACGGGCGGCGCCGACGGCCTGCAGGGCGTGGTGATCGGACCGCTGCTTGGCCGTTTCGCGTTCGGCCTCGACGGGAAGGTGTCCTATCTGTACAGCCTGACGATGCTGGTCCTGCTCTTCGTGCTCGCGCGTCGCGTCGCGCATTCGCCGTTCGGGCATTCGCTGCAGGCCATTCGCGACAACCGGCTGCGGGCGGGCATGATCGGCATCGACGTGAGCCGCCGGCTCGCCGCCGTATATACGATCGCTGCGGCGATTGCGGGCGTGGCCGGCGCGCTGCTCGCGCAAACGACGGGCTTCGCATCGCTCGACGTGCTCGACTTTCATCGCTCCGCCGACGTCATGCTGGTGCTCGTGATCGGCGGCACCGGCTATCTTTACGGCGGCCTGATCGGTGCCGTCGTCTTCGTGCTGATGAAGGACCTGCTCTCCAATCTGACGCCGCAGTACTGGCAGTTCTGGGTCGGCCTCGTCCTCGTGAGCATCGTGCTGCTCGGACACGAGCGGATCGTGCGGCCTTGGCATGTGCTCACGGACCGGTTCACGCGCCGCGCGAACGCGCCTGCGCCGAGGGCTGCACAGTGAGTGCCGTGCTGGAGACGCGCGGATTGTGCAAGCGCTTCGGCGGCATCGTCGCGACCGACGACGTTTCGCTTTCGCTCGCGCAAGGCGCGCGGCATGCGCTGATCGGGCCGAACGGCGCCGGGAAGACGACGCTCGTGAACCTGCTGACCGGCGTGCTCGCGCCGAGCGGGGGCACGATCGTCCTCGACGGGCAGGACATCACGCACTTGCCTTCGCACGTGCGCGCACGCCGGGGCCTGACGCGCACGTTCCAGATCAATCAGCTTTTCCCGCAGTTCACGCCGCTCACGACGATCGCGCTGGCGATCGCCGAGTGCGAGGGCGTCGGCGGGCGGATGTGGCGCGCGCTCGACCGCATGCCGGCGGTGACCGACGAGGCGATGGACGTGCTCGCCCGCTTTCACCTGGCCGACGTGGCGGATGCCCGCGTGCTCGCGCTGCCGTACGGCAAGCGCCGACTGCTGGAGATCGCCGTCGCCGTCGCGAGCCGGCCGCGCGTGCTGCTGCTCGACGAGCCCGTCGCCGGCGTGCCGGCCGGCGAATCGGCGGAGATCCTCGACACGCTCGCCGCGCTGCCGGCCGACGTCACCGTGCTCCTGATCGAGCACGACATGGACCTGGTCTTCCGCTTCGCGCGCCGCATTTCGGTGCTGGTGAACGGCGCGCTGCTCGCGGAAGACGAGCCGGGTGCGATCGCGCGCGACCCGCGTGTGCGCGCCGTCTACCTGGGCGAGGCCGCCGTTGCCTGACCTGTTGCGCGTCTCCGGCTTGCGCGCCGGCTACGGCGAGGCGATCGTCATCGACGACGTGGCCTTTGCGCTCGGCGAAGGGCGCTCGCTCGCGCTGCTCGGACGCAACGGCACCGGCAAGACGACGCTGCTCGCGACGCTCGTCGGCGTCACCCGCTATCGCGCGGGAAGCATCGAGCTCGCGGGCCGCGCGCTCGTGCCGCTGCGGCCGGACCAGCGTGCCGGCGCCGGGCTCGGCTGGGTGCCGCAGGAGCGCAACATATTCCGCTCCCTGACCGTGCTGGAGAACCTGACCGCCGTCGCGCGCGCGGGACCGTGGACGCCTGCGCGCGCGTTTGCGATGTTTCCGCGGCTCGGCGAACGGCAGCGCAATCTCGGGTCGCAGCTTTCCGGCGGCGAGCAGCAGATGCTCGCGATCGCGCGCGCGCTGATGCTGAACCCGCGGCTTCTGCTGCTCGACGAGCCGCTCGAAGGACTCGCGCCGCTGATCGTGCAGGAGCTGCTGAAGGCGCTGACGCGCATCGTCCGCGACGAAGGGTTGTCGGCGATCATCGTCGAGCAGAATCCCGCGCGCGTGCTCGCGATGACCGACGACGCCGTGATCCTCGAGCGGGGCAGCGTCGTGCACTCGAGCGAGAGCGCGCGGCTTGCAGCCGATGCCGCGACGCTCGATCGCTACCTCGCGGTCGGCGGTCGCGCACACTAGGCCTGTGAACAGGCGCTGAAGCAGGAAAGGGATTCCTCATGGCAACCATCGTCGGAGCGGTCGCGTCGTCGCACACGCCGACTATCGGCTTCGCGTACGACCGCAACAAGCAGGACGACCCGGCATGGGCGCCCATCTTCGAGGCGTTCCGGCCGGTTCGCGCATGGTTAGCGCGCAGGAAGCCTGACGTGCTGCTGTTCATCTTCAACGATCACGTGACGTCGTTCTTCTTCGACCACTACTCGGCGTTCGCGCTCGGCATCGGCGACTCCTATGCGGTCGCCGACGAGGGCGGCGGGGCGCGCGCACTGCCCGTTGTGCCGGGACATCCGGCGCTGTCGGCGCACATCGGCGCGGCGCTCATGGCGGACGAGTTCGACATGTCGTTCTTCCAGCACAAGCCGCTCGACCACGGGTGCTTCTCGCCGCTGTCGATGATGCTGCCGCATGAGCCTATGTGGCCGGCTGCGATCGTGCCGCTGCAGGTGGGCGTGCTGCAGTTCCCGATTCCGACGGCGCGCCGATGCTATCGGCTCGGCCAGTCGCTGCGCCGCGCGATCGAAAGCTTTCCGGACGACATCCGGGTCGCGCTCGTCGCGACCGGAGGGTTGTCGCACCAGGTGCACGGCGAGCGTGCGGGGTTCAACGATCCGCAATGGGACGCGCAGTTCATGGACCTGTTCGAGCAGGATCCGGAGCGGCTCGCCGGCATGACGCACGCCGAGTACGCGACGCGCGGCGGCCTGGAAGGCGCTGAGGTCATCATGTGGCTCGTCGTGCGCGGCGCGATGACGCCGCGGATCCGCCGGCTGCACCGCACGTACTACCTGCCGTCGATGACCGGCATCGCGACGGCGATCTACGAGGACGTCGACGCGGTGCGCGACGAGGCGGCGATCGCGCGCACGCGCGAGGAGGTCGCGCGGCAGCTGGCGGGCGTCGAGAAGCTTCCCGGCACGTACCCGTTCGACTTCGCGCGCAGCGTCAAGGCCTACCGGCTGAACGATTTCCTGCACCGGTTGATCGAGCCCGCGCATCGCGCGGCGTTTCTGGACGATTCCGAAGCGGCGTTCGAGGCGGCCGCGCTCACGCCCGAGGAGCGCGATCTCGTGCGCCGCCGCGACTGGCGCGGCATGATCCACTACGGCGTGATCTTCTTCGTGCTGGAAAAGCTCGGTGCAGTGGTGGGTGTGTCGAATCTGCACATCTACGCGGCCATGCGCGGACAGTCGCTCGAGGATTTCCAGAAGACGCGCAACGCTCCGGGGGCGCTGTACTCCGTCGCGGGCGCGGAGGCGAAGGGCATGGCATGGGACCGTGCGCCGGGGAAGGCATCGTGAGCGACGCGACGACGCCCGCCACGCCGCTTGCCCCGACGGCCGTACGCGACGGAGCGCCGGCACCCGACGTGACCGGCTTGCGCATTGCGCTGATCGGCTATGGCGAGGTGGGCGGCATCTTTGGCGCGGCGCTCGTGAAGCGCGACGTTGCGCAGGTGACGGCGTACGACGTGCTGCTCGGGGATGCTTCCCGCGCGGCCACCCTGTGCGCGCGTGCCGGCGCGGACGGTGTGCGGATCGCCCATTCGACGGCTGCCGCGACAGAAGGCGCGGATCTCGTCATTTCGGCGGTCACCGCAAGTGCCACACGCGACGCCGCACGGGCGATCGCACGAGCGATGAAGCCGGGAACCTTTCTGCTCGACATCAACTCGGCGTCGCCGCGCACCAAGGAGGATTGCGGGGCGGAGATCGAGTTGGCCGGCGGCCGCTATGTCGAATCGGCCGTGATGACGTCGGTGCCCCCGTACGGCCTCCGCGTGCCGATGCTGCTCGGCGGCCCGCACGCCGCGGCGCTCGTACCGACGCTCGCCGCGCTGGGATTCGACGCGGGCGTCGCGTCCGGGCGATTCGGCGTCGCCTCCGCGATCAAGATGTGCCGCAGCGTGATCGTCAAGGGGATGGAGGCGATCGTCGTCGAAAGTTTCGTCACGGCGCGCCGCTACGGCGTCGAGAACGCCGTGCTCGCGTCGCTCGCCGAAACGTTTCCCGGCATCGACTGGGAGAAGAGCGGCGACTATTTCTTCAGCCGCGTGATCCGCCACGGCAAGCGGCGGGCGGAGGAGATGCGCGAAGCGGCCGCGACGGTGCGCGAGGCGGGGCTCGAGCCGATCTGCGCGAGCGCAATCGCCGGGCGGCAGCAGTCCGTGGCCGATCTCGCCGCAAGCGGCGCGTTCGAGGACATGCGCAAGGACGATCGCTGGCGCGCACTTGCCGACCGCATCGGGAAGCGCGGCTCATCATGATTGGAGGCGGCGCGTAAACTGGCGATTGCACGGAGCTTGGCGACCGATGGCCGAAGAGCATTCGCACGACGACGAGCAGAGCGATCTGGGGCCGATGGATCTTCGCGTCCGCGCGCTAGAGACGGTGCTCACGCAGAAGGGCTACGTCGATCCGGCGGCGCTCGATGCGCTGATCGACACGTACCAGACGAAGATCGGGCCGCGCAACGGCGCACGCGTCGTTGCGCGCGCATGGGTCGATCCGGCGTTCAGGCAATGGCTGCTCGCCGATGCGACCGCAGCCATCGCATCGCTCGGCTACTCGGGACGGCAGGGCGAGCACATGGTCGCCGTCGAGAACACGCCGTCGCGCCACAACCTCGTCGTGTGCACGCTGTGCAGCTGCTATCCGTGGCCGGTTCTCGGCTTGCCGCCCGCCTGGTACAAGAGCGCGCCGTATCGCGCACGCGCGGTGAAGGATCCGCGCGGCGTGCTGGCGGACTTCGGAGTCCGGCTGCCGGATGCAACCGAGATCCGTGTATTCGACTCGACCGCCGAAGTCCGCTACCTGGTCATCCCGCAACGCCCGGAGGGCACCGACGGCATGAGCGAAGAAGCGCTCGCCGAGCTCGTCACGCGCGACTCGATGATCGGCACCGGGCTCGCGCGACCGCCGCAACCGGAACCATGACCGGGTCGACCGATTCCGTTTTCGGCGCGATCGGCGCAATGCCCGGTTATCGCTCGCACGCGGATCTCGGCGGCCGCGATGGCTACGGCCCGGTCGTTGCCGAGCCCGAGGGCGAGAATTTCCATGCGGTGTGGGAACCCCGCGCACTCGCGCTGACGCTCGCGATGGGCGCGACGGGTACATGGAATCTCGACGCCAGCCGCAGCGCTCGTGAAACGCTGCCCGGCTACGCCGGGCTTTCCTACTACGAAATCTGGATCGCCGCGCTCGAGAAGCTCGTCGTCGCGCACGGCCTCGCCGGTGCGGACGAGCTTTCGGCGGGCCGCATGCTGCGTGCGGCCCGGCCGCTCGCGCGCACGCTGCGAGCGCAGGACGTCGCCGCGACGCTCGCGCGCGGGTCGCCGACCGAACGCCCGGCGGAGCGGCCGCCGCGCTTTGCCATCGGCGATGCCGTTACGACGCGCAGCGACGGCGTGGCGCATCACACGCGATTGCCCGGTTACGCGAGGGGCCGGACCGGCCGCATCGAGCAGGTTCGCGGCGTCCACGTGTTCGCGGACACGCACGCGCACGGAGCGGGCGAGCACCCGCAGTGGCTCTATACGGTGGTGTTCACCGGGAGCGAGCTGTGGAGCGCCGATGCGCAGCCGGGCACGCGCGTGTCGATCGACGCGTGGGAGTCTTACCTGTTGCCCGCCACATGATCGGATCCGAACCGAACGACGTGCCGATCCCGCTCGCGGCTCGCGAACGCGGCGACGATGCGCCGACCACGCTGCCTTTGCAGCCGCGCGACGACGGCGGACCGGTGTTTCGCGAGCCGTGGGAAGCGCAGGCGTTCGCGATGGCGCTCGCGCTCCATCACAGCGGACTTTTCAGCTGGAAAGAATGGACGGAGGCGCTGGCTGCGCAGATCGCGGCCGCGCAGGCTGCGGGCGATCGCGATCTCGGCGACACGTACTACCGGCACTGGCTCGCCGCGCTCGAGACGATCGTCGCGGCGAAAGGGGCGGGCACGCCGCGCGATCTCGAGCGTCACCGGCGTGCGTGGGAGCGGGCCGCGCATCGCACGCCGCACGGCCAGCCGATAGTCCTGAAGCCCGCGGATTTCCGCGACTGATTGCGGCGTCGGGCGCCGAGCGTCGCATACCGGCGGGCCGCTGTCGGCCAGCGCGGGCGCTCTCGCGACAGCTTGCTACGACGACGGCGGCTTCATCTGCGACTGCAGGTAGTTCTGCACGCCAACGTCGTCGATCAGCGCGAGCTGCGTCTCGAGAAAGTCGATGTGCTCCTCCTCCGACTCCAGGATGTGCACGAAGATTTCGCGCGACACGAAGTCGCCGACGCTCTCGCAATGCGCGATCGCCTGCTTCAGCATCGGGTGCGCGCGGCGCTCGAGTGCTAAGTCGCAGGAGAGCGCCTCCCTGACGTTCTCGCCGATCAGCAGCTTGTCGAGATCCTGCAGGTTCGGCAGCCCCTCCAGGAAGAGGATGCGCTCGATCAGCCGGTCGGCGTGCTTCATCTCGTCGATCGACTCGTGGCGCTCGTGCTCGCCCAGGCGCTCGAAGCCCCAGTTGTCGAACATCCTGGCGTGCAGGAAGTACTGGTTGATCGCTGTCAGCTCGTTTCGCAGCACCTTGTTCAGGTGCGCGATGACGCCTGGGTCACCCTGCATCGTCGCCTCCGGGAGATGGCCTTGCCGGCCGTTCGCGAGCAGAGGCTAGCGCGAGCCTCCCGGCGGGGCAAGGGAATCGTGCCGCGCGAAAAAGGGGAACCACGCGATCGGCGCTGTGGCCCGTCAGCACGGATGGAGCAGCGAGCGCTTCAGTCGTCGCCGCCGGCGCACGCAGCAGTCTCGGCGCATTGCTCGGCCATCATGCTGCACGCGCAGGTCGCGCAGCGACCGCAGGCGGTCGCGACGCCGAGGCTCGCCTGAAGATCGGCGAGCGAGCGCGCGCCCTGCGCCACTGCGCTGCGGATCTCGCGGTCGGTGATGCCGTTGCAAAGACAGACGTACATGGCGGCGGTGGAACGCAACTAAGAATCGTTCGCATTATGCGACTGCGCCGCCGGATGCGCAAGGGGTGCACGAAGCGCGGAATTGATGCAGGTCAGGGTCAGGCGAAGTTTCCGGCTTCCGGCGCGAACAAGTTGTCGCCGACAATGCGGGAGGAGCGGGTTCCCGCGGCAAAAATGCGACAGCGCCGACCGCCCGCGCGCTCCGGCGATACGGTCGTCGGCAGGGCGACACCGTTTGCGCGGTCTTCGTATAGTATGACGTCGGCATACGGCCCGGACGCGGAAGTCGGCGCATGCCGGTCCAATCGCGCAACGCGGGTAATCGAAACCATGGCGTCGAACAAGCAGCACAAACGCAAGCTGGCCGCAGCCTTGAGGATCATGGGCACGTCGCTGGCCACGCATACCCATTCCACGTTCAAGCCGTCGGGCACCGCCTCGAAGACGCTGGAGGAATTCAAGGCACGGCGCGCGGCGGAAAAGCTTGGCCTGATGCCTCGTGCCAAGCCGAAGGTGACCGAGCGCTTCGAGATCGACGTCGAGACCGCGCAGGTCACGAAACTGCCGCTTCGCCCGAAGACGCTGAAGTCCGGCTGAGCCACGCCGGCATCACGCCGGCCCGCGAACCGGCACGCGAACGAGGCGGGCCGACCCGTCGCGCGTTCCGGGAAACGCACCGTTGCAGCGAACGCGCTAGTGCAGCCCCGACCCCGACGACTGCTCCGGCGCGTCGTAGATCGACGGCCCGCCCGGTTTGCGCGGCGTTTCGGGGACGTCGTCGGTGCCTGAATCGAGCGTGCGGTCGCGCTCGCCGCCAGCGATCGCCGCATCGACGAGCGAACCGAGCGACCGATTCGTGCCGCCGCGAAGCGCGACGGCCACGCCGGCGGCCGTGTACAGGCAGCCGGCGAGCGAGCGCTGGCGCATGCCGTAAAGCGCGAGCATGGCGCCGCCCGCAAGCGCCGCGGCGCGCAGCGCGGGGGGCCAGTTTTCCTGCATGACGAGCGGCCGCGGCCGCCGCGGCTCGATTCCGCCCTGCAGGCTCGGCACGTGCTCCGGATGCTCGTGCGCCACCAGGCGATCCTCGATTTCGGCAACGCCCCACACGCCGCGCAGCGTGTCGAGCAGCGGGCCGGCCTCGCGCGCGAGAATGGGTCCGCTCAGCGTGACCTTGCCGCGGTTGGCGCCGACCTGGATCGCGTGCGGATGCGAGACGAGCCTTCCCATGCGCGCGCGCACCCGCTCGATCAGCTGCAGATCATCGGGCGCCGGACGCCTGCGGACCAGGCGATCGACGCGTGCCCGCAAGCCGTCGAGCCGATGGGCGATGTCGCGGCGCGTGACGCCGACTGCCTCGCGCGCATCGAGCAGGACGCTGTAGGCCTTGTCGCGCGCGACCGCGCGCCGGCGCCGGCCCTTGTCCGGATCCAGTGTATACATGAGGGCCGCGCCGAGCGCCAAAGCGCCGAGCGCCTTCGTCCATACCCGCTGCACTTCCCGTTGGTCTGTCATGATCGCCTTCCTTTCGTGCTTGACTCGGAATCGCCGGAGCCGGCATCGCGAACGCGCTCGCAACGTGCGATGTCGACCCGAATCCTCCAATCGACAACTCGACGCATGCACAATTCCGTCGGCGCTGCGCCATGTCGGCGTCGGCATCCGGCGACAAGTGCGTCGCGGCGACGAGGGGTGAATGATTTGACGGCATCGATCATATCGATCGCGAAATTATCGAAGACGTATGCCACCGGCTTTCGTGCGCTCGTCGACGTCGACCTGGAGATCCGCCGCGGCGAGATCTTCGCGCTGCTCGGCCCGAACGGCGCCGGCAAGACGACGCTGATCAGCATCGTCTGCGGCATCGTCAACGCGACGTCCGGCAGCGTCCGCGTCGACGGCCACGACATCGTCGCCGACTATCGCGCCGCGCGCTCGCTGATCGGCCTCGTGCCGCAGGAGCTCACGACGGACGCGTTCGAGACGCCGTGGGGCGCCGTGTCGTTCAGTCGCGGCCTGTTCGGCAAATCGGCGAATCCCGCGCACATCGAGAAGGTGCTGAAGGACCTTTCGCTCTGGGACCGCAGGGACAGCCGGATCATGACGCTCTCAGGCGGAATGAAGCGCCGGCTGCTGATCGCGAAGGCGCTGTCGCACGAGCCGCAAGTCCTCTTTCTCGACGAGCCCACCGCGGGCGTCGACGTCGAGCTGCGGCGCGACATGTGGAATCTGGTCCGCGCGCTCCGCGACAGCGGCGTCACGGTCATCCTGACGACGCACTACATCGACGAGGCCGAGGAGATGGCCGATCGGATCGGCGTCGTCAGCAAGGGCGAGATCATCCTGGTCGACGACAAGGCCGAGCTCATGCGAAAGCTCGGACGCAAGCAGCTGACGCTGCAGCTGCAGGCCCCGCTCGCCGCCATTCCGCCGTCGCTCGCACGGCACAGGCTGGAGCTGGGCAACGGCGGTACCGAGCTCACGTACACGTACGAGACCGGTGGCGAGCCGACCGGAATCACGGCGCTGCTCGACGAGCTCGACAGCGCCGGCGTCCGCTTCAGGGACCTGTCGACGACGCAGAGCTCGCTCGAGGACATCTTCGTGAGCCTGGTGAGGGACGGCCGATGAACGTGCACGCGATTCGCGCCATATATGGCTTCGAGATGGCGCGCACGCGGCGTACGCTGATGCAAAGCATCGTATCGCCCGTGCTGTCGACGTCGCTTTACTTCGTCGTGTTCGGCGCGGCCATCGGCGCG
>Ga0207678_10001478_pt1 | contig 21558 bp, 25 predicted proteins | sample KBSC63metaG_FD_184319 | JGI IMG/M metagenome (GOLD analysis project Ga0207678, IMG submission 184319) | Corn rhizosphere microbial communities from Kellogg Biological Station, Michigan, USA - KBS C6-3 metaG (SPAdes) (version 2) | ecosystem: Host-associated > Plants > Roots > Rhizosphere > Soil ... | reverse complement strand
GCTTCCTCAGAAAAAGTTAAATCCCGGTGACGTCGGGTATTTCATCGCAAACATCAAGACGACTGCAGACATCAAGATCGGCGACACCATCACCGACCAGCGGCACCCCGCGCGGGAAGCGCTTCCCGGTTTCCAGGAAATTCATCCGATGGTTTTCAGCGGGATCTATCCGATTAACACCGCCGATTTCGAACATTTGAAGACGGCGATTGGCAAGCTGCGCCTGAACGACTCCGCGTTTATTTATCAACCCGAAAGCTCGGTTGCGCTGGGTTTCGGATTTCGCTGCGGGTTCCTCGGATTGCTTCACATGGAGATCATTCAGGAACGGCTGAGGCGCGAGTACAACATGGACATTATCGCGACCAGTCCGAGCGTCGTGTACGAGGTGTTAACAACACGCGGCGAGAAACTCCTGATCGACAATCCCGCGCATCTTCCCGATCCCAGCCTGATCGCCGAAATACGGGAGCCGATTGTCAGGGCCTATGTGCTTTGCCCGAATGAAAACATCGGTGACCTTCTGCAATTGATTCTGGAAAAGCGCGGCCTGATGGAGCGTACCGAATCGCTGGACACGCGCAGGGTCATGTTGCATTGCGAATTGCCGCTCAACGAAATTCTGGTCGATTTCAACGACAAGATTAAGAGCATCACGCGCGGCTACGGTTCGATGGATTACGAGCACGCCGGTTACAGGGCGGCGAAGCTGGTCAAGCTGGATCTGCTCGTTAATGGCGAACCAGTCGACGCGTTCTCGACCATTGTACATAAGGATCGCGCAGAAGCTCGTGGACGCCAGCTGGCATCCAAACTCAAGGAAGTAATTCCGCGTCAGCTTTACGCAGTGGCAATTCAGGCTGCGATCGGCGGGAAAATTATTGCTCGCGAGAGTGTTTCCGCTTTACGAAAAAATGTCACCGCGAAATGCTACGGCGGCGATATCACCCGCAAACGAAAATTACTTGAGAAGCAAAAAGAAGGAAAAAAACGGATGAAAAGTATTGGGAAAATCAATATTCCCCAGGAAGCGTTCATCCAAGTGTTGAAAGCGCAATGAAGCGCTTTGAATGACGAAACCCGAATAAGGAATGACGAACGAAGTCCGAATGACTAATTCCGAAAGGCCAGGATTCTGGCGATGTAGTTTCCGGTTATACGAGCTTCGTGCTTCATTCGACCCTCGCCATTCGACCTGCCTCATTCTCTAACCATGTTTACACCGCGTCACATCAAACACAGCCGGCTGCTTTTGCGGCACGCCCGGAAGTATCTTCGTTACAAGCACGATAAACTTAATAGCGCCGACCGTGAGCAAATTGTCTCCGAAATGCAGACGCTTCGCGAAGGCGTGCGTTCAAGGGACCGGGAGAAAATTCAAGGCGCAGCGGAGACACTTGATAAAACGCTCCACAAACTCACACCGGTGACCTGGGAATCGCATTGGCGAGAAAACTGCGAAGTGATCCTGGTTGCGATCGTGATCGCGGTGGGAATTCGCTCCTATTTTCTGCAACCGTTCAAAATTCCAACTGGCTCCATGCAACCGACATTGAACGGAATCATCGGTCACCCGAGCACCGAGCCACAGCCAAATATTTTGCGACAGATCGTCGAATTCGTTCTCCTCGGGCGCAATTACATCAACGTAGTTTCGCGCGAAGACGACCAGATTTTCGAGATCGTGCCAAAGAAGGTGGCCTTCTTTTTTACCTTTTCACGACTGGTGTGTGAGCGACAAAACTTTCTCGTGTACGCCGCGCCCGACACGCTCCGCCAGGATTTTAACGTATTTCCAGGCCGGCTTTTTCATCGCGGCGAGGTCATCGCCCGAGGCGCGATCGACACAGGTGACCAGGTATTTGTCGATAAATGCAGCTACAATTTTGTTAAGCCACACAACGGTGATGTTTTCGTTTTTAGAACAAATAATATTCCAGGGATTCGCCCGGATCCGATCGCTGGGCCGCCTTTTTACATCAAACGATTGGCAGGCCTGCCTGGCGACAAGTTGCGGATTGATCCGCCATTTCTTTACATCAATGGCAAGAAGGCCGTGGGCTACGGCTTCGAACGAGTGATGTCGGCCCGACCGCCGTACCGCGGTTATGCCTTCGGGCACGAGTATTTGTCAAAACCTGACCAGACGTACGCGGTGCCTCGCGAGGGCTATTTCGCCATGGGTGATAATAGTTATAACAGTTACGACAGCCGCTATTGGGGACCGGTTCCCCTCGAAAATTTGGTCGGTCGCGGGTTGTTTGTTTATTGGCCATTTTTCCCGCATTGGGGACTCATTCGATGAATGATGGAGTGGTGGAGTAATGGAGTGTTGGAGTGATGTTCTAAGCGGCACTACTCCATCACTCCAATACTCCATAATTCCCGCCCAAATTATTGCTGGCCTGGCCCAGGTCATGCCCGGCGTATACGGCTGGCTGGGACTTTGCGGGGGTTACGCGCTAGTAATGCTCTTTGCGCCAGTGCGGCGAGCGCTGGTTGACGGCCTCCACTGCCTTGGGCGTTATCACCGGATTTGGATTACCTTCGCAGTCCTTGGGTTTGGCTATTTCGTTTTTCAGTTTGTCACTTTCACGCCGATTCGGAATTGGTCGGACCTGGAGTTGAGCCAGATCACTTCGGTGCCCCAGTGGGCCTGGCCAACGTTGAGTGAGATATGGATGGAGACCCTGCTGCCTGCGCTGGAGGGTGTGGCGGGAATTTTCGACAACGCCACCACCACATATCCACTTTCTGTTATTGCAGCGGTCTTGATGATTGTGAATTGGCGTGGATTGCACAGCGCGTTGGTGCGAGCGCTCCGGAAACGGTTCGGTTTTTGGGGTTATCTCGTTTATTTGATTCTGTTGCTGAGCGCGCTGGCGTCGCTGCTGAAGCCGATCGTCTTCTGGCAATTACCGGAGTGGAGTCACCTTCTGCCAGCAGCGGCACTGCTGCGTGTTGCAGCTACAGTGGATGCCGCCGCATTTATTTTTGAATATCTCCTTGGGGTTTATATCCAGGTCTATCTCATCACTGTGTGTCTCGCCTGGATACGAGGCTTGAGCTTTGAAGAGGGAGGACTATTCCGGTTCGCCATGAGGCGGTTCAGTTACGTGTTGGAATGGGCGGGCATTGTGGTTGCAGTCAGCACGTTGATCCTCCGGTTACCGCTGGTGCTTGCTTATTTCATCAGTATTCCGCGAGTCCTCGATTACCTGCCGATTGCACGGGTTCTTATGAGCGCGTTGATTATCGTGTTTTGTTCGGTCCAAATCTCTCTGGTGCTGCATAACGAAACGCTTATCGAAGCGATGCGCGCACACTTTCATTTCATCCAAAAGAATGCGGGTCGCCTCGCATGGTTTCTGGTGATCTGCGGAATCCACTTTTACGCGATCATGGCGTGCGACGCCATTGTGCGCGGTGGGATCGCCGATCGCTTGGGCGCACTGTTATTGTGGAAATTTGGTTTTGCGTGTTTGCGTGCGGGGGTCACCGGCTGGCTGTTGGCTTCATGGGTCTGCCTGTTCCGGCAGTGCGAGACGGGTAGACTTCATCAGGAGAAATGGATTCAATATTGATCACACGAGTTGCGAGAAGGCGAAAGTGAACGCGGCCACCATCACTCGCCAGAGCAAATCGAATCTGGCTCTGGCTTTTGTTTCGTTAGGCCGTGAGCGCAAACGCGACATCACGATTTTCTACGCGTTCTGCCGCGTCGTCGACGACATTGCCGATTCCACGGAACTGAGCGTCATCGAAAAACGAGTGCATCTGGCGAATTGGCGGCAAATGCTTCGCAGGGGCGCCCCGGACGAGCCGCTGCTTGCCCAGGATGTGCGGCAGTTGATGCACAAATATTCGCTGCCACCAGAAATGCTGGAGGAAATCATTGCCGGAGTAGAAATGGATTTGAGCGTCCTGCGATATCCCAGCTTCAAAGAGCTTCGTGTCTATTGTTATCGCGTTGCCAGCGCAGTTGGCCTGGTGAGCATCGAAATTTTCGGTTATCGAAATCCGCGCTGCCGGGAATATGCCATCAATCTGGGACTAGCGTTGCAAGTGACGAACATCATTCGCGACGTCTGGAAGGATTTTCAGGCCGGGCGCATTTACCTGCCACAGGAAGATATGGCACGGTTCCACTATTCGGAAGCGGACCTGACAAAGCGACAATACAACGAGCATTTCCTTCAGTTGATGCAATTCGAAACGTCTCGCGCGCTTGAATTCTTCAGCCACGCTGCAGCTGAACTTCCGCCTGAGGATCGCCGCGCGATGGCGCCGGCAGAAATAATGGCCTCCATTTACCGTGCTTTGCTTCGACGAATTGAACTGGACAAGTTTCGAGTTTTCGAAAAAGAGTATCGATTGAGCAAGCCGGAGAAGGCAGGGAGGGTCACAGCGCAGTTGTTCAAATCTTTTTTGAATTGGCCGCGGTGAGCATCCGTCTGAGTTCGTGGCTGCGAAATATTATCAAAAACAACCTATGAAAATGAAACTTCTGAAAATTCTGTCGACGATCACGATTGCGTTGGGTGTGCTCAGCACATCCCTGTACGCACAAGGAACGGACTCGCGCATAGGCAGCATAGCGCGCGAACGAGGGGAAAAGGCGGCCGCTGAAGCCACCCCGATCACCAAGGCAGACGCTGAAAAAAAATATCCGTCCCGGGGCGGAAGTTACCCTGTCGGTCAGCGGGATCCTCATGATCCGTCCGGCGTTATCACCAGTCCATATCCGCCACATGAAAGATATGAATGCTCAAAAGTCGCACATGGCGGATTGGTCGTTGATACAAAAGCGAACAAAGTCTTCGTAAGACCGTAACTCGCCTTAAAACGCACTGCTTCGCTGCCACGGCGATTATACAAAGTTGCCGCGCAACCACTCTGTCTGCGCGCGGTTAGTTGTCGTGAAACCTGATTCTATGAAAACAAACGCGCGCCTGCTTATTTCAGGAATTTTGCTGAGCCCTCTCGTACTGAGTTCCTGTGACACTCCAGTTGGCCAGGGCGCAGCGTGGGGCGCCGCGACAGGCGCGATCATCGGGGGTGCCGCGACCGGTAATGTGCGCGCTGCCTCAATCGGCGCAGCTGCCGGAGCGGCAGCTGGCGCTTTAACCGGCAAAATTATCCAGGAGAACCAGGCTGCGCAGTATGGACCGCCGCCGTCGGGGGGTTATCCCTATGCGCGGTGGGCGGGAAGACCAGGATTTTTCTACAGCCCTTACACAGGTCGCGTCTACGATCTACGTGGTGTGCCACCCGGTGGACTTACGCGCGACGTTGATACCGGTCGTCTCTTCCGAAAACCTTCCTAGTACCACCACGCTCGGCCGTAGTAACTCCTTCAAGGCGCTTGCGCCTGGAGTTTGTCGACCAGTGCTCGCGCTTCGTCCGTCATGTTGAGTAATTCCGGCCACGGTCGGTGATAGTTTTCGCCGGGTAATTTGCGGGTCGCGTCAAAGCCCATGTGAGAACCAATGTTCTGTTCGCTCGGGGCGTGATCGAGCGAGTCGCTTGGATTTTTAATGACTGTTGTGTCCCGGTCGGGATCGGTGTTTGCGCATAATCGAAAGAGCACTTCGCTCGTGTTATGTACGTCGCAATCTTCGTCCACTGCGATGATGTACTTGCTGAACATCATTTGTCCCATGCCCCAGAGCCCGTGCATCACTTTGAAAGCCTGATATGGATATTGCTTCCGAATGCTCACAAAAACCAAATTATGAAATACCCCTTCGGGCGGCAGTGTGATGTCCACAATCTCCGGGAAATTCATCTTGATCACCGGCAGAAGAATTCGAACTGAGGCATCGCCGATATAAAAGTCTTCCATTGGCGGTTTGCCGACAATGGTTGTCGGGTAAATCGCGTCCCGCCGGTGCGTGATCGCGGTGACATGGAAAACAGGATAATTTTCCACTGCTGTGTAAAATCCGGTGTGATCGCCAAAGGGCCCTTCCGGCTGCATGTCGCCTGGCTGTACATATCCTTCTAAAACAAAATCAACGTCAGCCGGCACCTCCAAGTCGATGGTCTTGCACCGAACGAGCTCAATCGATTTTCTTCGCAAGAACCCCGCAAATAACAGTTCGTCCAAACCGTCCGGCAACGGTGCGGTTGCCGCGAATGTGTAAACCGGATCGCCACCCAGCGTGACCGCCACGGGCATCCGTTCTCCGCGTTCGTAATAACGTTTGCCGTGCCGCGCGCCGACCTTGTGAAGTTGCCAGTGCATTCCGGTCGTGCGCTCATCGTACACTTGCATTCGGTATATGCCCACGTTGCGCGCTCCGGTTTCCGGATCGCGCGTATGTACATTTGGCAGGGTGATGAAACGGCCGCCGTCTTTGGGCCAACATTTGAGAATCGGGAGATCGCGCAACGAAAAAACATCGCCACGCTCCATTACGTGCACCACTTCCTGACAGGCCGCGTCACGCACTGATTTCGGCTTCGCATGCAGCAGATGAATTCCCTGTTTAAGTAAATTCCAGCCTTCGCGTAGATCTGTGGGCGGTTTCGCCTTGAGGATGAGTTGAATTTCTCGCGCGACATCTTCAACATCGGAAACCTGTAACGCCATGGCCATCCGGCGGCGCGATCCCAAGGTGTTAATAGCGACCGGGAACTCCGATTTTTTTCCATCCACAACCGGTTGCTCGAACAACAGAGCTTTTCCGCCGCCGGGTGATTTCATCTCGCGATCGGCCCATTCGGCAACGAGCAGTTCGGTGTCGACAGGGATCGCGACGCGTTTCAGTTCGCCCGCTTTTTCAAGAGCATCCAGGAACTGTCGAAATGAGCGGTAAGCCATGGATTAGACCCGCTGAAATACTCATCCGTTGCACGCCGCAATGCGACAGAATTTTTGATCCGCATCAGGGCTGCGAGGCCACGTATTGGTAAGACACCACTCTGCCACGGGCGAAAGTGACCACCTTGGCAGGATAGGAAATACTTGGGATGTACGAATAATAGAATGGATCGTAAAAAGGATCCCCGAAGTAACCCCACGGCCCGTAGGGCGGATAATACGTCGCGTAGTAAATATAAAGCCAGGTCTCCGTCGTGCCGCCGCCCATGTTGCCCACAATTTTTCGGTCAGGCGAACCCCACGCCAGCCACACGGCGCTTCGCGACATTCCCATGCGAATCTGTCCCTGATTTACCAGTGCCTGGTCTTTTGGTGAAAGACTCTGGTAAAGATTTGGATTCTCAGAGATTCGTGTTTGCGGCGTCGAACAACTGCTGAGAAGCAATGTGGCCGTAGCGATAGCGAGCGTCGATGCACGGAGGAAGAATCGACGCTTCATGTGGCGAGGAAATCATACTTGCAATCAGTTTGGCAAGAAAAACCAGGCTCTTACGGCGGCGGCAGGTACCCGAAGTACGCGACCCTGCCATCGGAGAAAGTGACCGCCCTTATCGGGTAGATGAACTTTGGCGGAATATACGTCCAATCGAATGGCCCATAGTAGTAAGGCCCGCCGTAGCTCGGAGGTGTTTCGTAACGCAAATAAACCCACGTTTCAGCGGGATGACCACGGACGTTCGCTGGAATTTTTTGATCCGCTGTGCCCCACGCCAACCATACCGCATCCATCGACATGCCTGGGCGAATTTGTCCCTGACTGACCAATGCCTGATCTCGTGGCGAAAGGGTTTGATACATTTCCGGATGTTGTGAAATCCGGCCTCCTATCGTTGCGCAACCGCTGAAGATCATTGCGCTAGCGGTCATCATGAACATCAGCGCAATGCGCCCCACTTGACCCAGCATGAGGTACGATGATGCGTCCCTGCTATCGCGTCAATGAATGGGTCGGTTGATTCACTGTCTGCTTCCCAGTAGCGTGTCACTGCAATGCAGGACCATTACGGCCATCAGATTTCTTATCTGCGCGTCTCGATCACGGACCGTTGTAACGAGCGCTGCGGCTATTGTATGCCGCATGAACTGCAGGAATGGTTGCCGCGTCACGAAATCTTGACGTACGAAGAAACACTGCGGCTGATTCGCATCGCAGCCGAGCTTGGCGTTTCGAAAGTGCGAATCACTGGTGGCGAACCGCTGACGCGCCGTGGGATTGTCGACTTCGTTAGGCAAATTCCTGAGATCCCACGAATCACCAGCATCGGTCTTTCGACGAACGGCACCTTGCTCGCACGCGAAATCACGCCCGAAATGACGATGGCGGAAGCGCTGCGCGATGCCGGAGTGCAATCGGTGAATATTTCACTCGATACCCTAGACCCTGCAGTTTACTCGCAAATCACCGGTCGGGATTTCCATGCACAGGTGCTTACCGGAATTGACGCTGCGATGGCCGTAGGGTTCGAACAGATCAAACTCAACGCAGTTCTCATGCGGAATCGCAATGAAGATCAACTGCTGCCGTTAATCGAATTCGCCGCAGCGCGAAACCTTCTGCTTCGGTTTATTGAATTGATGCCCGTGAGCAACACGGACGTGCTTAACGAAAATAATTTCATGTCGGTCATGGAAGCCAAACGACTAGTGGAAGCGGCTTATGGCAGCCTGATTCCGGAGACCGAGTTTCGAACCAATGGTCCGGCCACGTACTATCAAATACCAGGACGCGCACAGCGCCTGGGTTTCATCGGTGCGATGACGAACATGCATTTCTGCGAGAACTGCAACAAGCTGCGTCTCACGTGCGATGGAAAGTTACGCCCATGTCTTGGCAGCTATTTGGAGTTCGACATCATGGGACCGCTGCGGGCGGGCGCGAGCGATGAGCAGCTCAAGCAATTTTTTCTCAACGTGGTCGATCGAAAGCCCCGGGAACACGATTTTCGAAACAATTACCAGCCCAACCGCAAAATGATTGCGATTGGCGGGTGAGTGTCTGGGTCATGTCGAGCGAAGTCAACACACGCCATTGGATTGGCCGCGGTGATGCCGCGAGATTTCTCGGCTTCGCTGCGCTTTGGGATGACTGGCTAACGAAATGAAGAATCTCACTCACATCTCTCGCGACGGTCGCGCCAAAATGGTCGATGTTTCGGGGAAACCGCTCAGTAAACGAAGAGCGGTCGCACGCGGCGACATTCGGTTGCAGCGGGAAACGCTCGAACTGATCGCAAAAGATCAAATCGCCAAAGGCAATGTCTTCGCAACCGCGCGCATTGCCGGGATTCAGGCAGCCAAGCAAACTGCCCAGCTCATTCCGCTTTGCCATACTTTGCCCCTCGGCCAGGTAAGCATCGATATCGTTACCTCAAAGGATGGTGCGGAGGTAACATGCTCTGCAGACACAGTTGCACAAACAGGAGTCGAGATGGAAGCACTGGTCGGGGTTACCGTCGCGTTGCTCACGATTTACGACATGTGCAAAGCGGTGGACACAGAGATGGCAATCATGGAAGTGCGCCTGATTGAAAAGACGAAACAGCCGGTGCACGCACTGGGTGGGAAGTAGCGGAGTGATGAAGAAGGCAATGAAAGATAACCAGTCCGCCAACCTTCCAACCGTCCCACACTCCAACAACACGGTGGTTGGTATCATTACCATTTCAGATCGGGCTAGCGCGGGCCATTACAACGACCTGGGCGGACCGGCTCTGAAACAAGCCGCGCAAAAGATTGGCTGGCATGTCCTGGCGGAAGCGGTTGTGCCAGACGAGATGACCAGGATTCAGGAAACAATTCGATCGTTTGCAAAACAGGGCTGCGGCCTGATTTTAACGACTGGGGGCACCGGTATCGCTTCGCGTGATGTTACGCCGGAAGCGATTCGTGCCATCATGCGTGTAGAATTGCCGGGATTCGGAGAAGTGATGCGCGCCGAATCGATGAAGATCACGCCAAACGCAATTCTCTCACGCAATCTTGCTGCGGTCGTAGATCGGGCGTTAGTCATTGCGCTGCCAGGAAAGCCGAGCGGCGCTGTGGAATGTCTTGGCTTCGTGCGAGGCGCAATACCGCACGGCGTAGCAGTTGCGCAAGGCACGCCGACTTCGTGCTGAAACCTTGGCGTTTTAATTCGGCCAAATCAGGAGACGCATCAGCTGTGCGCCGTAACCCGACAGGTGGGCGTTTGCTCCGCGGCCAGAAACTATATCGCGCGTGAGATAGGAAGACTCCACCGGGCTGCTTTTTACATAGCTGACCTCGGGCTGCGTTACGCGTTTGTCGGTTGATTCAATTTTCAAGGGGACACCGGAACGCGCGAACGATACCTCCCACGACGATCCACTTCGTTTTCCTGTTGCAGACATCCAAGGATACAGTTCCGGCAAATCGAAATGTCGCGCCTTGGGTAACGTGACCTTATAGAATGTCTCTTCACCGGCGAGAAATTCAGGAATTGTCAGTGCCGGATTCTTGCGGAGAGCCAAATAGAGGTGCGCTACGTCCAGGCCGGCGAGGTTCATTCCGTTATAAAGCCCATGATGATTAGGATCGTTCCTAAAAAACGTGTTGTACCAACCTTCGAATTGGCGACTGAACATCAGGCACAATTCCAAATGCAAATGTGCGCGTTCGCGGTTTATGCCAGTTCCGGTGTATCCCATCACCGCGATACGCTGACCACGCGTGACTTTCTCACCTGGTTGCACCGCGACCGAGCTGAGATGGCCGTACAAACTATAGTAATTCGATCCGTTCCACCGATGCTCGATTACGACGTATTTGCCGTAGTTTGAGGAGCCCGGCACGAGACTCACGTGAACAACCTGCCCATCGGCAATGGCGCGCACTTCGTCGAGAGGCTCGCCATTTGCATCGCGGTGCACCGACCGGATATCAATTCCTTCATGAAACCGCGTATAAACAACGCCTCCCCCAGTGCTCTTCGGATCGCGGACAAAACCGTATTGGCCGCCTTCCCATGGCGTCGATTTGGCGCCGTTGTAGTCTCGGTCGACATATTGGTAGAAAGCGGGGCCGTCTCCCGAAAACAGTGCGTCATTGTCCGTGGGCAGGACAAGATCCAGAACCTGATTTTGTGCCGCGTGAATTCTCATCGGAGCGGAGAAAAGCAGAGCGAAAACGACCCCTGGGAACAATAGGCGCATGAACGATGAACCGCTTAGTGCTTTCGCTCCCCGGGCGAGCGCCATTGTTTTTTCATTAGCTCAACATCCGCGGCAGTTAGTCCAGACGGAATGTAAATCTTACCGTCGGACACTCGCTTATCGATCCGCAGTTCGGTGACCATTCGGCCGTTGATGAATACAAAGAGAAGACGTCCTCGATGTTCGACACTGAGCGTATCGAGAACGGTTTTCCCGTGATCGTCCAGCTGAAACAATGCGCCAAGCGTTCCATCCGGGGCTGGATACGGAGAAAACGCCACGATATCGTGCTCGGAAATCCATGCGAGCTTTTCAATGGCAATTTCCTTGCCGGAGGATGTCGCGCGCGCGGGCAGGGAGAACACACTTGTATCCTGAAGGTTCGCTTGCGCATGTACGCGAAACGTGCAGTGTCGTTCCTTCGCTGCCGCCTCAATCAGCGCAAAAGCGAGACAAGCTACGAATACACAGAAAATTCTCATGCCGATTGACTGCGAAAGCATTCGCGAGTTCATAAATGGTTTGACAGCAATTTTGCAACCCAGAAAAGTTTTGGGGCTGTCTATGGCCTCATGAAGCGCCGCCTTTTTTTGCTGGTTCCGATAGTTTTCGTGGCCGCGGCCATGTTCGGCCAGGACGTCACGCCGACGCCCACCCCGACGCGAAAGCGAGGTTGGTTGGGCCGCATTCTTCACCCGTTTTCCCCAAACGTCGTTCCGCAATACAAAGATTCGCGGTTGCGTGGTCTTGCCTTGGACCTACAAATCAGCCCCCAAACCGTGAAGTTGTCAGAAGTCCGCCAACTCAGCGTAAAGGTCACACTGGCAAATCTGTCCAAACGTCCTGTTACACTCGATTTTCCTACGAGTCAGCGCATCGAAATCCATCTCACGGACTCCGGAGGCGACGTTCTGACAAAGTGGTCTGACAACCACGCGATCGCTGATAAACCTGGAGCAATTTTAATTAACCCGTCCGAACGAATTGAGTACAACGAGACAATCTCGACGCGCGAACTTACGCCCAATAAAGTTTTTATCGCTGAGGTTTTCTTTCCTCAATTTCTTGAGCTGCGCGTTCGGCAAAAGTTCCTGGCAGTGCCTTGAGCAGGGTTGATGGAGCGATGGAGTAATGTCCTCTGAAGCACTTCCATTACTTCTCTTTTCTGATTACCATACTCATCCCCAGGGACATCGTGTGCAGCGATACACGCAGGAATTGCTTCAGCCCTGGGCCGATTCGGCGCGGAGAGTGGGGTTAAAGGATATCGCGTTCACCGATCACGATCGTTATCACGCCGGAATCGAATTTGATGCAATCAATCGGTTGCGGGAACGAAATCCCGATTTGCAAATCCGCGCGGGCATCGAGCTGGATAACGATCCCGTCCATTCACCGGCAGGCCGCAAATGGATCGAAAAAAATTGGGACAAACTGGATTACGTTCTCGGCTCCGTGCATTTCCTGGAACGCGCCGATCAGATGTTCGACAGTGTGCCGGATGGCGCGGAGCAATTCGAAGGTCGGAACATCGACGAGATGTACGCCGATTACTTTCGCCGTTTGCGCGAACTGATTGCGACCGGGTTGGTCGACTCTGTTGCCCACATGGACTTGATCAAGATCCATGGACATCGTCCGGCATCAGACATCGGCGCTTTGCTCAATGAGACACTTGAATTGATTCATGTGCGCAAACTGGCGATTGAGCTTTCCACCGCCGGTTGGCGTAAACCAGTGAACGAGCTTTATCCCAGCGACTCAATCATCGAATTGGCGATGAAGAAGGGAATTCCATTTACGACTGCCTCTGATGCGCACTCATACGTTCAACTGGGTGAGAATTTTGCGAATCTCGCGCACAAGATGGGTGAAATCGGCGTTCGGAAGGTTTGCATTTTTGAAAGACACAAACCTTTCGAGGTACCGCTACAACTGTAGATCGAGCTGCGATTGCCTTTCTGTAGAAAATGCCTGTTCTGTTTCCGGGGGTAGCGGCAGATTGAAGCCCAGTCTTTCGGCGAGACGTTGACACGTCTCTGGTGCGAACCCTTCGAAGTGGTTGCCGGAAAATGCCCAGACACTGCGCACATCGGCAAGATGCCGCTGAATTTTGAGCGACCAGCTCTCCAACGCGGCTTCTCGTTTCCAAAGTAATTTTTCGTAACGATGGACATGGCCGCCATCGACGTCGTATTTGGTCGCGTAATCGCCAAGCAAACGCAGGTAGAGAAAATCGGTGGTGCATGGGAGAAATTCGAAAGGCGCAAGGTTTCGCTCGTTAAGCGGCGTGGTATCTGCCCAGACCCAGCAAATACGGTACTTTTCTACAAGCCGGATAAACTGCGGCCGGTGCCAACCTGTATGGCGAAATTCGATGGCAAAACGGAAATCCCGCGGCAATTGCACGAGGAATTTGCGCAGCGCTTGTTTGCCGTCTGCTGGCGTCAGCGACGGCGGAAGCTGAATGAGGATCACGTGCAGCTTTGGCCCGAGTAGTTCGACTGCGCGCAGAAACGAAATTAGCTCGGCGGTACAATCGCGGAGGCGACAGATGTGGGTGATTTGCCGGGGAAGCTTACAACTAAACCGAAAGCTGGAGGGAGTCATTTCCGCCCAGCGACGAACGGTTGCTTCGGTCGGCGCAGCATGAAACGTAGAATCCACCTCAACGGCTGGGAAGTGACCGGCATAAAATTCGAGCCAGTGCGACTCTGGCAGATCCTGGGGATAAAAAACTCCGCGCCAGTCATCAAAGCTCCACGCGCACGAGCCAATACGTATTTTCTGCTGGTCGAACAGATTCAAATGGAATCGAGAAAGTATTCGTTTTTGCCTGCGGAAAAAGCTGTGATAATGGGAAAAAGGCTGCGCTGAAAATTTGACGGGCTGGATAAGTTAACTACCCTGCCAGACTTAGATGCAACTGGTTATTCGCGCCGTTTTATTGCTTGCTGTCGCACTCTTTCTTCTGCCCGAGCGGAGTGCCGCTTCCATCATCTTTAAAGCCGGTAAGACGAACTATGTGGCCCCGGGTGAAGAAGAGATGAGCGGGGATGCCTCACAGCTGTATCAGATCGGACAGAACGCGGAAAAAAGTGGCGACAAAAAACGCGCCATAAAGGCTTACAAGAGCCTGGTTAAGCGTCACCCAAAAGATGCGCTCGCTCCTACTGCTCTTTTTCGCGCTGCTGAATTGCAGGAGCAGATACGCCAATACACTCCAGCGGCCGATTCATACCTTCAATTGGTCGAAAGGTATGCGAGCAGCGCGCATTTCGATGAGGCGATCGAGGGACAATTCCGCATCGGTGAGACTTATTTGAATGGAAAAAAATTGAAGTTGTTGGGAATTCCGGTCGCGTCTGCGTTGGATCGAGCGGTGACTATTTTCGCGAATGTTGTCCGCACGGCGCCGTATGGAAAGTACACGGCGCGAGCGCAGTTTGATATTGGTATGGCGCGTGAGAAGCAGGGGGCGAACGATGCGGCGATCCAGGCTTATCAGGCTGTGGTAGACAAGTTTCCAAACGAGCCAATCGCCGTCGATGCTCAATATCAAATCGGTTACATTTGGTTTACAGCTGCGCAGCTAGGCACAAATGACGCTGCCGCTGCAGGCAACGCGAAAACGGCCTTTCAGGATTTTCTCTTCCACTATCCAAAGAGCGAGAAAGCAGCACAGGCGCACAAGAATCTCGACATTCTTGAGCACAAGCAGACAAACAATTCATTCAAGGTCGCGAAGTTTTACGACAAGCAAAAGTATTATCGCGCTGCGGTCATATATTATAACGAGGTGATTCGGCAGCAGCCGGGATCAGAGGAAAGTAATCAGGCCAAGAAACGCATCGATCAATTACGTGCCAAATACGGCGAGGCCGCGCTGCAGCCGGCCATACCGGTTTCGCCGAACGCAAAGAAAAAACCCGAAGGGCACGGAGATCGAAGTGCCGGCAGTGGACCGGCCAGACCGGGGGCACCGAATAACGAAGCGCCCTTGCCTGCATCGGAGGGCGACAATTCGCTTCCGCCGCCGGCTTCGCTCGCTCCGGATACCACTACTGCGCCTGGACCTCTGGCGCCTGCGCCAGGCACGAGCACGAGTGCCGATCCGTCGACTGCTCCTGGCGAATCGCCCGCCCCCGAAGAGTCCGCCTTACCGGCGCCTTGAAAGCCTCACTCGCGACAATCCTTTGCTTCGCGCTCTCCGGTTGCCTTGGGTATCACGTCGGGCCGGTAAAGCCGTACTATCTGCGAGACGTTCACAGCATTGCGGTGCCGACGTTTAAGAATCGCACGCTGGTGCCTCGCATCGAAGTTTTAGTAACCGACACTTTGATCAAACAGTTCCAGCAAGATGGGACTTTTGAGATTACGAGCGACGACAAGGCGGATGCCACCTTGACTGGAGAGATATCGCGTATTATCCGGAACCCGGCCCGCTCGGTGCGCGAGAATGTGCTCGCCACAACGGAATTTAGCCTCGCGCTAAGCGTAAAATTCACGCTCACTGCACGAGATGGGAAACCGCTGGCCGGTCCCGGTGAAGTAACCGGTACGACCAGCTTTTTTGTCAGCAGCGACGTAACAACAGACGAACGACAGGCTTTGCCGCTCGCCACCGAGGACCTCGCCACCCGATTAGTTACCCAACTAAGCGAGGGATGGTGATGAGATGAAGGGCGAAGAGCAGTTATGGGCTATCCTCAACGAGAAGCTCGACAATCTGCGCGCCACCAATCGTTTGCCTCAGGCTATTCGCGTCGCCGAAACAGCGCTGGAAGTTGCACGACGTGCATTTAAAGGGAACCAGACGGCTCTTGCCACCAGCTTTGAGAAACTAGGCCAACTTCTCGAGCAAAAGGGGGATCACGCTGGAGCCGAGGCATATTTGCTGAAGTCGCATGCGATCCTGGAAAAGGGAAACCCGCCGGACCACCGTGCCATCTACCGCTCGGCACGACGACTGGCATTGCTCTTTGATAGTCTTGGTCAATCGGAAGAAGCGATCGATTTTTATCAGAAAGCAATAGCTGCCGGAACTGAAGTCGAAGACGTCCCGTATTCAGATATCGGAACCTTGCTAAACAACGTTGCTTTGATACTGCGTAAGTCGGGCCGGCAAAAGGCAGCCGAACCATGTTACCTGCGCGCCTTGGAAATTTATGAGAAGCAACTCGGACCCGACCACGCTGACGTGGCATCAGTGCTGAACAATCTGGCGGTTTTTTACACTAACGAGCGCCGTTACACCGAAGCTGAAAAACTCCATCTTCGGGCGTTGGCGATCAGGGAGAACTTACAACCACGGCCGACCGCCGATATCGCTCAGTCGAAATGCAATCTGGCGGTCGTCTATCATTCTCGTGGCGATTATGCCAAGGCAGCGGAACTCTATCAGTCCTCACTTAAGAGTTGGGAGCAAGTCGAGGATAAACCCTCGAAAGATTATGAGATTGTCGTGTCCAATTATGCGGATCTCTTGCGTTCCTTAGGTCAAGTGCGGAAGGCGCATCAATTAGAGGTGCGCGCGCGCAAGAAACTGGCAGGCTGAGTTACCTGAAATCGTTTCGATTTCAGCTTGCAGGCGGGCTGCCACCCTCGCATTGTAAGGCCCCGTTTTTTTGCTCGCGTGGCGGAACTGGCAGACGCGTACGGCTCAGGACCGTATGGGGCGACCCGTGGAGGTTCGAGTCCTCTCGCGAGCAGTTACTCTTGTCGTAAAAATTGACCCTTAGACCTACCAGCAAACTCGCAGATGTTGTTAGCGACCGAAGGTGCTTATCTTGAACCTTTCCTTCTGGCAGCCCAACGTGCTTTCATGAGCTCAGAAAGCCTCTTTCGGCCAGCGGGTGTAAGCGCGCCTCTTTTTCGCTTGGAAGCTTTTTGTGTTCCTCCGGCCTTTCTTCTTGCTGCCCAGCGAGCCTTCATTAGCTGGGAAAGCTTTTTTCGGCCGGCAGCTGTAAGCACACCTTTTGTCTTAGCAGGAGCCTTAGCAGGCGCTGCTGCTCCAGTACCCCGCGTTCTCGCCCAACGAGCCCGGGCGGCTGCCGCAAGCTTTGCTCTTGTCGTAGGCGAGAAGTAACGTCCTGCGGCACTAGGAGCGGCGGTTGGCCTTTGAGGTGTAGTTGGCCTTTGAGGTGTACCTCGCAAAAGAGAGGAAAGGCGTCGTTGCAGATTATCGATTTGTTGGCGAATTGAGATCGCTTCCTGTAGATCTTTAACGGATATGTCCATCCCGCTAGATAGCCGTAGTTGCCGTGTATGGCAATCAGTAATTTTATGACGAGTTTCGCCTTGTTCCTCAATGTTAGCTCGTTAGCTAAGCCATGAGTCACAAGACAGAGCTGCTTAACAAATGCGCGCTTACGTCTCAATGGGATTCCTGACATGAGCACCAAGACTGGTCACGTCCGCAAAATGTTCGGGTCGATTGCGACACGTTATGATCTTGCCAACCACGTGTTGAGTTGCGGCATCGATTTCTACTGGCGCGCACGCGCAGCTGAGATCGTCGCTTCCTGGCACCCGAACGCAATCGCTGACCTTGCTACCGGGACGGGCGATTTGGCGCTGGCCATCCAAAAGAAATTGCCGCATGCAGAACTGACCGGAGTCGATTTTCTGCCGGAAATGCTGGAGCTTGCGCAACGCAAAGGTGTCCGGCGAGTGGTACTGGCGGATGCGATGAAACTCCCGTTTGACGATGCCTCGTTCGACTGTGTCACCATCGCCTTTGGCCTGCGCAACTTGGAAAACTGTTCTGCTGCACTTGTTGAAATGAGGCGCGTGATTAAGACCAATGGTCATCTGCTCGTGCTAGAGTTCTCATTGCCGACAACGCCGGCTCTTCGCGCCGCGTATCGCTTTTATCTGCATCGCTTCCTCCCGTTGCTTGGCTCGTTTCTAACACAAGAAAAAAGCGCCTACGACTATCTTGGTGATTCAATCGAGAAGTTTCCCAGTGGTAACGCAATGTGCGAGTTGATGAAGCAAACTGGTTATGCTTCTCCAAGCTTTGAACCTTTGACCGGAGGAATCGTCACCATTTATACCGGTATAAAATTCTAGGCACAGCATGACAGGTCGAACAAGGAAGTCTCTTGCCACAGCGTGCAAAGAGAGGTACAAAACTCGGCGTGATTGATTACATCCAAAAAGGCGGCTTGTTGATGTGGCCGATTTTGGCCTGCAGCATCATCTCAATTGCTGTTTTTGCCGAGCGGCTCTTTTATTTTCATCGCGCGACTATCCATGTAGGCGAATTCTTGAAAGGACTGTCAAACCTGGTTCGCCGTCGCAATTTCGCTGAAGCCTTGCACGAGTCCGCCGGCACGCCTGGGCCGGTGGCGCGGGTGATTCATGCGGCAATCATCCGGCACGAGGCGCCTCGAACGGAATTACGCGACATCGTGCAGGAGGCGGCGCAACTGGAAGTGCCAAAACTGGAGCGGTTTCTTCCTGTGCTTGCCACGATTGCTTTCCTGACGCCTTTGCTCGGGCTGCTAGGTACCGTCTCGGGGATGATCGACGCTTTTGGTACCATCGCCTCAAGCGGTGGTTATGCTACGGTGACAGAGCTTTCCGGTGGCGTTTACAAGAGTCTGCTCACGACTGCGGCTGGACTCGTCGTAGCAACACCGACATTTGTCGCTTACAGTTATCTTTCCTCCCGCATAAACACCATCATGCATGACATGGAGCGGGCGGGCATTGAAATTGTCCACATGTTAACCGAGAGCCGTCCAATTAGCGGCATCATCAGTTTCCAACAACCTGATGAGACGGTGCGTGAGATTGAAGCGCGGCAGGATCTTTAGCGGCCCCAACGGCTTTATTTGGTTCGGTCTTTGAAGACTGAAAACATTAAGGCAATTAGCTGTGAAACTCAGCCGAACAACAAACTATAACTTCGGATGGCTTTTGCTGATCGGATTAGTCGACCTCGCTTTTCTGCTCGCTTTCTTTCTGTTGCTGAGTTCGAATTTCATCCTGCAACAAGGCATTTCCGTCACGATGCCGTTCTCGCGTTTCGCGCTTGGTCCGCAGAGCAACCAGCAAATCATTAGTATTACGGGCGGCGGAGTTCCTGCGATTTATTTTCAGGACCAACGGGTCACCATGGAACAGCTCGGACCATTACTGGATGCAGCCAAGCGCAGGGACCAATCTATTATCATCAAGGCCGACCGTTCTGCTTCGTATGAAACAGTTGCTGAAGTGACAAATGCTGCGCTCGAACACGGCATCACGTCGGTTGCACTCGCTGCAACTCCGCCACGATGAATAGCGTCGCCTCTGAGATTACAGCCGAACCGCTTCTTTTCAGTTGGGATTCCCCCCAGCGGCGTAGGACGACGCTGGCTGCTTTCCTGGTGCTGTCGCTGATGGCCCACGCACTGTGCTTTTATGTCTTCCAAATTGTTTACCCGACTCCGGTAGCGCTTCTGCCGCCGCCGGCCCGCGTCACATTCATAGCGCCCGATTCCGAAGAAGGCCGCACGCTGCTTCGGTGGATCGACGCAGAAGATCCTGCGGTTGCATTCACAACTCATCCGGCACCAGGAGCAAGGCTGGGCGCGTTGCCAAAGACTGATCACCTGCCATCCTATTCTTCGGTAGAGCCAGTTCTTAAGGACCTTCCACCGTTAAGGCCGGATCTCCGGATTCCAAGTTCCCGGCCGCCAAGCGCTGTACGTTCTGTCGTCCGGAAAACTGCCTCCAGTCGAGGCCTGGGCAGGACGTACATTTCCTTTTCCAAAGAACTGGATCAATTTGGGCCTCCGATCCTGCCACAGTCCGGTTTTGCGACGTCAACTGAAGAGGCGCCTGACACACTTCGGTTTCGTGTGGCGGTAAATGATATTGGCGAAATTCGATACTGTTTTCCGATCACCTCGTCGGGTGATCCAGCGCTGGACGAACAAGTGCGCTTGCAGGTCGTCCGTAGCCGTTTTTCGCAAAACAGACAAACCGACATCAAATCCGGTTCCTCTCTTGTTTGGGGTATGGCTACAATTCAATGGGGCAGCGAGATCGCGCGCCCGCAGCAAGCACCGGCAGTCACTGTCACGCCGTGATCCGAGTCAGTCTCGCTACTCTGGTCACGATTTATCTGCTGCTTTTTCTTGCGGCGGTGTTTCTATTCTGGATAGTGGGAGAATGGAACCGCCGGCGGCGAGAGCGACGGTCTCTTCAGCACCGGTTGCGTTGCGTAATTTGCGCATTCGAATTTGAGGATCGCTCGGATGCGCTGCTTCCCCGGTGCCCACACTGTGGAAGTTTAAACGAACGATTTAGGATGGAGAACATTTAACATGGGAATGTGGATAGGCCGGAACCGCAAGGCCCGCGTGACTTATGGTTTCGACGAGATCGCGCTCGTGCCCGGACGCGTGACGATCAACCCAAACGAAGTGGACATCACGTTTCGTTTGCCCCGTAAAGCGGCGGAGCCGCTTGAGATGAAGATTCCGATCCTCGCCAGCGCGATGGACGGCGTTGTGGATGTCGGCTTCGCCATCGCCATGAACAAACTGGGCGGGCTTGCCGTTTTGAACCTCGAAGGAGTGCAAACACGCTACAAAAACCCACAGGAGGTCCTGCAAAAAATCGTCGAAGCCAGTAAATCGGAGATTACGGCGTTGCTGCAACGAATTTACCAGGAACCGATCCAGCAGGATCTGATCGCGGCGCGTGTGCGCCAGATCAAAGACGCTGGAGTCGTAGCCGCAGTGAGTTCCATTCCTCAGCGCGCCGCCGAATTTGGCAAAATCGCGCAAGAAGCGGGCGCCGACGTTTTCGTTGTGCAGAGCACAGTCTCCACCGTCCGTCACATTTCGTCGGAGTACAAGTCGCTGGATCTTGAAAAATTTTGTCGGGAGATGCGCATCCCTGTGATCGTGGGAAACACAGTCGGTTACGACGTAACTCTCGAGATAATGGAGTGCGGGCCGGCGGCGGTGTTAGTTGGTGTTGGTCCGGGAGCCGCTTGCACTTCGCGTGGTGTGCTCGGACTTGGGGTTCCGCAAGTGACGGCCACAGTCGATTGCGCGGCCGCACGCGATGCTTATTTCAAAAAGACATCGCGGTATGTGCCCATCATTACCGACGGCGGAATGAGCAAAGGCGGCGACGTTTGTAAGGCGTTGGCTTGCGGCGCGGACGCAGTCATGGTGGGCAGCGCGTTTGCCAAGGCACAGGAAGCTCCAGGACGCGGCTATCATTGGGGCATGGCTACTCCACACGCCAATCTTCCGCGTGGCACGCGAATCAAAGTAGGCGCGACCGGTTCATTGAAACAAATTCTCTTCGGCCCGGCGGAAGTGGACGACGGCAGCCAAAATCTCGTTGGCGCAGTCACCACTTGCATGGGCAACGTAGGCGCACGCAATCTTCCTGAGTTTCAGCAAACCGAAATTATCATCGCGCCTTCGATCAGGACGGAAGGAAAGCTTTTTCAGACGGTGCAAAATGTCGGCATGGGAACCAGCTGATGCT
>Ga0207678_10001463_pt1 | contig 21667 bp, 11 predicted proteins | sample KBSC63metaG_FD_184319 | JGI IMG/M metagenome (GOLD analysis project Ga0207678, IMG submission 184319) | Corn rhizosphere microbial communities from Kellogg Biological Station, Michigan, USA - KBS C6-3 metaG (SPAdes) (version 2) | ecosystem: Host-associated > Plants > Roots > Rhizosphere > Soil ... | reverse complement strand
GAGTCTGTCACCACGTAGGGAAGAAAGGCGGTCGGGATAAAATCCGGAACCTTGCTGTATTTGATTTTTCCGGTTGTTGGATCCAGCGTGCCTTCCAGGCCATTCTGTTCTACGAAGGGGGCATTATACTCCCAACGCAGACCGGCATTGATCGTCAGACCATGGCCTACCTGCCATACGTCGCTAATGAACGCGCCGTATGTGTTGTCGCGGTAATGACCCCGAGTTGTGCCGAAATTGCCGTTGCAGCCAGAGGTGCAATATCCACGCTGGAAATTTTCGAGAGCGGTGTAGTAGGTATTGGTTGCTTTGTTGATTTTGTAGTCAGGATCGCATGCTGTCTTGCTGCACGGACCGAAGGTGAAGGAGCCTGTGGCATTGTTATCGGCAAGCAGGATGACACGGCGGTTCTGGAACTGGAAACCCGTCTTCAGGGTGTGTTTGCCTTTGACGAAGCTGAGTGTATCGCCGGCGCTAATGATGTTCTCGTTGCCGCCCTGGTTGGTAACGGAATCGGACACCGTTGAGAAGCCGGTAATCGCGATGCTGGCGCGGCCGTACTGGGTAGGATCTGTGAGGCCGGTAACAAACTTCAATCCTTCCTCCGAAGCGTAGTTCGTGCCTGGCTTGTATCCGACGCCGTTCTCGAAGTTGTAATACTCGTTATAGGCGAGGCGCACCTCGTTCACAATGTTCGATGTAATGACAAAGGTATGCCCGATTACGCCGTTGCGACCGATGAGCGTGTTATTGATTCCACCCTGCACGTTGGGCAGAAACTGGTTGGAGTTGAAATCCACGTACCGCTCAAAGAGCGAGTTGCGCGGGGACAGTGTCTGGTCCGCGCGAATGGTGTATTCGTCGTAGTTGTCCGTGGTCGTCTGGTTCGAGATGTAGTTGTTTCCGCCGGGATAGATGCTCGCTGTCGTCGTGACAATCGGGAAGGTGGGTTTTAGTATCGCCCCTAGCTGGTAACTCGGATTTCCAAGCTGATCTTGAGTCGGATAGTGACCGTAGAGCGGCGTTTCCCGGTTTGTGCGCAGGCCCTCAAATCCGCCGAAGATGAACAGTTTGTCCTTCTTGATCGGAAAGCCCAAGGTACCGCCATACTGATGCCGGGTATAGTCAGGTTTCGCGCCGGTGGTCGCAAAGTAGTTGCGGGCGTCAAATACGCTGTTGCGGGCGAACTCATAGACCGTGCCGTGGATCTGGTTCGATCCCGACTTGGTGACCATGGAGACGACTGCGACTCCCTGACCATACTCGGTAGAGAAGGAGTTGCGCAGCAGGTTGAACTCCTGCAACGTGTCGACATTCGGCTGCAATGACATGTTGTTGAAGCGAACGGAGCGGACGTATGTACCATCCAGCACATAGTTGGTAGAGCTGCCGCGGCCTCCATCGACGGTGATGAACAGGCTGCGAGTGCCGAAGCGACCCGGATTGCCGGTCTGTCCTGTCTGCGGAGGGGAGACGCCGGGTGCGAGCGTTGCAAGCTGGAGCACATTGCGGCCGTTCAGCGGCAGGTCATTGATCTGCTTCTGATTGATGACCTGGCCGACTGTAGCTTCCTGAGTCTGCAACTGCGGAGGCAGAGTGCTCACTTCCACGGTCTCAGTTCGTTCGCCGATGGTCATCGTTACCGAACCATTCGCTGTCTTTCCGATTTCGACGTCCAACGAAGGGAGTTGGGCGGTTTTGAAGCCTTGCTTCTCGATGCGCACGCGATAGTTCGCTGGTGGCAGGTTTGGGATGGACCAGTCGCCGCTGTCATTGGTGGTAGCCGTGCGCTCGGCGCCGGTAGCGTTGTTCGTCAGGTGCACGGTAGCGCCGGAAATGGTGGCGCCGCTCGCGTCAGTCACCTTGCCAACAGCAGCCGAACTGGAACTGGCCTGTCCATATGCGGAGGGCGTGATCAGGTTGATCGCGGTGAGTGGCATCGCCGCAATCAAAAGCGCGAACGACATGCGGCATGCGGCACTGAACACCGCATTACCTTTTATCTTCTGCTTCGCTGCCAGGCTTTGGTCATGCGCGAGACCATCGTTGCGCAGATCCTTATACCGGGTGATAGAGATATTCATAGATGAAGCCTCCAAAGTCGCCCGATGTCCAATGAACTCGGGGTTTTAATTCTGGTTTGCATTGAGTGTTCAGGGCCTGTGATCCAAGAAGACTTTGTTTGATCCCGAAAAATGAGACGTCTCATTTTGTGGGACATCCTACGCATCCCTTTTAAGAGGTGTCAAGGTTTTTTTCATGGCCGGGAGCAGACCCCGCTCAACAGGACAATTCGCTCCCGGCTTAGGTGTTCTCAGGACTTTCACCTCCTAGAAAAGTGCTTTCAGATGTGAGCCGAATGATATTGACGTTCGGAAAATCCTGCCAATGCTTTCCGAAGCAGCTATCAATTCCACAAAGCGAAATGTCAGAGGTGGAGAATGCCCGCAAAGATAGCGCTCAATCGTCAAGGGGGAGAAGTTCATGGTGGTCTTATTTCACCTGCCGAACTTTAGGCTGGACGACTCGATGAGGGCAGAGTCGAAGGGGCATTATATAAATTCGGCAAGTCTGTCGGGGTGTACTTCCTGGCGCTGGTATCGATCTGGCCAGAGATTAGGACAAGAACCCGGTGCGGGCAGGTCTTGAGCTTTTGTAGATGAGGCGTCCCATTTAACTGTTCAGTCCACCACATTGCTCACCGATGCATGTCAGTTCCATCGAGAGCGGTATTGGATTGTGACAGCTTCAGCGGGTATGCACAGCTATCGACGGCCGTTTGGGAGAGAGCATAAAGACGATCCATCGACGCAGTTTTGCGACGGTGGATCGTCTTCACATGTGGGCGTAAGGCATTACTGAATGCTGATTACAGCTACTTCATAGGGCTCGAGTTGTATCTTATTCTCTTGCACCTGCTTTGTTCCGGGCTCTTTATCGTCGGTGGAGGGAGCAACGTAACTCATTGAAGTGCCCCTTGTGCCCTCCGGAAGTGTGATCTCCTGGGACGTGCCCCGCTTGTTGATTGCCAGCAGCTTTTTGCCTTTTGCGGTTTCAAATGCCTGTACGGCAATGTCCCGGTTGCGATCGTCCGTTTCAATCATCCGGTCACCCGGGCCAAAGTTGTCCTTAATCAGCTTCAATACCCAGAACCGGGGGTTTGGTTCCGCGGTGTTGTAGTTCATCATGCTGACACTGGGAAACTGAGTGGGATATCCGACCAACTGTGATTCACCGACGACGTCGATGCCCATCTTTGCCGATTCGATATAGAGATAGGCATACATGGCGCCGGCAAGGTTCCAATAATCTTTCGGCTCAGGTTTTGCTTTGTATCCGGGAATGCGATTGCTTTTGCCGTCTTCCGGAAGAATTACGCCAAGCTCATCCAGATCGGTCTTTGTATTTGGCGAGAGGCGATGTTTGATCTGCTCGATGTAACGGGCCGTTGCAAGGAAACCGTCCGCCTGATCGAAGAACGTATATTGCATTGCGGAAAAGGGTTCAGACTCCGGCGGCGAGGCATAGAAATGATATGAGATAAAGTCCAGCGGCACGCCAGGGGCGTGGTTCGCCGGATTCAGGAAGTACTCGTACATGTCACCGTGAGTGCGCGGAGAAGCAGAGGCAATGGCCACGAATTTAATATCAGGGTCCACTTTGCGCATTGCAGTGGCGACCGCATCGTAGAACTTGGTGTAGGCTTCCGGCGTCCAGTGATGCTCGAAGTCGATCTCGTTCAATACTTCCCAGTACGCAAATTTATAATGATGGCCGGATTTGTGAAATTTTCCGTTCTCATCGGTAAATCCGCCCTTTTCATACCAGCTCAGCAGGCGTGCATAGTAATCGGCGGCCTCCTTCATGGAGGGATCACGCAATTCCGTGCCTTGGGTATAGTCCCAATACACCTGGTTGGGGTCGTCCGGATAGGTCACGGGTTTATCTGTCTTCCAGAGCCACGCGGGCATGGTGCTGAAGTTCATGATGACCGAATGACCTTCCGTGGCTTTCATGAAATCTTCGAGTGTGGGATCGATGTATTGAAAGTCCCAGAAGGTCTCGTCCTTTGTTGGCGGCTTGAGTTCCGCGACAGCTTGCTTTGGATAGGGCAGCCAGGGAACGTATCGGACGTAGTCCGCACCGAGCATCTTCAGTGCAGCGAACGTTCCGTCGTGCAGTTTCGAACCGCGGATGACCTCGGGATTCACCACCACCTGAAGCGTGGGAGTGGACTTCGATTCGATGACTGTCTTCGACCAGTCAATCTTCAGATCAGGTGACGCGGGCTCCTGAGCCAGAAGCGCAGTCTGCCCAACCGTGCAGCCCAGCACTGCTGCAACAAAGATGGAACGCCAATTCTTCATGAAAATCTCCTTGCAACGAATAAGGTCAACGTGGATACGCACCGGAGGTTAGAGGGCCAATGCGAACATGACAACAACTTTCTTTTGCTCGAAGCTGTTCCACATCGTGAACAGATACAGATCGTGAGCGCGGAGCATTTATCGAGGTGCGGGCCAATTTACTGCAATTTCTCGCCCTATGTAGTTTTCACACTATGAAATATATGGTCTTTTAGAAAGCACTAGCAGACTTGATGGAAGCCCAAATTTATCAACTTTGCCAACTTGTGTAGTTGCTGTCCTTTGTGTCCGATGCCAACGGCGCAGTGATGTGCGGGGCCGCGGGCGTTCCATGCCTCGACAAAACTGCGCGCCCCGATTGGAAACCGATAGCGGCTATTGGTGTTTCCGATTTCAAGGATCGGTCCTGCGACGCTCTCTCCTTCTGCAACTAAAAGTGAGAAGCCTTTCTCCTTGTCTTCTACAACAGAGAGCAGTGTCACTGGCCCATGCTTCACGGCCATTTCTACGGAAAGGCCACGACCAACTTTGCCGTGGTACACCCGTAAGGGGCGCACGCGAATCCTGTCCTGCGCAATGCGAGGATGGCCAGGGCCATCGTGTCCCATCAGAACGATATCGTCTTTGAAGTCCATGGCGTAGTACTCAGTAAAGGAACCACCCGCTCCCAGCTCATCCATGATCTTCATGGCTAGAACATTCTTGATCTCGTACTCGCCGGCCACAGGAATTCCTTTGCCGGTGAGCAGGGAAGTCCCGAGAATGATGGAACTCATCGTATTCTCGTTTTCGTCTATTCCGGAACCCATGGAATAGTAAGCAAGCATATCCAACGAGTTGTCAGCCACTATCTTATCCAGGGCGACGGCAGTCGTGGCAGCACGGTCCAGCTCCTCCGGCGAACAATCTTCATCGATGGAGAAAAAAGTGCTGAACTCTGCGAGTTTGGCAGCAGTCTCCTGTTTTGTCACTTCGCGCCGTAGCCCGCTGAGTTGGTCCACCTCCAGCATCTCAATATGGGTGCCGAGGCGGCCAGTCACCTGGGCCAGATCCGTTGCGATATCGAGCATGCCACTGTAGTAGTGGCCCATGAGCCCCATGCGGCTGTGACTTAGAGTCTTTGCGACTTCCGCTGCGCAGAGCCACTCCTCTAATTCGGCCCGGCATGCAGGATCGTCGTGCAGCATGCCGGTAACCTGCTGAAAAGGTATATCGAGCCGGCGCAGAACATTGGCAATTTCCGGCACGGGACAAGAGCTGCAATAGGCGAGCCATTCGCCAGTCATTGCGGTACGGCTGTGCATTCGGTTCAGGCGGGCGTAGTCCATCGCAGCTTCGGGCTGCAGGTTCAGCAGGATAACCGGGACTTTTGCTCGCGAGATCACAGGAAGCATCGTGCTGGAGAGCGCATATGTCGTTGGATACACAAGAAGGATATCGATGTCCTGTCGCCGGCAGACATGCCCCGCTTCGACCGCCTTTTGGGAACTATCGATCAGGCCCAGATTGATGATGGTCCGGTCGGCACTCTCGATCGTCTGATGGACTGTTCTGAGATAACCGTGAAGGCGCTCCTCCAGGCCCTGGAATTGAGGCCAGTAGGTCTCCAGGCCAAAACCTGCCAAGCCTACACGAAGCTTTGCAACAGCATTCTCCATCTTTCTCCTTCACCTTTTTCATTCACACCAAGAGCTTATGAAAATGGGCGGGTCGTAAACCAGCGCTTTTTCACTTTTCTGCTGATTTCATGTCGTGGAATTGTGTAGTAAAGAGCCCATCGGTTTATCAGGAAATTGTGAGAATTGTGGGTTATGTCGCAGGGATTCCCTTAACCAGAGTCCTTCGTTTTGTTCCATTTCATGGAATTTCCTTTGTTGTCCGTATAGGATGTGATCGCAAAGGAAGCGAGCCAATGAAGAATCGCGTAAGAGTCGAACCGAGCAAGGAGATCGCGAGTACGCCTTCGCCATACAGTATCCAGGCCGTGCATCGGGCATGTGACATCCTCAAGTGCTTTCAGCAGAGCCAGTCCGTCCTGACGCTTAGTGACGTCGTCGCAAAGACGAACCTGAGCCGCACGACAGCTTTCCGCCTGCTGGCTACGTTGGTAGCGCAGGGCATGTTGGAGCGGCCTGCCAAAAATCAGTATCGCGCTGTAAGCGAGCAATGGCGACGAAATCGCTATCGCATCGGGTACGCTTCGCAAAGTGAGGAGTTCTCCTTCTCACGACTGGTATCGGACAGCATCCGCAGCCATGCCTATGAGGCAGGTGTGGACCTGCTTGAATTGAGTAACCGCTATAGTCCTACCACTGCTATTCGCAATGCTGAGATATTTGTCCGTGAACGCGTCGATCTGGTTATCGAATTTCAGACGAACCAGCAGAGCGCGTCCGTCGTCGCTTCCAAGCTTATTGAAGCGGGCATTCCCATTATTGCGATCGAGATTCCGCATCCCGGCGCGGATTACTACGGCGCAAATAATTATCGTGCGGGCCTGCTGGCCGGTCATGCTCTAGCCCACGCAGCCGTTCGGCAATGGCGAGGGCAGGTCGACGAGATCATTTTGTTGGAATTGTCGATGGCCGGTCCGTTGCCACAGTCGAGGCTTACCGGCGTGCTTGCCGGCATTCGTGAGATTCTTCCAAAAATTCCCGACCAGCGAGTGCGCTTTATTAATGGCAACGGCCGCTTTGAGAATAGCCTTCAGGTCACCCGGCGTTACCTGCAGCACATCAAGTCGAAACATGTTCTGATCGGAGCGTTGAACGATCCAAGCTGCCTTGGCGCGTTGCAGGCTTTTGAGGAGGCAGGGCGAGCGGTGAACTGCCTTGCCGTGGGCCAGAATAGCAGTATCGAAGCTCGACAGGAGATGCGGAGGCCGGGCTCTCGTTTGATCGGCTCAGTTGCTTATTTTCCCGAGCGCTATGGAGAAGCTGTACTGTCGCTGGCGCTCGACAAATTGCAGGGAAAAGCAATTCCATCTGCTACCTTTGTGAAGCATCAGATGATCACCTCTGAAAACGTCGATTCGTTTTATCCGAATGACAAGCTGATCAGCGCAGGGGATGGCGATTCTCTGTTGTATAGCTGGCATTGATTCGTGTGCACATTGAAACACGGAACCTCTCGGCTTTATGTAGACGTATTGTCCCAAAGGAGATTTCAATTGACGAGCAGACGCCTGCTGACGCCGCTGATGACCTGGTTTTTCTTTACGGCAGTTGGCCTGGCGGCGAGCCGGCCTGCCGATATAGCTTTTCGGGTCCGCATGATCGACCCGGGCTATAGCGAAACCGCAGCCGTGGCGGATCTCAACAATGACGGAAAGCCCGATATCATCTCGGGCGAGAGCTGGTATGAAGCGCCCAACTGGACGAAGCACCCGCTTCGGCAGATCGACTATACGCAGAACTACATTGACGATTTCAGCGATTGGCCGCTAGACGTTGATGGAGACGGTTGGATTGACATCGTGCAGTTCAGCTATTTCGCGCACAACATCGTCTGGCTGAAGAACCCGGGAAAGACTGGCGGCCCTTGGAAAGTTACTGAGATCGATAACAGCGGCCCCACCGAGTTCGGGTTTCTAGTTGACTTGAATAACGATGGCAAGGCGCAGGAACTGCTGCCGGAGATCGATCGTCCCAATGTGCCGCTGGCGTGGTATGAGCTACAGAATGGCAAGTGGCTGAAACACATCGTTGCGCAAAATGGCTATGGGCATGGCATTGGCGTCGGCGATGTGAATGGAGATGGCAGGAACGATATCTTGACACCAAAGGGGTGGCTTGAGGCCCCGGCCGACGTGCGCGCTCCAGGCGATTGGATCTTTCATGCGACGGACTGGGCGCTTCATCCTATTCCCGCGGCTGGACGGCAAAGCAGCGTTGCTGTTCCGCCTGGCGAGAACACTCGTGCATCTCAGTTTGGATATATGTACCTGATCGATATCAACGGCGATGGTCGTAAAGACCTGCTGACTGGAATGGCCCACGATTATGGAATTGCATGGTACGAGCAGACCGCGGATGGACGATGGATTCAGCACGTCATCGACAGTTCGTGGTCGCAGGCACATGCTTCGGCGCTGGTCGATCTGAATGGCGACGGCAAGTTAGATTTCGTCACAGGCAAACGCTATTTTGCGCATAATGGCAAAGATCCCGGATCACGCGAACCCATAGGGCTCTACTGGTATGAGTACCGGAAGGTGCCGCCATTGACTGCATCAGCACACGAGACCACCGATGGAGGTGTGGAGTGGATCCGTCACATCATCGATTATGGCGGTCGCATGGGTGGAGGGATGCAGATCGTCGTGACGGATATTGATGGCGATGGGGATCTTGATGTCATCAGCGGCGGAAAAGCGGGGCTGTTTCTGGCAGAGAATCTGACCAAGTCTCCGAAGAGAACAAAATCTATACCCGCAAAGAAATAAACAACATCGACCAAGGAGACTCCACGGTGCAGCGTATTGCATTTCAATTGCGAATCAAAGAAGGAATGGCTGATGAATATGACGAAATCCATCGCCAGGTATGGCCGGAACTGATATCAGAGATGGAGTCTTTCGGCATCACCGACTATTCCATCTTCCGCCGAGGCCAACAACTCTTTCTCTATATGCGCGTGCCCGATTTTGAGCAGTTAATGAAACAGCTTGCTGCCAGCGAAGTCAACCAGCGATGGCAGCGGAGAATGGCGCCATTGTTTGAAGATGTTCCGGACCTTCAACCAGGCGAGACCCTGGCGACGATGCGCGAGGTCTTTTTTATGCAGGGCGTCGCGCCAGATCGCAAGTGAAAGATCAGAAGTTGAAAACCGCAAATGGATGCTCTTCTCCGCGCTCGCGCAGAATATGAAGAGCCACATTGCAGACCCTGGTTCCGGACTGCGACTCTGCCGAGAAGGTGCCTTTGTGTGCATGACCATGTAAAGCAAGCGCGGGCCTGTGGTGTTTCAGCGCTCGTTCCAAACGGGAGCTTCCGAGAAATGGAAAGATTGGCTCGGGCTCGCCGATCACCGTCGCCTTAATTGGCGCATAGTGTGTTATCGCTATCTTTACAGGTGTATGGAGCTGGGCGAGACCATAGTCGAGCTTGATTGCTTCACGCTCCGCAATCTCGACAAAGTTCTTGATTCCTCCTTCGCCGAAGGGCATCAGTTCGTATGGTGCGAATCCTCCGCAGAAGCCTTTGGTTCCGGCAAATCCTATCCCTTCTATTTCAAAACAATGTCCATCTAGCAAATGGATGCCAGCCACGCGCAGCATTCCTGCCAGTTCGTCCTGGTGTTCACTCTCGTAGTCGTGATTGCCGAGTACGGTGACGATGGGAATATGTATATGTTCAAAAACGTTCAGGCATTCGCGCATCTCTTCAGGCGTCCCGTGGTTCGTAAGGTCGCCGGCGATCACCAGGACGTCGGCCAGATCGTTCACAACCGAAAATTGCCGGACATTCTCTTCGTGGTGTTCTGCTTTGATGTGGATATCGGCTACAGCCGCAAGCCTCATTCTTCTCTCCTGTCTGATTCTTCCATGCGCAACAGATAAGGATGACGTTCGCAGCACTCCCGATACAGGTCGCGCTCACCCCACTCATTCACATCGATGGCGAACATCTTTGGATCGACCAGGGAACCGCGGAAGGGCTCATCCTTCTTCGGATGTTTGACGCGCTCTCCGAAGCGTTGCGTCAGACTGCCCCATACCTCTTCGGGCACAAGTTCCGTATGTGCCGGGTATACATAGCCGAATAGAACGAGCGACCAGAGCAGTAGTTCCCAGTGCGAGCCCATTAATTGCAGCAGACGACCCCAGTCAAGGTGTTTGCCGCACGCCCGGACAAGATGTACTACATCGGAGCCGTCAAACCGCTCCCGGCGTGCAACGAATATCTTGGAGGCGATCAGTTCTTCCGCAGAGAGCACCTTGCACGCAACTCCCAGTATCTCGTCCGTGACCGCTCTCTCTATCCAACTCTCGTCGACGATTAAATTTGCATTGGCCATTCCGGTGATGAGATCGACGAAGTATTTGCCGCAATGCGCTTTCGCCAGCCATACGGGATCTTCGATATAGGTTTCAAAGCCTCGCAGACGAAGCTGCTTCAGCGCCCCCGGTACTGCGCTCGCGATCAACAGCAGGTCAAGATCTTTTGTTGCTCTCCATATCCCGGTATGTTTATGAATGGCAAATGCACCGCCCACGGCGCAGGGAATCCCTGCCTGCTGAAGAGCCTGGACGACATCTCTGTAGCACTCTCGTGCCTCCGATGCCCACACCGGCTCAGTGGAAGAAGTGACAGGCAGTTGTGGATCTTCTTGCGCCATGGACACTTCGACGCGCTGCGCCTGCCTATTTGTCGCCTGCCTAGCAGATTCTTTAAAGGACGGCTTTTGGATTCCGATTCTCGATGCCAGAGCGAAAGAACGATATAGATCTCATTACAAAGCAGCCGGGTAGCAAGCCATTGCAATCCAATGGATGTGCGTTCCAATCTTGCCACAATCGTTGGGGATTTTCGCCGCCATGGTAGGGAAACCGCGATTGTGTCGCACCGCGGCAACAGGAGTTACCGGACAAGCTATGGAGATCTTGCCGTGATGGCTGGACGGTTTGCCGCTGAATTGGATCGGAGCGGCATTACATTTGGTGAACGCATCGTCTTGTGGGGAGAGAATTCTGCGGAGTGGGTCGCTGCATTCTTCGGTTGCCTTTTGCGGGGAGTCGTAGCTGTACCGCTGGACGCCGGCGGAACAAGTGACTTCACCGGGAGAGTTATCGCGGATGTTGCCCCGAGACTGATCCTTGGCGATGCCGTATTGCTGCGTACGCTGACCTCTTCCGCGCCGCAACGTCTCTTGTCGGAATTTCAGCGGAGGCTGCCGGAACAACCATCTTTCAACATTCATTCCGAAGTCTCCGCCGATACGCCGTTCCAGATCATCTTCACCTCCGGCACTACATCCGAGCCCAAGGGGATCGTGCACACTCACCGCAATGTGCTGGCGAGTCTTGAGCCGATCGAAACTGAGATCGCAAAGTATCGCAAGTATGAACGGCTTGTGCACCCGCTGCGTTTTCTTCATACGCTGCCGCTAAGCCATGTGTTCGGACAGTTCATGGGCCTGTGGATTCCCCCTTCGCTTGCGGCTGAGGTCCACTTCAATTCACAACTGGAGCCGGCGCGCATGGTCTACCAGATCCATCGCGAGCGCATCTCCGTGCTGATCGCAGTGCCCCGTGTGCTGCACTTGTTGCGCACGCATCTGCTCGGTCGTTTTGTGGGTCTCGAGGAAGAGATCGCCGCTTCGCAGGATGCTTCGTGGTGGAAGCGATGGTGGAGATTTCGTCGAGTGCATCGCACCTTTGGATACAAATTCTGGGCGCTCATCTGTGGCGGCGCCTCGCTGCCTGCAGATCTGGAAAGCTTCTGGAATTGTCTTGGCGTCGCTCTCATTCAGGGCTATGGCATGACTGAAACAGCTGCGCTGGTGACGCTCAATCATCCCTTCCGTATCAGCCACGGGACTATTGGCAAGGCGTTGCCCGGACGCGAGGTGCGTCTGGAAAATGGTGAGATTCTAGTGCGCGGCGATATGCTCTCTGCCGCGACATGGAAAGGAGGAAGGATGCAGCCGCGCGAGCAGGAGTGGCTCGCCACCGGGGATCTCGCCGAGCAGGACGCTCAAGGTGAGTTCCGCTTCGTCGGGAGAAAGGGCGATGTTATTGTCACGCCTTCGGGCATGAACATCCATCCATCGGATTTGGAGATCGCCGTCGTGCGGCAAGCCGGGGTGCAAGGGTGTGTCGTCGTGTCTTGCGTGATAACAGGCGGCACGGAGCCCGTTGCGGTGGTGCTATTTTCCGGCAGCGACAGCGAGCTACAGTCCGCGATCGGCGCAGCCAACAGGGAACTGGCCAATTATCAACAGATCCGCCGCTTCCTGCGCTGGCCCGACCTCAATTTTCCCTATACATCGACGGGGAAACTGTTACGCCGCAAAGTCGCTGAGTGGGCTTGTGAGATGCTCGCGGACAGGCAACTATCTCCGGCGCAACAGAGTGTCGAAAAAAAAGACATATTGATTGAACTGATTGCTTCTTTAACCGGCGAGAGCATTGCAAACGGCGATGACAACCAACGGCTCTCTGAAGATTTGCATCTCGATAGCCTCGGTCGTGTGCAGCTTCAGTCGATACTGGAGCAGAGGATTGGCGTGGAACTTTCAGATCAGACAATGGCGAGCCTCGAGACGCTTGGCGAGCTTCGCGCACTGGTTGGGACTGCGTCGCATACCAATGCAATTACGTCCACGCCGGTAACTGGCCCGCTTCAGGCTGCCAAGGAAGCTCAGCAGATTCCAGGAAGTACATCCATCCCACTAGGCAAATCTGAAATGCCGGGCAGCTCTACGCCCGCCCAGCATAGATATCCGCACTGGCCATGGTTGTGGCCCATGCATCTAATTCGCAATCTTTTCGTTGAGTTAGTCATGCGTCCTCTGATTTGGCTTCTGGCAGCACCAAAGGTGATTCGCGACTCGCCCCGTTTGCCTCCGGGACCGTATCTGCTGATTGCAAATCACGTCACGGCATACGACGGCCCCCTCATCCTGTATGCCTTGCCATTCAGACTGAGATATCGGATCGCAATTGCCATGTCAGGAGAGATGTTGCTGGATTTTCGCGAGCATCGCAATCAAGGCAACTGGTGGAAGAATGCCCTCGGTCCTCTCGCATACTGGTTGTTGACGGCGCTGTTCAACACCTTTCCGCTTCCGCGTCTCCAAGGATTTCGCAGGAGCTTTGCCCATGCCGGAGAGGCGCTCGACCGAGGCTACTCTGTGCTGATCTTCCCGGAAGGACATCGAAGCAGCAGCGGAGGACTTCAGCCATTTCGCCCTGGCATCGGTATCCTTGCACATGAATCGATGGTTCCGGTTCTTCCTATGGCTCTCCTTGGACTGGACAAGCTACGGGGCGAAAGCCGCTGGTTTCGGTCAGGGCGATTGAGTATCCATATTGGAAAGCCGATTTCCGTGGAAGAAACGGTCGATCCGGCAGAGTTGACTCGACTCCTGGAAGATGCCGTTCGAAGTCTTGGCAACACGTCTTCAGCCGCCTTTAGCAGGTAACCGCTAACTCTTGTTATCCTGACCTAAACCATGTCAAAGAAACCTATCGTTCTCACCATTCTTGACGGCTGGGGCTACCGAGCCGAGACCAACGGAAACGCTATCGCCCTTGCCCGTAAGCCGGTTTACGACAAGCTACTGGCCAGCTTTCCCAATACGCTCATCAGGGCCAGCGAACACTTCGTCGGTCTACCGGACGGCCAGATGGGGAACTCCGAAGTCGGTCATCTCAATCTTGGCGCTGGCCGTGTCGTCCGCATGGACATGACTCGGATTGATACCGCTATCACGGACGAAAGTCTCTTCCGAGATACCGTTCTTACTGCTGCTTTCAATCTCGCTGCGTCCCGCGAGGCCGGGCTTCACTTCTTCGGACTGCTCTCCGACGGCGGCGTTCACTCGCATCAGCGCCATCTGTACGCTTTGCTGCGCATGGCAGCAAGACATGGCCTCACCCGCGTCTTCGTCCACGCTTTTATGGACGGCCGCGATACCATGCCTACCAGCGGTGTTGGTCATCTGGAAGCGCTTCTACAGCAGTTCCGGGAGATAGGCGTCGGCCAGCTCGCATCGGTTTCTGGCCGCTACTATGCCATGGATCGCGACCTGCGCTGGGAAAAGGAGCGTCAGGCCTTCGACGCGATGGTTACGGGAAACGCATCGGGCGGCAGCTATCACGACCCAATCGCGCGCGTCCGTGAGCTTTACAACAACGACATCACTGATGAATTCATTCCGCCCTTCACGGTAGTCGATTCCGGCGGTCATGCTGTCGGCCTGATCCGCGACAATGACGTTTGCATCAACTTCAATTACCGCGCCGACCGTGCCCGCCAGATCACCCGCGTTCTCGCGCGTAACAGCGATGTCGCCGGAGGCCTTACTGCCCAGGACGCTAATGACTTGCCCAAGGCCGCGGAACTTGAACAGGAGATTCCGCGCTCGCAAGCGCCAAAGAATATTCACTACGTCTGCATGACGCAGTATGACAAGAACTTCAATTTGCCCATCATCATTCAGCCCGAGTCGATGGATAACTTGCTGGCCAACATCATGGCGCAGGCCAATCTGCGCAATCTTCGTGTTGCCGAGACGGAAAAGTACGCGCACGTCACTTACTTCTTCAACGGGGGAATCGAAAAACCCTTTCCCGGCGAAGATCGCGCACTGGTGCCGTCGCAAAAGGTTGCCACCTATGATCTCGCTCCGGAAATGTCGGCCTCGGGCATCGCCGATGCCGTCGTGAAGGCCGTCAACGATACGGCTTTCGATGTCGTCATCGTCAACTTTGCCAACGCAGACATGGTAGGCCACTCCGGCAAGCTGGAACCCACGATTCGCGCCGTCGAAACCGTAGATACGCAGCTAGGCCGTATTTATCAGGCCGTAAAGCAGCGGGGCGGCTCGCTACTTGTTACCGCGGATCATGGTAACGCCGAGATGCTCATCGACCCGGCTACCGGCGGCCCGCATACGGCACACACAACCAACCCGGTGCCTTTCATTCTTATCAGCGACGAAGCCAATACCAGTCATCATCGCATTCTTCGCCCCGGCGGAAGCCTGCGCGACATCTCCCCAACTATCCTGACCCTGCTCGGTCTCGAAAAGCCGAAGGAGATGACCGGAGAGAATTTACGGACATCATCATCGTCATAGTTGACGGGCACAGCTCATCTTCTGAGGAGCTGCCCTTAGATAGAGGGGATTTGTAGATGCCTCCTCAATGTGCCGGTGTTCTACAATGTGCCGTGACGATGTCAACGAAAATCATTCAATCCTTTGAGAATTGGCGCGGGATGCAGCCCTACTCATCTCGCGCCAATATCTCGGTTTCCCGCAATCTTCGGTATAAATTTTCGAAGCCTCGGATCACAGCTATATGTCTGCTGCTCACTTTCTATCTGTCTGCGTCCATGAAGATGCGGGCGGAAGATAAAGCTCATGATTCCATTGCTGCCGCACGTCTGAACAATGTTGGCGTAGCGCTGATGAACCAGCAGTTCACAGAAAAGGCATTGCAGAAGTTTGAAGAGGCGCATGCCGCAGACCCCGCTTCTTCGATCCCGGTCTTGAATAGGGGTATCGCTCTGCTCTATCTGCGAAAGCTTCCTGAAGCAGAAGCTACATTGAAGCAGGCTACCATTATGGACCCTTCCAGCGTTCGCATCTGGTACTGCCTGGGTCTGACTCATCTTGCAGCGAGCAAACCCGACCTGGCCGTCGAGGACTTCAAGCAAGCTATTAAGCTGAATCCTGCGGACGCGGACAGCCACTATTATCTGGGTTCACTCTACCGAGGTTTGAGAAATTACAGCCAGGCTATCACTGAATTTGAAGAAGCTCTGCACCTGAACCCCTTGCACGCTTCGGCACAGTTTGGTTTGGCCAGCGCACTGCAGCGGTCGGGAAAGGCCGCTGAAGCCCGCGAACATCTGAAGCGTTTTCAGACTATTACTCAAACCAAAGTAGGCACCCCTCTCGCCGTTACCTATGGAGAACAGGGAAGCTATGCCACTGTTCAGGATATCCGCGTTCCAGAACAGCCTGTCGGGCAGATGATTCCAGTAACCTTTGTTGCGCAACCCAGCGGCTCGTCCGTATCCGCATCGCCGGATAATGAGGCCGGAGGTGGCGCCTGCATTCTGGATATTGAAGGGACAGGACAGAAGGACATTGTCGTCATGGCGAATGGCGATTCTGCCGTTCGCGTCTATAAGAGTCTCCAGAATGGCACGCTCGAAGAAATTCCTTCGCAACAGGCGGGGCTGGCCGCCGCCGGCCGCGGACTCGCCTGCGCGGTGGGAGACTACGACAACGATGGCCAGCCCGATCTCGCTGTCGCCTTGAGTGACCGGGTGATCCTTTTTCATAATCTGGGACATGGAAAGTTTGCGGACGTCACGAAGAGCGTAGGCATCCAGCAATTGAATCATCCGGCAGGTCTGACATTTATCGATTTCGATCACGACGGAGATCTGGATATCTTCGTCACCGGTTCGCCTCTCAATGCCACTGCTGGGCCCAATGTCCTCTGGCGCAATAACGGAAACTCCAGTTTCACCGAATGGACAGGCTCCACCGCACTGGCAGGGAAGAAGGTCACGACTGGGGCTACGCTCTCCGACCTGAACAATGACCGCGCAATCGATCTGGTCGTTACTGGCGACGAAACCTCTCCAACTATCTTCCAAAATGAGCGCGAAGGCCCATTCAGAAATCTTCCGCTGTATTCCGATACAAAATTCGCGCCAACGCGCGGAGTTGTTACGTTTGACTTCAATAAAGATGGATGGATGGATGTCGCACTCACCCATGCAGGAGCGCCCGGTGTCAGCCTTTGGCGCAATGTCGGGGGCAAACATTTTGAACGTGTCTCGCTGCCGCTCACGGATGCCACGTCTGCATGGGGACTTACGGCAATTGATATCGACAATGACGGCTGGATCGATCTCGCGGCCATTGTAGAAACCGGAAATGGAGAAGAGTTGCGCGTCTGGCGCAACCGTGGCTCAAGTGGGTTTGAGGACGTCAGCACCGCTGTAGGCGCGAGCAAGCTCAAGCTGCACAACGCACGCTCTGTCATTGCTGCCGATATAGATGGTGATGGCGCAGCCGATTTAATAGTCACAGAACTAAACAACGCTCCAGTGGTGTTGCACAATGTAGGCGGCAATCGCAACCACTCTCTCCGCCTTACCCTTGCCGGTTTGGCCGACAACAAAACCGCTATCGGCACTAAGGTCGAGGTCTTCTCGAACGGTCACTCGCAAAAATTCGAAATCGCCGGAGACTCTGGATATCTGAGCCAGGGCTCTAACGAGATCCTTGCAGGCCTGGGTCAGGCTGTCCAGGCTGATGTCGTCCGCATGTTGTGGCCCACGGGGGTGCCACAGGATGAACTCGATGTCTCTAGCAGCAAGCCGGTGAAACTTACCGAGCTTGATCGCCGCGGAAGTTCCTGCCCGGTGCTCTTTGCCTGGGATGGCAGCAAGTACCAGTTCATCTCCGACGTAATAGGCGCGGGAGTGATTGGGCATTGGGTGTCGCCCGTTGCGAAGAACCAAGCCGATCCCGATGAGTGGATCAAGGTCGATGGTGCACAGCTCAAAGCCCGTGGTGGCCTCTTCAGCCTGCGTTTTGGCGAGCCGATGGAAGAGATCAATTTCATTGATCAGCTGCGCTTGGTTGCAATCGACCACCCCGAGGGAACTGAAGTCTATCCCAGCGAGCGTTTTCTAAGTGAACCGCCGTTCGCCTCCGGTGCGACAGTTCTGGCTTCATCCGCTACGCACCCGCCTGCCGGAGCGTGGGACGAAAAAGGAGATGACGTCCTTCCACTGTTATCCGCGCGCGATCACAAATATCTCCGCGATTTCAAAAATCTCAGCTATGCCGGCTATGCGAACATGCATACGTTCACGCTCGATCTAGGCACCTGGTCTCCGCAGAATCCTCTCCGTCTCTTCATGGACGGGTATATCGAGTACTTCAGCGCCAGCTCAATGTACGCCGCCTGGCAGGCTGGTTTGAATCCGACGCCTCCCTTCGTAGAAGCTCAACTGCCAGATGGAAGCTGGAAGCGAATTATCGATGATATGGGTTTTCCCGCCGGGCTCCCACGGACCATCGTCGTCGACCTCACCGGAAAACTACCAGCGGGTACCCGCCGCATTCGCATCGGGACAAACCTGCAGATTTATTGGGACCAGGTGCTCGTGGACAACGGCCCAGTCAACCCGAAAAATGTCAGGCAGATGGAACTGCCGCTGGCCACAGCGCACCTCGCCTTTCGCGGATACCCACAACAGGTTGAGGGCAAAACGCCGGGCGAGCTGACCTATCGGTATGACCGCATCAGCACGACCGGCCCTTTCCAGTGGCAGCGCGGAAGCTATACGAAATACGGCAACGTGACGCCGTTGCTTCATCAGATCGACAACCAATATGTCATCTTTGGCAGTGGAGAAGAGATCGACGCGGAATTTGGAGCAGACTCGCTGCCCACTTTGCCGCCTCACTGGAAGCGCGACTACTTCTTTTATGCGAACGGCTTTGTGAAAGATATGGACTTCTATGAGGCGCTGCCCTTTACCGTGGCGCAGATGCCGTTTCATCAGATGACCACCTATCCCTACCCTGCCAGTGAACATTATCCGGAGAATTCACATTCTCTGAGATACCAATTGGATTGGAACAACCGTTTTGAATCAGGCGAGCGCACACAGCGCTTTCAGTTCAACTACGTCCCTGTCGAATCGAAACCTGTGACCAGCCGACCGTGAACGCATGTAGCCTCTCGTACAAAGATGTCTCATGAGAAAACAGCGACCCTCTTCCGTGCATCTATCCGGTATGAGCTAGCTGTCTCTTCACTGAGTCATCACGCCTGACGAACTCATCTCAGGCGCGAAAGGAATCTTATGTCGCGCACGCTTTTACCTGGCGTCCCTTATCCTCTTGGGGCCAAGGTGAATTCCCTTGGAACAAATTTCGCACTTTACTCAGAGAATGCAAGTGGCGTTTCAGTCTGCTTTTTCGATGAATCGGGAAAGCAGACTGACTGCATTGCCTTGAAGGAGCGGACAGCGTTTGTCTGGCACGGCCTGATCAAAGACGTGAGGCCGGGACAGATGTACGGCTATCGTGTCGAAGGTCCGTGGGAGCCAGAAAAGGGCCAGCTATTCAATCCCGCAAAGCTCCTGGTTGACCCATATGCTGAGGCAATCTCCGGAGAGGTGGATTGGAAGGCGCCGGTCTTTGCTTACAAGGTAGAAACAGGCGACGATTTGCAGAAATGCGACAAGGACAGCGCGGCCGGTATGCCGAAAAGCGTGGTGGTTGAACATACCTTCGATTGGGGCAACGATGCTCCACCGCAGACGCCACTATCGGATTCGGTGATCTACGAAGTTCACGTAAAAGGATTCTCGAAGCTTAATCCAGAGATACCCGAAAAATTGAGAGGAACCTATGCCGGCCTCTCCCATCCGACGAGCATTGAGTACTTCAAGAAGCTAGGAATTACAGCCGTTGAATTGCTTCCCATACACCACTTCATCGACGATGGACATTTAGTGGAAAAGGGGCTGCGCAATTACTGGGGCTATAACACTTTGGGGTACTTCGCGGTTGAGCCTCGTTATAGCTCCAGCGGCGACCGGGGCGGTCAGGTCCGTGAGTTTAAACAGATGGTCAAAGCGTTGCATGAAGCGGGCATTGAGGTAATTCTGGATGTGGTGTACAACCACACCTGCGAGGGCAATCATCTTGGCCCGATGCTAAGCATGAAGGGAATCGATAACCTCACCTACTATCGTCAAGTACAGGATAATCCCCGGTACTACATGGACTATACCGGGACAGGCAACACCTTGAACGTAAGGCATCCGCAGGTATTAAAGCTGTTGATGGACAGCCTGCGATATTGGGTTACGGAGATGCATGTGGACGGCTTCCGATTCGATCTCGCCGCAACTTTGGCGCGAGGTTTGCATGATGTCGATCGCCTGAGCGCGTTCTTCGATACCATCCATCAAGACCCAACCATTGCCGATGTAAAGTTGATCGCCGAGCCCTGGGACCTGGGCGAAGGTGGCTATCATGTCGGCAACTTCCCGGTCTTATGGGCAGAGTGGAACGGAAAATATCGGGATACAGTGCGGCGTTTCTGGAAGGGCGATGAGGGCCAGCTATCGGACCTCGCTTATCGAATTACCGGCTCCAGCGATCTCTACGAATTCGATGGCCGCCGGCCATACGCAAGCATCAATTTTGTAACCGCACACGATGGCTTTACCATGTGCGATCTAGTCAGTTACAACGGGAAACATAACGAAGCAAATAAAGACGACAACAAAGATGGCACCGACGACAACGAATCATGGAACATGGGAGCCGAGGGGCCAACCGATGATCCCGCGATCAACAGCCTGCGCGAAAAGCAGATACGAAACTTCCTCTCAACCTTGCTACTGAGTCAAGGCGTCCCAATGATTTCGGGCGGCGACGAACGCGCCCGGTCTCAGTGTGGCAACAACAATGCCTACTGCCAGGACAACGAGTTGACCTGGTTCAACTGGAACCTCGACTCATCGCAGCAGCGCCTGCTCGAGTTCACGTCGAAGCTGATCGAATTCAGGCGATCGCATCCGAACCTGCACCGGCGCAAGTTCTTTCAAGATCGTGTTATTCGAAATTCGCTCGTCCGGGATATTGCCTGGTACGGCTCCGACGGACAGGAGATGCCGGACGATGTCTGGAATGCGGAATGGGTGCGCTGCCTTTCTCTGGTGCTGAACGGAAAAACCCTCCAGATCACCGATGAAAACGGCAAAGCGATTATGGACGAATCATTTCTCATCATTGTGAACGCCGCTGCCGATGGCGTAAATGTCAAACTGCCGCCGCCAATCAACGGAACGCCCTGGCGGCAGGTCATGGATACACAGAATATTGATGATCCCTTCAAACAGGTGCCGACCCAGGATGAAATAACCGTAGGTGGTCGTTCCTTCATGCTTTTTTGCGATGGAGAAGCAGGGAAGCAGCAAAAATAGACCTGACGCGAAGGTCAGTGCAACTCCGGCGGTACACAACCAGTTGAGGCGACTCACCGGCCACTTTCCGCGTCCTAGACTCTTGTATCCGGCTGCAGGATGTCATTCGATTGCGGCAGAAGGATAATCCCTGACTATGAATTCAAATCCTGATCCGCGCAAACTCGGTCCCAAGCCGCCCTTCCCCAAGCAGAAGCAGAGCCATCCCGGTACTCCGAAGGCGATGGACCCTCCAGCCGATCACGGCGAGTCCAGCTATGTCGGTAAGGGCATTCTGCAAGGGCGCGCCGCCATCGTTACGGGCGGCGACAGCGGCATCGGACGCGCTGTCTCCATTGCCTTTGCAAAAGAGGGAGCGGACATTGTTCTGAGTTTTCTTCCTGAAGAACAATCGGACGCCGAGGAGACTGCAAAGCATGTGCAGGCCGCTGGCAGACGCATCGTCCTGTTGCCGGGCGATATCGGGCAGGTCTCCTATGCGCACTCCCTGGTTGAAGCCGCTATGAAGGAATTTGGCCGTCTGGATATCGTTGTCAATAATGCTGGATTTCAGATGGTCAGGAAGACTATCGACGAGGTAAGTCCCGAAGAATT
>Ga0207678_10001461_pt1 | contig 21680 bp, 16 predicted proteins | sample KBSC63metaG_FD_184319 | JGI IMG/M metagenome (GOLD analysis project Ga0207678, IMG submission 184319) | Corn rhizosphere microbial communities from Kellogg Biological Station, Michigan, USA - KBS C6-3 metaG (SPAdes) (version 2) | ecosystem: Host-associated > Plants > Roots > Rhizosphere > Soil ... | reverse complement strand
TTTCCTCGGCGGAGGCTCGGTACTCCGGCCCCGAGCGAGCGTCGACCCGCAGATCGTTGCTGGTGTCGAACTTGAACCCGTTGAGCGAATCCGGCGCGAACGACAGGTCCCGGCCGTCGGAGTCGCCGAACAGGTCCTGCAGCGTGTTCGCATACTGCTCGTGCGAAAGACGAACCAGACGCGTCTCTTGCTCGAGCTTGACCGGCGTCACCGTGCCGAAAGGCTGGCCCTTGGCGCCCGTCTTCGCCTCGCTCCCGTCGCCGTTGGAGATGGTGCCGCCCGAACAGGCGGCGAGCAGCCCCAGCAGCGCGCCGAGCTTCATTCTGTCGTTCATGCTCGAGACCAGTATGCCACAAGCGTTGGGGCTCAGCGCGTTGCCGTTTCAGCCATAAACGGCTGGAGTGCGATCTTCACGATCCTCGCGGTGCACATCCCACATCTGCTCCGACCTTCGGGCTGTGGGGGTGCGCGCGCTGCGCGAGGCTATTTTCGCCGCGTCTCGCCGGCTTCACGCGCTTTCAGGAGCACGCGAGTCTGCCGCTCTCGCTGTTCTTCCACCCGGCGCCGTTGCTTGGTCTTCCAGCGCCAATCGCCCTTTTCGAACGGCTCGATCGGAAAAAGCCGCGCCGGGCAGCCGCGTTCGCGCAAGCGATCCAGCACCGGGCCGATCTCCGAGCTCTGCTCCTGTCCGAAGTCGGGGGTGGCCACGCTGGAGACAGCGCTCAAGAAGCGCCGCCAGTTGTGTCCGCAGGCGTCATACAGCGCGGTGAAGTTGGGTCCCCCCACCTGATAGAGCCGGAAGCCGATCAAGGTCGCGTTGTTGGGCCGGTTCGCGAGGCGCAGCTCTTTGACGAGGCGATCGATGATCTGCTTCTTGCGCGCGTACTTCTCCGCGTCGGGCGCCTCGCTGCCATACACGGCGTCCAGCTCTTGATAGAAGCCATTGAACTGCTTCACCCGCTGCTGCCCGACCTCCTTCGCGTACAGGTAAGCATGCAGCTCCGCGGGCATCGCCTGGCCCGTCGTATATTGCAGGTACTCGCCCGTCATGGTGTCGGCGATGAAGCTGGCCAGGCTCTCGTTGAAGAACTGCTGGTCCTTGATCAGCACGGTCGCGTGCACCGACTCGTGGAGCACGGTGTTGATCAGCGACGCCTCCGCCCCGGGCGACTTGGACAGCATGCTCCAGACGATCGGATCCGGAAAGTAACCGCCCGTGGAGAACGCCGACACGCCGCGCATGTTGACGTCCCAACCTTGCTTGCTCAGCCGGTCGCGAAACGTCTCGGCGTTCTTCTTGTCGAACCAGGCCAGCCCCGGAAAGCTGCCGACGATCGGGAACGAGAACACCTTCGCGCGGAACTGGAGCGGCGCGCTCGCGTTCACGAACCAGATCGGGTACTCGCGATCCAGCTCCACGTATTTGCGATAGTTGGTGCCTGTCTTCAGCCCGCGCTGCCAGGCATAGAGCCGCACCTTCTCGACCTCGGACAGCAAGTCACGCGTCTGATCGCTCGTCTTGGGGTCAGCGAGCACCTCGGGGATGGGGCGCGCTTCCGACACGAGCTCCCACTGGCCGCCGGCGGCCTGGGCCACGTAGCTCAGCGTCGAGCACCCCGACAGCAACGAGCTCCCCAACAACAGACAGGCGGACAACAGGCGCTGGAGTCGCACGGGCCCTTTGACTCTGTAATGGGCCCGCTGACATTGCAACCACCTGGCGCTGCCTCTCCGCCCACGGCCCGCCGGCTCGGGGGTGCGGGGTGTCCCCGCAAACAGCGGCGGATGTGGGCAGTCCTCCAACCAAACGATCGGACCCGCCTTGGAACGGGCGCCACGCCATTGCAGGCTGAAGGATGCGTCCTTCGTTCGAGCGCCGCGCGCTGACGGCCTGCCTCGCGTTCTGTGAGCTCGCCTGGCTCGGCTGTGGCGGGCAGCTGGCCCAATCCTCCGCAGAAACACCCGTCGTCCCCGAGACGCTGCTCGAAGCCGCCGCCACGCCCACGACCTCCCCTGCCGAGCCCGAGCAGTCCCACGCCAGCACCGCGCCCGACACGAGCCGGAACCTGCCCAGCGAGTGCACGCGCGTCGGGGACCTGTGCTTACCTCCGCGCGCCTTCGTCCGGCGCCTGTGCCAGGGAGCTTCGACCGTCGTCGCGTTTCACTTGCTGAAGAAGGACACGCCGTTTTCGCGCGGCTTCGTGCGGGCGCGCAAGGTTCCGCCCGTCAACGCGCTGGGCGGACCTTCGAGCGACGCCAACCTGGAGTTCGGCGAAGAGGTGCTGATCCTCACCCATACCGATGATGGTGCCCCCGGCAAGATGCAGGTGAGCGGCATGGGCGGCTATGACGTGCTGCGCTGGGACGGCACCTGCGCGAACCTGGCCGAAGGCGAGCTGGCCTTGCGCGCACCCATCCCCGCGAAGCATGCGCCGATCGAGTGGCGCTACGTCGACGAGAACGTGCAAGACGCCCTGCTGAAGGACGACGGCATTCGCGAAGCGCGCAAGCAGCAGCGCCAGCACTGCCACGGCGTGACGCTCGGCAGCCGCTCGCCGCAGTGCGTGGCGGCGGACGCGCGCCTCGAGGACCGCATCTTCACCGCGGTCCGGGGCGGCTTTGCGCTGCCGCCGCTCGACCAGCTCCCCTGATCCGTTCCTCGAGCGAGAGGTCTGGCGACTCCCCGGCCGGACTGCTGAAATTCGGCCTGCGGCGGGCTGCCGCGAGGGCGCAAAGGGCTTGTCTCCAACGGCCCTGTTCTGGCAACCGTGGGCGGTTTCTCCGTCTCAACCCCAGGACTGCCGTGCCGGAATTATTGCCGTATCAGGATCGCGAGCTCAGCGTGGACCGACGCACCGAGGATCTCATGTCGCGCATGAGCCTCGAAGAAATGGTGGGGCAGCTCGTGCAGGCGGATGGTCGCAAGCAGGCGGCGGAGCAAGTTCGCGAGCGTCGCGTCGGCTCGTTCCTGCACATCCTGGGGGCTCCCACGCTGGAGCTACAAAAGCTCGCGGAAAAAACTGGCCTCGGTATCCCGCTGCTGTTCGGCATCGACGCCATCCATGGCCACGGCTTCTGGGAGGGCGCGACTGTTTTCCCGACCCAGCTCGGCATCTCCTGTTCGTGGAACCCCGAGCTCCTGGAGCTGATGGGGCGCATCACCGCCAAGGAGATGCTGTGCACCGGCCTGCACTGGACCTTTTCGCCCGTGCTATGCCTCGCCCGCGACATGCGCTGGGGCCGCGTGGGCGAGACCTTCGGCGAAGATCCGCACCTGCTCGGTGTGCTCGGCAGCGCGCTCGTGCGCGGCTATCAGGGCAATTCCATCTCCGAGCCCGACAGCGTGATCGCCTGCGCCAAGCACTTCGCGGGCTACTCCGAGACCGTCGGCGGGCGCGACGCGAGCGAGGCCGAGCTCTCCGAGCGCAAGCTGCGCACCTACTTCTTGCCGCCCTTTCGCGAGATGGTGAAGGCGGGCTGCAAGAGCTTCATGACGGCGTACCAGTGCATCGACGGCGTGGCCTGCGTCGTCAACCGCTGGCTGCTGACCGACGTGCTGCGTGGCGAGTGGGGTTTTGACGGCTTCGTCGTCACCGACTGGAACAACGTCGGCCGTACGCACACGGAGCAGGCTTTGTACCCGTCGATCGAAGACGCGGTCCCGGCGTCGATCCACGCGGGCAACGACATGATCATGGTCACGCCCGAGTTCTACGAGGCCGCGCTCTCACAGCTGAGCAAGGGCAACCTGGCCAAGGAAGACATCGAGCTCGCCTGCCGCCGCGTGCTGCGGCACAAGTTCGAGTTCGGGCTGTTCGACGACAAGCGCTACCCGCCCCTGAACAAGGCGCCGGAGATCGTTGGCTCGCCGCAACATCGCGAGCCGTTGCTGCGCTGCGCGCTCGAGTCCGTGGTGCTGCTGAAGAACGAGAAGCCCGAGGGCCACTCCAAGCGCATTCTGCCGCTGGGCTCGAACACGCGGCACGTGGCGCTGCTCGGGCCCAACGCCGACGACATCCTGGCCCAGCTCGGCGACTGGTCCTTCGGCAGCGGCCAGGCGGGGCTCAACACCGCCGGCCACCCGCGCCACCTGGTGACCACGGTGCGCGACGGCGTGCGCGAGAAGGCGCGCACTCGCGCCATCAGCGTCGACTACGAGCGCGGCTGCGACGTGATGAGCAACGACCTGAGCCACATCGCGCGCGCGGCGGATCTGGCCGCCGCGGCCGACGTGGCGATCGTGGTGGTGGGCGACGTGCTCGACCAGATCGGCGAGACCAAAGACCGCTACGAGCTCGACCTCACCGGCGGCCAGATGCCGCTGCTGGAAGCAGTGAAGAAGACGGGCACGCCGCTCGTGGTGGTGCTGATCAACAGCAAACCCCTTTGTATCCCCTGGGTGGCGGAGCACGCCGACGCCATCATCGAGGCCTTCAACCCCGGCATGCGCGGCGGCGAAGCCATCGCGGAGATCTTGTTCGGCGAGGCCAACCCCATGGGCAAGCTCAGCATCTCCTTCCCTGCCGCCGTCGGCCAGCAGCCAGTCTACTACCAGCAGATCCCCGGCTGGCATGGCAACAAGCACAACCACTACAGCAACAAGCCGCTGTTCGCGTTCGGTTACGGGCTGAGCTACACGACCTACAGCTACGATCGTCTGGAGCTCTCCACGCACGAGCTGCGCCGGGGCCAGACCCTGGACGTCAGCGTCAACGTGCGCAACAGCGGCGGCCGCGCCGGCACCGAGATCGTGCAGCTGTATCTGAACGACCTGTACTCGTCGCTCAGCACGCCGGACAAGACGCTGAAGGGCTACGAGCGCGTGCACCTGGAGCGCGGCCAGAGCGAGACCCTTCGCTTCCAGATCAAACCCGAGGACCTGAGCTTCATCGGCCGCGACGGCAAACCCGTGACCGAGCCGGGCGAGTTCGAGGTGATGCTGGGCAGCTCCAGCCGCGACGAAGACCTGCTGCGGGCCCGCTTCACCCTGATCGACTGAGTCGGGGCGCGGGGTGTCCCCGCAGAAGATTTTCGGGGCCGCAGCCTCCCCAGTGCGGCCGAGAAAAACCGCCGAGCGAAGCCAGTTGCTAGTTTTTTGGGGTCCCGGGCCCCCGAAAAACTGAGCAACCCCGCCGTGTAGCGCGCCGAACGGTGCTGTGAGCGTCACGGCACCAAGCGGATCCCCGCCGGGGCGCGCGTCAAAGGGACTCGAGACTTACTCGCGGGATCCACAGGGACTTCAGCCATGTTCAAGCATCTTTCGATTCTGCCCGTGATCGCACTGCTCCTCTCCTCCGCCGCCTGCAACAACGACAAGCAAATCAAGCTGCCGAAGGACGAGACCAAGAGCGCCACCACCAAGGACAGCAAAGACGCCAAGGACGCCGACAAGAGCGCGGCCGATCCCGAGAACCGCACCGCATCCACGTCGGACAGCAGCTCCACCCCCAGCACGCCGAACCCGTCCGGCGCCTTCGAGGCCAAGCTCGACGGCCTGGTGACGCAGAAGGCCCCCTGGGGCGACATCGACATCAGCGTGGAGAAGGCCCGCCTGCTGCGTGGCGCCAAGCCGGAGGGTTTCCCGAGCGCTGCCAAGCACTCGACGAGCGACCTGTACGCGATCGTGGACGTGAAGCTCGAGAGCAATGGCGACCAGGAGAACGACTACAGCAAGCGCGACACCTGGGACCTGATCCTGAAGAGCGGGACCCGTCTCCAGCCGCTGAACGCCCTGGGCGTGGTGCTGCCGGCGGACGGCAGCAAGACGGCGACGCTGTTCTACAAGGTCGATGCCAGCGCGAAGCTCAACGGCGCCTCGCTCGAGATCAACGGCAAGGACCGCGACGCGCTGGAGCCGCTGGCGATCCCGCTGGACCACAAGAGCGAGTTCGCGTCCCAGGCCGAGGTGCAAGACCTGATCGGCAAGAGCTTCGAGCCCGACGACGACAGCGGGCTGCGCTTCCAGATCCTGGACGCCCAGTACGGCGTCAACCTGGTCGACAGCGGCCGCCGCGCACCCCGCGACCATCGCCTGGTCGAGCTGAAGGTGCGCGTGGGCTACGAGGGCAGCAGCAGCGCAGTGTCCTTCAGCAGCTCGAGCGACGCCCCGCGCCTGGCCTTCAACGACCAGAGCTTCTCACCCGATGCCTTCGACACCGGCAGCATCTCGAGCGGCGACACCCGTGATTTCGTCATGGTCTATCCGATCGCCGAGGCGGCCTCGCACGTCGATCTGACCATCGACGGCGGCAAGGAGAGTCTGGAGCAGGACATCGTGCTCCCCTCCCTGGTCGACCACGACGCGGTCGCCGCTCACGACAGCGAGACGGCCGGCTCGAGCGATGACTCCGACGATGACGAGTTCACCTTCAAGGACGACTCCGACGACGACAACGGGAGCGACGACTCCGACGACGACAACTGGAGCGACGACTCCGGCAGCGACTGCGACGAGTGGGGCTGGTGCGAGGACTCGAGCGACTCCCGCGACTCGGACTCCAGCTCGTGCGACGAAGACTCCGAGGACTGCAGCGACGACTCGGACGAGTGATTCAAAGTTTTGCGGCCAGGCAGTGGTGCGCCTGGCCAGCAAACCTGGGGAGTCGACGAAACGTCGACTCCCCGTTCGCCTTTTGTGGGTCCGACCTCCCTGACCCCTAACCCCTTGCGGCGCGCGCGGCCACGGGCGGGCGCACGCTGCGCGCCCGAGGAGGCGGCACGGACGCGTGTGCGGGCAGTGGCGCGCTCTCGCGGCGCGACAGTTCGCGGGTGGCACCCAGCAGCACCCCCGCCAGAAGATGCGGGAAGTAGGTGAACATGCCGTTCGGCAACAGGTCGACGGAGACCATCGCCGTGGTCAGGCCCACGCACGCCACCAGGATCTGATCCGAACGGTTGGGGATGCGCTTCACGCGCCGGGAAGCACGCCAGATCGGATACGTGAGCAGGCCGAAGCGCGCAATGAAGCCCAGCACCCCGCTCGCGCAGTAGGTGATGAGCCAGGCGCCGTCGAACGTCGAGACATCCTCACCGGTCTGCTTGTTATAGACGAAGATGCGATCGAACCCGCCCCAGCCGAAGATCGGGCGCTCGAAGGCGTGCTTCAGCGCCTGGTCCTCGTTGAAAAAGCGAAACGCGATCGAGCCGGCGCGATCTTCACTGATCGAGCGCGCCCAGTTCACCAGCATCTTGGTCGGGAACAAATCGTAGGCGCGCAACATGGGATAGAGCATCACCAGGGCGCCCAGCAGCACCGCCACCCGCAGCTGCATGCGCGGAGGCAGCAGTAGCACCATGGGCACCAGCGCCACCAGGAACACCAATGAACCGAGGCTGTGGCTCAACGCGAGCACGATGGCCAGCGCGGCCGCCATCGGAAGCACGCTGAAGCCACGGATCTTGTCCCGGGCGCGGGCCAGGCCGAAGGCGAGCAGAGCCGTGGTGGCCATGAACAGCGCGCAGGCCAGACCGTGGTGCATGAACACCATCGGGCGGTAGGCGCCGTCGCGCAACACCTGCAGCCAGGAGTGCTGGTGGTAGCCGTACACCCAGGCGTGCAGCTGCGGGCTCAGCTTCAGCTCGGCCACCACGAGCGGCAGATAAGCGAGCCCACCCAGCACGAAGGCCTTCATCAGATCGCGCAGGGATTCGCGCTCGCTGAACAGCGCCGCCCCGAGGAAGAACGGCACGAACACCAGGAGGAAGTCCTCCATGATGAAGGTGAGCCCGGTGTGCAGCAGGATGGGCGGGATCACCGTGTTGTGCCCCAGCACCAGCGGGTCCTGGTTGGTCACGGCGCGGCCGATGTCGACCAGCGCCATCAACCCGAAGAGCATCCACGGCACCGCGCCGAGGCTGGCCCGCTTGAGCTTGCCGGAGCACCAGAACAGCGCCGGGATGAACACCCAGGCGCAGGCGACCGTTTTCTTGTTCAGGTTGGGCAGGAGCTTGATGTCGAAAAACTCGAGCTCCGGCAGGAACAGGGCAGCCGCGACCAGCAGGAACGCGACGGCTCGATGGGCAGGTTTGAGGAACGCAAAGACCGCGACGGAGAACGGGATCCAGAGCAGGAGCGCCATCGCCGCGGGCAGGCTGGACGTGACTCCTTCCACCCCTCAGTCATACGCGCATCCGGCCCGCGGCGCCGCTCAGAAACTCCGAGCGGCGCGCAAAATCCTGCAAGGACTGGCCCATTTAGGGCCCGTCAAAGCTGACCCGTCGCCGCGCTGCAACAGGCTCGTCTCACTGCCTTTCGCGAGCGCCCGCCGGCTGCGCCGGCAGGGTGAGACGAAACACCGCACCGCCGAGCCGCCCATCGCGCTCCACCTCCAGGGCGCCCTCCAGCTCGGCCGCGATTTTTCGCGAGATTGCCAGCCCGAGACCGGTACCTACGCCCGGTTTGGTGGTGAAGAAGGGATCGAAAATACGGTCACGGTCGGCGTCAGGTACACCGGAGCCATTGTCGGCCACCTCCAGGCTGGCCAGCTTGCCATCCGTTCCGATCCGTACGGCGATCGTTGCCCCCGTGGGGGGCAGCTTGGAGACGGCATGGATCGCATTGATCAGCAGGTTGACGACGATCTGTGAGAGCTGCGTGCGCGACCCGCGCACGCGCGGACTGCCGCTCACCTGCAGGTCGAGCTTGCAAGCCCGGCGCAGCTCGCCTTCGACCAGCCGTAGCGAGAGGTGCACGACCTCCTCCAGGTCGACAATCTCACTCTCTCCGGTGGGTCTCATCATCGACAGCTGAATGGCGGACACAATCTCCGCCACGCGTTCGGCGCCCATGCTCGCGTCCTGCAACGCGGCCCGAATCTCGTCCACTTTGGCGCTCGCCAGCGGCGCGTCATTGGCCTTCAGGGCCTCGCTCAGCTCGCCCAGCTCCGCCAGCGAATGCTGGAGATTCGTCGTGATCCAGCTGATCGGATTGCGCAGCTCATGGCCGATCCCCGCGGCCACGATGCCCAGCGCATAGACACGCTCGGTCTGGATCAGCCTGCGCTCCAGTTCGCGCAACCGGCGCCGCGTCTGGTAGCGCTCCAGGGAGTCTGCCACTTCGGCCTTCAACTCCTCGGGCTCCCACGGCTTCTTCAGGTAGCGGCGAACCCGGCCACGATTGATCGCATCGATGGCCGCGCTGATGTCGGAATACGCGGTGACCAGCAGGCGCACGGTGTCCGGAAACTCGGCCTGCACCTTCTCCAGCAGCTCGACACCGGACATCTCCGGCATGCGCTGGTCGCAGACGATCACGCCGACCTCGTAGGCGCGCATCAACTCCAGCGCGACCGCCCCGCTGCGCGCCGTCAGCACGTCGAAATCGTCTCCGCACACGGCCTCGGAGACGAGCAGGTTGCCCTCCTCGTCGTCGACGAACAAAACCTTGACGCTCATCCTGCAGCCTCCAGCAGGGCCGCGTTCGACAGGGCCGCGTTGGACGGAGCCGCGCTCGGTACTCGGACCACAAACTCCGTGCCGACGCCCACCTGGCTCTTGACGCTCAGGTTGCCGCCCATCGCGACGATCACTCGCCGCGTGATGGTCAGGCCCATGCCCATGCCGCGCCCGACTTCCTTCGTAGTGTAGAAGGCATCAAAAATCCTTGCCCGGTTCGCTTCCGGGATCCCGGGACCATTGTCCTTGACCGAGAGCAGCAGGTCCACCCCTTCGTTCTTGCCCAGGATGATGACTCGACCGCTGCCGTCGGCCGCCACCGCCTCCAGCGCATTTTGGATCAAATTCGTGAGGACCTGGTTGAGCTCCTCTGCCACGCAGCGGATCCAGCCGTTGCCGACCAGGTCGAGCTCGACTTGCACCTGCCGCCCCACCGTGGGCACGACCACGGCGACCACATCGCGCACGGCGGCGTAGGCGTCATACGGCTGGGGCGTCCGTGAATAGCCCTCGCGGCTGTAGCGGACCATGAGCTCGACGGTATTTGCGATACGCCTGACCCCCGCTTCGGTCACTTCAAACATCTTGTTGATCCTAGTGTCCAATTTCTTCAGGGTGCCACTCCGCGGGGGATCGAGCTCCAGCCCCCCGACGGTGTCGATCAAGGTCTGACAGTCACGCTGCACCGTGGCCAGAGCGTTCTTCACGTAGTTCAGCGGGTTACCGATCTCGTGGGCCAGCCCGCCCGCGATGGCCTCCAGGGAGTCCATCTTCCCCGCCAACAGCGCGTCGGCGGTGGCCTCTCGCTCGCGCACGAGCGAACGCACCGTGCTCACCAGCTCGGTTGTCGAGAATGGCTTACCGAGGAACGCGCTGACCCCCGTCTCGAGCCCCGCCACCTTGTTCTCCACGTCGCTGCGCGCGGTCAACATCACGATCGGAATGTGCCGGGTCAGCGGGTCCGCGCGCAGCTGGCGCGTGAGCTCCAGGCCGTCCATGCGCGGCATCATCCAGTCAGTGATGACCACTGTGGGACGATAGCGTCGCGCAAGCTCCAGGCCCTGAGCTCCGTCGCCCGCCGCCAGAAAACGAAAATCGTGATGCAGCGCCAGCCGGATCATGCGCGCCACGTCGGGCGTGTCCTCGACCACCAGCACCGAGTGCTCGCGCTGGCTCTCGTCCGCGTCTCGCTCCACCACGCGCTGGTCCGTGGCCTCGTCGATCTCGATCAGACGAAACTGCTTCGGCGTCTCCAGTTGCCAGTCGACCAGACTGCCGTCGCTCTGCCGCTGACCGCCCAGGCGATCGACAGACGGACCCCGGCGGTCGAGCACCTCGGGTGAAAAGTGGTCTCGGTCCTTGCGCAACCGCACGCTGAAGCGCGAACCCTGGTTGGGCGCCGACTCGGCCCAGATCTCCCCGTCGTGCAACTCGACCAGCTCCTTGGCGAGCGCCAGCCCCAGCCCCGCGCCCCCGTAGCGGCGAGTGCCGGCCATATCCACCTGAAAGAAGCGCTCGAAGACCTCGCTGGCGAGCTCACTGGGAAACCCCACACCCGTATCGGCCACTTCGATGCACACCGTCTCGCCCTCGTCCAGCAGCGAGATGCGCACGGACCCGCCGGGTTCGGTGAACTTGGTGGCGTTCGAGAGCAGGTTGATGAAGACCCGCTCGATGCGTTCGATGTCACACCAGACCAGGGCCCGCACCGAGGCCGCGTGCATCGCCAGGCTGAGGTTCTTGCGCTGCGCGAGCGGCTCAATCTGCGAGAGCAGGCTGCGCAAGTAGGCGACCAGGTCGTGCTCCTCGATGCGCAAGCGCAACCGCGACTCCTCGAGCTTGCTCAGATCCAACAGGTCCTCGATCATGCGAGACAGTTTGACCCCGCTGCGCTGCATCGACTGCAGCGTGGAGCGCTGGGCATCCGACAGGCTGCCCAGCTTGCCCTCGATCAATAGTGCCAGGGGCGCCAGGATCAAGGTCAGCGGCGTCTTGAGCTCGTGCGTGATGTTGGCGAACACCTCGCTCTTGAAGCGGTCGAGCAGCTTCAGCTGGGAATGAGCCTTCTCCAGGTTCAGGCTGGTCTCCTCCAGGATCAGCTGGTTTTCCACCTGCTCGCGCTGGGAGCGGTAGACCAGGGTCTGGCCCGCGCCAGCGATGATGGCCGTGGAGGTGAGAAAGAACAGGTTCGAGGTGCTGGCGAACAGATTGGTGACGTCGTTCACCAGCAAATTCGCAGTGATGAAACCCGTGATCATGACGGCGTAGCTGCTCGCCACCACGTGCGGAGGCCAGACGAAGAGCAGCGCGCTGCCGACGATCACCAGTGAGACGCCCGCATAGTACGGCGACGCCAGCCCGCCCATGAAGATCGTCATCAGGCTGATGCCGAGCGCGATCACGATCACATACAGCGACGAAATGGCGTTGGGATGTCTGCGAAACAACCCGCGGTCGACGACGCGAAAGGCGACCAGCGTGATGGCCGTCACGATGCCGCGGTTCCAGTACAGAAAGCTCAGCGCCTGGCGCGGCGCCATCAGGTAGTCGAGCAACCCGAACAGCGGATACAGGCATACGGCGATGCCCAAGACGACCTTCATCCCGCGCCGATTTCGCCGCAGCAACCACTCCGACCAGCGGAGTTCGAGCTCGACGTTGGGCGCTGGCACTCACATCCTCTCAGGTCAGCGCGACGAAAGGGTTGACGCCCGTCGGCTCTTCGAGAATTTGGACGCTCGCCCCGGGCACGGCCTTCGTTGCCAGCTCGAGCAACTGCGAGCGTTCTCGGTATTCGAGGTACCAGTCGAGATGAAACTCCATCAGCCAGCGCGTCGAGCACGACGGCACCATGTTGCCGAGGTAGAGCGTACCCCCGGGAGCCAGCGTCTCGTGCAGAGTGCGACACAATGACACCCAGGTATGCGGCTGCAAATAGTCGAACAGACCGCAGGCATACACCGCGTGGAAGCCACCCGTCACCCTGAGTACGGTCGAGCCGCGCAACAAGTGCGTGATCGAGTCGTGCAGATGCACGATTCGCACTTTACCTTGCCAGCGTGCGTTGACGAGGCGGCTGAGCCGCGCGTGCGAGAAGGAGAGGGCGCTGCGGTCCTGATCGAACAGCACCACCTCCAGCGGCACGTCAATACTCTCGCGCTCCTCTAGCAGCCCGAACATCTCTTCGGCGGGACCCGCCGCGATCGAGAGCACGCGCAGCGGCCCCGGCTCCCCCTTGTGCGCGTCCAGCAACGCCCACAGCCGGCTCTTGATCAGCTCCTTGCGGCCGCGCACCGCCTCTGCGGCGGGCGTCGACACGAAAGCGAGGTTCATGGCCTTGGCGAACAAGGTCGGCCCCGAGAAGTGCCGGCCATACAGGTAATTCATGACCTCGAAGTCGCCCGGGTAGCCCAAGGGCTTGTGGAGCGAGCGATACATGCAAGGCGAGACCATCAAGAGCGAGTGCAGCTGGCGCATCGAATACTCGCGCAGCGGCTCACGGCATTCGCTGGGGGCCCCGCGCAGCGCGGAGTCGATCTCCTTCGACGCCTGCACGACATCGACGATGAAGCCCTCGCGGATGCGTGCGATCAAGGCCTCGCGAGCTGGCGACTCCTGATCCCCGTGCACCACGTGCCACGGCAATTGGGCCTCCAGGTCGCCAAAGGAACGCTGCGCGTCCTCCAGAAACAAGCGCAGCTCGGCGACCAACGACTTGAAGCGCTCCTGACCCGGCACGCGCCAGGGCGCGTCGGTCATGGCGAGCCCGTGGAACTCGGACTCCGCGATGCGCGCCTTGACGTCACGCAGCAGCAGCACGTCCTCGATGTTCATCAGCGTATCGACCAGCGAAACGCCAACCAGCGTGAGTTTGTCGTGCCGGCGCAGCGAGCTGACGCGAACCTGACCGCGGTACGCCTCGTGTCCGTCGAATTGCAGCGCTACTTCCTCGAGGGTCGTGCCCACGGCCGGAGGCGGATCCAGCGGCCATTCGAAGGCGAAGCCGTTCTGCGACACGTCACGGAGCTCGCAACGTTGCGAGCTACCCTCCAGCTTGACCTCTACTGCGACCCCAATGGGGCCGAGCTCCGACCGCGGGTAGCGCTCGGGGCGGAAATAGATGTCTCGGCCTTGGGCGCCTTCTAGCTCGGTATACCGAGCCTTCCGATCGACAGCCGGTGCAGCTGGCGTCGCTGACTCCGGTCTCGAGCCCCCCGATCCCTGCTGACGAGGAGGCATTGCCTGCTCCCCTTTCTTCGGTGGTGGACTTGCTCGCGAATCCCCGACCTCTCCAAGTAGTCGTCGCGCCTGCGATTGTGAACAGGGATCGCGAGCATTTCTCGCGAGATACCTCGCGGGGTGAAGCGCTCGAACGAATCCAGCACGGGCACCCCGCGTCCCTGAGTACATGCCTCGCCTATTTAAGCCTCCTCGACTCGAGCACGCGACTCGCTCGAATCGTGCTCCAGCACCTCCAGCAGCCGCTGGACATCCGGCGGCTTGTCGAGCACGGCGACGGCACCTGCGCGGGCGAAATCCGCCTCCAGCGAAGGATCGCGGCGGCCAGAGAACCCCACCACCAGCACCCCCGATGTGCTCGGCTCCTGCTTGATGCGCACACACAGCTCCGTACCCGTCAGCTCCGGCATGAACATGTCGAGCAGCACCACGTCCGGGGCGTACTCCGCCACCTCGCGCAGTCCTTCGAGAGGCCCGCACGCCAGCCGCACCTCGAGGTGCGGAGCGCTACGCTTCAGCAGTCGGGCGGTGGATCGCAACATGGCAGGCTCGTCATCGATGACCAGGGTGCGGACCGAGCCCTCAAACCGATGCGGCAAGCGCATGCCCTTGCGGAGCAGCAGGTGCACGAGCGCGAGGGTCGCCACTCCCCAGGCCCCTCGCGGCAAGCGTCGCGCCTCCAGTGAGCCATCCTCCAGCCACGAGCTGACCAGGGCGGGGTTCACCTCCAGGACGCTGGAGACCTCGGGGAGCGTTAGGTAGTTGGCCTTCACGTGCTCGATCCTGCTCCCCCCCGAGAGCTCGGGCGCGGCCCCGAGGGCGTTGCCCCCGCGCCAGGACGACCCCGGCGCGCAAAAAGATTACGGGGAAGCCGAGCTGCACTCTCTGAAATTTCCTCGGCCTGGCCAACGGGCCCGTGGCGTTGGGGACGCCGCACAACCGCTCTGTTTCCGGTGTGTCTCGGCCGTGAATTCCGCGTGCAATTTCGCGGGTGGCCTGGCCCGAGAAATCCAGGCACTAGTTCGGGAGGAAATGGATCTGCAGTACCGCGAGGTCGCCAAACTGATCGATCATGCGCTGCTCGCGCCCACGCTGACCGATGCGCAGCTGGACGCAGGTTGCGCCCTGGCGCTGGAGTACGACGTCGCCAGCGTCTGCATCCTGCCCCACGGGCTGAGGCGCTGCGCGGAGCTGCTCGCCGGCAGCACGGTGCAGCCGAGCACCACGATCGGCTTCCCCCATGGCGGGCACAGCACGCGCACCAAGCTCGCCGAGACGGAGCAAGCGCTCGCTGACGGCGGCACGGAGCTCGACATGGTCGTCAACGTGGGCAAGGTGCTGAGTCTCGACTACGTCTATGTGCGCGCCGAGATCGCCGCCGTGCTGCAGCTGGTGCGCGCCGCGGGCCAGAAGCTGAAGGTGATCTTTGAGAACTGCTACCTGGAGCAAGCGCACAAGCTCCGGCTGTGCGAGCTCTGCGCCGAGCTGGAGGTTGACTGGATCAAGACCTCGACCGGCTTCGGCACGGGCGGAGCCACCGACGAGGATCTGCTTTTGATGCTCGACAACACACCGCCCCACGTCCAGGTCAAGGCCTCCGGCGGCGTCCGCACCCTGGAGCGGGTACTCGCGCTGCGCGAGCTCGGCGTGTCGCGCATCGGCTCGAGCTCGACGCGCGCAATCCTGGACGATCTCAAAGGCCGCCTCGGCTCGGCAGCAGCCGCGCCTCAGAAATAAAATCGCACGCCGAGCATCGCCTCGAGGTCGAGGTAGAGCCCGGGCACGATGTAGAGCGCAGGCGCTAGCTCCAGATACACCTCGAGGAACGAGGGCTTGCGAAATGTGAGATCGAGCCCGACGGGCATGCGGCCCGCCGCGGAGAACGAGCCGTCGCCGAACCAGACGCGGCCGCCAGCGCCGATGTGCCAGTCGAGGTTTGCGGCGGAACCCGCGACGATGTGATCCTGCCACAGGTAGTCGACGTTTGCGGTCACCACGTCGAAGCCGTGGTTGTCGCACACGTCGGGGCCATCTGCGCGATGGTGGCAGCCCCAGCCGTAGCTCCAGAAGCCAAGACCGAAATCGAGGGCATTGCCACCGCCCACGAAATACTTGGCGACCAGACTGGTCGGACTACCAAAGGCCACGCCGATGCCGAAGTCCCTACCCCGCCCGACCTCGGTCGCCTCGGCTCGCGGCGACAGCCCCAACAGCAAACCCCACGCACCCAAGCAAGCGATCCAACGCCTCACGACGCCTCCACAACGGTCAAAGCGGGGCTCTGCATCACACTTTTGAGCTGCTCCGGCAACGATCCAGCGGATCGCTCCGGAGTCTCACGCCGAAACAGTCGCGGAAGTCCCCAGGAGGGCCGGAAAGATTGAGCCGCCGCGAGGCGTACCCTCACGGTAAGCGCGCACACGCTCTGCGGTCGCACGCCTCGTGACGCGTCACCGCGTGACGAAGTTACGCGTTCGAGCGCGCATAAGTCATCGTAATCACAAGCATAAGAGCCAGGCACACGGGGTGCTCTTTCCAGGGGTCGACGGCCATGCCCCGACGAGGAGAACAACCTGTGTACGACGATGCGACCCTGATCCGCAGCCTGCTCGCCAACGACGAGGACGCTTGGCGCATCTTTCACGAGCGCTACTCACGCCAGCTGCTGGGGGTCATCAGCCGCGTGACGCGGCGCTTCCCGCAGCTGACCGGCACGGATCATCTGGAAGAGATTTATGGAAGTCTGTGCCTGCGCCTGCTGAAAGACGACAAGCGCCGCCTGCGCAGCTTCGATCCGCAGCGCGGCACGCCGCTCGGCTCCTGGCTGTGCGCGCTGGCTCGCAACAGCGCCCATGACTTCTTGCGAAATCACCGGCGCCAGCCCGGCTTGTGCAAGGCCGGCGAGGAGCTCTCCGAAGTGGAAGCGCCAAGCGATGTGCCGGATGCCTTCAGCATCTGCTCGGAGCGCGAGCAAGCGCGCGCGCTCAGCCAGTTGGTGGAAGATCTATCCGACCGCGACCGCGAGTTTCTGGGCGCTTACCTGCAGGGCTTCGAGCCCGAGCAGATTGCCGCTCAGCTCGGCATCAGCGTGAGCACGGTGTACTCGAAGAAGCACAAGATCCTGGCGCGCCTGGAGCAGGCAGCCCAGGTCTGAAGGAACAGGTCTGAGATCCGCTCAGCGGATGATCGGGGGGGCCGCCGGCGCCTGGTTGTCTGGCACCACGCACGCCGAGATGTCGAACAGCATGAAGGCGAGCAGCTTCTCCTGCGGGCTGAAGCCGCTCGTGACACACCCCTGCGGGAACGGCAGGTCCTGCTCGGAGAGATCGTCGATGGGGTCGTGCGTGTCCTCGTCGATCCTGCCCGGAGAGACGTGCAAGTCGCTGAGCACCACGCGACCGCATTGCTCCGCTTCGGAGGCGCCGAGCGGCGTGTTCGCCGACAGGTACTGCACTGTCTCCGGGTCGTCGCTGGTCAGCCAGCGCTGCGCGTACATCGGGTTCTCGCTCAGGATCGTGCGCTTCGCGCCGAGCACCGGGATCTGCCCCGTATCGCTCGATGCACCGCTGGCGAGCGCCCACTCCGCCATCGCCTGACCCTTGGGGAAGTCCGTCACGACCTGAAAATCGGGCGGCCCCTCGTAGTTGGGGTCGCGCACGTACGTCGCCAGGTCCGGAAAAGGCGCTGGCCCTTTCTGGAACCAGACCTCCTGAAAGTGGGAGGCGAACACACGACCCCCGCCGTTCAAGTAGTCGTACATTGCCTGCATCGAGCGTGCGTCCTTGTCGTCGTCCCCGCCGCTGTCGGGCGCACGAGAGTCACACGACAGAAGCACGATATCGTACAGCTGCAGCGACGGCAGGTCGGACCAGAGCGCGCCGGAGGGCGGAAACGGCTCACCGCCATTCATCGAGTCGGAAAAGCGATCGGTGCCGCCGAAGCCGGCAAACAGATTGACGCGGCCATCGCGGCGCGGATGCGTGAACTCCTCCGGCGCAATACCCAGCTTGCGCACCAGGCACTCGAGCGCGTCAGCGAAGCCCGTGGCCACGGCGATCTTGGGGATGTCGCCCTCGGACTGACGCGCGGGTAGCCGCAGCGTCTGCTCGGCAATGGGCTTGTCCGTGCAAGCCTCGACCGTGCCGATGTTGAATTCGCGACGCCACTCCCCCACCTGCACCACCAGCGGGATGTCGGAGCCGACCGGCACGTTCTCGAGCACGAAGTGACCGTCGGCGTCGGTCAGAGCCGATGCGATCGGCTCACCGCTGATCTCGCAGCCGCAGGAGGCGCCCGGGGTGAAGGGGCGCAGGTCCGCGTCCGGGACGTAGACCATGGCGTTGTAAAGCGCGAGCTCGCCCGATGGGATGTAGACCGTACCCGACAACGAAGTGGTGCCGCCCCCGGGGCACGCCACCTGCTTCTCTTTCAGACCGCGCCGGCGGATCGGAGCAGCCGGTAGGATCGGCGTCTCATCGGGATCGATGAACTGCCCCGCTGCCGAAGGGTCACCGTTCGGGACGGACGGCGGCGGATCGGTGACGGGAACCCGCGGCGTGAGATCCGCCGAACCTGGCGTGACCGGCGCATCGGGAGTGACGGTTGGTGCATCGGAGGCCCCACCACCAGCACCCGTCGGGCTGCACGCAGCCGCCAGCGCGACGATCGCGAACCCGCTCAGCCGCAGCACGGGCGCGTGCCGTCGGCGACGAGGAGGTTCCGAGTAACCGTCAGGACACATGCGCCAACTCCTCGTCCCTTCGAGCTCACACCCCAGCGCGAGGACCGCCAATGGACAAGGCACTCATGTAGCACACGTGGCGCTGCCGGCTGGCTGAAGGCTGCCAGCGATCCTCAAACTGCCTCAGAATCGAGCGTCATCAAATATTTGCGTGTCCCGCTCCGCTGCCCTGCCAGCGACGCGCCGCAAATCGGTACTGCGAGCGCCGGCCCCTGGGTGGACCTCGTGGGGGTGCAGCACTATGGTGACCAGATGCGACGCGGCGTGCACGCGGGGCCGACGATGACGCCGGAGCCCGAGACGTCGCCGGATCGAGAGCCATCGCGAGCACTGACGCTACGGCCCTCACCGGCGCGGCAGCGGTTGCTCGCGACAGCGCGCGAACACGAGCGCTTGCTCAACGAGATCCGCAAGAAAAAGCTGGCTCGCGACGCCTGCGAGTGCAGCGCGCGGGATGCGGCGCGCGCGCTCGATGCGCGGCTTGGTCCTGTGCGAGAGGCGTTGTGCACAGCTGTGGCGGAAGTGCAATCCATCTTCGCTTCGCTGCTCGGCCCCGAGAGCCGGCTGAGCCGTCGCGACAAGGTGCGGGTACGGCGCGCCTATGGACAGCTGCTGCCAGAGCAAGACTTTCAGGACGAAGCGAGCGCTGATGCAGAGGGCGACCCGTGCCGCGGCGCGAGCGCGCGCGGGGGCGCCCACGAGTCCGATGCCGGCTACTCCGCTCCCAAGCCGAAGGATTCGGGGCCGTGTCTGTTGCGCTCGCTGTTCCGCAAGCTCGCGCTGGCGCTGCATCCCGACAAGGTGCAGGACCCGGCGGAGCGCGCCACGCTGACGACAGTGATGAAAGAGGTGACGCGCGCGTATGAGCTCGGCGATGTGGCGCGACTGGTCGAGCTCGAGCGCAGCTGGCTCGCCGCGCCGGTGCCCTGCGAGCCCGAGCAAGACATCGAGCGCGAGCTACAGGCCTTGCTGCAAGCCAACCAGGAGCTGCGCTGCCAGCTGCGCACCCTCAGCGCAGAGCTCAAGTCGCTGCGCGACTCGGTGGCGGTGGCGTTCGGTCCCCCGCGCGGCGCGCGGAGTCGCGCTGCGGAGGGAGCGCAGGACTGGATGCTCAGTGAGCTGGAGCGCGAGCTGACGGAGATGAAGCTGCTGCGCGATTTCGCGCGTGCCTTCCTGAACGGCGACATGAGCCTGGCAGAATTCCTGCTGGGCCCGCCCTCCCCCGTCGACGAGCTGGACCGCGCCGAGCAGTTCCTGTTCGACGCCTTCGCGCACTGGGACCCGTGCGCGGAGCGCCGCACGCGCCGCCGGCGCTAGTGATGCTTCTCGATGCCGGCGAATGCGACGGCATAGCGCCGGCCGAACTCGCGCAGCGACGCGGCATCGAAATGTAGATTGTCCGCGTTGCTGGTGAGCCCATCCGATGAAACGAACGCGCCGAAGGGCACCTTCGCTGCGACGCTGCGTTGCGCGCGATCCACCTCCAAGGCGTTCGCATCCCAGGGCCCGGCGCCGGCAAACTGCCCGAGCTGGCCGATCACGAACGGCACCTTGGGTGCGTGCAGCTCGCGCCGAAAGCGCTGGATCAGCGCGGTCAGCGCGGCCTCATAGCGCGGTGCCAGCTCCTGGCTGCGGTCGCTTTCGCCCTGGTGCCAGAGGATGCCCTTCAACGTGCCGCTCGCTGCGGCCTGGCGAAATCTGGCGAGCGCATCATCGTACGGATGGCTGTGGGTGCCATCGAAGTACTCGCCGGGAGCCCAGCTCGAGATGGGCGAGCCGCCGCAGGCCGCGGGAATGAACCCGATGCTCGCGCCCGGATGGTGCTTCAGGTACTCCACGGCAAACGAGCGCGCCAAGCCCACGCCCGCCGTCGGCTTGTCCCAGTGCACGGGGTCCACGGCGGGCACCCATTCACCCTGCGCATTCAGTGCAAAGACGTGGTCGATGGGCGCGCGATCTCCGTCTTCGATCGCACCGCGCCCGGCCATGTTGGACTGCCCGACGAGCAAGAACAGGTGCAAGTGCTTCGGTGCCGACGCAGGGGCCCGGGTCGATTGCGCGACCGCCGGAAGAGCAACGCCAAGCAATGAGCACAAACAGGGCAACAGCAGAGTGCGCCAGGACATCAGCCCAGCATAGCCACCCCTCAGCGCGGAACGAAAGTAGTGACGCACTTCCCCTGCTGGCAGGACGACGTCGCGACACTCGACGGCGGGGCGCAGGGCAGCAGGAGCCGCTTGCAGCTCTGGTGCCAGAATTGTCCGCAGTACTCGTCGTCTGCGGCCTGGACCTGTGCCTCCAACGCGCGTGCAGCCGAGCTGGCGACGCTGGTCTGCTCGCTGTCGCACGAGTCGATGCAGCTGACGCCATGGTTCACGAGCGCGCAGTCACCATCCACGCTGCAACTACGGTCGGCGGCGTCCACCGCGGCGTGGATGGCGCGCCGGGCCTGGCCCTGCAGGTCGTCGCAGGATTCATTGCCGCAGTGGGCTGCGCCGAGCAGGGCCAGTCCGTAGCCGAGGAGCGAGAGCATTTTCGAGCAGCGTTTCACGGTGATTCTGCAAGGCTAGCATTCGTCGAGCCGGGCGCCCGCTCGGTTGAGGCGCGGACCCAGACCACCCAGTCTTCGCTCCTGCTCGATGCGCCGTTTTGGCACGTCCTCGCAGGGCTCCGCGCGGGTCCGCACACATGGCCGCCCTACGGGAGAGGGCAATCCCGCCGTTGATAGGCTGGATGTCGAAGGGGCGGATCGCTTGCTGGGCCTTATGGCTCAGCGCCTGCTCGTGGACGGGGGGTTCCTTCGACCGACCGGAGCCGGAGCCGCCGCGCACGGGGAGAGCGCACGCCGCGGGCGCCCCGGCGAGCGACGCCGATCTGGAGGCGTTCGCCGCGCGCGTGGTGAAGGACGCCGACCAGAGCTGGGCCGCGGACTTCAAGCGGCGCAACAAGCCGTACACCAGCGCGAGGGCGACCTTCTCGGAGCCGGCGGTGGCTCCGTGCGCCGCCAAGCAAGGGGCGGACGCAAAGTGCGAGGACGCGCAGGCCGTGTACATCGACCTCGACTTCCAGCGCCTACTGCAGGAGCGCTATGGCAAGGAGGCCGTGGCCTCGCAGTCGTACGCGATCGCCCATGCCATGGGGCACCACGTGCAGAAGGTGCTGGGCCTGGATCGCGAAGCGGCGCGTCTCGTCGCCGGGCGGCCGGTGGCAGCGCATTCGGTGCAACTGCAGCTCGAGCTGCAAGCAGATTGTCTCGCTGGCGTCTGGACGCGCGCCACGAAATCAAAGGATCTGCTCGATCGCGAGC
>Ga0207678_10001455_pt1 | contig 21731 bp, 25 predicted proteins | sample KBSC63metaG_FD_184319 | JGI IMG/M metagenome (GOLD analysis project Ga0207678, IMG submission 184319) | Corn rhizosphere microbial communities from Kellogg Biological Station, Michigan, USA - KBS C6-3 metaG (SPAdes) (version 2) | ecosystem: Host-associated > Plants > Roots > Rhizosphere > Soil ... | reverse complement strand
CTACTGCTTGGGCGCGGCGATCTCCCGGGCGCGTCGCTCGACCAGGGGCAGGGACCGCAGCTGCCGTTCCAGGTGCCATTGCAGGTGCGCCGCGACCAGGCCGCTCGCGTCGCGGCGGGTGCCGGGCAGGGTCGCCTCGGCCATCGTCCACTCGCCGTGCAGCAGGGCCGTGAGCAGGTCGAGGACCTCGGGTGCGGGGTGCACGGACCCCGGGGCGCGGCAGTCCTGGCACATCGAGCCGCCGGCGGGGACGCTGAACGCGACGTGGGGGCCGGGCAGGCCGCAGCGGGCGCACTCGGTGAGCGCGGGCGCCCAGCCGGCGTAGGACATCGCGCGGAGGAAGAACGCGTCGAGCACGAGGGAGGGGTCACGCTCGCCGGCGGCGAGGGACCGCAGCGCGCCGCAGACGAGGAGGTACAGCTTGAGCACCGGCTCGCCCTCTTCGGCCGAGAGCCGGTCCGCGGTTTCGGCGATCGCGCTGGCCGCGGTGTAGCGCTGGTAGTCGGCGACCAGCGGCAGCTGGAACGCGTCCACGGTCTCGACCTGGGTGATGACGTCGAGCGTGCGCCCGGTGTAGAACTGCACGTCGACGTGGCCGAACGGCTCCAGCCGGGCCCCGAACCGCGACGAGGTGCGCCGCACGCCCTTCGCGACGGCGCGGACCTTGCCGTGCCGCCGGGTCAGGAGGGTGACGATCCGGTCGGCCTCACCCAGCTTGTGCGTGCGCAACACCACCCCGGTGTCGCGGTAGAGGTTCACCACCCCGACATCGTCCCACTTCGGGGTGATGCCGGGGTGGAGCGCCCCGCGGAACCAGCGTCAGGAAACGCCGTACGCGATCAGCGGGACCAGGACCGCGAACAGGAACAGGACGCAGCCGAGACCGCCCAGGATCGAGGAGACCAGGCACAGCGTCTTGGTCGTCCGCGAGGCCTGCTCGGCCATCATGTAGTTGCCCTGCATCTTGTACGTGCCGACCTCGTTGGACTTCATGATCGCGAAGATCCCGAGGATGAGGCCGCCGAGGAAGAGCGAGGCGATCGCCCAGCCCTTGTAGTCCTTGATCTGGTTGATGTCGCCGCCACCGGGCATGCCGTACCCGGGAGCGCCGTAGCCGGGGGCGCCGAACCCGCCCGTGGGCGGCTGGCCGTACGGCGCCGGCGGCTGCCCGTACGGCGCCGGCTGGCCGTAGGGCGCGGGCACGCCGCCGGACGGCGGGCCGTAGCCCGGCTGCTGCGGCTGCTGCGGCTGCTGGCCGTAGGGCTGCTGCTGGCCGTAGGGATTGGTCATGGCGTTCTACCCCAACTATTCGTGAACTTCCGCCGGGCGACTCCGGCGGTGGTGCGGAAGGCGGTGGTGCGGGAAAGAAGGTCAGCGCTGGTCGTTCGGCGGCTGGCCGAACTGGCCCGGCTGGATCTTCTGGGTCGCCTCGGGTTCTCCCGGGGTGTCCGGGCGCAGCATCTGCGTGCGCTCGGCCTGTTCGTCGAAGGCGCTCCCGGCACCCGGGCGCAGCATCTGGGTGCGCTCAGCCTGCTCGTCGAAGGCGCCGCCACCCGGCGGCGGGGCGAGCGGCCGGCCCGGCTGCGGGGGCTGCGCGAAGCCGCCGGAGGACGGCGGCTGGCCGAACCCGCCCGGCTGCGGCTGGCCGAAGCCACCCGGGGCGGGCTGCTGCTCGAAGCCACCGGACTGCGGCTGCTGGGGGAAGCCCCCGGACGCGGGCTGCTGCGGGAAGCCGGCGGAAGGCGGCTGGCCGAACTGACCGGGCTGGCCCGGCTGCTGCCCCGGCGGCGGGAAGCCGCCGGCGAACCCCGGCGCACTCTGCGCGGCGAACGGCGCGGCCGCATCGTCGGCGTTGACGACGATGGTGCCCATGATCTTGTCGGCGAGGGTCTGCTTCTTGTCGTCCCACAGCGGCCACAGCCAGCCGACGTAGCAGATGACGTTGTCGACGAAGTGGGCGAGATCGCGCACGAACGCCATCCCGGGGCCGATCGGCTGCCCGGTGTCCTCGCGGACGAGCTTGATCTTCGCGATCCGCTTGCCCATCGACTGCCCGGTGTTGCCCTGCAGGATCCACCGGTTGTAGACGCACCAGCCGATCCAGGCGAGGCCGCCGATGACGGACAGCATCGAGAAACCGTCGCCCCCGGAGAAGGCGAACGGGATGAGGATCAGGTACAGCAGGATGATCGGTCCCATGTCGACGAGCCAGCCGAGGGCGCGCTGTCCCCAGCTCGCGTAGTTCCGCGAGGGGCCGAAGGGGTTGCCCTGCTGGCCGAACGGCGCGGACTGGCCGAACGGGGCCTGCTGGCCGTAGGGCGTGGGCTGCCCGAACGGCGCCTGCCCCGGCTGCGGCTGCCCGAACGGCTGCTGGCCACCTGGCTGCTGCCCGAACGACTGCTGACCGTAGGGATCGGTCATTGGGTTCTTCCCCTCGCTGGTCACTTCCCCGACACGCGGAAACGGATCCGCCCTCGTCGGTCCGGTCCGCGGGAGCGTACTCGGTTCACCCTTGGCCGCGCCGCCCAGGCTTCAGCTGTCCGGGTGAATCGCATGCGGGTCCGACGCGGTAAGTGACGCGCCGGTTCCCGACCGTCGGAGATCAGACGCGCAGGCCCGTGAACGGGGCGAACGGGAGGTTGCGAATGACGAACCAGACGACGAACACGATCGAAAACGCGAGCGGTGTCCACCGCCAGTGCAGCCAGCTGTTCATCGCGCGCCCGCGCAGGCGCCCGAGGGTCCACGCGACCACGCTCCACACGAACAGCAGCATGAAGACGAACGACACGGCGTTGTAGTGCAGGGCGGCGGGAATGTCGCCGTGCATCACGCTGTACGCCATCCGCATGCCGCCGCAGCCCGGGCAGTCGATGCCGAGCAGCGCCTTGGTCGGGCAGAGGGGCAGGAACCCGCCGGGGGTGGTCGGGTCGCCGATCCAGACGGCCACGGAACACGCGGCGACCCCGGCCACGACCGCGAGCGGCGGGGCGAGCGCGCGCAGCTTCTCCTTCGCGCCGCGGGCGGGAATTCCCGTGTAGACGGTCGGCGCGGTCACGTCCGCCCCCACATCGAGGAAAATCCGACGCCCAGCACCACGAAGAAGATGATCACGTAAAGCAGCAGGAAGATCCCGGTCGAGATGGCCGACCACATCGCCCACTTGCGGGCTTCGGACGCGGCCTTCTGCGCCTCGGCGTGGAAGCCCTGGAACCACAGCGTGTGCACCTGGTTGGCCTTGACGATCGCGACCACGCCCAGGGGCAGGCAACAGAGCACTGTGCTCAGGATCGCCCACACCATGTTGTTGTCGGGCGGTGGCCCGTAGTTCGGCGGCGGGTAGCCGTAGCCATAGCCGGGTGGCGGCCCGCCCGGGGGCGGGTACGGCGGCGGGTACTGGTCTGTCACCGGGATCCTCCTGCTGCTGCGCTACCTCAGTATCGCGGCGGCGTCGAGCTCAGGGACAGGACCCCCGCGGCGAACAGGATGATCGCCAGCACGTTGAGCGCGATGCCGGTGATCGCGGCGATCATCGCCCACTTCTTGGCGGCGGCCGAAGCCTCCTGGGCGGCGGCCGTCTGGCCCTGCGCCCACAGGCTGTTGACCTGGGTGGACTTCACGATCGACACGATGCCGAACGGGAGGCAGCAGAGGATCGTGGTGAGGATCGCCCACACGAGGTAGTTGCTCGGGGGCGGGCCCGGCTGGTAGCCGCCCGGCTGCCCGCCGGGGTAGTTCGGCTGCCCGCCGGGCTGGTTCGGCTGGTCGCCGGGGTAGTTGGGCATGCCCTGGCTGTCGGTCATGGTCGGTCGTTCCCCTTCGTCGTGCTCCACGGACGACCACCGGATCCGCCGCCGCCCCGATCGGCCGCGGTGTGGTCGAAGCCGCGACTGTAGGGGGCGCGATCAAGGAACACCTCGCGTTTGGTCCCGCCGCGACCGAATCGAGACCAGGAATTCCGCCGCCGCTCCCCGGCCGGCGGGAAACCGCGTCAGAAACCGAGCCGGCGTAACTGACGGGGGTCGCGCTGCCACTCCTTGGCAACCTTGATGTGCAGGTCGAGGTAGACCTTCGAGCCGAGCAGCCGCTCGATGTTCCTGCGGGCGGTGGCGCCGACCTCGCGCAGCCGCTCGCCCTTGTGCCCCAGGATGATGCCCTTCTGGCTGGGCCGTTCCACGAAGAGGAACGCGTGCACGTCGATGAGGTCGTCGCGGCCTTCGCGCGGCAGCATCTCCTCGACGGTGACGGCGATCGAGTGCGGCAGCTCGTCGCGGACGCCCTCCAGTGCCGCCTCGCGGATCAGTTCGGCGACCAGGGTCTGCTCGGGTTCGTCGGTGAGCTCGCCGCCCGGGTAGAGCTGCGGGCCCTCGGGCAGCCGCTGGACCAGCAGGTCGGCCAGGGTGCCGACCTGGAAGCCGTCCACTGCGGACACCGGGACGAGCTCGGCGAACTCCATCACTTGCTGCAGCGCAAGCAACTGTTCGGCGACCTGCTGGGGCTGGACGAGGTCGGTCTTGGTGACGATGCCGATCACCGGCGTTCGCTTGGCGATCTTCTCCAGCTCGTTGGCGATGAACTTGTCGCCGGGCCCGATCTTCTCGTTCGCCGGGACGCAGAACCCGACGACGTCCACTTCGGACCACGTCGTGTGCACGATGTCGTTGAGCCGCTCGCCGAGCAGCGTGCGCGGGCGGTGCAGACCGGGCGTGTCGATCAGGACGAGCTGGGCGTCCTCGCGGTGGACGATCCCGCGGATCGCGTGCCGGGTGGTCTGCGGCTTGCTGGAGGTGATCGCGACCTTGGTGCCGACGAGGGCGTTGGTCAGCGTCGACTTGCCGGCGTTGGGCCGCCCGACGAAGCAGGCGAAGCCGGAACGGTGCTCGGTCATCGGGTGAGCACCTCGAGGACTTCGCCGTCCGGGCCGGCGAGGATGATCGGCGCGTGCTTCGCGATGTCGCGGACGGCGTGCACGGACGCGCCCTTGAGCAGCCCTTCGCCGGTGACGACGGCGGCGGCCTCGATGCCCTCGGCGCCGCTGGACAGCGCGGCGGCGACCGCGGCCTGGAGCGCGGTGAGCTTGAAGGACGGCTGGTCGACCGTGCCGGCGGCGTACGTGCGGCCGTCGGTGTCGCGGACCGCGGCGCCCTCGGGAGCCTGGATGCGGGCGCGCGAGGACCGGGCCAGCGTCACGAGTTTCTGGTCGTCGGCCTCGAGGTCAGGCATGTTCGACGCTCCTGTCGCGTTCGTCGGGGTGGGGCAGGCGCGTGCGGCGGCGCGTCCGGTCGACGGGGTCCGTCATGGCTTCGGCGTCGGCCGGGTGCACGACCACGGAGGTGATCCGCATGCGGCCGCGCCGGTCCTTGCCTCCTTCGGCGAACAGCCGAAGGCCGGCGACCTCGGCTTCGGCCCCCGGTAGCGGGACCCTACCCAGTCGTTCCGCGAGCAGTCCGCCCACGGTCTCCACGTCATGGTCTTCGAGGTCGATGCCGAACAGTTCGCCCAGGTCGTCGACGGTCATCCGGGACGAGACGCGGACGGCGCCGCCGTCGAGCTCCTCGACTTCGGGGCGCTCGTCGGCGTCGGACTCGTCGGTGATCTCGCCGACGATCTCCTCGAGGACGTCTTCGATGGTGAGCAGGCCCGCTGTGCCGCCGTATTCGTCGACGGCGATCGCCATGTGGTTGTGCGAGCGCTGCATCTCCTTGAGCAGCTCGTCGAGCCGTTTCGAGTCGGGCACGAAGGACGCCTGGTTCATCACGGAGTCGACGACGGTGCTCGGCCCGTCGGGGTCGAGGTAGCCGGTCATCAGGTCCTTGATGTTGACGACGCCGACGATGTCGTCGACGGACTCGTCGACCACCGGCAGCCGGGTGAACCCGGTGCGCAGGGCCAGCGCCAGTGCCTGCCGGACGGTCTTGGTGCGCTCGATCCAGACGATCTCGGTGCGCGGCACCATGACCTCGCGGGCGACGGTGTCGCCGAGCTCGAACACCGAGTGGATCATCTCGCGTTCGGAGTCCTCGACCACGCCGCGTTCCTGCGCCATGTCGACGAGCTCGCGCAGCTCGACCTCGGAGGTGAACGGGCCTTCGCGGAAGCCCTGGCCAGGGGTGATGGCGTTACCGACGAGGATGAGCAGCCGGGACAGCGGGCCGAGGACGGAGCCGAGGACGCGGACGGGCCCGGCGACGTAGCGGCCGATGCGGTAGGGGTGCTGGCGGCCGAGGGTGCGCGGGCCGACGCCGATGAGGACGTAGCTGACCACGACCATGACGACCGCGGCGACCAGCACGGCGAGGCCGAGCGGGGCCAGCCGGGTGCCCACGAACACCGTGACGAGCACGGTGGCGGTGAGCTCGCAGCCGAGCCGGAGCAGGAGCAGCAGGTTGATGTGCCGTCGTCGTTCGGCGATGACGGCGGCGAGGTGCCGGGCACCGGGCAGCCCGAGCCGGGCGAGGCCGTCGGCCCGGGCTTGCGACACGGTGCTGATCGCGGCGTCGGCCGCCGCGAACACGCCCGCCAGGAGGACGAGCGCGATCGCGAAGAAGAGCTGTTCCATGGCTGGTGCCTAGGGCGTTTCCCCGGCGGGTGGTTCGGCGGCCGGTGCTTCGAGTCCGGCGATGCCGAGCACGCGGTCGTCGGTGTTGCGCTGGGCGTCCCGCTTGTCCAGGGCGGCGACGGCGTCCTGGTACTCGCCGAGGATGCGCTTCTGGAGAGCGAACATCTCGCGCTCCTCCGCGGGCTCGGCGTGGTCGTAGCCGAGGAGGTGGAGCACGCCGTGCACGGTGAGCAGGTGCAGCTCGTCGATGAGGGCGTGGCCCGCCGTCTTCGCCTGGTCCTTGGCGAACGCCGGGCAGAGCACGATGTCCCCGAGCAGGGCCGGCGACGCGTCGGGCGCGTCGGGGCGGCGGGAGGAGTCGAGCTCGTCCATGGGGAACGCCATGACGTCGGTGGGGCCCGGGAGGTCCATCCAGCGTTCGTGGAGGTCTTCCATGACTTCGAGGGTGACGAGCAGGATGGACAGCTCGGCGAGCGGGCTGACCTCCATCTTGTCGAGGGCGTACCGGGCGGCGGAGACGATGGACGTCTCGTCGACGTTGACGCCGGATTCGTTGGCGATCTCGATGCTCAACGCCGGTTGCCCTTCCAGCCGTCGGTCTGCTGGGCGTCCTGCACGGCCTGCCATTTCTCGTAGGCGTCGACGATGCTCGCGACGAGCCGGTGCCGGACGACGTCCTGGCTGGTGAGTTCGGCGAAGTGGAGGTCCTCGACGCCGGTGAGGATGTCGCGCACGACGCGCAGGCCGCTGCGCTGCCCGCTGGGCAGGTCGACCTGCGTGATGTCGCCGGTGACGACGATCTTGGACCCGAACCCGAGCCGGGTGAGGAACATCTTCATCTGCTCGGGCGTGGTGTTCTGGGCCTCGTCGAGGATGATGAAGGCGTCATTGAGCGTACGGCCGCGCATATATGCGAGGGGTGCGATTTCGATGGTCCCGGCCTGCATCAGCCGCGGAATCGACTCCGGCTCGACCATGTCGTGCAGCGCATCGTAGAGCGGCCGCAGATACGGGTCGATCTTCTCGTTCAGGGTGCCCGGCAGGTAGCCGAGGCGCTCGCCGGCTTCGACGGCCGGGCGGGTCAGCACGATGCGGGTGACCTGCTTGGCCTGCAGGGCCTGGACGGCTTTCGCCATGGCCAGGTACGTCTTGCCGGTACCGGCGGGGCCGATGCCGAAGACGACGGTGTGCTTGTCGATGGCGTCGACGTAGCGCTTCTGGTTGAGCGTCTTGGGCCGGATGGTCTTGCCGCGGCGGGAGACGATGTTGAGGCTGAGGACCTCGGCCGGCGAGGCGTCGCCGGTGGAGAGCATGCCGATGGTGCGGCGGACGGTGTCGGGTCCGACCTGCTGGCCGCCGCCGGCGAGCTGCACGAGCTCCGCGAAGACGCGTTCGGCGAACGCGACGTCGGCGGGTGTGCCGGTCAGGGTGACCTCGTTGCCGCGAACGTGCACGTCGGCGGCCAGGAGCTCCTCGGCGACACGCAGGTTCTCGTCGCGGGAGCCGAGCAGGCTCAGTGCGGCAGCGTCGGGAATGGGAAACCGGGACTGCGCGGCCTGAACGGAGGCATCCTCGGTCTTGGCGACGTCCCCGGGGACGTCGGGTCGGGCGGCACCACCCGGTACGGTTCCGGCCACGTGGCCTCAGGCCTGCTTTCTCGGTGAGGGAGAACGGACCCCACCGATGCTACTGGCACCCACCGACAAGACGCAGGCCGGTTTCCCTAGTCCTGGTCCGGAGCCCCGAAGAGCCCCAGAGGCTCTCCGCCCAGAACGTGGGCGTGAACGTGGAAGACGGTCTGCCCGGCATCCTCGTCGGTGTTGAAGACGACCCGGTACCCGCTCTCGACGACGCCCTCGAGCTCGGCGACCTTACGAGCGGTAGCAACGACATCACTCAGCAGCTGCGGGTCGGCGGCGGCGAGCTCGGCGACGTTCCGGTACCGCTTCCGGGGCACGACGAGCACGTGAACCCGAGCCTGCGGCCGGATGTCGCGGAAGGCGAAGGTGGTCTCGTCCTGGTAAACGACATCAGCGGGGATCTCCCCGCCGATGATCCGTTCGAAGAGGGTCTCGGCCTCGGTTTCGCTCATGAGAGCAGCCTATCGGCCGGAGAAACGGAGATGCCGCGGTGGCGGTGAAGCCTGGGGGTCGCCTCACCGCGACCGCGGCGGCCGCCGGACCGAGGGGGGAGGTGCCCGGCGGAGTCTTCTTCCCAGTGGCGCACCCGAAACGATGAACGGTGCGTTAGTAAATGAGAGTAACCGGTCGGAGCGTGATCGCGCCATAACTGGGCGCAAAATATGCCCGGTTTTTTGGCGATCTCATCGCCAGCGGGTGGTGAGGGCGCCGAGGGCGCCCAGGGCTACCGCGGCGGCCGTGGAGGTCCGCAGGACGGTCGTGCCGAGCCGGACGGCCCGCGCGCCGGCCTCGCGAAGCACGCGGAGTTCCTCGTCCGTGACGCCTCCCTCGGGCCCCACGACGAGCAGCACGTCGCCGGCGTCCGGCAGTTCCAGGTCGGTGAGCCGCTCGGGGACGTCGGATTCCAGCACGACGGCCAGGGACATCGTCGCCACCAGCCCGGCGAGCTCCCCCGTGGTCACCGGCTCGGTGACGTCCGGCACGTGCGCCCGCCGCGCCTGCTTCGCCGCCGACCGGGCGGTGGCCCGCCAGCGCGCGAGCGCCTTGTCGCCGCGCCCGCCGTCTTCCCACTTGGCGACGCTCCGGGCCGCCCGCCAGGGGACGATCGCGTCGGCTCCGGCCTCGGTGGCGAGTTCCACGGCGAGTTCGCCGCGGTCGCCCTTCGCCAGTGCCTGCGCGACCAGCACGCGCAGGGCGGGCGGTTCCTCGGTCCAGTACGACTCGACCGCCAACGTCACCAGCGCGTCCCGCCCGGCCTGGACGCCTTCGACGACGCAGCGGGCCATCGCGCCGTCACCGTCGGACAGCACGAGCCGCTCCCCCACGCGCAGGCGGCGGACGGTCGCCGCGTGCCGGGCCTCCTCGCCGTCGAGGACCGTGCGGCCCGAGGCCGGGACCGACGCGGCGAGGAAGACCGGCAGGGTGGTGTCGGGCACGGCTCAGCGGTGGTTCTTGGCGCGGAGCTTGGAGAACAGCCCACCGTGCTTGGTGCCGTTGGACGCCAGCGTCGGGACCTCTTCGCCGCGCTGCTGGGCCAGCTCGACGAGGAGGTCGCGCTGGGCCTCGTCCAGCTTGGTCGGCACCACGACGTCGATGTGGACGTGCAGGTCGCCGCGGCCGTCGACGCGGCCGGAGGACCGCAGCCGCGGCATGCCCTTGCCGGTGAGGACGAGCTCGGCGTTGGGCTGGGTGCCCGGTTCGATGTCGAGTTCGTAGTCGCCGTCGACCAGCGTAGAGATCGGCACCGTGGCGCCGAGGGCCGCCGTCGTCATCGGGATGCGGAAGTTGCAGTGCAGGTCGTGGCCCTGCCGGACGAAGACCTCGTGCGGGGTCTCGTCGATCTCCACGTACAGGTCGCCGGCCGGGCCGCCGCCGGGGCCGACCTCGCCCTGGCCGGACAGCCGGATGCGCATGCCGTCGCCGACGCCCGGCGGGATCTTCGCGGTGACGTTGCGGCGGGCGCGGATGCGGCCGTCGCCGCCGCACTGGCGGCAGGGGTCGGGGATGACCTCGCCGAAGCCGCGGCAGACCGGGCACGGCCGGGCCGTGACGACCTGGCCGAGGAACGACCGCTGGACGGACTGGACCTCGCCGGCGCCACCACAGGTGTCGCACGTCTTGACCGAGGTGCCCTCGCTGGTGCCCGCACCGCGGCAGAGGTCGCAGACGATGGCCGTGTCGACGGCGATTTCCTTGTCGACGCCGGTGGCGCACTCTTCGAGCGTCAGGCCGAGCCGGATCAGTGCGTCGGAGCCGGGCTGCACGCGGCTGCGCGGCCCACGCCCACGCCCGCCGCCACCGCCGGCCGCGCCGAAGAAGGCGTCCATGATGTCGCCGAGGCCGCCGAAGCCGGCGAACGGATCGCCGCCACCGCCGCCGCGCGCGCCGCCGTCCATCGGGTCGCCGCCGAGGTCGACGATCTTGCGCTTCTGCGGGTCGGACAGCACCTCGTAGGCCGTCGTGACCTCGCCGAACTTGTGCTGCGCGTCTTCCGACGGGTTGACGTCGGGGTGCAGCTCACGGGCCAGCTTCCGGTACGCGCGCTTGATCTCCTGATCGCTCGCGTTCTTGGCCACCCCGAGGATGCCGTAGTAGTCCCTCGCCACCGTCTCTGCTTCTCCTTCTGCTCTGCCCGGCTCAGCGGCCGTGCAGGATCTGCCCCACGTAGTTGGCGACCGCGCGGACCGCGGCGATCGTGCCGGGGTAGTCCATCCGGGTCGGGCCGACCACCCCCATGCCGCCGAGCACCATGTCCTGGCCGTACCCGATCGAGACGACCGAAGTGCTGCGCATCTGTTCGTCCTCATTTTCCTCACCGATGCGCACCGTGATCGCACCGGGGTTGCGCGCGGCGGCCAGGAGCTTGAGCACGACGACCTGTTCCTCGAGTGCCTCGAGGACCTGGCGCAGCGAGCCCGGGAAGTCGGCGACGTTGCGCGTGAGGTTGGCGGTGCCGCCGAGCACCAGGCGTTCTTCGGGGTGCTCGGCCAGCGACTCGACCAGCACGGTGGTGACCCGGATGAGCGCGTCCCGCAGCTCGCCGGGCGACTTTTCGGGCAGTTCGGCGACGCGCGCGGCGGCGTCGTTGAGCCGCCGCCCGGACATCTCCGCGTTGAGCACGGTGCGGAGCCGGGCCACGTTCTCTTCGGTGACGACGTCGCCGAGGTCGACCGTGCGCTGGTCGACGCGCCCGTTGTCGGTGATCAGCACCAGCATCAGCCGCGCCGGCGTGAGCGGCACCACTTCGAGGTGGCGCACCTTGGCGTTGGTGAGCATCGGGTACTGGACGACGGCGACCTGGCGGGTCAGCTGCGCGAGCAGCCGGACCGAGCGGCGCAGGACGTCGTCGAGGTCGGTGCCGCTGTCGAGGAACGTGGTGATGGCGCGGCGCTCGGCGGCGCTCAGCGGCTTGATCTCGGAGAGCCGGTCGACGAAGAGGCGGTAGCCCTTGTCGGTGGGCACGCGGCCGGCACTGGTGTGCGGCTGGGTGATGTAGCCCTCTTCTTCGAGCGTCGCCATGTCGTTGCGCACCGTGGCGCTCGACACACCCAGGTTGTGCCGCTCGACGATCGCCTTGGACCCGACGGGTTCCTGGTTGGACACGTAGTCGGCCACGATCGCGCGCAGCACGTCGAAGCGGCGTTCCTCCGCGTTGGCCACCGGTTCCTCACCTACCTCGCTCGCTGCTCGATCCGAGTTTACGGAAGCCTGAGCCGGTCGCGCTCAACGCGGGCCACCCGCGGCGGGTAAAGGGCACTCAAACCGTTTCCCATGAATTGTTCTGCGAATGGGTTTCCCGCTTGAATGGGGAACCGGGAACCGGTTTGCTCCCTCTGATCGACGTATCCTTCCCCGACTGACGAGGTCGCCGTGAACAATTTTGACCCGGCTTCGGCCGGTATGCCCGAAATCGCCCGGCGCGCAGCCGAGGCGAAGGCGCGGTTGCAGCGCGTCTCGGCGACCGCCACGAGTGCCGACGGGGCCGTCACGGTCACCGTCAACACCGCCGGTGCGCTGCAGGAACTCACCTTCGGACCGCGCGCGGACGAGCTGCCGCGGGCCCGGCTGGCCCAGGCGGTCCTGGCCGCGGCCCGCCGGGCCCAGATCGATGCGGCGCAGCAGCTGACCGGCATCATGGCGCCGGTGATCGGCGACCGCAGCGAGGCAATGGAATTCCTACGGGAACAGATTCCGGCACCCGAAGCACCCGCCGAAGAAGTGCGCCGGAAACCGCCGTCCGACGACGACTTCGACAGCCCGATCCTGCGCCGGGGGCTCTGATGGCGATGAAGGTCGACTTCGACGTCCTCGGCGGGCACGAGGACGAGATCCGCGAGATCGCCGCCAAGGTCCAGCAGGCGCTCGACGCCGCCGGCACCGCGCAGGCCCTCGACTTCGACGCGTTCGGCCTGGTCGGCCAGGTCTTCGCGCTCCCCATCCAGGCGTGGATCGACACGGCCGACAGCTTCCTCGGCGCCGCGGTCGAGGCCGGCCACGAAGTCGCGGACCGGGTGAAGACCGCGCACACGGCGTTCCGCGAACACGAGCACAGGACGAAGTGCCTGATCGAAGGCATCGGCAAGGAGCTGCCGGCATGACGGAGAATTCGCTGGTCGCGACGGCCGAGCCGTCGAGTGGCTTCTGGAGCGGCATGGGCGACGGCTCGAAGGGCGAGCTGGACAACCTCAACGCCCAGACCGGCGGCGCGGGCATCTTCAACGACGCCGCGTCGACGCTGACCGACGCCCGCAGCGGCGACTGGGGCAACCTCGCCATGGACGTCGGCACCGACGCCCTCGACCTGCTCGGCGCGGCGATGGACCCGCTCGGGACGCTGGCCAGTGCGGGCGTCGGCTGGCTGATCGAGCACATCAGCTTCCTCAAGGACGGCCTCGACAAGCTCGCCGGCAAGCCCGAAGCGATCACCGCCAAGGCCGTGACCTGGACGAACATCGCGAAGCAGCTCACGGAGACGGCCGAGAGCTACGAGCAGAAGGCGAAGAAGGTCCAGCAGTCGTTCAGCGACTGCGGGGCCGCGGAGGCGTACCAGCGGACGGCCGAGAGCTACGTCGGAGTCCTGCGCGGAGCGGCTTCGCACGCCGAAGGCGCGTCGACCGCGATGAACGTCGGTGCGGCCCTGGTCGGCACCGAGCGCGGGCTGATCAGGGACATGATCTCGTCGTTCGTGGGCGAGCTGATCGTCAAGGCGCTGGCCGCGCTGGCGGCGTCGTGGTGCACCTTCGGCGGCACGATCGCGGCGTTCATCGCCGACACGGTGATCGAGGGTGGCGTGCTGGCCGAGAAGATCAGCACACGCATCGCGAAGATCGTCGAGAAGCTGGAAGGCCTGGCGAAGGGCGCGGGCAGGTCGAAGGCGGCCCTCGAAGGGGCGGCGAACGCGCTGAAGAAGGCGGGCAAGGCGGCCGACCGCATCGTGGACCGGAGTGTCGAGACGGCGGCGAACATCGAGCGCAGGGCCAACGAGCTCAAGCAGGCGGGCCGCGAGGCGAAGTCCGCCGAAGAGACGGCCGAAGGCTGGAAGGACGCTTGGCGGGAGAAGGTTCCCGGCGGCGAGAAGCTGGAGGGGCCGGGCAAGGCCTACTCCGAAGACGGCCGCAGCGTGCTCAAGCCGGCCGCGTGGCAGCAGGCCGGCGGCTACCCGGGGTGGAAGCCCGCGGACACGATCGGCGTGGTGACCGAAGGCCGCCGACAGGAGAACGAGCAGTACGACCGCTCCCACGAGGCCCAGGAGGCGTACGAGAAGGAGCACCCCGAAGGCGAGGGCGAGTGACCGAGCAGGCCGAGGTGGAGCTGGCCAACCGGAACGGCCGGCTCCACCCGTCGCAGCGCCGCAAGCTCCTCGACTTCAACTTCTGGACCGCCGCGGTGCTGGTGCTCGCCGGGCTGGTGCTCGCCGCGATCGCGGTCGCCGACGGCGCGGCGGCCGCCGCCCTCCCGATCCTCGCGGTCACCGCCTGGTTCGCGTTCGTCTGCGGGCGACGGCTGGCGGAGGCCGGCAGCGGGCGGCTGGTGGTGGTCACCGGCTGGACCCACGACTTCGGGAAGGTGCACGGCAGGCGGCCCGAGCGCGGGCAGTACCCGATCTACCTGTACACCGTCATGGAGCGGATCTGGTTCACCTACCTGGTGGTCCAGGACCACAGCTTCCGCCTCGACGACCGCGAACTCCGCGCGCGGATCCAGGCGGAACGGACCAATGCCGTCTACCTGACCCCGCGCACGAAGACGCTGATCAACGTCCTCCCGGCCTGACCCCGCGGGCTTCGATCACCATCTCCCCACGGGTCACCCTGCGGAGGTGGTCACCGGCGAGCACGTCGTGCGGGTAGCCGAGTTCGATCGCGGCCGCCTCCTCGATGCGGGCCAGGTGCGCCGCCGTGAAGCCGACCTCCAGCGCGCCCAGGTTGTCCTCGAGCTGGGCGGGGGTGCGGGCTCCCACGATCGGCGCCGTCACCGCCGGGTTCCGCAGCGTCCAGGCCAGCCCGACCTGCGCGGGCGTGCGGTCCAGCTCGGCGGCGACCTGCTGCACCACCTCGGCGATCGCGAGGTTCCGTTCGGTCACCACGCCCAGCCCGGCGTTGAAGCTCTTGCGGGTCCCGTCCTCCGGCGCGGTCAGGTCGGCGCGGCGGTACTTGCCGGTGAGCAGGCCGCCCGCGAGCGGCGAGTACGGGGTCACCCCGAGCCCGAGAGCCCGTGCCATCGGGATCAGGTCACGCTCGCCGGCCCGGTTGAGGAGGTTGTATTCGATCTGCAACGCCACCAGCGGTGACCAGCCGCGCAGGTCGGCGATCGCCTGCATGCGCGAGACCTCCCACGCCGGGACGTTGGACATCGCCACGTACAGGACCTTGCCCTGGCGGACCAGGTCGTCCAGGCCGCGCAGGATCTCCTCCACCGGCGTCGTGAAGTCCCACACGTGCAGGTAGAGCAGGTCGAGGTAGTCCGTCTGCAGCTGCCGCAGGCTGGCCTCCACCGATGCGAACAGGCTCTTGCGGTGCGGCCCACCGGAATTCGGGTCACCGGGCCTGCGCAGCGTCGAGTACTTGGTCGCCAGCACCAGGCTCTCGCGGCGCCCGCGCGCGAACTCGCCGAGCAGGCGCTCGGAACTGCCGTCGGTGTAGGTGTTCGCGGTGTCGATGAAGTTGCCGCCGCGCTCGACGTAGGTGTCGAACAGCTTGCGCGCTTCGTCCTTCTCCGCGCCCCAGCCCCACTCCGTGCCGAAGGTCGCCGTGCCCAGCGCCAGCGGGGAGACCCGCAGCCCGGAACGGCCCAGCAGCCGGTAGGTGTCGAGGGTGAGCGACATCAGGTCCTCCTGAGCTCGTGATCCGTCGCGCACCAGCCTGTGCTCGCTCAGGGCCAGGGGTAAGGGAAGGGACTTCCTGGGAACACGAGTCCCACTTCGGACGGTTGGACCGGACATGATCACTCCGACCGAGGAACTGGCCGCGTTCCTGCGGACCCGGCGCGAACGCCTGGACCCGGGCGACTTCGGCGTGCCCGTTCGCCGGCAGGCCCGGCGGACCCCGGGGCTGCGCCGCGAAGAGGTCGCCGAACTGGCCGGCGTCAGCGTCGACTACGTCGTGCGGCTGGAGCAGGGACGTGGACTGCGGCCTTCGGCGGACGTGGTGGCGGCGCTGTCCCGGGCCCTGCGCCTGACCCCCGCCGAACGCACCTACCTCTTCGATCTGACTCGGCAGCGCCCGGACGCCGCCGCCGAGCCCGCCACGACCGCGGTGCCCGCGCTGGCCCGGCTGGTCGCCGACCTCTCGCCGCTGCCGGCCATGGTGCTGAACCACCGCTACGACATCCTGGCCTGGAACGGCGAAATGGCCGGGCTGCTCGTGGACTTCGGCGCCCTGCCGCCGACTCGGCGCAACGCGATGTGGCTGTGCCTGCGGCACCCGGAAATCCGCGAGCGCTACGCCGACCGCGAGCGCGTGGTGCGGGAAGGTGTCGCCCACCTGCGCGCCGCGTGGGCCGCCCATCCGGAAGACCCGGCGTTGCTCGGCCTCGTCGCCGAGTGCACCCGGGACGTGGAGTTCGCGCGGCTGTGGGCCGAGCGGGACGTCAAGGCCACCGGCCGCGGGAGCAAGGTGCTGCGCCATCCCGCGGCCGGCGTCCTCACGGTGGATTTCGAAGTGCTCCTGCCCCTCGGGGACGCGGACCAGCGGGTGATGATCGGCCGGCCCGCGGACGAGGCGAGCCGGGCCGCGCTCAGGAGTTGCGCGGGAAGCCCAGGTTGACCCCGGCGTGGGAGGTGTCCGGCCAGCGGGAGGTGACCACCTTCGTCCGGGTGAAGAAGTGGAACCCTTCCGGCCCGTACGCGTGGCTGTCGCCGAACAGCGAGTCCTTCCAGCCGCCGAAGGAGTAGTACCCGACCGGGACCGGGATCGGGACGTTCACCCCGACCATGCCCACCTCGACCTCGTTCTGGAACCGGCGCGCGGCCGAACCGTCGCCGGTGAAGATGGCGGTGCCGTTGCCGTACGGGTTGGCGTTGATCAGGTCCAGCGCGTCGTCGTAGGAAGCCGCACGCGCCACCGACAGCACCGGGCCGAAGATCTCGTCGGTGTAGATCGACATCTCCGGGCGGACGTGGTCGAACAGCGTCGGGCCGAGCCAGAAACCGCCTTCGGAGACCTCGATGCCCCGGCCGTCCACCACCAGCGACGCCCCCGACGACACCCCGGCGTCCACATAGGACTCGACGCGGGTGTGGTGCGCCGCCGTCACCAGCGGGCCCATCTCGGACGCGGGGTCGCGGCCGTCGCCGACGCGCAGCCGGCCCATCCGCTCGGCGATCTTCGCGACCAGTTCGTCGCCGACCGGGTCGACGGCCACGACCACCGAAACCGCCATGCACCGCTCACCCGCCGAGCCGAACCCGGCCGACACCGCGGCGTCGGCGGCGAGGTCGAGGTCGGCGTCCGGCAGCACGACCATGTGGTTCTTCGCGCCGCCGAGCGCCTGGACGCGCTTGCCGTGCCGGGTGCCGGTTTCGTAGACGTAGCGCGCGATCGGCGTCGACCCGACGAACGAGATCGCCTTGACCTCGGCGTGGGTCAGCAGCCCGTCGACGGCGACCTTGTCGCCGTGCAGCACGTTCAGCGCGCCCGCGGGCAGCCCGGCCTCGGCGAACAGCTCGGCGATGAACACCGCCGCCGACGGGTCCTTCTCGCTCGGCTTCAGCACGACGGTGTTTCCGCAGGCCAGCGCGTTGGGGACGAACCACAGCGGCACCATGGCCGGGAAGTTGAACGGCGAGATCACGCCGACCACGCCGAGCGGCTGGGCGATCGAATAGACGTCGACGCCGGTGGAGGCGTTCTCGCTGAACCCGCCCTTGAGCAGCTGGGCGGCACCGCACGCGAACTCGACGTTCTCGATCGCGCGGGCGATCTCGCCCGCCGCGTCGGACTCGACCTTGCCGTGCTCGCTCGTGATGATCTTCGCCAGCTCGTGCTTGCGGGCGGACAGCAGCTCGCGGAAGGCGAACAGCACTCGCGTCCGGCCGGCCAGTGACGTCCCGCGCCAGCCCGGCAGCGCCGCCTTGGCCGCGGCGACGGCGGCTTCGACCTCGGCCTCGCCCGCGAAGTCGACATGGGCCCGGACCTCCCCGGTGGCCGGGTCGAAGACCTCACCGGACCGCGCGGCGGTCCCGCCGAACGGCTTGCCGTCGATCCAGTGGCTGATGCGGTCGGTCACGGCGGGCACTCCTTCACTCCGGCAACGTCCCCCAGAGTCTCCGGGCGGGCGCCACGCCAGGCCATCGGCAACGTGTACGGACTCGCCGCCGCGGCCGTACAGTCTGTCCCTGCCGATCACACGCCGAGGAGCCATGTACCCGACCGTCGCCGAGGTCCTCGCGCTGCCGGTGCTGCGCCAGGGCCGCCCGCACGTCGTCGCCGGCGCCGCCGGCCTGGACGCGCCGGTGCGCTGGGCGCACGTCGCCGAGGTCGCCGACATCGCGCACCTGCTGCGCGGCGGCGAGCTGGTGCTGACCACCGGCGTCGCCCTGCCCGACGACGGCCCGGCGCTCGCCCGGTACGTCGCCGACCTGGCCGGGGTCGGCGCCGCGGGTGTCGTGGTCGAGCTGGTCCGGCACTGGAGCGACAAGCTGCCCGCCGCGCTGGTCGGCGCGGCCGAGGAGCACGGGCTCCCCTTGGTGACGCTCTCGCGGGAGACGCGGTTCGTGAGCATCACCGAAGCGGTGAACGGCCAGATCGTCGACGCCCAGGTCGCGGAGCTGCGCGCCGCCGAGCGCGTGCACGAGACGTTCACCGCGCTGACGGTCGCGGGCGCCGAACCCGGCGTCGTCCTGGGCGAAGTCGCCCGGCTCACCGAGCAGCCGGTGGTGCTGGAGACGCTCTCCCACGAGGTCCTCGCCTACGACGCGGCCGGCACCGACCCGGCCGAGCTGCTGACCGGCTGGCCGTCCCGCTCGCGGGTGGTGCAGGTCGGCGAGCGGACCGGCTACCACCCTGGTTCGGGCTGGCTGGTGACGGTGGTCGGCGCGCGCGGCCACGACTGGGGACGGCTGATCCTCGTCTGCGCCGACCAGCCGCCGCACCGCCACCGGGTGGTCGCCGAGCGGGCCGCGTCCGCGCTGGCCGTGCACCGCCTGGTCGCCAAGGATGTCGACGGTCTCGAACGCCAGGCCCACCGCGCGGTGCTCGCCGAGCTGCTGGCATCCCCGGCGCCGACGGCCGAGCTGCTGGCCAGGGCCTCGGCGCTGGCCGTGCCGCTGCCCGGACGGCAGCTGGTCGGGCTGGCGGTCCGGCCGCGGCTGACCGGCACCGGACGACCCGCGCTGTCGACGCCGCCGGTGCTGCGCGAACTGGCCGAGGCGACGGTGCTGGCGGCCCGCCGCGCGAAGGTCTCGGCGCTGGTGGCGACGGACGACCTCGGCGTCCGGGCGCTGATCGCGCTCTCCCCCGAGGCGAACGCCGACGCGGTGCTGCACCGGCTCGCCACCGACGTCCACGAAGCCCGCGGCAGCGCGCCGGGCGTGCTCGCGGTCGGCACGACGGTGTCGTCCCCCGCCGAAGCCCGCCGGACGCTGGCGGAGGCGGGCCAGGTCGCGGCGGCGGCGCTGGGAACCGGCTCGGAACGGGTGGTGCACCGGTTGTCGGACGTCCGCCTGCGCGGGCTGCTGCACCTGCTGTCCGGCGACGAGCGCGTGACGGCATTCGCGACGCGCGAGCTCGGGCCGTTGCTGCAGCGCGACGCGGCCTCGGGCAGCCGGCTCGTCCAGGCGTTGCGGCACTACTGCGAGCAGGGCGGCAACAAGTCGGCGGCAGCCGCGGCGGCCCACACCTCCCGGACGGCCTATTACCAGCAGCTCGCCCGGATCGAGCAGGTCTTGGGGGTGAGGCTGGAGGACCCGGAGTCGATGTTGTCGCTGTACGTGGCACTGCTGGCGTGGGACCTCACCCGGCCGAGCGAAGAAGACTCACCCGGACGTGTCGTGCAGTGATCGACTCCGGACGGCCGATGACACCGATATGGCCCTGATCCCCTTCGCAGCATGCTTGATGAGCATCGGATGTCTGGCGCCGGCGCACCCCCCGGCCTCGACGCTGCAGCTGACCACCCACGATTCCGCCAACCGGATCGGCTCGGTGACGCTGACGTGCGACCCGGCAGGCGGCACGCACCCCAAGCACGACAAGGCGTGCGCGGTGCTGACGGGCGCCGGCGGTGACTTCTCGCGGATCACCGCGCGACACCAGGCGTGCACCCTGATCTACGCGCCGGTGGAGGCGACGGCGATCGGTACCTGGCGCGGAAAACCGGTGTCGTTCAGCACGACGTACGCGAACCGCTGCGAGGCCGATCGCGATTCGGACGAGGTCTTCGCGTTCTGACGCAGCTCTGCGACAGCTGAACGGCAACACCTGAATGGGCATGGCCTGCTCCCGGGCAGGCTGTGCCCCATGCCACCACCGATCGCCACGCCCCGGGCCCGCGCCCTGGGGTTCGGGATGAAGAGAGCCAGGCAGGCGCTGACGACCTATATCGACTATGAGCGGACAGCCACCACCATGGCCGACTGGAGCCCCGGGTTGGTTCCCGGCATGCTTCAGACGCCCGCATACACTCGGGCCATCTTCGCCAGGACAACTCACCCGGAGTCCCACATCGAGCACGCGGTGCGGGTCCGGTTCGCTCGTCGCGAGAGGCTGGTCGGCCGGAGCCCTTTGCAGTGCCAGGTCCTGCTCAACGAAGCTGTGCTGCGCCAATACCCTCGAAGGCAGCACTCTGCGTTACCACCCGAACGTGGGAAGCCCTGCTGGCCTCTTTGAGCGCGCGGAAGCCGCCGGGCCGCCCCCACGACGGCCCGGTGGCTTCCGCGTAACTCTTAACCACGCGCTACTCGCCGATCCGGTTCAGCCGCACGCGGTGACCGGGCCGAACGTCACATCACGAGCCGCCGAACGGCTCAGGTTCCACGCCGGCCAGCCGTCCGGGGTGTCGCTGTGCAGCACCTGCCGCAGCACGCACGAGCGCAGCGGTTCCTGCAGGCGGTCCGAGACGACCGGGACCACGTCGGCGGAAAACCGGGCCAGGTAGCGGTCGTCGAGGGTCTTGCCCGCGGCCGCGCGGTCGAGGTTGGCGTCGGCGATGAGGCGTTCCGGGTCGAGGACGGCGAGCACGAGCAGCGCCCCCGCGGCCGTGGCGATCGCCGCGCGGGGCAGCCACGCCGACCGCAGCCGGACCAGCGCCGCCAGCACCAGGACGAACACCGCACCGAACCAGAGTTCGCAGACCTCGACCAGCAGCCGCAGCACGGTGAAGCCGTACGCCTGCTGGTAGGTCCACATGCGACTCAACGCCGAACCGACGAGCACCAGGGACAACGCGCTGAGCGTCCCGAGCAGGACTCGCTGCCGGAGCCGGTCGGCCTTCGTCGCGTTCGGCGCCCACCGCAGCGCGGCCGCGACGATGGCCAGCGTCAGCACGGTGACCGCGCACAGCTGCCAGAAGCCGCCGCGGGCGTACTCCGCCGACGTCAGGCCACTGGTGCGCAGGACGTATTCGGTGCCGCCGAACAGCACGACCAGCCGCACCCCGACGAAGAGACCGAACACCAGCACGAGGACGACGAGCGGGACCGTCCACTCCAGACCATAGGAAGTCCGTTGTGGACGATTTGCCGACGCGCGTGGCGCAGGCGCGGCGAGGAAGTAGCAGGCCCCGGCGGCAGCCAGGGCGACGACGGCGAACACCGAACACCAGCGCACGAGCGTCGCGACGCTGAGATCGGGAAGCACCGCGTTGACGACGGCGGCGAAGGCGGCATCGGCGCTGGCGAGCAGCGGCACGAAGACCCCGACGAGACCGGCGGCGGCGAGCACGGCCAGCGCGATCCGCCGGGCCACCCCGTCACGGCGGGCGGTGAACCGGCCGGCCCCGCGCCCGACCCACGGGACGGCCCGCAAGGCTTCGATCGGGACGGCGAGCATGTCGTAGAGAACGGAGTGCACGGTCCGCTCCCCGACCACGGCCAG
>Ga0207678_10001454_pt1 | contig 21739 bp, 25 predicted proteins | sample KBSC63metaG_FD_184319 | JGI IMG/M metagenome (GOLD analysis project Ga0207678, IMG submission 184319) | Corn rhizosphere microbial communities from Kellogg Biological Station, Michigan, USA - KBS C6-3 metaG (SPAdes) (version 2) | ecosystem: Host-associated > Plants > Roots > Rhizosphere > Soil ... | reverse complement strand
GAGCTGCCGTTCAGCCTGCTCTGGACGCGAAGCTTCCAGTTCGGACCCGCCGAGTGGGTCTGGCGATCGCTCACCTACGAGCGCCTACCGCCCATGCGGCAGGCGCGAGAGGAGCTTGCGCCGCTCTAGGCGGCCGCCAAGGCCGCGTCGCCGACGAACGGGTTGGTGGCGCGCTCGTGGCCGAAGGTCGACATCGGCCCGTGACCCGGCACGAAGGATGTCTCGTCGCCCATCGGCCATAGGCGTGTGGTGATCGAGCGGATCAGCTGCTGCTGGTCGCCGCGGGGAAAATCCCAGCGTCCGACCGATCCTTTGAACAGGACGTCACCGACGAGCGCGAGCTTCGAGTCTGGGTGATGGAACACGATGTGGCCCGGCGTGTGGCCGGGGCAATGCGCGACGTTCAAGACCAGTTCCCCAACGGCGACCTGGTCGCCTTCGTCGAGCCAGCGGGTCGGCTCGAACGGACGTCCCGCGATCCCATATTTGGGCCCGTCGACGCCCAGCTGGTCGATCCAGAAGCGGTCGTCCTCATGAGGTCCCTCGATCGGAACGCCGAGCTCCTCGGCAAATATGCCGGCCTGGCCGCAATGGTCGATGTGGCCGTGGGTGAGGAGGATCTTCTCGACGGTGACGCCGTTCTGCTCGGCCGCGGCCTTCAGGCGCGGAAGGTCCCCGCCCGGATCGACGAAGGCGGCGCGCATGGTCGCGGTGCACCACAGCAGGGTGCAATTCTGCTGCAGCGGCGTCACCGGGATGATCGCCGCGCGAAGCGGTTGTTCGCTCACTGGTAGTCGGGCGTCAGCTGATCCGCGGCGGGCGGCTCGTTGGCCATTGATTTGGAGACCGCTTCGGCCTGGTGGAGCACCCGAAGGATGTTTCCGCCCGCCAGCTTGGCGAGATTCTGGTCGGACCAGCCACGGCGGATCAGCTCGGCGAAGAGGTTGGGATAGTCCTGCACTCCGGTGAGGCCGGTCGGAACGCTCGGAATTCCGTCGAGGTCGCCGCCGATCCCGACATGATCGTAGCCCGCGACCTTTGCAATATGGTCGACATGGTCCGCGACCTGGCTGACGGTCGCCACCGGCTGCGGGTGCGCCTTCGTCCAGGCGTCGAGGGCCGCATCGACGTCGGCTTGCGTACGGCCCGTATACATGCGCGCGATCCGAGCCTTCTCGGCATCGCTGTCCGCCGACCATTTCCAGATTGCCTCGTTCACATAGTCCGGCGCGAAATTGACCATCACCACGCCGCCATTTTGCGGAAGGCGCGCGAGCACCGCGTCGCTGACGTTGCGCGGATGGCCATCGATCGCCTTGGCGCTGGAGTGGGAAAAGATGACAGGGGCCTTCGACACATCGAGCGCGGACATCATCGTGCCTTCGCTGACGTGGCTCAGATCGACGAGCATGCCGATGCGGTTCATCTCGTGGACGACGGCCTTGCCGTAGTCCGTGAGGCCGTTGTGTTTGGGCACGTCCGTCGCCGAGTCCGCCCAGTCCGTGGTCTTGAAATGCGTCAGCGTCATGTAGCGCGCGCCGAGATCGTAGAATTGGCGAAGCGCGGCGAAGCTGTGGCCCATCTGGTGGCCGCCCTCGATCCCGATCAACGAGGCGACCTTGCCGGCCTTGTGGATGCGGACGATGTCGTCGGCGGTGTACGCCTGCTCGAGGTCCGCCGGGTAAGCGGCGATGAACCGCTTGGCGATGTCGATCTCTTCCAGCGTGTTGCGGATCGCGCGGTCGCCGCCGACCTCGGCCGGGATAAAGACCGACCAGAACTGCCCGCCGACGCGCCCCTGATGGAGCCGCGCCATGTCGGTCATCAAGGGCTTGTTCCAGCGATCGGTGCCGCTGGCGAGGCCTTCGGTCTTGCCCCCATAATTCTCGCGGAGCTGCTCGGCGAGGTCGTTGTGCCCGTCGATCAGGGGCGTCGCCTTGAGGATGCGGTCGATGCGTGCCTGGACCTTGGGGTCGATCGACTGGCCGTTGGCGGACGTGGCGAAGGGCAGCGCGGAAGCGGCTGCGAGGAGGAGCGGGAGCGATTTCATGGCGTGGGTTTAGGAAGCGATGCGCGGTCGTGCAATCGAGGGCTTGCCCTTTGTCCCTCCGCCGACAATGAGTGGGGCGATGGCGGACCTCGAGGAAGTGATGCGGTTCGACCCCGACGAGGGGATCGCCAACCTCGATGTCCATCTAGACCGGCTCAAGTCGGCGGCCGAGGGCCAGGGCTTCAAGTTCGACCGCCATGCCGCGCGCAACGAGCTCCAGGCGGCGACCTTCGGCAAGCGCCGTCCGGCGATCGCCCGACTGCTGCTGTCGCCGACGGGGGCGATGGCGATCGAGGTCAAGGCCGAGGATTAAGCCGCGAGCGGAAAGCGGAGCAGGCGGTCGGAAACTGGGACCAGCGCTGCCGCATTGGCGCCGACCGAGCGCAGAATCTCGGGATGATGGGCATCGAGCCCGCCGGTCAGCGACCCGAAGGCGGGGAAAATGACCTTGCTCGGCGAAACCACGAAGCAGCGCCGCGAAACCTGGCGGCCTTTCAGATGGAGCCGCAGTTTGGGGTGGTAGTGGCCCGACATTTCGGGCCGCGCATCGTCCGCGATTGCCTCGTGACGAAGCACAATACCGCCGAGCTCCACTTCATCCTCGATGCGCCCGCCGCAATGGTCGGCGAAGCCCGGGTCATGGTTGCCGACGATCCATGTCCAGTCGAGGCGGGCGGTGAGGTCGGTGAGGAGGACGCGGGCGTCGGTCGGCAGCCGTTCGCAGCCGAAGCGGTCGTGGAAGCTGTCGCCAAGGCAGTAGAGTCGCGCTGCGCCGGTGCGCGCGACGAGCGCGGCGAGCGCCGTCAGCGTGGCGTGGGAATCGTAAGGCGGGAGGAACTGGCCGAGCCGGGCGAACCAGCTCGCCTTTTCGAGGTGCAAGTCGGCGACGAGCAGCGCCTTTTGCGCCGGCCAGAACAGCGCGCCGTCGGGCGTCGCCTCAAACGTTTCGCCTGCGAACGAAAAGGGAACCATGGGCCAGCTGTAACGCTGGCCTCAGTCTCACGCTAGGCGAGAATTACTCGTAGTCGCCGCCCGACGGGGTCGGACGGGGCGGGGCCGCTGCGGTCAGGCGAAGCGCCTCGGCGGCATCGCTCAGCGACGCCAGCTCCTCGGTCTCGTCCTCTTCGTCGACCCGAACCTTCTGGAGGTTGGTCACGACCGCTTCCTGAAGCTCCTTGGGCTTGACCGTCTCTTCGGCGATCTCGCGCAGGGCCACGACCGGGTTCTTGTCGCGGTCGCGGTCGATGGTGAGGTCGGCGCCGCCGGAAATCTGCCGCGCGCGCTGGGCGGCGAACAAGACGAGGTCGAACCTGTTCGAAACCTTGTCAACGCAATCTTCGACTGTAACGCGCGCCATCTCTCGCTCTCGCCTCTCAACCGTATTTCGGGAAGGTGGGCGAGATAGGGCGGGGCGCGCCAAAGGTCAAGAAAAGTGCGCCTTGCCAGCCATGCCCGGCGCGGCCACATCTCCCCGGTGGACAAGGTTGCCTCCAAGGTCGAGCTGCGCGCGCGGACGCTGATGGTCGACGGCAATCGGTTGCGTGTGCTGCCCGACGGGCCGGACCGTCTGGAAGCCTTGATCGCGCTGATCGACGGAGCGCAGCAGTCGCTGCGGCTGCTGTATTACATCTACCTTGGCGGCAAATCGGGCGACCGGGTCAGGGACGCCATCCTGCGCGCGATCGACCGCGGCGTTGCCGTTTCGCTGCTGATCGACGGCTTCGGCAGCAGTGCGACCCCGGACGATTATTTCGCCGAGCTGCCGAAGCGAGGCGCCCGCTTCTGCCGATTCAATCCGTCCTACGGCCGCCGCTACCTGCTGCGGAACCATCAGAAGCTGGCGCTCGCCGATGCCGAAAGCGACAGTGCGACGATCCTCGTTGGTGGCTTCAATGTCGCAGACGATTATTTCCAGACCGTCGAGCAACGCGCCTGGCGCGACATCGGCCTGTTGATCGAGGGGCCGGCCGCGGCTCGGCTGGCCGCTTATTACGACAAGCTGATCGAGTGGGCCCTGCGCAAGAATTCAAAGATGCGGACGCTGCGGCGGATGATCTTCCATCACACCGAGACCAAGGGTGCGCTGCAATGGCAATTGGGTGGTCCGACGGCAAAGCTGAGCCCGTGGGGCGTGTCGACCTGCAAGGACCTGGTGCAGAGCCGCGACGTGGAGATGATCGCGGCCTATTTCGCGCCGACCTGGGGCTTGCTGAAGCGCATTGCGCGCGTCGGGCGGCGCGGGCGGGCGCGAGTGGTGACGGCCGCCAAGTCCGACAATAATGCGACCATCGCCGCCGCCCGGTTCACCTACAAACGGCTGCTCGCGCGCGGGGTTGAAGTGTTCGAATATACCGCGACCAAGCTCCATACCAAGCTCGTGGTGCTCGATGACGTCGTCCACATCGGCTCGTCGAACCTCGATATTCGCAGCCTGTATCTGAACATGGAGTTGATGCTGCGCGTCGACGACGGCGAGTTCGCGCAGATGATGCGCGGCTATTTCGAAGGGGAGCTTGAGCGCTGCACGCGCATCACGCCGGAACTTTACAAGCGCCGCGCGACAATCCTCAACCGGATCCGCTGGGCGGTCAGTTTCTTCCTGGTTACGAGCTTCGATTACGGTGTCACCCGGCGGCTCAACTTCGGACTGACCGGAGACTGAGCGCGATCAGTCAGCCGCGTTGTCGTTATACGCCCAGAACAGCACCGCGGGGGGCACGTTGATCCATTCGAAGCCGCGCTCGATGCGATCGAAATGCGGCGCGATGAAGCGCCGGACCTTGGGACTGAACTGATAGACCAGGAACGCCCCGCCGGGGCGAATGACCTTGGCCGTCGCCTGCGCGATCTTGTCGCCGACGCCGGGCGGAAGGGTCGAGAAGGGCAGTCCGGAGACAACGTAATCCGCATCCCCGAGCGCCCGGTCGGCGAGGATCTTGTCGACCTCGGCCGCCGAGCCGGTGACCGCGACCAGGCGCGGATCATCGATCGATTCCTTGAGGTAGCGCGTGAAATCCGGATTGGTGTCGATCGTCACCAGCGTTGCATCGGGTCGGAGCCGCTCGAGGATCGGGCGGGTGAAGGTGCCGACGCCGGGGCCATATTCGACGAACAGCCGCGTGTTCTCCCAATCGACCGGAGAGAGCATCTTCTGGATCAGCACCTTGCTCGACGGAATGATCGAGCCGACCATCACGGGGTTCTTGAGGAAGCCACGCAGGAATTGCCAGCGCGGACTGTCGGAGCGGCGATCGTGCCGGCGCGCGAGACGCCGCGCACCCTTCATCGTTCGCGCGGTGGAAGTTGGCATGGACGCTCCGTGGGGATCAACAAAGGCGGGGAGCGTTGGCAAAAGCGCCGTCGCTTGGCAAGTTACCGAACGCTGGCATTGCCATTTCGGGCCCGCCGCCGTCCCGCGAAGCGCGCGATTTCCACGACGAGGAGTGTCGCATGAAAATTCACGACGCAGGGCTTCCCTTTTGCGCGCGAAGTCGGTTGAAGCGCCGCCATGCCGCACGCGATCCGAGTCCATGAGGTTGGAGGGCCCGACGTCCTTCAGTGGGAAGAAGTCGAGATCGGCGAGCCGGGCGAGGGCCAGATCAAGCTCCGCCAGGAAGCCGTCGGTCTCAATTTCATCGACGTCTATCACCGCACGGGTCTCTATCCGCAGCCCTTGCCCTTCACGCCCGGGACGGAGGGCGCGGGCGTGGTCGAAGCGGTCGGGCCCGGCGTCGCTCATGTGAAGAATGGAGATCGCGTCGCCTATGCGAGCTCGATCGGAGGCTATGCCGAGGAGCGGTTGATCGAAGCCGATCGGGTGGTGAAGCTGCCCGAGGAGATCTCGACCGAGCAGGCGGCGGCCGTCATGCTGCAGGGAATGACCGCGCAAATGCTCCTGCGATCGGTGTTCCCGGTCCATGAGGGCGACGCGATCTTGATCCACGCCGCCGCCGGCGGCGTCGGCCTCCTGATGTGCCAATGGGCAGCGGCGCTTGGCGCGACCGTGATCGGCACCGTCGGCACGGAGGAGAAAGCCGAGCTTGCGCGGGCGCACGGCTGCGCCCACCCGATCGTTTATTCGAAGCAGGACTTCGTTGCCGAGGTGCAGCGCATCACGGACGGCGACAAGCTGCCGGTCGTCTATGATTCGGTCGGCCGCGACACGTTCATGAAGTCGCTCGATTGCCTGAAGGTGCGGGGATTGATGGTCAGCTTCGGCAATGCGTCGGGCGCGCCCGAGCCCTTCCCGCCCAATGTGCTGGCGCAGAAGGGTTCGCTTTACCTGACCCGGCCGACCCTGTTCCACTATATCGCCACGCGCCAGCAGCTCGAGCAGAGCGCGAAGGAACTGTTCGAGGTCGTGACCAGCGGCAAGGTGAAGATCGAGGTGCAGCAGCGCTTCCCCCTCGCCGAGGCGGCCGAAGCGCATCGCGCCCTTCAGAGCCGGCGGACCACCGGGTCGACCGTCCTCACCATCTAGCCCCGCCTTCCCTTTAGCTGGAACGCAGAGTAAGGCTCCGCGACTTTTTGCCTGAACGAAGAGGAGATCGCTTGGCCAAGGAAGAATTGCTCGAGATGCGCGGGAAGGTCGTTGAGCTATTGCCCAACGCGATGTTCCGCGTCGAGCTTGAGAATGGCCATGAGATCCTCGGCCACACCGCCGGGAAGATGCGCAAGAACCGCATCCGCGTTCTGACCGGCGACGAAGTGCTGGTCGAGCTGACCCCCTATGATCTGACCAAGGGACGCATCACCTATCGCTTCATGCCCGGACGCGCAGGACCGCCCGGATACCCCTAAGATGAAGCTGGTTCTCGCTTCGGCGAGCCCGCGCCGCCTCGACCTGCTCGCTCGCATCGGCGTCAAGCCGGACGCGGTCGTGCCCGCCGACATCGACGAAAGCGTGCCGAGCGGCGAGTTGCCGCGCGCACATGCGCTACGCCTCGCGCGGGAGAAGGCGCAGGCGGTCGCGCAGCAACAGCCCGAGGCACTGGTGCTCGCGGCGGACACGGTCGTCGCGGTGGGTCGGCGCATTCTGCCGAAGGTCGAGGATGAAGCGACGCTGCGCGCGTGCATGAAATTGCTGTCCGGCCGGCGCCATCGCGTGATGACCGGCGTCGCACTGGCGATGCCCGGCGGCGCGATGCGCGAGCGGCTGGTCGAGACGATGATCGCGATGAAGCGCCTGAGCGACGAGGAGATCGACTATTACGCCAGCCACGGCGAGTGGCGCGGCAAGGCCGGCGGCTATGCGCTGCAGGGCTATGGCGAAGTCTATGTGCGCCACATCGCGGGCAGCTATTCGAACGTGGTCGGGCTGCCGCTCGCAGAGACGCGCGTGCTGCTAAAATCGGCCGGATATCCGCTTGCCTGACTCGCTCGTCGAGCGGGGCATCGGGGAGACGCGTTATGCCCGGGTCGAGAATGGCGAGATTGTCGAAGCGCGCGTGCTTCTCGATGGCATCATCCCGGCGGGGACAGTGTTGCGCGCCGCGCTCAAGCGGGTCGGCCGACCGGCCGTTGCGGATGCCGGAGGGACCGAGTTTCTGCTCCCGAACGGCGCTGCTGACTTTACCGAAGGGCAGGCGTTGATCATCGAAGTGACTCGCGAAGCCATTCCGGGCGCCGAACCGTGGAAGAGGCCCCTGGCGAAGGTTGCTGAAGGGGATGGGTGCCCGGCCGAGCTACCCCCGGGAGAGGCGCTTCCGATCCCTTCTCCAGACGACCGCCTGGAAGGCGTCGGCTGGTCCGACTTACTCGACGAGGCGCGGAGTGGTGTCGTCGGTTTCGCCGGCGGCGAACTGCGCGTGTCGGTGACTCCGGCGATGACCTTGATCGACGTCGATGGCGCCTCCCCGCCGCCCGAACTCGCGGTGGCGGGCGCGCGGGCGGCGGTTCGCACGATCCTTCGGCACGGCATCGGTGGATCGATCGGGATCGATCTCCCCACGGTCGACGGCAAGTCGATCCGCAAGGCGGTGGGCGATGCGATCGACACTGCGCTGCCCAAACCTTTCGAACGCACCGCGATGAACGGCTTCGGCTTCGTGCAGATCATCCGCCCGCGGCGTCATGCCTCGTTGTTCGAGCTTGCCCAGGATCGCGCGGGGTTCGAGGCTCGCGCCGTGCTGCGCCGTGCGGCGTTCGAGCCGGCGGGCGCGAAGACTCTCGTTGCCCACCCCGCGGTTGCCGCTGTCCTGCAAAGCCGTCGCGACTGGCTCGAGGGCCTGGCGCGGCAGGCCGGCGGCGCGATCGAGTTGCAGGCCGACCCCAAGCTTCCCATGTCCGGTGCCTATGCGACGACCCGCTGAATCGAAGAATTGCCCGCTGTGCGGCAAGCCGCCGAGCGTCGAGCATGCGCCCTTCTGCAGCCGCGGGTGCAAGGACCGCGACCTCCTGAAATGGCTCGGCGAAGGCTATCGCATTCCGGGCCCGGCGGCCGATCCCGATAGGGTGGACAGCGAAGAGGGCGAGGGTTAGGGGACGCGTCGCTCGACGGGCTATCCGCCCGAATGCGAGAGCCCAGGTAGCTCAGTTGGTAGAGCACGTGACTGAAAATCACGGTGTCGGTGGTTCGATCCCGCCCCTGGGCACCATTCTATTCGGGGCCGTCGCATCCGACAGTGGCACCCGTCCGTAAAGCTCACGTAACAAATCGGCATTGGCCAGCAACTGGCCTCATCTGAGCATCGGGCACTGACTATGTTGATCATTCTTCTCGCCTACCTCGGCGGCATCCTAACCATCCTCAGCCCGTGCATCCTGCCGGTGCTTCCGTTCGTCTTCGCGCGCGCCGACCGCAGCTTCATGCGCAGCACGCTGCCGCTGCTCGCAGGCATGGCGGCGACGTTCGCGATCGTCGCGACGCTCGCGGCGGTCGGCGGCGGTTGGGCCGTGCGCGCCAATGCGGTCGGGCGGTGGGGCGCGCTGATCCTGCTTGCGCTGTTCGGCGTCGCGCTGATCTTTCCGAGCATCTCCGAACGGCTGACACGACCGGTGGTCGCGCTCGGCTCGCGGCTGTCCGAACGGCAGCCGGGCGAGAAGGAAAGCATCTGGTCGTCGGCGGTGCTCGGCATCGCCACGGGGCTGCTCTGGGCGCCCTGCGCCGGCCCGATCCTCGGCATCATCTTCACCGCCGCCGCCTTCAAGGGGGCGAGCGTGGGGACGACGCTTCTGCTCCTTGCCTATGCGCTTGGCGCGGCGACATCGCTGGCGCTCGCGCTGCTGGTCGGCGGCAAGCTGTTTTCGCGGATGAAGAAATCGCTCGGCGCCAGCGAGCGCATCCGCCAGGCGCTCGGTGTGCTCGTGCTGCTTGGGGTCGGTGCGATCGCGCTCGGCCTCGACACCCGCGTTCTCGCCAAGCTCTCCAGCGCGCAGACCACGGGACTCGAATCCAGTCTCGCGCGGACTTTGGGCGCGACCCAGGCGATGGACGATAGCCACGCGAAGACCAACGCGATGGGCGAGCTGGTGCTTCCGGTCGAAGGCCAGCTTCCGCCGCTCGACGGGCTTGGGCCGTGGTTCAATTCGCCGCCGCTGACCCGCGAACAGCTGAAAGGCAAGGTCGTGGTCATCGACTTCTGGACCTACAGCTGCATCAACTGCCTGCGCTCGCTGCCCTATGTGAAGGCGTGGGACGAACGTTACCGCAAGGACGGGCTGGTGGTGATCGGCGTCCATGCGCCCGAGTTCGCCTTCGAGCGGGAGCCGGCGAACGTCGCCAGGGCGATCCGCGACCTCGGTATCCGCTATCCCGTCGCGCTCGACAATGGCTACAATCTGTGGCGGGCGCTGAAGAACAATTTTTGGCCCGCGCATTACTTCATCGATGCCCAGGGACGCGTCCGTTACCATCATTTCGGCGAAGGCGATTACGACGTTTCGGAGCGGGTCATCCGCCAGTTGCTGGCCGAAGCGGGCCATGCCCCGAGCGGCGCGGCTTCGCAGGCCAGCGCGGCCGGAGCCGAAGCCGCCGCCGCGCGCCACGACATCAAGTCGCCCGAAACCTACATCGGTTACGCGCGCGCCGACCGGTTCGTGTCGCCCGGCGGATTGGCGCACGACCAGTCGAAGAGCTATTCGGCCGCGCCGTTGTCGCTCAACGACTGGAGCCTCGAGGGGCAGTGGATCGACGGACCGCAAAGCGCCCGCTCGCTTGCCGCAGGAGCCAGGATTTCGTTCCGCTTCCACGCGCGCGACCTGCACCTCGTCCTCGGTTCGGCGAGCGGCAAGCCGGTTCGTTTCCGCGTGACCCTCGACGGCCAGGCGCCGGGCGGGGATGCGGGGGTCGACATTTCGGCGAGCGGGACGGGTACGGTGACCGGCCAGCGCCTCTACCAACTGGTGCGCCAGCACGGCGCGATCGGCGACCGCACCTTCACGATCGAATTCCTCGATCCGGGCGTGGAGGCCTTTTCCTTCACCTTCGGCTGAGCGCGCGCGATATCGCCATTAGGACAGCGGCGGGTTAGCACTCGCGAATCCAGTGAAGGGGTTCGCGCATGTTCAACCGGTTGTTGTTCCTCGTCCCGGTCCTGGCGGTCAGCGGCGCCGCCGCTCCGCCGCCGCGCGATAGTCTCGACGGCGCCGCGCGGGATTATGTTCGTCTCCAGCTTGCCATCGGTGAGAAGGAAGACGGCTACATCGACGCTTATTACGGGCCGGACAGCCTGCGCCGTGAGGGCAAGGCCCTCGCGCGCCAATCCAGCTTGGCGCAGCTCAAGCATCGGGCGGAGGCTTTGCGCGCCCGCGTCGATGGAATTGGGAAGCGCGCGCCTGCGGCCAGCGCGCGCCGCGCGCGTTTCCTTTCCGCCCAGCTGACCGCGGCCGTGACCCGGCTACGGATGCTCTCTGGCGAGAAGCTCAGCTTCGACGACGAGGCGCAAGGGCTGTTCGGCGTCCGCCCCCAGCTCAAGCCGCTCAGCCATTACGACCCGGTGCTCGCGAGGATCGACGCCTTGTTTCCGGGGAGCGGTCCTCTCGCCGACCGCGTCGAAGCCTACCAAAATCGCTTCCTCATCCCGACCGCGCGCCTGAGGCCGGTCTTCGACGCCGCGATCGCCGGATGCAAGGCGCGGACCGCACAACATATCCGGCTGCCCAAAGGCGAGCGCTTCGACCTTGCGTTCGTCACCGGCAAGACGTGGGGCGGCTACAATTATTACCAGGGCCATTATGTCAGCCGGATCGAGGTCAACACCGACCTCCCGATCCGCATCAGCCGCGCGGTCGACCTTGGCTGCCACGAAGGTTATCCAGGGCACCACGTCCTCAACTCGTTGCTCGAACAGAAGCTGACGCGGGGCCGCGGTTGGGTCGAGTTCAGCGTCTATCCGTTGTTTTCGCCGCAGTCGCTGATCGCCGAGGGCTCGGCCAATTACGGCGCCGACCTTGCTTTCCCGGGATTGCAGAAGGCCTCCTTCGAAGCTTCGAAACTCTATCCGCTCGCGGGCCTGCCGCCGGCGGAGGCCCGCCGCTACGACGCTTTGCGCACCGCGACGAAGGGCCTCGCAGGGGCAAGCATGACCATCGAGCGTGACTTCCTCGACGGGCGGATCACCGAGGATCGCGCAATCCAGCTGTTGCGCAAATATGGCGTGACCAGCGAGGAGCGGGCAAAGAAATCGATCGCCTTCGCCAAGCAGTATCGGACCTATGTCATCAATTACGGTCTCGGCGAGGAGATGGTCGCGCAGGATGTCGAGCGGTTCCGCTCTCCGGCGGCGCGCTGGAGGCGGTTCGAGCAACTGATCAGCGAACCGACATTGCCCAGCGATCTAAGGGCGCGTTGATGAGATGCTTCTGGGACGAGCGACAGCGGAGCCATGCACCAGCCGCCGAATTCTTCAACGGCCAATTGCATCCGGCGGCGGAGCACTATGGTCGCCTCGACGCGATCCTGCACGATCGCGGCATCGTGTTCTCCGCTGAGCATTGCTCATGAGATCGGGCTTCCTTAGCAAAATCGGGCGACATCACGGCGATCGGGCGAGAGGGCGCTGTGCGCTGCTGCGGTTCTGGCGAAGTTACACGCGCCGCCCCCTACCGTGGAGATCGCCACCAATATTGGGTTCGGCAAATAACGCCTCCGAGCTCGCAACCGCGGATTGCGATCCTGTCGCGGGCATCCCAGCGCAGGGTCGCTTTCACCCGGCGCCGCATGTCGGGGAGGAACACCCGGCCACGCCAGCCGTCCTCCCCTATTGGAACGAAGCCGCGCATTACCTCCGTTCCAACTAGCGAAACCGTTCCGCCGCGAGCGGCATCTTTCTGGGCCTTGTCCGAAGCCCAGCTCACGATGCCGCACAGACCAGTCTCGCACGGCGCGATGCGGACAATCACACTCCCGGCCTGATTGATCCATTCGCCCTCGAGAGTGGCGGCGGGCGTGGCCGCGACGGCGGCTGCGGCGATAGGCCCGAGACAGCCGAGAGCCCAAGGCGTTATGCTGACGATCACCCCCCGGGGCCTTCAAGAACGGTGAGCGAACTTGGCGGCGCGCCGGCGTGAATGGAGTCGCTGGTTACGACGATCGTCGTCCCCGGCTCCACGATTCGCGCAACCTCGCGCTTGAAGTCCGCCGGCGCATCGAAGCGCTGCCATTCTTCGAGCGGCACGGCCGCCCCAGGGTCATTGTTCTTCGATGAAAAACGTAATCGCAGCCACTGTTGCCGGCCTTGCGGGTCGATGCTCTGCAAAGTGTAAGCCCAGACGCCGGCGCGTGGGCCGCGGACAGTCACGGCCGCCGACCCGATGACGAGGCCGCTCCGGAGCACGACCGCGCGTTGATCGGCCACGCTAACGACAATCGAAACGGGTCCAGTCGGAGAGCTCTCCGGGTGCCACTCGATCGCCGCTGGCGCGGGGCCGGGCACCGCCGGCGACTGCTCGAACATTTGCTGCTTCGGACCGATCCGGGGCATCGTCGGGCGATCCGTGATAACCACCGTCATGCCCAGCGCGGTCGTGCCATAAAGCGCTTTGGCGAAGCCTGCCGGCAGTCGAATGCAGCCGTGCGATGCGGGATAGCCGGGAAGATGACCGGCATGGAGGGCGACGCCCTGCCAGGTCAATCGTTGCATGTAAGGCATTGGCGCGTTGTCGTACTTGGATGAATAATGCTCGACTTGCTTCTGCAGGATCGTGAAGATCCCGGTAGGCGTCTCGCGGCCCGTGCGCCCCGTCGAGACGGTCGAAGCACCGATCGGCACGCCATTCCTGAACAATATCGCGCGTTGGGTGGCGAGATTGATGGCGAGGAGCATCGGGCCCTTGGGGGAAATCTCCGGCTCCCAGATGAATTGTCCGGGTTTGAGGTCCGACACCGTCACCACGACCGATCCCGATCCGATATCGATCTGTTGTGCGCCGGCCGGTGTTGCGGCCAGCAACAACAGAGCCACGCAGGTCGTCAGTCGGGCAAAGGCGCGGTGTCGCATAGGTCGGCGTTTTCGAAGCAAGCGGCGCATCGCGCCATGCGCAATTCTCCGTAACCAGCGACTGTGCCTCCGTAACATTACGCACTGTGCCAGCCCTGGGTTTGTCCCATGGCAAGTCAGGAGGATTCTATGCATTCCACGAGGCCTGTTCTTCATGCGGCGGGTCCGGGCGACGTCGAATATTATCGCCTTCGTACTTGTCAGGAAGAGAACGCGGCCAAGCTCGCCACGTCTGCGCAGGCGCGCTCGCGGCATGAGGAGCTTGCAGCGATTTATCGCACCAGAGTAGCTATGCTTTGCGCGGAAGCCGGCGATGAGTCGGCGAGAGCCCTGGTTAGCTTCGAGGCAACCGGATGAAGCAAAAAGCCGTCGATATCCTGCAACAGAACCGGCTTATGGGGCTCGCGACGTCGCGCGCGGATGGCTGGCCCCAAGCGACGATGGTGAGCTATGCCAATGAGGGCCTCATTATTTATTTCGTCGTTTCGCGCAGAAGCCAGAAATTCGCGAACACCGAGCGCGACGACCGCGTGTCGATTACCATCGGTCGGGACTTCCACGATCCTTCGACCATCAAGGCGCTGTCGATTGCCGCGCGCGCGTCGGAGGTCCGCGATCCCAAGCAACGCGCCCGCGCGGTGCAACTGCTGCTCGACCGGCATCCCGGCCTTCGCCAGCTCGACCGACCGGAGCCTGGTCATTCGGCGGTGATGCGCGCCAATCCAGAACTCATCACCATTCTCGATTATTCCAAGGGATTCGGTCACGCAGATCTGCTGACGGTCGGTCCCGGAGGGCTCGCCGTCATGAGTCCGGCGCGCGACGACGACTGGGGTTTCGGGATGAAGCTCAAGCCGGTCAGTTGACCGGTCCTGATTCGTCAACGGTCGCTGGCTGATATCGCCTTCTGACGTGCTTGCGCTAAAGCCACTCCATGAGGTGCTTCTGGGACGAGCGACAGCGGAGCCATGCGCCAGCCGCCGAATTCTTCAACGGCGAATTGCATCCGGCGGCGGAGCATCAAGGGCGGGTCGACGCGATCCTCGGCGCGATCGGGTCGACCGAGGCGCCGGCGGATTACGGGATCGAGCCGATCCTGCGCGTCCACAGCCGCGCCTATGTCGATTTTCTCCGCGAGGCGTTCGCGCAATGGCGAAGCGCCGGGCGCGACGGAGACGCTTTCCCCTACACCTTCCCGATCGTCGGCCGGCGGCCGCTCAACTTCGACCGCATCGACGCTTCTCTCGGCCATTTCAGCTTCGACACTTCCACCCCGATCGGGGAGCGCACGTGGGACGCGGCTTACTGGTCAGTGCAGACAGCGCTTGCCGCGCTCGATGCGGTGCTGGTCGGCGAGCGCGCCGCATTCGCGTTCACGCGGCCGCCAGGCCATCATGCCGGGCGTAACTATCTCGGCGGCTATTCCTACCTCAATCACGCGGCGATCTGCGCCGAGGCGGCGCTCGCGGCGGGCAAGCGATCGGTCGCGATCCTCGACGTCGACTATCATCACGGCAACGGCACGCAGGATATCTTCGCCGGCCGCGAGGACGTCGTGTTCGCCTCGATCCACGCCGATCCGCGCACGGATTACCCCTTCTTCTGGGGGCATGCCGATGAAAGCCGCGGGAACATCCTCAACCTGCCTTTGCCGCGCGACACCGAGTTGGCGGGCTACGGCGATGCATTGACGCAGGCACTCGACTGGATTGAGCGATCCCGGCCGCGATTGCTCATCGTCTCTTACGGCGCCGACACGCATGAGGCCGATCCGATCAGCCACTTCAAGCTCAAGACCAGCGACTATGCGCCGATGGCGCGGCGAATCGCGTCGCTCGGCGTGCCGACCTTGATCGTCATGGAAGGCGGCTATGCGGTCGACGCGCTCGGCGCCAATGTCGCCGCCTTCCTGGAGGGGTTCGAATGAGATTTGCGATTGCTTTGGCGGCGTTGCTACTGGCCGCACCGGCGCAGGGGGCGGCCGATCGTTCGGCGCTGCTCAAGGATTATGCCGAGCTGCTCGCGATCCCCAACGTCGCAACCAGCATTCCGGACATCCGCAGGAATGCCGATCACATCATGGCGATGATGACCGAGCGCGGGCTGAAGCCACGGCTGCTCGAAGGCGACGCGGCGGATGTTCCGCCGGCGATTTATGCCGAGTGGCTCGTGCCAGGCACCCGGCGCACGCTTGTGCTCTACGCTCATTATGACGGGCAGCCGGTGACGCCCGAGGACTGGAAGTCGACACAGCCGTTCGAGCCGAAGCTCTATTCCGACCGGCTCGACCGCGGCGGCAAGCCGATCCCGCTTCCGGCCGTTGGCCAAACGATCAACGACGACTGGCGGATTTATGGGCGCGCCGCGTCGGACGACAAGCTCGGCGTCATGGCAATCCTCGAAGCGGTGGCTGCACTGAAGGCCGTGGGGAAGCGGCCCGGCTACAACTTGAAGATCTTCTTCGAGGGCGAGGAGGAGCAAGGGTCGCCGCACCTTGCCGCACTGCTCGCCAAGCATCGCGAGACGTTGAAGTCGGACGGCTGGGTGATCTTCGACGGCCCGTCGCACCCGGGCGGTGCGCCGCAAGTCTCGCTCGGCGTACGGGGCGACGTGAATGTCGACGTCACGGTCTATGGGCCGGCGCGCCCGCTCCACAGCGGCCATTACGGCAATTGGGTCCCGAACCCCGCGATGGAGCTCGCGCAATTGCTTGGCTCGATGAAGGACCAGAGCGGACGCGTCACGGTCGCCGGCTGGTACGACGATGTCGTGCCGCTGACCGACGCCGAGAAGGCGGCGATCCGCGCGGTTCCGGCGGCGGATGCGCAGCTCAAATCCGAGCTTGGGCTTGGTTGGACCGAAGGGAACGGCGCTGCGCTGCTCGAGACGCTCCAACAGCCATCCCTCAACGTCAACGGCATGCGCTCAGCCGATGTCGGCGAAAAGGCACGGAATGTCATCCCGACGAGCGCATCGGCGACGCTCGACCTGCGGCTGGTCAAGGGCAACGACTGGAAGCGTCAGGTCGACAAGCTGACGCGCCACATCCGGGCGCAGGGCTATACGGTGCTCGATCGTGAGCCGACGATGGATGAGCGGAGGCGTTTTCCAAGGATTGCGATGATGACCACTGGCCCAGGCTATAACGCCGAGCGCACCTCGCTCGACGACCCGCTGGCGCGGAGCGTCGCGAATGCAGCAAAACCGTTCGGCGCGGTGGTGCTGCCGTCGCTTGGCGGCTCGCTGCCGCTCTACATCTTTCACGAGACGCTCGGCGCGCCGACGGTCACCGTCAGCCTGGCCAATTACGACAACAACCAGCACGCCGAGGACGAGAATCTGCGGCTCGGCAACCTGTGGCGCGCGATCGACGTCGCCGCCGCGATCATGGAGATGCGCTAGACGGGTTACTTCCAGCCACGGTCGCGGGCGGTGCGCTCGGCCGCGGCGTCGAGAGGCTCGCCGGCAATCATCGAATCGACCAGTGCCATCAGGTTCGGATCGGGCCCGGCGGCCATGCGATATTCCGACTGCTGTCCGCTCGCTGGCGCGAAAAGCCCGCGCACTTGCCAGCGCTCGCCATCCGCGCAGGCGACGCCGCTCTCGCCGGGCCCGGTGAAGCTTCGGCAGATCGCGCCTCGGCGGTCGCGGAAGGTCAGGCCGACGCGGATTCGGTCGCCGGCAGGAGCGCTCGCCAGTTGCGTATCGAGTGCTCGGTCGAGATCGGCCGCGGCGTAGAGCTTGCCGCTATCCGCTGCGACTGGCGCGGTGGAGCGCGGCGCGATCAGGCTGCCGGCCATGACTCCCACGGCCAGCGTCGCGGCCATCGCCGCCCATTGCGGTACGCCCCACAATCGCCGCGCACGGGGGAAATGGTGGATTTCCACGCCCGGGGCCGCGGCCTTTCGCAAACCGTCGGGCATCGGCAGCTCGGCGACGCTATCGAACGCCGCGCTCAGCTGCAGTTGCATTCGCCGATGGTGCTGGGCGAGCGCGCCGAGCCGGTCGTCGGCAGCGACCGCGGCCTCGACTTCGGCCGCCTCTTCGGGCTCGAGCTCGCCGTCCAGCCACGCGAACAATTTCTCGTCATCGATCATGCGGGCTCACCCAGCATTTGAAGCAACGCGATCCGGCCGCGCGCGAGACGGCTGGCAACGGTGCCGACCGGCAACTCCAGCATCTCGGCGGTCTCGCGATAGCCGAAGCCCTCGACCAGGACGAGCGCGACGACCTCGCGCTGCTCGTCCGGCAGGCTGCTCATTGCGTCCATCGCCCGGCGCAGGTCGAGCGTGGCGTCCATGGCCGGGCGGGGGTCCTGTCCAAGATGCTCGCCTTCCTCGGCCGGAGCTTCGAACTTCGCCCTTCGCGTCCGGGCGCGGGCGGTGTCGATCCACAGGTTGCGCATGATCCGGTAAAGCCAGCTGTCGAGCCGGGTCCCGGCGCGCCACTGGTCGCGCGAGCGCAAGGCTCGTTCGAGAGTCACCTGGGTCAGATCGTCGGCATCGGCGCGGCTTCGGCTGAGCGCGTGGGCAAAGCGGCGGAGCCGCGGAAGCAGCGCCACAAGGCCGTTTTCGAACGTAACCGAAGAACCCATTCGTCCTCATAGGGATGAAACGTACCCATTCATGCGTTTCATCCACAGGCAACGCAATTGGGAGACGGAGCGATGAAGCGCTTTTCCCGTTTGTTGGTTTCTTCGGTAGCAGCGTCGATTCTCGCGAGTCCCATTTCGGCACAGCCGGGTGGTGGCTTGGTCGGTGGAGTAGTAGGCGGCGTCGGCGGCGCGGTCGGCAATACTCTCGGCGGAATTCGCGGCACGGTCGGGGGCGCGCTGAACAGCGTCGGCGGCACCCTGGGCAGCACGGTCGGCGGCGTTCGCGGGGCGCTCGGCGGAGTGGGCGGCTTGGTCGGCGGCGTCACCGGCGGATCGGCGACCGGCGCGCGATCCGTATTGGGTGGAGGCGGCTCCGGTTCCGGCGCAATCAACCAGCTTTACACGCAGCGCGGTTCATTCGGCGAGATGGCGGCGCTCGACCAGGTCGTCGGCGGAGCCCAGGAGGGGCTTTCTCCGACCGAGAGCGAAAATTATCGGGAAGCGCGTCTCGCGGCGCTGATCGACGCCAATTCGAAAGTGCTCGACCGCGACACGGACGGACAGCCGGTCCGCAAGCGCGAGCTCATCGCGACGAATCCCGACCCCGTGTCACTTGCTCTCGCCGCCCGCGCGGGTTTCCGGGTTATCGGCGACGAGCTGGAGGGCGGCATCGGTCTCCGCCTGGTCACGTTGGGCATTCCGGCACGGTCGAATGTGCGCCAGGCGATGAAGACCATCCGCCGCGCCGCCCCTGCGCTCCAAGTCGCCTTCAACCACGTCTACGAGCCTTCGGGCGGTGCACTCCTCCCGGTGGCCGGAGCGAAGATCGCCGCTTCGCTGCCGCGCGCTCGCAATATCACGCGAATCGCGATGATCGACGGCGGCGTCGCCTCGCATCCGTCTCTCGCCCGCGCCAGCATCGTCCAGCAAGGCTTCGCCGGACCGGCACAGGCTACGGGCCACGGCACCGCCGTCGGCTCGCTTTTGGTCGGGGAGCAGGGGCCGTTCCGCGGCGCGGCGCGCGGCGCACAGCTGTTCGTCGGCGACATCTACGGCGGCAACCCCGCGGCCGGATCGGTGACCAGCATCGTCCGCGCCTTGAACTGGGCGGTGTCGAAGAATCCATCGGTGATCAACATCAGCCTGGTCGGCCCGAACAATACCGCCTTGGCCCGCGCGATTGCGGCGGCGCAAGCGCGCGGCATCCAGATCGTCGCCGCGGTCGGCAACGACGGTCCCGCCGCTCCCCCGCAATACCCGGCTTCCTACGCCGGCGTGGTGTCGGTGACCGGCGTGGATTCGCACGGGCGCGCGCTGCGCGAAGCCGGGAGGGCGAAGCACCTCGATTTCGCGGCCCCCGGCGCGGACATGATCGCGGCGTTCCCCGGCAACGGCTATACGCAGGTCCGCGGCACGAGCTTTGCCGCGCCGCTCGCCGCGGCGCGGCTGGCGCTCGCCGGCTCCTACCAGCGCCTGACGCTCGAAGCGCGGCCGGGCGAAGGCCAGGTCGGCCGCGGAATCGTCTGTGCGCTATGCCGCGTCGACCCGCGCTATCTCGCTCGCAAATAGGACGCTTGCTCCAGCTGGGATGAAATTCCGGCTCCCTGTCGTTTTCAGGACATAGGGGGACGGGATCGTCCTCGTCCTCCGGTCAAAAGGAGGAACGCATGCGTATTCATATCCTCATCACGGGCACGGCCCTCGCGCTGTGCGCAAGCCCGGCTCTCGCCGGCGGATCCGCCGGAGGCGGCGGCACCATCAGCGGGATGTCGAGCTCCGGTCACAATCTGCTCGGTGGGCTCGGCCACGGGCGAGCAACGCGTTCCAGCAACGCGACCACTAGCTGCCTGTGCAGTGCGGCGGGCCAGGCCGTTCGGGCAATAGGCTCCGGCCGGCCGGCCGGCAGAATGCCCGGCAACGCCAGCGGGGTTCGCCTGCTGACGAACAGCGTCATCGGCCTCAACGGCCTCGGTGCGGCCCGCGGGGTTGGCCACGGCAGCGGCCACGGCGGTGGTCCGGCGATCGGGCTTGCCGGTATCGTAACCGGAAACGGCGGCGGCGTGACTACGATTGGCCATGGCGGCTACGGTTCGGGCCTCGCCGGCGTGACCGGCATTGGGGCAGGCCTTGCCGGTCATGGTCGCGGGGGGACGGGCGTCGGCCTCGCCAATGTCGCGGTCGGCAATCGCACCGGCGCGCATGGCGTTTCGGCGGTCAATGTCGTTGCGCTGAACCGCAATGCGGGCATGGCCGGAAGGGTGGCAAACGTCGCCGTCCTCAATGGCAGGGGCTCGCACGGGCGGTCCGCAATCAATGTCGCGGCTTTGAACGGCACTGCCGGCCAGGCCGGAAGAGTGGCGAATGTCGCGGTGCTTAACGGCGGCGCGTCGCATGGACGGTCCGCGGTCAACGTTGCAGCGTTGAATGGCAGCGGCGGGAAAGTCGGAAAGATCGTCAACCTAGCGCTTCTGAACGGCCACGGCGCCGGGGCCAGCGGATTCCGTCTCATCAACGGTGTGCCGTGCCTGCCCGACGGGACCCCGTTGACCGGCGCGGCCGCGACGGCGGCGATGGCTGCGATCAACTCGTCCCGACAGCATGGCCCGGGGCGTCCAGGGCACCACGGCGGTCAGCATATGAGGAATGCGGCGCATCAGCAGGCCGACCCGGTCCACGGGAATCGTCCCAACCAAATGGCCGCGCCTTCTTCCAGCGCGACCGCCGCGAGCTATCGTGCGGGCTCATCAGGCTGGGACCGCCGCGAAACGCCCAACAAGAAGTAGCATCGTGCCGGTCCGGGCCAAACGCGTAGCTGACCCGGGCCGGCTCCTTCCACTAAAGCTTGCCGGTGAGCTCCGGCACGATCTTGAACAGGTCGCCGACGAGGCCGATGTCGGCGACCTGGAAGATCGGGGCTTCCTCGTCCTTGTTGATGGCGACGATGGTCTTCGAATCCTTCATTCCGGCGAGGTGCTGGATGGCGCCGGAAATGCCGATCGCGACATAGACTTGCGGAGCGACGATCTTGCCGGTCTGGCCGACCTGATAGTCGTTGGGCGCATAGCCCGCATCGACCGCCGCGCGCGATGCGCCGACCGCCGCGCCGAGCTTGTCGGCGAGCGGATCGAGCAGGGCGTGGAACTGCTCGGATGAACCGAACGCGCGACCGCCCGAGACAATGACCTTGGCGCTAGTCAGCTCCGGCCGTTCGCTTTCAGACGCGTCGAGCGAGACGAAGCTGCTGCCGCCATTGTCGCTGCCTGCATCGACCTGCTCCACTTGCGCGGAACCGCCTTGCGCCGCGGCCTTCTCGAACGCCGTGGTGCGCACCGTGATCACCTTCTTGGCGTCCTTCGAGCGGACCGTCGCGATCGCGTTGCCGGCGTAGATCGGGCGAGTGAAGGTGTCCGGCCCCTCGACCGACAGGATGTCGGTGATTTGCATCACGTCGAGCAGCGCGGCGACGCGCGGCGCGATATTCTTGCCGGTCGTGGTCGCCGGAGCGAGGAACGCGTCGTGGCTTTCCATCAGCCTGGCCGCGACGGGCGCGGCAGCTTCGGCAAGCTGATGCTCGAGCGCAGGAGAGCTTGCCGCATAAACTTTCGACACGCCGGCGATCTTCGCGGCCGCCTGAGCGACGCCGTCGGCGTTATTGCC
>Ga0207678_10001453_pt1 | contig 21740 bp, 13 predicted proteins | sample KBSC63metaG_FD_184319 | JGI IMG/M metagenome (GOLD analysis project Ga0207678, IMG submission 184319) | Corn rhizosphere microbial communities from Kellogg Biological Station, Michigan, USA - KBS C6-3 metaG (SPAdes) (version 2) | ecosystem: Host-associated > Plants > Roots > Rhizosphere > Soil ... | reverse complement strand
GCGACGAGAGCGGCGTGTTCCCACTCACACCAACCACGTTCTGCAAGAACTGTGCATACCCCGCAGTGTTGTTCTCGAAGGCAGGAGCATATTTTGCGACTGCGGCATTAACGCTAAGACTGCTATAGGCCGGCTGCGAAGTAGAGCATCCAACGCGGCTCTGCCTTGTCCAGCCGAAGGGAACACGCCGAACCTTCCGTCAACTCCGAGCGCCCCGTGCCGATTCACGAACCCGCCAGAGACGATGTCGCTATTCGCACGATTATCAAACCGCCGATGCCGAAATATAACCAAGCTAGAGTCTCTCTTGTTGTAGAGAAACTCACAATTCGACCTGAGAATTGATTTGCAGCATCGTTCTCTAACCCTGAGAATCTTGCCTTTAATGGCGAGGTTCTCGAGCATTGAAATCGATACTCAGCAGGAGTGAGAAAGAGAAACGACGAAATGGCGGAGGGAGAGGGATTCGAACCCCCGTTACCTGTTAAGGTAAAGCGGTTTTCAAGACCGCCTGTTTCAACCGCTCACACATCCCTCCGCGTGGGCGAACTCGCTTCTTCGTTATTGTACGACGGCCATCCTGCGGTCTCCAGCATTGCAAATACTTTGGACGTCAGTGCACCAGCATGACCGGATTGACCCAGAACGCGACCCGATGGCCTGCCGGGTCGAGAACGCTCACCTGGCACTCGTATCTGCCGGGCGTCAGCTTTCCGAGGCTAACCTTAAAGCTGAAAGGAACCACGCCCAAACGGCTGGACGGCAGTGGCATGGCGGCTATAGAAGGAGTCTCCAGCACCTTCTCCTGCTGACGGTAAAGGCTCACAAAAGCAACCAGCGGCGCAGCACTTCCTGCAGTACTGCTCACGGCACTGCCGGTCTTGGCCTGAGCAGTAGCAGTCGGGCTACCCCGATATGCCTGGAGATACACGTATAACTCGCGGTCCGTGCTGAACACGCGGGTAACACTGGGGATCAGCTTGCCGCCGTTCTCCACCAGCGGATTCGCCGCTACATTTTTGGCCTGGTCCTTGCCCTTGACGGCATCATAGAGCGAGTCCTTCAGATCGACGCGCTGGCTGCTCAGCACGACTGAGCTGATAGGGACGCGTTTTGTCTCCTTGTTCAGGTTGGGAATAACAAACGTCGTCTGGTAGGTACCGATCCTTCCGGTCTCATCATCGCGCGCAAGGAATTTAATGCTGTACCTGCCGGGCATGAGGGTAAAGCCGGTGTCGTACTCGATGGGCCGCCGCGCCAGTTCAGCCGCCGTAGCGTCGCTCAGCTTGATGTTGACGTTGTCCCGAACATTGCCCACCGTTAAGCCGCTTACTTCGTCCTTAATCTCGCAGACAAAGTCGATCAGCGTATGCTCGGCGCCAAACCGCTTCGCCAGCGCGAGTTCGCGCCCTGGGATCTTTACAACGATGGGAACGAAATATTCTGCGCGGTTGAGCTGAAAATAATTGATCTCCATCGCGACCGTAAGGTCCGTGATGGGATCGCCCAGCATGAGAGCATCCTCTAGCTGCCGCTCCTTATCAACAGCCGAAAAGCGGCTGAACTCTTTATTCGCGTAGTAGCCCTGGCGGTACTCGAGATTCGCCGCCAGCTCAGGATTCGCTGTGATCTTTACCTTCCGAAAGTGGCCATTCTGCGCTGTGTTGGTGGTGTAGTAGCCAATGATGTAGTAGTCGGAGATCGATTGCTGCGCCTGCACGATGCCGCGCGTGAGATCGTTGTTGTCGAATAATGCCTTGCCGCCCGTGTCCGCGGCCAGAGCATACATCGTGTCCTGCGACTGCTGGAACCTGTCAGTCACTGCCTGCGCCGCGGTCCCGGAATACATCGAGATATTGCCGGGCGAGCCCTGCGTTGCATCGCCCAGCGGGGCCTGCGCTACCAGCCCGCGCGCATCCACCGGCCAGAACGAGACCCCGGCGCGCACTGCTGCGTCAATCGTCGCGTGCAACTGCGCCTGATTATCGACGCCATTCAGCCGCAGTCCGCTGGCGAAATAGATCAGGGACTTCTTCTCATTCATGCCCTCCAGCATCTTCGCCGCTGTCTGTAGTGCGGACAGTTGCCGGTCGGTGTTGAAGATGTTGAATTCGCTGTCGTCCTGACCGAAGGCCGCGCCCGTATCGGCGCTGCTGGCGTCGTCGATCGAGTCGGACGATCCCTGCCCTTCGCCGACGATCAAGGTCTGCAGAATACTCAGGAGACGGGTGCGGTCCGCGGTGAAGTCCTGCAAAACGTCGACTGATCCGCCGGCGAAGCGGAGGATCGAGACCAGGTCCGCCACGGTCATCTGGGTTCGGACAAACTTCTCCGCGGCTGTGAGGGCGCGCATCTGGTCCTCCGGCTGCATCGCCGTCATATCGAAATAGAGCGCTATCAGGCGGTGGTCCTTGTACCGCGCATGCTCCGGATCTTCGGGAGCGATCTGCGTGCGCGTCAACCGTCTGTAGATCGTCACCTGCTCTTCATCGGCGGAAGTTGCCGGCAACGGACTCGCCATTGACGGCAGCTTTTCGTGCTCGCAGAAGCGGATCGTCTGCGGCACGCCATCTTCGGTTACAGTAAAGTCTTTCGCGGTCAAACCATCGATCAAGTTGCCCTTCTTATCCTTAGCGATGACCGTTTCCACAACGAGCTGCGACTTAACGCTGAGAGTGTAGGTCTGTCCCTGCCCGGAAGCGGCATTCGTGCCGATCGTCTGGGCGTTGGCGCTCAGGGCTGCGAAGAGAAACGACGAGATAAGCCATCCCATGGTCAAAATCTCAGCCTTCCCGTCAGTTGCAGGCTGCGCATGGGGTTCGCCGAGGTGGGCAGTCCGAAGATGGTGCTGTTTACCGTCGCATTCCAGTTTGTATAGACAACATGGTTCAGAAGATTCGTCGCATCAAGCCGCACATCAAAATTGAATGGAGGGCGCAGACGAAACGTCCGCGACAGAGATGCATCGAGACTGAACTGACCAGGTCCCGTAATCGAGTTGCGGCGCGCATTGCCCCACTGCCCGGCAGCCGGAGCGCTGTAAGCCGCCGCATTCAGAAAATAGCCGCCGGAGCCTCTATATATAGATGCGCCTGTCACGTTCGGCCGAATCGTCCCGGTGATTCCCGTATCCGGCACCGACGCAAGATAAACCGGGGTCTCCGGCAAACCGCTCCCTGCCGAGATCCGGCTCATCACCGTCCATTCCTTCAGAAGAGTTCCCTTCCATCCATCGAGAAAGGTCCCGCCACGCATGCCCATTCCCGTCGTGTACTGGACTTGCAGCTTTAGAATGTGCCGCTGATCGAAGTTCGAGCGCCCACGCTCGGCACGCAGATCAAGCCAGTTCTGCGCCACGACCGGCGCGCTTGGTTGGCTCTCGGCAGCCGTGCCCGTGGACGATCCGGTTTCAGTACTGCCCGACGCGTGTCCCTGTGCTCCCACCTGGGCATCGTCGTCGATCGCCTTTGCGTACGTGTACTGGAGCGTCGCGGTGAATCCGCTGCGCAACCTGCGCCGCAGTTGAAGCTGACCCGCCTCGCGAGTCGAGTTGCCGCCGGAGGTCTGATACACAAACCCGGCAGGACAAGCCGGGCAAGGATTCAATGCGCCGATAGGATACGTGTTGGGTAGAAACCGTTGCATCCCATGGGTTCCCTTGATCCCAAGATATGTTGCCGTCATCACCATCGCACCTGGCAGGTCGCGCTGTACGCCCAACTGCCACGTCTGCGCATAGCCCACACGAAGATTTGGATCGACTGCGAAGGTGTTGGCCGTTGTTCCCGCACAGTTGCGGAAACCGTTCGCCAGCGTCAGCGGGCAGTCTGCACTGTTCGAGACACTCACGCTTTTTGAAAACGGCGACTGTTGCGCCATCGATTCCGTGCTCGGAAGATATACCGAGGTATCGTCATAGATGCCATACCCGGCCCGAACCACCAGTGTCGAGGCAGGCAGCGGACGCCATGAGATGCCAATCCGCGGCTCGAATCCGCTCTTGTCCGGCCTTACCAGCGAGCCGGGATAGTGCTGCCCGGTCAGCGACCCCATCGGACTGTTCCCCAGCACTGGCGCGACCGCCGCAAACCCCGGCGCAACGTCCAGATTCACGAGCCGCCCAAACAGTTCAGTCAGAGGCGCGCCATAATCCCAACGCATGCCCACATTGATCGACAGCTCCGGCCGCACGCGCCAGTCGTCGGTGACAAACGTGTCGTATACCGGCTGGCGAAAATATTTGTCGGCATTGCCGAAGGCAAGCTGACTTGTATCGGGAACACCCAGCAGGAAATCCGCAAAATCGGAGCCGGACGTATTCGAATCTCCGCCTGCCGAAGCGTTCGCGCCAGCCCGCGTTGCCTTTCCAGTGAATGTGAAGGTTCCGCGCGGATTCTGTTGCGAAAGTTGATTGAACTCCTGCCTGCGGAAGTCGCCGCCGAAGACCACGTTGTGGCGTCCGTGTGTGCTCGAGATCTTCAGCGACACCGCCTCCGTGCGGTTCCGGTTGAACTCGCTGCGCCCATCGGACAACGAGGCGATCCCGCTTGAAAAGACGAGAGTGGGCGGGCCCCAATCCGCCGGGGCCTGGGAGTTGCCTTGAATGCCGGCGTTGCCCGAGATATTTTCACGTCCTTCAAACTCAGGCCGCACCTGCGTTCGTAGCCGAGTGAAGTGATAGCCCACATTCACAAAGAGCTGGTGGTGAAATCTGTGCGACCAGTTGACGTGGCCGTCGAGGCCGAGTGTGTTGGTCGCATCGCGAAAGTTGAACAGATTGGCGCTGTCCGACCGCGAGCTCTGAAAGCCAAACCCACCGTACACCTGGTCTCTGTGGCCGATAGTCTTGGTCAATCGCGATTGCAGCGCGTCGGCGTGGGAGTTGCTCAGCACCCCGGTCTGATAGTTGTAGCGCGAGTTGCCCGTGAGGTTCGGCAGCGGATACAGATTCAGCAGAGCCCGCGCCTGCGGACTCACGGGGATTGCGCCCGCAAAGGGCAGGCCTGTGGCAGGGTTATAGATCGTTATCGGCTGGCCCAGCGCATTTCGCAAACCCGAGAGATCGCCGCTCCTCTCCGCGAGGTCCGGCACCAAACCGGGTAGTGTCTCGGCATCGCGATCGCGCGTCCACTGGTATGCGATGAAAAAGTTTGGGCCGTGATACATCAGCGGCGGAATGTTCAGAGGACCGCCTAGCGTGACCACGGTGGTGATGCGGCTGTACGAATTTTTTGGCGTCTGCAGCCCAGTCAAGGAGTAGGGACGCGCATCGAAGACGGAGTTGTCCACGATAGCGCCAATACCGCCTGTATATAGGCTTTTTACTCCGGGCCGCCGATTGCCGAAAGCCGGGGATAAGGTATATTGCGAGGTCGCCGCGTTATTAACGCTGCCGTTGATCAGCAGCCCATCCTTTGATCCTTCGGCGCTGTCGTCCTGCGGTTGCGGCGCTTCCGGCGGACCTGCCTCTCCTTGTTTCCGCGCTTCGGCTGCGCCTTCGGTTCGTGCCTGAAGCGGCGGACTCTCAGGCTGGACCTTCCGTGACTCACCCAGAATCTGCTCCAGTCCAAGCATCTTCAGCTCCCATGTGCCCTGCGGCATAGTCGGGGACACCGCGACGTCGCTCTCCAGCTTCGAGAAACCATGCATCTCGATCTGGATTTTCCAGTTTCCGTCCGCGAGATCACGAAATTCGTACAGGCCCTGCTGGTCGGTAACGGTGATGAACCGCTTTGTGTCCTGTGTCACCGTAACCGTCGCGCCCGGCACCGGCACGCCGCCGAATAGGACTTGGCCGTGGTACTCCGAGGCGTTCGCCGCATGGGCTGCACACAGCAGAGCGCAAGCACAAAGCAGGTGCAGCCACCATGTCCATTGCCGCAGTCGTCGCATCCGCTAGAGCATTTCTCCTGTTACTGTGTCCTGGAAAACTTTTGCGAGCGCCGTTTTTCTTGAGAGAAAACCGCGTTTATATCTGGGGCTTCGGTTTACACCCACAGGAGAAATGCGCTAGTTCGCCGAAGGCTGCTCGATGTGGTCGAGCGCAAGCACCTCAACCGCTGCTTTGCCAGCGTCCAGCTTCAACCCGATCTGCTCCTGAATCGCCGTAAATAATGGCGGCGGCGCGTCGGCAGCATCGCTGGGTGGCGGCACCTTGATGCCCATGCCACCGAACTGCGACTGGTCTGGCGTCCATTTCAAGAGGAAGTCGTATTTCCCGTTCAGCCCGGTTTGATCTACGACAGGCCGGTCGAGCACGGCCGACTGCATCAAGTGAGAAAAATCTGCCATCGTGGCATTGGTCACCGTCAACACGCCCAGCCCGCGGAAGAACAGGCCGGGCAGACCCTTCGGATCGCCTTCGCTTGTCTTCAGCTTCGGGCCGCCCTTTGCTACCGAAAGAACGTATGCGGAGAGCTCCTTTTTATCGCGGTGGAACTTCAGCTGAAACCGGTCTGCTAACAGCTTCTGGACCATGGTTTTTAACTGCTCGCGGTTGGGCGAACCCGGCACATCGGGTTTCGCGTCAATGTCGAACTTCGCCGTCGACATCCAGTCCGGTCCTCCGACGATCTGCTTCTGCTGTACGTCGTAAGCAAAGCTGATCAGGTCAACCATAGTTGTGTTCACGGTCTTGAATTGATCTCCGCGCACCAGAAATGCCTTGCCGGGCTCGTCCGGTTTGCTCGGCTTGATGGTCGCCACCTCAAAGCTCGGATCGGCGTCGGCGGCCATGGGCGGCAACCTCGGCGGAGGCGTCGGAATCGTCCATGCCGTTTCTGGCGTAACTCGCTCGTAGACAAGCGGCAGCGGATGCCCTCCCTGGGTCCAGGTGCCTGTGATGGACTTGTTGTCCGAAGACATCTTGCCCTCATAGCTGCCGTCGATCATCTCGATCGAATACTTCAGAGTTGAGCCTTCAAAGGAGATGCTGGAAACAGGGATCGGCTGTCCTCCCTGATCGATGCTGTACATCGCAGCTTTCAAAGCGCCTGTATCCGTCTTCGTAATCTTCAGCACAGTCCGCAGGTCCTTCTGCGGTGCATGAAGCGTTCCCTGCCAGGTGTCGTCGATACCAGCCTTTTGCGCCGCAGTCTGCGCCTGTGCCTCAGCCGCATGCATGATGCCAAAGGTTATGGGTACAGCCAATGCCAGAACGCCCGCCAGGCTCAGCAACAGCTTTCGGCTGAGGTCCAGCCGATGCACTACCTGTTGGGACATAATGCGCACAATGCGCTTCTTCAGATCAGATCCTGTCACTCCCGACATGCATTTCAAGGGTGCCTCCGTATAGAACTTGCAGACATTCACAATGCCTTCCGCATAGACCAGCGGTTCTCGACTCGACGCGAGCACGGCCTCGTCGCACGCCCGCTCGCGCTCTTCCATCAACCTGTTCCGGAGCCACCACACCACCGGATAGAACCAGAACGCCACCTCCGCCACCATCTGAAGTGCTGCCGTCAGATTGTCGCGTCGCCGCAGATGGCATAGCTCGTGTGCCAGAATCGCATCCATCTGGGCTGCGGTAAGCCGTTCTCTGATTCCATCCGGCAACAGCAGGACAGGTCGAAAGATTCCAAATACTCCCGGCTCCAGACGCATGCCGGTTGAGAGCACCGGCACCCCATCCGCGAGCATCAGCGGCGTGGCCGTACGCACCGCAACATGAATCCTCCACCAGATTCGTGCCCAACGCGCGAACAAAAGCAGCGATCCGCAACTCCATATGCCCAGCAAAAAAATGGGGAGCCAACTTTGATGATCACTCGCCGGCCGTGGCACTACAGCAGCAGAAAGACCGGCACTGGGAGCAGCAGCCTCTATCTTTGGGACGGCAGTGCTCACCGAAAAGGGCTCGGCCACGCCATCCATCACCATGGAAAATGGTGGCTGAGGCACGGAAGCTGCCATATGAGGTTGCAGATGTTCGCCCAAGGCAATCAGAAGCGAAAACGGCAACAGAAACTTCGTTGAAGCCAGCACCCAGAGCCGATATCGCGTGCGTGCCTGGTTGCGGCGCAAGACAAGGGCCAGCAGCCAAACCACCAAGGCAAATGCTGTCGATTGCCAAAGGTGATTGACCAGCGCAGCCGTCCAGAGTGCAGGCCCATGTGCGGGAAAGACCATCATCTTTCTCCTTTTTTCGCCATCTCGTGCAATATTTTTTCCGCTTCTTTTACATCCTCCAGCGAAAGCTTGCCGGTCTCGATCAGGTGCGCCATGACCGGCTGGCTCCGCCCGCCGAAAAAGCCCAATAGATCGTCGATCAACCTGCGCTGGGCGGCTTCCCGGGAGATGACCGCCGCGAAGATATGGAAGTTGCCCACCTTCCTCACCCGGCGCAGTAGTTCTTTTGCCTCCATCCGATACACGGTGGTCTGAATGGTGGTGTAGGCCGGCATACGCCTGCGGGGAAATGTCTCCTGAATCTCACGAATGGACGATTCTCCTCTGCTCCAGAGAGCTTCCATGATCTGGAACTCGAGCTTCGACAACTTGGCAGGAGACGGCACTTGTCACCTCCGACGAGTGTTTTACTTTCTACTACACCTGTTTGACAAAGAGCAAGAGAAAAGTTGCGCCCACGCGCTGCGCTTTTCTCATCTGTCGGCAGACAGTGCTTCACTTAAAGCAGCAAAGATGCGGTTGGTTGTGCGAAAGCATCTACAGGACACTAAAGGTAGGAGAGTTCTAAAGGCCGGAGGTGGCCGGGCGTCCTGGAGTTTCTATGGAGAGACTGATGTCTGAGGACCCTTCTTTTGCCGCCGCGGCCTTTGACCGTACCCGCGCCGACACGGAGTTCGCAGACTGCGCCTCTCATTCGAGTTTCTTATTTTTCACCGGCACAAAAATCTGTGGGACACGTTGCCGGTCACGATGAGGCTTCGCATTGCCTGCTAGAAGCGGTTACAGATGTTCTAGAAATCTGTAGGCTGCATAGCGGAGGCATCATCGAACAGATGAACTGACGGCTCGAGGGCACGGCGCAGTATGGCGTCAACCGTGGCGCCGGCCTCATCCCATGTTGTGGTGTTGACGCTCGCGGCAGCGGCGGAGGAGAGCGACTCGAAGTCCTGGGTGGCAATGACAGATTCAAGTTGGACTGCCAGCGCCTGCGGATAGGGCGGAGCGTAATAGACGAAGGGGTTGTCGAGGTCGGTGCGGACCTGGACGGTGTCGTTGACGACAGGAATACATCCGGCGGCGAGCATTTCTAAAGCGACGAGAGAGACGTTGGTAAAGGAAAGGCTGAGTCCGGCGAAGCAGCGATTGTAAATAGCGTTGAGTTGCTCAGGCGTGACATGGCCGTGATCCGTATAGGGAAATCGAAGCTTCCCCAGCTTGTCGCCGTAGATGTGAATTTCGATACCGGGATTGCGGGCGGCGAAGATCTCGAGCGCCATAAGACCAAGCTCAAAACCACGGCGGGCGCTCTCGCGGCGTGCATAGAAAACGATGCCGGAACGTGGAGAGCTGGGCGACCGACGATATTGCGAGATGTCGCAGCCGTATTTGAATGTATCGACGGTCATGCCGAATTCGGTACGGAGCCTGTCGGCGAAGCATTCGCCAATGTTGATTCCGTGGAAGCCCATGCGATAGGTGGTTTCGGCCAGTGCGCTGGTGGCACCCACGGGATAGAAGTAAGGCTCGAAATCCTGCACGAAGTAGAAGCGCTTGCCTGTGCAAGAAGAGTTGAAGACGGGATAGGCGGTAGACCATCCGGTAGCTACGACGATGTGTGCGTCTTCAATACCGGCGTCAATATTGGCCACAGTGCCGTGGAAGTTGTAATAGCTGCGAACGATGGACTCGTAGTATTGATGATCGCCGCCATAGACATCGTAGAAGTAGACGCGATTGCGATAGCCGTGGGCTTCGAGGTATCGAATGATGCGAAACAGCGTGGTGTGCCCGCCGGAACCGGGAGAGGGCGGGGTGGTCACCCAGTTGGCGATGAGCGGCTGGCCGGGAACGATGGCGGGAATGGTGGACTGTAAGGGACGTGATAAATCGACGGCCATGAGGTCGGCACTGCGGACAGGAAATATGGCGGCCTTTGGCGTAAGCCAGTCCGCAACGGCTTTACGCAGGCGGCTCGCGACTACCTGCGTACCCTCTTCCTGCCAGAGATTACGAAGCTGACGGTAGCGGCGATGCATCTGGAGTTCGGTTTGCCTGATGGTGGATCTCAATGTGCCCCCCAAGAGATGAATGATGAAAGATGAGCCTATGGACGGTAGTATCAATGCCACATCAATGGCCCGGTACTATACGCCTTGATGTTTCCAGCGTTGCTTCAGTGCGGCCCGCTGCATTTTTCGGAACAGGGCCGGTGCGGCGAATATCTGCGTACGATTGCAGACGACAGGGCCCAGCCATTGCCGGCGGCGGAGCGCGGCGTACTCCGCGAGGGCGGCGGCGTTTGAATAGGTTGTCATGGCAAAGTCGATCAACTCCTGAACCTGGCAGGCTGCAACTTCGTTGCGATCATAGGTGCGGCAGGCGTCCCAAAGGGCTTCCCTGGCCAAACTTCGGTTTGCCAGATCGTGCAGTTCGCGGGCGTTTGCAATGGCGGCGGCATCGTGCTGAAAGAAGCTGTCGAAGGCGGTTTTGCGCTGCCGCAGATCGAGAAAACTTCCTCGATAGACGGTGCGCATCATGCTTTTAGCATGTACGCGATAGAAGGCCTGCGGAGTGCGATTGACATAAGCGATGTCGGCGAGCGCGGCGATTCTAAGCCACATCTCCAGATCGCCGGCATGAGGAAGCTCGGGGCGATATCCTCCAGCGCGGCGTTGAATCTCTCCGCGTACGACGACCTCGGGCGAGGTGATGACGTTATAGCCCGCGCGGCAGCGACGCCTGAGCCAGTCCGCCCCTGACCAGCGGCGAAATCCAAAATCGTGTGGATCGATCTCCGGCAGGTCGGCCTCGTTCTCAAAATGGATGGTGCGCCCGTAGACCATTCCGATGTTCGGGTCTGCGTTCATGATGCGTACTGCTCTGGACAGACATCCGGGCGTCAGGAGATCGTCTGCCGATAGAAGCACGGCATAGTCGGAAGTAGACCATTCGATCAAACCTTCGTTGTAAGTGGCGATGTGGCCACGATTGGTTTCGTGCCTACGAAAGGTGACCCTGCCGTCGGCAACAGCCAGATCGCGGCCGACGAGAGGGGTTTCGTCGGAAGAGGCATCGTCGATGATGAGGATACGAACGTCGACGTTGGGCTGCGAGAGAACGCTATGGACGCATCGGCGTAAATAGCGCGCGTAGTTATAGCAAGGGATGACGACGTCGACCGTGCTCATGGGCGAATTCCTGGGTAACAGTTTTCGAGGGGATTGATCATGCATAAGGCTGTTGAATGGATGGATTGCCGAACAGGGTTAAGGCCTCTTTGATCGAAGCGATGCGGCACCCGCTTTCCGCGGCAAAGGCGACAATCTGATCGAAGAGCTCGGGCGTGCAGCCGAAGGCAGAGGGATTTCGGCGTACATCGTGGGTATAGAAGATGAGCCAGCCTCGACGCGCCACATTCGCGGAGATCAAAGACTCAAAATGGGTGCGCTGATCGAGATCGCCATACAAACCATTTGCCCGCAGAAGATTGAGGTCAGCGACCAGATCGTTGATGCCGCCGTAGATTCCGCGACAACTGCTCATATGTGTGCCGATAATTTTCTTGGAGTGGACAGAGACATGGCCGTAAGGATAAGCGAAATTTTCGGCATCATCGCCGGTCAGCTCGTAGATGGCCTGACGTCCCTTCAACACATCGCTTTCAAACGATCTGGGAGAGACGGCGCGACATGATAGATGGCTAAAGGTATGGCAGCCTAGTTCGTGCCCATCGGCGAGGAGGGACTCGATGTCCTCTAGCCTAAGTTGATCGCCAAGTTCATTCGTTGTATTCATCAGGCCTAGCGCGGCGTAGTAGGTGCCGCACAGCCCGAAACTTTTAAGGATTGCGCCCCCTGTCGTGTAGGCCGTCCGCGGAAAATCATCGAAGCAAAAAGAGACGACTGGGCCATGATTGTGCAGGGGCAGGGGACGCGAATGGACGATACTGAGCACCTCGGCGCGTAGCCTTCCAAGTTGAGAACGTAAAGTCATGACTGTAGTCCTGCCGGCGTGAGATGGTTCTGCGTGAGTATTGTGATGATTCCGTCGTCGAGAACTTCAAGGTGATGAGGAAAGACCAGAGAGGTGACACCCTCGGCGATTGCGATTTCTTTTAGCCCTAAGTCGGCGAATACCTGCCCGGCAGACTGATTGCGAGGCGTCTTGCGGTAGTTCACATAAAAGTCTTTGCCGTTGAGAGCAATGTAGCGATGCAGGATATGGGCCACAAACGCGTGCTCGACGCGCTTGGATTGAATGCGGCAACTGAACATCAGATCCGTCATGCGCGGCTCACGGTTATCAATTATGGCGAAGCCCACTATACCGTAGCTGCCGAATCTGTCTTCACAGGCGAGCACAAAAGTATCGAGATGAGGCGTCTGCAGGATCTGCTCGAGAAGGTCGCGGCTGTAGCGGCTTCCCGAGAAGTTCATCTGGTTAGTGCGTTGCGTGAGCTCATGCACACGTTGAAGGTTGCCAATATCGAGAGAAGTAATTGTCAGCTTAATTTCGCAGTGTTTTAGAAATGCCTTGTAGTCTTCCTTAAAGGTGGTTGCAACCTCCTTTCGGCTTTGTTCGACCTGATACATCTGACGACGACCCAAGCCTTCGGCTGTTACAGGAGCCTGACACTCAGGCATATCGAGAAGCGAGGTATAGTGCTTTGCGTTCAGGATGCGGACGCCAGGGCAGGAGGAGCGGACCTGTTGCAGCTCGAATTCGGAGTCGTCGATAAAGAGCAACGTGTCTGCTCCGATGTTCAGTTCGCGGGCGATGGTCTGGATGGCATCTCCTTTGGGGGACCAGGAGATCTGCGGATAGAGGAAAAAATGGTCAATGTTAAGCTGTTTGAGAACTTCGACCGCCTGATCATGGTCATTTTTACTGGCGATGGATTGAAGAATGCCGCGCCGATCCAGTGATTCGATGATGCGGATAATGTCAGGCTTCAATTGCAATAAATGCGCGCCGTCTTCTACCAGAACGCCATCCCAGAGTGTGTTATCCAGATCCCAGACGACACATTTAACTCTTCCGGTCTTTTCCTGCGGTGAGGCTGCTTCCTGAACAAACTCCATCAGGCCAAAGTAGAGAGTGATCTCCTGCTCGGCGCCATTGGGAATGAACTCGATGCCAAAAGGAGAGTCGAGATTGACGGCACTCGATATCTCTTCGAATGGAATGCGAACGAGCTGAAATCCGGGAGTGAGGCTGACGAGCTTTTGAAAAGGGATGACCTGTGTCTTTTGGAACGATCGAATCGAGATGGAGAGAGAAATTTTGCGGTCAGAGGGGTTGTAGCATTCCAACAGAAAGGCGGTGGGTGTCTGGCGCGTTTTCACTGTCCTGACGGCGAGGCGCTTTTTGAGACTATATCGCTTGCCGATCACCATGTTTTTAACAGGCGTTGGCAGCGGTATCTGATAAAGCACGGTCCCGACGCGGTAGTCGCGACGTTCGAGCCGCGCCGCTTTTTGGATGGGGCGGAGATTGAGGCTGCCGGGGGTCCAAAGCTTGCCCCACTGCTTGAAGCGAATCTTCAGGACATAGCCGTTGAATGAGTCGGGGCAATCGATGCGAACCATGCCATCGATAAAGCGGCGGCATCTTCCGTCGTCGCGGGGGCTGTAGAGATCGCATGTCGAGTAACACGTAGGCCATGCGCATTCGGTGCAGTGCTCGCTCCAGGGCAGAACGGTCCGGGTGAGGATCTTGCCCTGAAGAGTGGCAAATGCAGTTATTGCCGTGGGCGGGATTTGTTCCAGTGACTCAGCTGCAGAGTTTGCTTCGGTTTCGTACATGAGAATGTACCGCCGCAGTTCAGAGATATGAGGCAAGGACAACAAGACTAATTTTGAGGTATTGGATTCTAGCGGGGCGAGAGGTGCAGCTTGCAGGAGCTCGCCTGAACGCGCGCAAATGATTGGCGCGCGTTCAGACGAGGTTGAGGTATAGATCAGGTTGTAGATTTGCGGATAAGAGATTGTCTACTGGACAACTCCGGTCAAGTTCGTCGGTGGCGATGGCCGGGTGGTGCCGGATGCCTGATAAGCTCCCATGGTCCAACTACCTCCGGACCCGCGGACATTTCCATCCGGATCCATGTTGTAAGGAGCAGGGAGAATCTTGCCATTGGCAAAGGTCGACGCTCCAGTTGCGGTGAGATGGAAGTCGGCCGCGATGGGGTTGCTCGGAGACTCGTTCTCGAACATCGTGCTTGCACCCAGCCGTCCGGGATTGTAGGTGATGGAACCGTTTCCGTTGTCATTGGCGCTGCTGATGCTGTAGGCGTTGTGGTTTGGATCAGGAGGCGTACTTTGGGCATCTGAAGTAATGTTTTCGAAGATGTTGTTTGCAACTTCACTTCCCTTGACCATATTGGAAAAGCCCAGCCAGCCGGGCTGATAGTCGCCGAAGGTGCCGTCATTCTCAAAAGTGTTGTTGTAGATGTAGACGGGTCCGTAGCTTACGCCGTCGGCTTGTTTAAAGCATATGAGCCAACCGCCGGAGTGATAGACCACGTTTCCGTAGAAGGCAAAGTTAACTGCACCTGTACCGTACTCGAAGAAGAGGCCGTCGTTGGGAGATTGAAATATCTTGTTATAGCGCCACGTCACATTCTGATAGGGCGGGTTGGAGTAGAGAATGTCTTCGTGCTGTTGACCATCGTTGTGGGTGTCGTAAATCAGGCTGTATTGAACAAAGCTGTTATCCCAGCCACACCCGCGAAAAGCTTCGCCAATACGATGAACGCTCATGTGATCGAAGACCAGGTTAGTTCGATTAGCACCCTGACAATACGGCATCACATTGACGCCGATCACTCCGCCACCAGTGCAACTGCCGGCGGTGACACATGCGGGGCCAAAGACTTCGATATAGGCGAAGGTGATGTGGTCGATGGGTTGGGCACTTCCATTGCCTGCGCCACCGTCAATGCCATCGCCGCTGGTTCCCGGAATCGCTACCTGAATTCCGTATGGGATTCGTCCATTGATAGTTATATAAGCCGACGGACCGGGGATATTTATATTAGGAAGAGTAACGAGATTGTCGTAAGAAGCATTCCATCCCTCGGCCGCTACGGGGACAGCGTCGGTGGCCTGGACTCGGTTGAACGTCAGAATGCTTCCGGAGGTGCAGATTTTATTTCCTCTGAGTGCTGTTGTGTAGTTACCGCCGGCAATCCAGACGGTGTCTCCACAGGCCAGGGTAGAGAAATTAATCTGGTTCATCTCATTCCAGGCATTCGTCCAGTCAGTTCCTTTGTTGCTTCCAGTGGCTCCCTTGCGGACATAGTAGTTTGTTCCAAAACAACTCGCTGTGGTGGACGCAAGGATAACGATTAGAGTGGGAAGTAAGAATTTTCGCATAGCGTATGAGCGCAATCACTGAAGATTCACCTCTAACCCTAAAAGGGCGTAACAAGGTGAACTCCCTACTCTTAACTGTTCAGCATTGCGTGAAATCTCCTATAGGGTTTTATTTCCGGACAAGCCGAAAGGGTTACTTACACCCAAGGCGAAGATCGTAAATGGGTAAAGACGATTTACCCATATAGCTGAACTGCTCAAATAAAGGAACAATACGCGGCGGAGAATGAAGTGTTTCAGTGGCGTTTATAGATCACGAGTCAGCTTCATTCGCTCTGTATTCTGCGGGGAAGGCGAATATCCATCTGACACTCTGATTCTCTTCTTTTTACGGTACCAGTAACCGACAACGAGAAAGAGCGCGATGAACACAATTATAGCGGCTGCGCGATTCCAAGTGGTACCGTAGGCGACATAAGAGCGAATAAACCAGCGTCCTAACCCGGTGTCGGAGACTGCATTGTCACGAAAATCGGAGAGATAGCGGATGGCTGCGATCCTGGGCGAATGCCGGGAGATATCGATGGCCGCCAGATTTATTTCATTTCCATATCTGATCTCCACCAGGCGAGTGGATCCGCTGGAGATGGGCAGCGTCAGTTGCAACATTCTTCCATTCTTTTGAAAAGGATACGGCCGACCATCAACAAGAACAACTAGAGGCGAAGAAAAGTCTTCTTCTTTCTCGATATAAAAATCTGTGAGGTGTGGATGGTTGTTTTTAATTTGAATGGATCCAGAGTAGGAGCGAATATCGATGTTGCCGTCGTCGCGTAACTTTTCAAGATAAAGGTGTTGCACAATATCTCCGAGGTTTCGCCACTGGGCATCGGGCTGAATCTGATTCACGGTATCGGCGGTTCGATTGAAGGCATCGATACCAGATGAGAAAAAGCTTTCGTGAACATAGAACAGCATGGGATTGCCAAGAAAGGCATCGATTGCCAGTTGCGGCCGGGGTATATCATTCTCCGCCGAATAACGGCGCAGGCTTGGAAAGGTTGCGAAGTGCAATGTGCCTGTACGCAGGGCGAACTCAGTGCTGGCGGGGGCGGTTGCATCTGATGGGACGTTGAGAGAGTTGGCGGTGGCCAGGAAATTGGCGCGCTTGAGCGCGGCAAATGTGGCCTGAGGAGAGATCGAGTGAGGGAACACCATAACAGCATCGTAGGGTATACCGGTGAGTTTTTTGAAGCGTTCCATTCGAGCGAGTCCCTGATCGATATCTTCCACCTGCGCATTCAAAGGATGTTCTTTAAAAGGACCAAACTCCTGATGAATATGGTTATTGCCATGAATGGAGATGGAGAGCCGATCGGGATGTGCTCGGAATAATGACACGACCGCTGGCTGGCTTCGGTCGAAATTCCAGGGGATAAATGCGACGGTTGCATGGAAATTATGCTGTTGTGCTTGATGCAGAAGTTTTTCGTAGTTCACGTGTCCATAGGGTTCTCGTAACCAGAGATCGTCGATGGTCAGGTTGGCGTAATCACCGGGGCTGTGCCACACCTTGTCGCCACCGGCGTAGCGGAGAAACATCATCGGCGCGGCGATAGCAGCGAACAGGGGCTGCTGTCGATAGGGGTCGGCCTCGACAGGAATATCTGTATGCTGCTGCGCAGTCGCGAAGAATACGCTCTGGCCCTTGATCGTCGTGCGAACGAAGACTGGAAGCGCGGCATCATTCATTTGCGCGCTGATGATCGGCTGCGCTTCTGGATTGGACGACAGATTTAGATAGAGAATCTGCCTTTGATTCAGTGGCAGTGTGGTGCCGCTCAACTGCCGGGTAATCTCGCTGATGTCAGCAACTTTGTAATCATTGCGAGCCTGTGCAACTGCAGATTCACGGCATTCTGTCACAGCTCCGAGAGACCACTGTTTTAGAGCGGCAGGATCGGTTCTTTCATCAATGCCTGCGATGAACAGTGGCGCGGGCTGGGCTCGCTGATGCATGAGCGCCAAGATCTGCCCGGCGTTCAGTTGGGGGAGCATCGCTGCGTTAATGACAACCGCGACGGTATTCGGGCTTGAGATGGAATTCAGCAATGAGGAGAGGTTTCCACCGGAATTGAAGCTCAACCCATAGAAGCTGGCTGCGGCCTCGATCTGTTGACGTGTGTAAGAGTTGTCGCCGGGCTTGTCGAGGTAGACAACATCGGCAGCAAATGCTTGCATTGCAATGGTGAGGAGGCAAAGGGCAAGCCATGCCACCCGGTTCGCGAGATGTCCTGGTACCGAACGAGGATTATTCATAGTTTAGGAGAAGGTATAAGTTACCTGGTTGTTTTCAATCGTTGCGTATGCCACGCGAGCTCTTTCGGCACCCTTGCCTTCGATCTTCCATTCGTTTTTTTCGTGTACAAGAGTCATCTGGCTTCGCTGTCTCCACCAGTCGTCAACTTCGCAGGGAAGGGCTATCCACAATGCAGCCTCCGCTCGCAATGTGGATAGCTGTTGCAGCAGCGCCGTATAGGCCGCTCTTGCCTCGGAAGAGTCGAGATAATCCGGATGAACGATAAAGCTGATCAGGCCATGTTGCTGCATGATCTGCTTGATCTGCTCGGTCCATAGGTCCTGAGAGTAGGTTCCGAGGACATTGAAGAGCGAGTAGTCTTGTATGGTTGTTACGGGAAGTTCGAGGACATCGCCTATAAAGTAGGGCATGACCGTACAACAACCGCCTGGCTGAGGATCCAGATGCCCCACATTCGGCACCGACATATCATAGGAGAATTGAAACGCATCAAACCACTCCTGATTGCGATAGAGGACCCCCGCTCGAAATCCTTTACTTCCGAAGCGCGTGGCGAACTCGTTGATCTTTGAGGCAGAAGCCTGAAACTCCTGGTGGGAATCGAAGAGATGACCATCGTGTTTAAGATCGTGAATATTAACTTCAAATCCCCTGTCTTTGATGGCAAGCAAGGTCTCGCGCCCGGCTACATACCTGGCGGCAGGAATGATCTGGAAGGAGCTCTTAATATGGAAGGAATCATTGATATCCATAAGTTGAGCAGACCATTCGAGCCCTGCGGCGGTTTCCACATCGTGAGTCATAATCGCGCAGCTCGATTTGCCTTCAGGCCAAAACCAGATAAACGGGATACGCTGGTGAGTGCCGGTTTGCAACGCCAGCAGCATTAATCTTTCAAACAACTGATCAACCGAATTGTCCACCGGCCAGCGTGGAAATGGCTTTTTATCCCATCCTTTCAACCATGCGCGTTGCAGGTGACGACGCAGGAAGACTGGAAATACTGGTCTCAAGACATAGTAGATGCTGCGCGTAAGAGCTCTTAGGCCGGTTTGCTTTTTCGATTCGATGTAGCGCTCCAACCTGAGATTGTTGGCGATCTCGGTTGGGTCAAAGGGAAGAATGCAGGTGGATTCTACAGTTCGGACTTGTTCTAAAGCGTCCGGAAGTAGATCCGCTGCCGTCTCACATCCGTCCATGCCGGATTTTCCATAACAGGTAAGTCCGGGGCCGAAGGTGAAATAGCCTGGTCGGTTGCCGTTGGGCTGTCCAGCAGCAAGGACAAAGTTTGCAAAGGTATCGGGGCAACGATAGTAGTCGAGAAATGCCTGGTTCATTGGAAGAGGGTCCAAAGATGAAACTGAGTTATCCCATATGGCGATAAAGCAGCTGGCCGACGCCTGTGAAGAGAGGATCGGGCAAATGGGCCAGCACCTGTCGCGGCAGGGACGAGATCTGGCGTTTTCGTTGTGCCGGGTTAGGCCGAAGCGGTGGATTACGATAATAGATAAGCTCGGATGAGACTGCGCCTAAGTGCTCCTTGAAGGCGATGAGGCCGGGATCGTCATAATTAGATCGGCCTAAGTCGAACTCCTCAATGCCTTCAGATTTGGCTTGCTGAATCGCTCTCCAGAATAGAAGAGACGTGCCGCCCATCGCATTGAATTGCGCATCAGAGCAGCCGTATTTATAGATAGTGCTGGATTTGTAGGTGAGTGTGAGAATGCTGGCGACAGGAACCGCATTCCGGGAGACGACGTGAATCGTCACGAGATCGCCGAGACAGCGAAGAATGTTGTAGAACCACGATGCTGGCTGCGGTGGAAGCATGTGACGCCGACGCGTGAGTAACAGCAGATGACGAAACTTTTGCAATAGCTCCGAAGAGCGGCCCGACTCATATAAAAGCTCTTCGCGTTCGGCGCGCTTTATCTTTCTGCGCACGCAATTGCTGTGGAAGCCCTTGTAGATGGTCTCCAGGCTGGGACGCAAGTCAATTACGTGAAAGCTGAATCGTTCGCCGGGCAGGAATTTGTCTTGTGCCGCTAGCGAGCAATCATTAAACACCGGCCGTAGTTCGATATATCTTAGCTGTTCTTTTTCACGTTGCCTGTGCAGATAATTCAGTATCTCTCGAAGCTCTGCAGCGCTGGCCAGTGGCTGACAGTGATCTGAAAATGGAAGCGAGACGAACCGCCTTCCCGTCAACCAACTCTGCACTTCACAGAAGACTACGGCGTTGGAGAGGACCGGCCCTTGAGCGGTAGTAAAAGCTACAGGTCGATATCCATAGGTAAGACGCAGTACATTGAGCCACTCCTTTGTATGAAAGATAGAAGCTTGAGGGTGCGCAGCGACAAATTGCGGCCAGCGCGGGTCGGTAAGTGGATCGATCTTATACATGGTCATTGAATGATGATGCTAATCACATGGTCGGCATTTGTTGGTCAGCACGGTGACTGAGACAAAAACATTGAAGAATGTATATTCATCAACAAGATATTTACAGCCAGAAATATGGACCAAGAACTTATTAGTCGTTAGTCAACAAACAAATGTATTCATTGCCGAATCTCGAATTTCTGTTATTTGAACTCCCACCAAATAGCAATTGTGCGAGTTTGTACTGCATTTCGTGGCTCATAATTCGGTCAATTCCCGGCAGAGGTATCCTGGCATATCGAAATGCGGATACCAGCCTAAGGTCGTGCTTCTTAAAGAGTAGAGCTACGTCAGAAAATGAGAGCTTGTTCGTCGGGTATTTCGCTGGTGCCACTACTTCTTTCACGTTGCCCCACAATCGCCCCAGCCGACCTACAAAATGCCGAGAATCAGTGAATTCGACAATCAAATTTCCTCCAGGACGTAAAAGACTTTTGATTTTCGCAAGAAATGCGTCCGGAGAGTCTACGTGAGCCATAACACCTACAGCTACGACAAGATCATACGGTTCGGCATCAAAAGAAGCTGCGATGAAGTTCTCATTACGTATCACTACATTCGCTGCAAGATCCTCGGAGACATTTTTCTTGGCGAGTGCCACCATACTTGCCGATAAATCCATCAATGTAAGGTAAGATGCGGATGTTAGCAATTGCAGAGAAATTGATCCGTCACCGCAGCCGATATCCAATAGTCGTCGCCATTTTACTGTATCGGCCAAGGTTCTCACGACTTCGAGACGGAACCGTATGTCAACTTGCCTGGTTCTTAAGTAGTGCGGCGCATTCTCAAATACTTCCCTGACGTAATTGCTCTTACTCTCCGTTCGTGGTGAACCGATATCTATCGTCTGGACATTTGAACCCATTTCACTATTCATTATTGTTCTCCTGTGGAGCCTGACAATCGCCCGGGCGACCGACAATATCTCTCATTATTTGCACCTGCTAAATCTGAAGCATGTAGCGATGGGAGGTGGAAGTGATCTATTTCCAAATGCTGTCAAGAAGCAGTAGCCGCCGCATCTGTTGATTCCGTGTGTAACAAATCAAACTGCGATCTTCCACTTGAGGTGTACGCTTCCAATAGCTGCTCAGGAAGCCCCACATCAGGCCAATCGAGCCGGAGAAGTAGGGCCTCTGTATCAGCCGGCGCACACATTTGAAAAGCATAAACAGAGGATGGTAGCCCGTAATGTAATTGGCGCAGCCGTCCTTGACGCTGTTTTTCCATGCTCCGTCGGCGGCTCCGGTGAAGCGATAGTGCGATACGCAAAGATTGGGAAAACTGCGCGTCGTCCACCCGAGCATGTTGGCCTTCAGCTCATCGACGGTATCCCAGCCGGGCGCACGCAGCAGGCCACCGAGTTGATCCCAGCACTCGCGTCTGTAGATCTTCGTTGCGCCGCGCACATGAAACTGCGGGGTTTCTTCCAGCTCCAATCCTCCATCGACTTCGTGATAGATTCCGCCGCCGCCGATGCCCAGAGTCTGATCTTTGGCAAACTCGGCAAAGCAGCGCTCGAAGTAGTC
>Ga0207678_10001452_pt1 | contig 21758 bp, 19 predicted proteins | sample KBSC63metaG_FD_184319 | JGI IMG/M metagenome (GOLD analysis project Ga0207678, IMG submission 184319) | Corn rhizosphere microbial communities from Kellogg Biological Station, Michigan, USA - KBS C6-3 metaG (SPAdes) (version 2) | ecosystem: Host-associated > Plants > Roots > Rhizosphere > Soil ... | reverse complement strand
CGAGGCCGCCTACCCGCGCACGCTCGAGGCCCTCGACAGGTTCGGGGTCCGCCGCGCATCGCCAGCTTCGTCCTTCCGCTCGGCTATTCGTTCAACCTCGACGGATCGATGATGTACATGACGTACGCGTCGATCTTCATTGCGCAGGCGTACGGACTGCACCTGAGCCTCGGCGAGCAGGTCACGATGCTGCTTGTGTTGATGGTCACGTCGAAGGGCATGGCCGGGGTGCCGAGGGCGAGCCTCGTCGTCCTCGCCGCGACCATGTCGATGTTCAACATTCCCGAGGCGGGGCTGTTGCTGATCCTGGCCGTCGATCATTTCCTCGACATGGGGAGGTCGGGGACGAACGTCGTCGGCAATGCGGTCGCCTCGGTCGTCGTCGCGAAGTGGGAAGGCACGCTCGATCCGCTCGAGCCAGCGGACATCGAGCCGGCACATGCGCCAGCGCATGTCCCGCCGCCTCCGCCGGGCGACGAACCCTTCTAGCCGAACGGATTGTCGATCGACGGCGGCGGGTTAGTGAAGAATTTCGGGCCAGCTTCTGTCATGTGCCAGCAATCCTCGAGCCGCATCCCGAACTTGCCGGGGATGTAGATTCCCGGTTCGTCGGAGAAGCACATGCCGGCCGCGAGCGGAGTCATCTCGCCGTGGACGAGATTGACCGGTTCGTGCCCTTCCATGCCGATGCCATGGCCAGTGCGGTGGGATAAGCCGGGCAGCTTGTACCCGGGGCCATAGCCCCAGCTTTCGTAGGCGCGGCGGACCGCATCGTCGACGCTTCCCGCGGGAGCACCGATCTTCGCCGCCTGGATCGCGATCTGCTGGCCGCGATGCACCTGGTCCCACACCTTGCGCTGCTCGGCGCTGGGAGGCGCGCCGAACACGAACGTGCGCGAGATGTCCGATTGATAGCCGTGGACGGAGCAGCCGCAGTCGAACAGGACGACGGCGCCGGGCTCAACCTTCTGCGGCCGCTTGCTGCCGTGGGGGTAAGCGGTGCCTTCGCCGACCAGCACCAGGCCACCGTCATAGCCTCCACCCAGCGTCCGCGTGGCTGTGCCGATCAACTCGTCCATGTCGGCGGGCCCCATGCCTGCCTTCACTCGCGGATGTGCATAACGGAAGGCCGCGATGGTGATGTCGTTTGCCGCTTGGAGCAGCGCGAGTTCCGCCGGAGTCTTGATCATCCGGCAGCCGCGGACGACGGGATTGGCGTTGACGGCCTTCAGCGTCGGGATCTGTCCCCGAAGCCGATCGAAGATGAAGAAGCGGTCGGTTTCCTCGAACCCGATCGGACTGCTGGCAACGCCCCGCTCCTTGAGGAAGTCGCCGACGAGCTTCAGCGGCTCTTCATCCTCGTTCCAGGTGCGGATTTCCGCCGGGATCGCCAGCGTTTCCGCGACGGAGGGCCGCTCGAAGAAGGGGGTAACGACAATCGGATCGCCTTCGGCCGGAATGACTGCGGCGGTCAGCCGCTCGGAGCGCCACCACTGGACGCCGGTAAAATAATCGAGGCTGGCGCCAGGCTCGATGACGATCGCGCCGATGCCGTGCTGCTTCATCAGCCCCCGCGCCTTGGCCAGGCGCGCAAGGCGCTCCTGCGCGGAAATCGGCGGCGGGAGCTTCATGGGTGCGAGCTCTTCGGCCGCGGCAGCCGCAATCCGGCTCAGCGGCAGAGCGGCGAGCGTCGCCGCTGCAGCGGTGGACCCCAGGAATCCACGGCGGTGAAGTGTCAGTGCGGTCATTGCCCCTCCTTGCGAACACTGTTGCACGCGCCGCGCCGTTCGGCCAGCACCCGCGGATGAATCGAGGCGCATCGATGACATCCGCGCGAAAGGCGCTGGGGCCGAAAGAAACGGTCGCGATGCTCGCTGCGCTGATGGCCCTCAACTCCTTCGCCATCGACGCGATGATCCCCGCGCTACCGGAGATCGGACAGCAACTTCACGTCGCCAATGCCAACGACACGCAGCTCGTCGTGGTCGCCTATTTCCTCGGCTTCGGCTCGACGCAGCTGATCTGGGGGCCGCTCGCCGACCGCTTCGGCCGGCGGCCCATCCTCGGCGCGGGCGTGACGCTTTACGCGTCCTTCGCCCTCGTCTGCGCAATGGCGGCGACCTTCCCGCTGCTGATCGCCGCGCGGGTGCTTCAGGGTGCCTCCGCCGCGGTGACCCGCGTCCTCGTCGTCGCGATGGTTCGCGACCTCTTCGAAGGCGAGGAAATGGCTCGGGTGATGAGCCTGACCTTCATGGTGTTCATGGTCATGCCGGTGCTTGCGCCGAGCATCGGCCAGGGAATCCTGCTGATCGCGCCGTGGCGCGCAATCTTCATCGTGCTCGCCGGCTACGGGCTCCTGATGCTGTGTTGGTCGATGCTTCGGTTGCCGGAAACCTTGCGCGACGAACATCGCAGGACGCTCAAGTGGCGCGACATCGCCGGGGCGACGTGGGCGACGCTGAAGGAGCCGCAGTCGCGCGGCTACACGCTGGCGCTGACGCTCGCCTCGGGCTGTCTCGTCGCCTACATCTCGTCGATCCAGCAGATCGTTGCGCAGGCGTTCGATCGGCCGGCGGCAATCGGACTGGTGTTTGCCGGAATCGCGGCACCGATGGCGCTAGCATCCTGGACGAACTCGCGGGTGGTCGGAAGGTACGGCTTGCGCCGGGTCGGGCACAGCGGAATCGCGGGCTTTGCCTGCGTGACCCTGGTCCACGCCTTCGTCGGCTGGTCGGGATTTGAATCGCTAATCCAGTTCGTCGTTCTGCAGGGCTCGGCGATGGTCTGCTTCGCCTTTTGCTCGGCCAACCTCAGCACGCTTGCGATGGAGCATATGAGCCGCATCGCCGGCACGGCGTCGTCGGTTCAGGGCGTGGTCGCAACTATCGGGGGAGGCTTGATCGGGCTCGCCATCGGACAGGCGTTCGACGGCACCGCGCAGCCGTTCCTGTGGGGGATGGCCGGCTGCGCCGGCGCCGCCTTCATCATCGTCCTGCTGACCGAGCCAAAGCGGCTGTTTTCCGGACCGATCCGACGGGAAGAAATTCCTCCGGAGGCGGCCGAACCGCCCCCGGAGATCTAAGCCGCGCTATTCCGCCGTGGCGTCGCCACCGTCGCCTTCCGGACCCGTCATCATCGCCTCACCGACCTCCTCGGTGCGGCCGCGGATGGCGTTTTCCAGCCGCTGGGCGACGTCGGGATTTTCCTGAAGGTAGACCTTGGCATTCTCCCGGCCCTGGCCGATGCGGACGCTGTCGTAGCTGAACCATGCACCCGACTTCTCGACCAGCCCGGCCTTGACTCCGAGGTCCAGAATTTCCCCGACCTTGGAGACGCCCTGACCGTACATGATGTCGAACTCGACCTGCTTGAACGGCGGTGCGACCTTGTTCTTGACGACCTTGACCCGGGTCGAGTTGCCGATGATGTCGTCGCGGTCCTTGATCTGGCCCGTGCGGCGGATGTCGAGGCGAACCGACGCGTAGAATTTCAGCGCATTGCCGCCCGTCGTCGTTTCCGGGTTGCCGTACATGACACCAATCTTCATCCGCACCTGGTTGATGAAGATGACCAGGCAGCGCGACCTGCTGATCGAGCCGGTGAGCTTGCGGAGCGCCTGGCTCATCAGGCGGGCCTGGAGGCCGACGTGGCTGTCCCCCATTTCGCCCTCGATCTCGGCGCGCGGAACGAGCGCTGCGACCGAGTCCACCACCAGGACGTCGACCGCATTCGACCGCACCAGCGTATCGACAATCTCAAGCGCCTGTTCGCCGGTGTCCGGCTGCGAGACGATCAACTCGTCGATGTCGACGCCGAGCTTCTTCGCGTAAACGGGATCGAGAGCATGCTCTGCGTCCACGAATGCCGCCGTTCCGCCGCCCTTCTGAGCCTCGGCGATCGCGTGCAGCGCAAGGGTCGTCTTGCCCGAGCTTTCCGGCCCGTAGATCTCGACCACCCGCCCGCGCGGAAGCCCGCCGACGCCGAGTGCGATATCGAGACCAAGGCTGCCGGTGGAAATCGTCTCGATCTCCATCTTCTCGCGACTGCCGAGCTTCATTGCCGAGCCCTTGCCGAACGCGCGGTCGATCTGCGCGAGTGCCGCCTCGAGAGCCTTCTGACGATCCATTCCGGGTACTTCCAATCCGCTAGCGATAACCTTCAATTGCGCTGCCATGTCCCCTGCCTCCGTTCAAGACCAATCGTCGACGGCCGAGCCCGCCCGTGAAGGGAGCTTCGTATCCTATTTGTTCTCCAAGAACAAGTCATGAACACCGGGATGGAAACGGCCCCGTGGACCGGCGCGAGCGGCTAGTGCGTAGAGCCACCGCTCGTTTCGCTTGCCGGACCGAACCCCCAGTCATCCGGCCGGGCGGCCTGCATATCGACGATACCCGCCGGACCGAGAGTCACCGTGTCCGCGTGTCCGAAGCCGATCGCATAGTCGGAAATCGTGACGATCCGCATCGCCGCGCGCATGACCGCCGCGGTGGCCGCATTGGGCCGGGCCAGTTTCTTCATGGACGGCCGCCGCTCGATAAGCAGGTCGATCGCGCGCTCCCACTGCACCGGGTCGGTCACCTCCGACGCCTCCGCAGCGATCGCCAATTCCTTGATTTTCCCGGGATCGTCATAATCCCGGCCGATGGCAATTGCGACACGCTGATCGCGCTGGATATTGGCGAACTTCCTCCCGGCCCGGGACACGATGAAATAGATCAAGAGTCCGTCGTTCACGTAGCCGACAAGCGTCGTCTGCGGCCAGCCGTTCGGCATCAGGGTAGAGATCGCCATCAATCGATGGGCGCCGAGAATCGCGAGAATGTCGTCTTCCATCGCCTCCTCCCAAACGCGGGGCCCGCGGGCGGTATCCCCTACTTTTCGTCCGTGCCCTCCAATATCGTCAGCGCGGTCCCAGCTTCGCCCTGTTTGAGCGAGTCGGCCGTCACCACCACGGTGGTGCCCGGCACGACGATCCCCGCAACCAGCTTTCGAAAGGGCTCGGGCGCCTGGAATCTCTTCCACTCGCTCGGCTGAACGGCTTCGGCCGTGCCACCGCCGAGGTCGAGCTGGATCCAATGCTGCCCGGCGGCATCCTGGTTGCGGAAGGCATAAGCGAAGGTCCCGGAAATGACTCCATCGACGGTCACCGGTCCCCCACCGATCACGACGCCATTGCGCAGGACCACGGCACGCCGGTCAGCCGCGCTGATCACGATCGAAACCGGGCCTGCAGGAGCGCTCTGCGGGTGCCATTCGATCGAGGCGGGCGACGCGGCGACCTCGGGAGCGGCAATCAGTTCGGGCCCGGCCGCAATGCGCGGCGTCGTCGCCGCGTCCGTGATCACGACCGTCATTCCGACCTTCGTAACTCCGTAGAGTAGCCTGGCGAAACCCAGCGGCAGCCGAATGCAGCCATGCGAAGCAGGGTAACCGGGCAGGTGCCCCGCGTGCAGAGCCACGCCGCCCCAGGTGACTCGCTGCATATACGGCATCGGGGCGTTGTCGTACTTGCTCGAATAATGCTCGACCTGCTTCTGGAGGATAGCAAAAATCCCCGTCGGCGTTTCATGGCCGGCCTTGCCGGTCGAGATGGTCGAGGCACCGATCGGCACACCGTTCCGGAACACCGTCGCGCGTTGCGTCCTGGTATTGACCACGACAAGGAGCGGGCCGCTCGGCGCAACGTCCGGAACCCATACAAATTGACCGGCCTTCAACGTGGCGACGGTCTGAATTATCGATCCAGAGCCGATCGGAACCTGCTGTGCCGAGGCGATGCCCGCCCAGACCAGCGCCGCGCAGGCCATGCCGATCCGGACTTTCGACTGCATCGCCTCGGTTCCATCCGCTCAGTGCGCGACCAGCAGCGGGACGGGTGCTTCCCTCAGCATTTGCCTGGTCGTTCCGCCAAACAGGGCCTGGCGGAATCGGGACGTCGAGAAAGCGCCCATTACCGCCCAGCCAAAGCGGCCGCTCTCCAGCTCCGAAAGGATCAGGGACGGCACCGAATCGTCGCTCGTCGCTTTCTCCCGGACGATCTGCGACTTGATCCCGTGGCGCGATAGATATTCCGCGGCGTCCTCCGACGACGTGCTGCCATGACCGTCATCCACTTCGAACACCGTGACGGAATCGCTTATCCTGAGCAGCGGTATCGCCGCACGAAGTGCTGCAGATGCGGGATCGGAACCATTCCACGCGACAAGCACTGGATCCGCCGGCCGGAACCCCTTGGCATCGCGAACCGCGAGCAAAGGCGTGCGCGTCTTTGTTACGAGTCGGTCGACGAGGCGCCGGACTTCCGGCTGAACGTAATTGGCGAGCTCTGCATTGACGACTATCAGGTCCGCGAGGTCCGCGGCCTCCTCGATCGCTGGGGCCAGCGCGGACGTCATCTCGATCCAGTCGAAGGGTACATCTTCGGTCGCGAGGCGCTTTTCGATCTTCGCGCGATTCTCTGCCTCCATCTCCTTCGTAACCTCAAGGAGCATCACCGAACCGGACATCCCATAGGCATCGCCGACGATCGGGCGATACTCGGTCACGTGGAGGCAGGTGAGATGGCCTTCGAGCGCCCGCGTCGCGTCGAGCGCCGCCTGCAGCCGTGCTTCCTGGCCGTAATCGTCATGAATGAGGAGCAATACGGTCTTCATCTTGCTTCTCCTTTTCAGAGAAGCCGGATCATCGGCAATTCAGCGCTCAGCCGAAATCAGGGGATATACGGAGGCTCTAGCCGGCGAGCGCCGCTTCCAGCGCCGGTGTGACACGATCCACGGTGTAGGGTTTCTCGATTATCGGAACGTCCTTGAACTCGGCCGGCGGGGGCTCGACGTGGCCACCGGTGGCGATCACGAACGGTATCTGCTTGTCGCGAAGCGCGTGCGCCACTGGCCACGCGGTTTCGCCGCCGAGATTGACGTCGAGAATCGCGACGTCGAAGCCCCCCTTTTCGGTCTCGGCAATCGCGCCATCGACATTGTCGCACGTCGCGTGGACGCTGTGGCCGAGCGTTTCCAGAAAGTCCTCGAGCATCATCGCGATCAGCGGCTCGTCTTCAACAACCAGGATGGAACGCCCCGACATGATGGCGGGAATATCGCTTTGAAATAACTGGGCAAGTATTATTTTGTTTCGATGGCGCGACGAGCTGCCTCGGCAAGCTCCTGGACCGAAAAGGGCTTCGGAAGAAAGGCGACCTTGTCGAGGTCGATCGACTTTCTCAGCTGCTCCTCGGCATAGCCCGACATGAACAGGATCGGCAGCTCGGGGCGCGACTTGCGCGCTTCGGCGACCATTGCCGGGCCATCCATGCCGGGCATGACGACGTCGCTGATGAGCAGCGCGATCTCTTCGCCTCGGCCAAGTGCCTCAAGCGCTTCCTCGCCATTGTTGGCGGTGATGACCTTGTAGCCGTGGCGGGTGAGCGCGCGTTCCGCGACGGCGCGGACCATCGGCTCATCCTCGACCAGAAGCACGGTGCCGGTTCCCCACAATTCGTGTTCCTTGGGCTTCGCTCCGACGCGCGTCTTGCCGGCCTCGGCTTCCACCCGGTGAACCGGAAGGTAGATCACGAACCGCGTGCCCTCGCTGACCTTGGAGTCCGCAAAAATGAACCCGCCCGACTGCTTGACGATGCCGTAAACGGTGGACAGGCCGAGGCCTGTGCCCTTGCCGACTTCCTTGGTGGTGAAAAACGGCTCGAAAATCTTGCCGAGGACAGTTGGCGCGATCCCACTGCCGGTGTCGGTGACTGAGAGCGCGCTGTAGTCGGCGACCGGCAAGATGTCGGAGCCAAGCTCGGCGACCTGGTCGGCGTGGACCGCATAGGTCTGGATGGTCAGCGTTCCGCCCCCCTTAGCCGCCATCGCATCACGAGCGTTGACGGCAAGGTTGATGATGACCTGCTCGAGCTGGCCGGGGTCGGCGCGCACCGGACCGAGATTACGGCCGTGCTTGACGTTGAGTTTCACCGTTTCGCCGAGCAGCCGTTTCAGGAGATGCGAGACTTCGGCGACGACGTCGGTGAGCTGAAGCACCTGAGGCCGCAAAGTCTGCTGGCGCGAAAAGGCCAGCAGCTGCCGGGTCAGGCCCGCGGCCCTATTCGAGTTCGACTTAATCTGCTGGATGTCATCGTAATCGCTGTCGCCGGGCGTGTGCCGCATCAGCATCAAATCGCAATGCCCGATGATTGCCGTGAGAATATTGTTGAAGTCGTGGGCGACGCCGCCGGCGAGTTGGCCGACTGCCTGCATCTTGGTCGCCTGCATCACCTGCCGCTTGAGCTTGGCTTCCTCGCTATTGTCCTTGAGCAGCAGCAGGACCGCGGCGTCGCCGAGGCCGCGAAGCCCTGCGATGGTCAGCGCGACGGGTTCCTTCGGACTGCGTGCAAGGCGGACGGCAAGATCTCCCGACATTGCCGGGCCGCGGGCGTGACGGCGGACTGCATCCGCAACCGCAGCCTTGTCTTCCTTCACGACAAGATCGCCGGGATAGACCGGCCGCGAACCCTTGATTCCGGCAGCCGTGCGGAAGGCATCGTTCATCGTAAGGAACCGCCCGTCGCGGTCGACCAGGGCGAGGCCGATGGGCAGGATGTCCATCAATGCCTGCAAATGCTGCGACCCCGAGAGCGGAAGGCTGTCGGGAGTGTCGAAGAGATAGAAATTCGACCAACCCTCGGCCGCGGGGGAGTCGATGGGCAAATGGATGGAGCGGAGTGGATGGCCCACCTCGCCTTCCGCAATTAGCCGGAACTGGCCTTCCTCGCCTGGCTGTACCAGGTCGGCGAGGCGAGGCGGTTCCTCGGGCTCCCTGGAACCGAGCGCGCGCGTTGCAAACAGCGAGTTCCACGCTGCCAGCCGTCCCTCCGGATCGACCAGCGCCGCGAGAAGGCCGGCAGCGGACAGAGTGGCGCCCGGCTTGCCGCGCATCCGGGCTGCCGTCGCGGCGATGGGATCGGTCGGCGCGGGCTTCAAGAACCGCCAAAGAAGAAGGTCGCTGCGGGCGCCGACCCGCTCGATCTCGACCGCGAATGTGCCCGCTTCGGTTTCGATGCCGGCCGCGCACCCTCCGGATTCGCGCCACGCCATCGAGCGCGCGGTCTCCAGCGCCTGCGCGGAATCGTCATTGGCGGGCAGCCTAATGGGCGGACGCGCAGCGAAGCGCTCGCGGTAAACGGCATTGGCCGCCAGCAGAACACCCTCGGCATCGGTCACGACGGCGGCGTCCGGAGTCAGCCCGAGCATCGAGCCTACGAGCGAATAATCGGGCGCGGCGACAAGCTGCTGGAGATCGGGCGCTTCAACAACCCGCCTTTTCCTGAGCGCGGCGGCCGCTGGAAAGCCGATGGCGCAGAGGGCCAGAAAGAGCAGAGCGGCGGTTGGCGCGCCGGCCATCCACAACAGGCCCGCAGCCGTCAGTGCAGCCGCGGCGGCGATTGCAGGAATGAGCCAGCGCGATTCGCCGCCAACAGGCGTCGAGTCGAGGAGCGGAAGCTCCTGCTGAAGCATCCTAGAGGCTCAGACCCGGCGCCTTACCAGATGCGCACCCGGTCGGCGGGAGCGAGGTAAAGCTTCTGTCCGGGCTGCACATTGAAGCCGGAATACCACGGATCCATGTTCCGGACGATGTCGGTCCGCTGCTCGGACGGGGAATGCGGATCGGTCAGCAACCGCTGGCGAAGGTTGGCCTCGCGGTAGTTGCGCCGCCACACCTGCGCCCACCCGAGATAGAAGCGCTGGTCGGCAGTAAAACCGTCGATCACCGGAGGTGCGGCGCCATTGAGCGATGCGATATAGGCATCGTGGGCCACCGTGAGCCCGGCAAGGTCGGCGACGTTCTCGCCCATCGTGAGCTTGCCGTTCACGTGCATGCCCGGGAGCGGTTCATAGGCGTTGTACTGCGCCTCCAGCTTGTCGAGCCGCGACTGGAAGTTTTTCGCGTCGGCCGGAGTCCACCAGTCGACCAGGTTACCATGAAGGTCGTATTTCGCGCCCTGGTCGTCGAACTGGTGGCTCATCTCGTGCCCGATCACCGCGCCGATCCCCCCGTAATTGACCGCGGCGTCCGCGTTGGGATCGAAGAAGGGAGGCTGCAGGATCGCTGCCGGGAAGACGATCTCCACCATCGTCGGGTTGGAGTAGGCGTTGATGGTCATCGGGGTCATTCCCCATTCCCACCGCCGGATCGGCCCTCCGAGCTTGCCGACCTCGTATTCGTGCTCGAAGCGATTCGAGCGCATCGCATTGCCGAGCAGGTCGCCGCGGTCGATTGTGAGGCCGCTCATGTCTCGCCACTGGCTCGGATAACCGATTTTCGGCGTGAAGGCGGCGAGCTTGGCATGCGCCTTTGCCTTGGTCTCCGCGCTCATCCAGTCGAGCTTGTCGATCCGCCGGTCCATTGCCGATATGAGGTTGTGGACCAGCTGGTCGGCAGCGGCCTTGGTTTCCGGCGGGAAATAGCGGGCGACGTAAAGCTTGCTGACGTCGTCGCCGAGAGTGCCCACGGTGAAGTCGACGGCGCGCTTCCAGCGATCCTCCTGCTGCGGCGTCCCGTTGAGCACCGTGCCGTAGAAAGCGAAATTCTCATCGTCGAAGCTCTTGGGCAGGTAGGCCGCGTAGGAATCGAGCGAGCGGACCAGCAGCTGATCGCGGAGCACCGAAAGCGGCGCCTTTCCGACAAGCGCCGAGATACCAGCGAAGGCGCTTGGCTGGAAAACGATGACGCTGTCCACGTCCATCCCGTCGTCTTTGACAAACGAGGGGAAGTCGAAGCCCGGGGCAGTCTTTCGAAGCTCGGCCAGCGAGAGCTTGTTGTACGTCTTGTTGGCGTCGCGGCTTTCCGCGCGAGTCCAGTGGACCTGGGCGATCCTGGTCTCGAAATCGAGGATGGCCTTGGCCCGGGCCGCCGCATTCGATTCGCCTGCGAGGTGGAGCACGTTCGTCAGGTGCTGCAGGTATTTCGCCCGCGTCTCCGACAATTTCGGGTCGGCCGACAGGTAGTAATCGCGGTCGGGCATCCCGAGACCGCCCTGGATCACGTTCAGCGCATATTGGTCGGAGTTCTTGCGGTCCTGCCCAATGAACATCCGGTAGGGAATGTCGATGCCGAGGCGGTCGGCGTCCGAATACAATTTCGCGAGCGCCGCCTTCGACTTGATTGCGCGAACCTGGTTCAGCCACGGCTCGAACGGCGCGAGGCCCTTCGCATCGACCGCTGCCTGGTCCATGAAGCTTTCGTACGCGGCGCCGATCCTGCTGTTGGGATCCTTCGCCTGCGCCTCGATGATCTGGCGGGTCCGATCGCGAGACAGGTCGTCAAGGACACTGAACATCCCGTAATTCGACTTGTCCGCCGGAATCGGCGTCGTTTTGGCCCATGTGCCGTTGGCGTAACCATAGAAATCGTTGCCGGGCTGAATGGCGCTATCCATCCCGGCCGTGTCAAAGCCGAATGCGCCATATTGCGGCTTTGGCGTCGGCGCTGCGGCCGGCGCGGGCGCGGGTTCGGCTGCTGGAACGATCCCTGCTTCCGGCGGCGCCGGCATTTCCGAGGAATGGGTAACGCAGCCGCCGAGGACGGTGCCGGCTGCGAGGGCGGCAAGCAGAGTACGCATGGACCTTAACTCCCCACGAGAATCCGCGATCTATAGGAGGACAGCGCAAAAGCCGTCAAAGCCGCTTGCAGAAAGCGCATGCCGGAACGCAGAAGGGCGCATGGCCGCGCCTTCCGTCCGCGATGTTGTTCTCGATCCGGAATGGATTCCGCACACGTTCGATGTGACGGGTGCTAATTTGACGTTCGTTCATGTCCCGGGGGCAGCGCGCGCGGACCTGATGTTCCTGTCGGACGAGCATTTCGCCGGCAATTTCTACAAAGTAGATTTTTCCGCGTCGGCCGTCGCGGCAGCGATCGGCGAAGCACCGCGCGCGCCGCTCCACTTCATCTTTCACACGAGCTTCTGCTGTTCGACCTTGTTCGCCAATGCGCTCGATGTGGCTGGCATCACCAGTGTCCTCAAGGAGCCGGACGTCCTCATCAACCTGGGGAATCGGCTGATCCGGAGCGACGACCAGCCGAACCGCCAGCGCCTCGAGCTCGTCCTTCGTCTCCTGGAGCGCCCGTTCGAACCCGGCGGAACGGTCATCGTCAAGCCGAGCAATTTCGGCAACCGGCTGCTCGATGCCATCCTTGCGCAGCGCCCGCAAACGCGCGCTGTGCTGCTCTTTTCCGACGTCGAAACTTTCCTTCGCTCCTTGCTCAAGCGCGGGATGTTCGGGCGGATTTTCGGGAGACGGCTTTTCACGCAGCTACGGGGCTGGAACCCGCTCGATTTCGGCTACGCGCCGGACGAGCTTCTGCAGCTGACGGACGTGCAGGCAATCGCGCTGGCCTGGCTGATGCAAATCCACCATTTCGACGCGATGGCGCGGGCTTTCGGCGACCGGGTGTTCCTCCTCGATTCCGCCACTTTGCTGGCAGACTCCGCAGCCGCAATCGACAGGGCGCAGACCTTATTCGACCTCGGCCTGGACCGCGACCGCGTCGCGGAGATTGCCGACGGTCCTGTCTTTTCCACACACAGCAAGTTCACCGATCGACACTACGATGCGGAAGCGCGCCGGAAGGAGCACGAAGCGGCGACCGAAGCGCATGCCGAAGAACTGCAGATGGTGGTGAAATGGATCGAGGCCGTGGCCGCTCACATGGGAGCGCCGCTCAAGCCCGGATCATGAGCCGGTCCGGGCCCTCCGGCGGCGGCGAAGCTTGCTTGCAAGCCACATTCGCCACACGATCGCGGTGAGGCAATAGCCGATAACGGCAGCGGCGATTGCAATCGTCAGGATTCCCAAGGCGATCGGACCCGAGGCCTCTCTCGCCCAGAACAGCAGGTGCGCGAGCTCGCCCGATGCCTGCTGGGCAACCGCGGGATTCAACACCGCCGCGTCGGCATGAAGCTCCCACATGCCGGTGCGGTAGGCGACATAATACATCACCGGAATCGTGATCGGATTGATGAGCAACGTGAATGCCGCCGCGATCGCGACGTTGGCGCGAAGCGGGATCGCCAGCAGCGCCGCAATGATCATATGCATGAACGGGAGGACGATGCCGACGCCGAGGCCGATCGCTACGCCGCGTGGCACGGACCGCCGATGCATCCGCCACAGTTCCGGCTTCGCCAGGTGGCGCGCGAACGGGCGCAGGAAACGATTCTCGTGAATCGTCTCCCGCCGGGGAATGTGGCGGCTGATCCAGGCAGGTGTGTGCATTGCGGTCAGGCGCTTCGGCGGAGCAGCCTTTGCTGCTCCCGCTTCCAGTCGCGTTCCTTCACCGTGGCCCGCTTGTCGTGCACTTTCTTTCCCCGGGCGAGAGCAAGCTCCACCTTCGCTCGCCCACGCCCGTTAAAATAGATCGAAAGCGGCACGAGCGTTAGCCCCTGGCGGGTGATCGCGCCGTTCAATTTACCGATTTCCCGCTTGCTGAGCAGCAACTTGCGCTGCCGACGCGGCTGGTGGTTTAGCCGGTTGCCGTGGCTGTATTCCGGAATGTGGCTGTTGATCAGCCAGATCTCGTCGCCCTCGACCGTCGCATAACTCTCGGCGATCGAGCCCTCGCCGTGGCGGAGCGACTTCACCTCGGTGCCGGTGAGCGCGATTCCCGCCTCGAACCGGTCCTCGATGAAATAGTCGAAGCGAGCGCGCCGGTTCTCGGCCACGATCTTCTGCTTGTCGAAAGGGGGCGGGAGCGGCTTGGCCATGAGGCTTAGATAAGGCCTGCGTGCTCCAATGCAGCATCCACTGCACGTTTCGAGGCATCGGAAGCTTCGACGAGCGGTAGCCGGAGTCCGGTCGGAAATCCGTCCCGGACGCGTGAAAGCGCATATTTTGTCGGCGCCGGAGACGCATCGGTGAACAATGCCGCGTGAAGCGGATAGAGCGTGTCCTGGAGTTGAAGCGCCTCGTCCCACCGGCCTTCGCGCATGGCCTTCTGGAAGCGCGAGCAGAGCTTCGGCGCGACATTGGCGCTGACGGAGACGCAGCCGGCGCCGCCCATCGCGTTGAAACCAAGCGCCATGTCGTCGTTGCCGGAAAGCTGGCAGAAATCCGTGCCGCAGGCGATCCGCTGGGCGGAGACGCGGGCGAGGTTCCCGGTCGCGTCCTTGACCGCAACGATCTTCGGATGCTTCGAAATCCGACCCAACGTCTCGACGGCAATGTCGGCCACGGTGCGCGACGGGACGTTGTAGACCACGATCGGAATCGGCGATGCATCGGCGATGGTGGTGAAGTGTGCCGCCAACCCGGCCTGGCTCGGCTTATTGTAATAAGGGACGACCACCAGCACTGCATCGGCACCGAGATCAGCCGCCGCGCGGGTCCGCTCGATCGACGCTTCCGTATTGTAGGTCCCGGTCCCCGCAATCACCGGCACTCGGCCGTTGGCGGTCCGGACCACGGTTGCGATCACCTTCCGATGCTCCTCGGCATTGAGGGTCGCGACTTCGCCCGTGGTCCCGCACGGTACCAGCGCGTTCGACCCCTGCGCGATCTGCCATTCGACGAAGGCCGAAAGTGAGTCTTCATCGACACACTTGCCCGAAAAAGGGGTCACCAGCGCCGGTATGGAGCCGAAAAACATGGCTTTTTCCTTCACTTGGGAGTCGCCGCGGGGTTAGACTCCCGCTCATTCAGCACCTGATAAGGAGACGGCCGGTAGAATGTCCAGCATGGGTAAGAGGGCGTTCGTCATTCCGATCTTGCTGGCGCTGACCGCCTCGGCTTCCGCGGTCCTGCCGTCAATAACCTTCCCCGACAGCGGCGTCGCGTCAGCGGCGACTGCGAGCATCAACGCCTCGATCACCGAGTGGCGGCAATTCCGCCAGAGGGGCAATTACAGCTTCTCCGACTATGCGCGGTTCCTCAATTATAACCAGGGCTGGCCGGGCGAATCCGCCATGCGCAGCGACGCCGAAAAGGCGATGCGGCCGGGCGAGAATGCCGCGCTCGTCCTCGGCTTCTATGCTCACGAGAAGCCGCAGAGCGGCAACGGCTGGACCCGCTATTCCGATGCTCTGGGCGCCGTGGGCCGCACCGGCGAGTCGATCGATGCTGCCCGGCATGCGTGGGCATCGGACGATCTCGGCGCCGCCGACGAGGCTTACATTCTGGGCCGGTTCGGAGCGAACTTGACTGCTGCCGACCACGACGCCCGCGTCGACTCTCTGCTGTTCAACAAGGATCCGGTCGACGCGGCTAGGCTGCTCGCCTGGACGAGCGCGGACCGCCGAGCCGCCTTTGCCGCGCGTATCGCGATGCTGCAGCGCTCGCCCGATGCCGAAACCCTGTTCCGGGCGGCGGCGCACCGGATCAGCGCCGATGCCGGCCTCCTGATGGGCCGGCTCCGCTATCTGCGCGACGGCGGCAACGAGATCATGGCACGCCAGCTCGCCGCGCAGCCGCACAATTTTACCGAGAAGCCGGCAGATCCCGAGCGCTGGTACGAGATGCTACTCCTTCTCGCCAACGGCGCGGCCCAGGACCGGCAGTGGAACAGCGCTTACAATATCGCGCGCCAGCTCGACGACGCATTGCCCCAGGGCGCGCAGGTCAGCGACCAGCCCTACGGCGTGCGCGACGATTACACGAGCCTCGCCTGGCTCGCCGGGCGGGTGGCGCTAGACCGGCTGGACAACCCGGGCAACGCGATCGCGATGTTCTATCGCTACGCGTACGGCGGCAAGTCGCTGCAGGTCGCGTCCAAGGGCTTCTACTGGGCTGGCCGTGCGTCGCTGGCGGCGGGGCGGCCGGCGGACGCGAGTGCCTATTTCCAGCGAGCTGCGGCTTATCCAGACCTTTTCTACGGGCAACTCGCGCTTGAGCGGCTCGGGCGCTCGGTACCTGCGCCGGGGTATCCGCTCGGCGTCATGGCGACGGATCCGCAGCGAGCGGCGTTCAACGCCAACCGGCTCGTCCAGGCGACCCGGACGATGGCCTATTACGGGAGCGAGCCCGAACGCATGCAGTTCGTCCGTGCCCTCGCCGAATCGCTGAAGAACGACAAGGACAGGGCCCTCGCGCTGGAAATGGCGCGGCAGCTCAATCGCCGCGATCTCGCGGTCTGGGTCACCCGCGCCGCGCGCAACGACGGCGACGCATTCTACGTGCGCGACGCCTTCCCGACACTCCACGCCACCCCGCGCACAAGCTGGTCGCTGGCCAATGGAATCACCCGGCAGGAAAGCTCGTTCGACCAGAGCGCGGTAAGCTGGGCCGGCGCGCGCGGAATGATGCAGCTGATGCCCGGAACAGCGAAGGACGAGGCGCGCAAGCTCGGAGTCGGCTACGACAGCAGCCGTATCCACGATCCCGCGTACAATGTGATGCTCGGTTCTTCTTACTTCCAGCGCATGCTGGACCGGTGGAACGGCAGCGTTCCGCTCGCGGTCGCCAGCTACAATGCGGGGCCCGGCAATGTCGCCAAGTGGATCAATGCCTATGGCGATCCGCGCACCGGCCGGGTCGACATGGTCGGATGGATCGAGGCGATCCCGTTCACCGAGACAAGAGGCTACGTTCAGCGGGTCATCGAGAACAGCGTCGTCTACGACAGCATGAACCCGCAGCATTCCAGCCAGACTGCGCTCCACGTTTCCCGCTATCTCGGCAAGGGCACGCCGGGCTAAGCCGCCCGGATGGCCGACAAGCCCCGATTCATCACGCCAGAAGGATTCCGCCGGCTGAAGGCGGAATATGACGAGCTCTTCGGCATCGAGCGCCCGAAGATCGTCGAGGTCGTATCCTGGGCGGCTTCGCTCGGCGACCGATCGGAGAACGCCGATTACCTCTACGGCAAGAAGCGACTGCGCGAGATCGACCGCAGGCTTGGCTACCTCGCGCGGATCATGAAAGCCGCGAAGGTGGTCGACCCGGCCGAGCAGCCGTCGCGCGACCAGGTGCGCTTCGGGGCCACGGTCGAGCTTGCCGACGAGGACGATAACCGGCGGACGCTGACAATCGTCGGCGACGACGAAACCGATGCCTCGGCCGGCCGAATCGGTTGGAGCGCTCCCCTCGCCCGCGCGCTGATCGGCGCGAAGGTCGGTGACGAGCGAGTCGTTCACCTTCCCGCCGGCGAAAAGAGCTACGAGATCCTCGGCATCGTCTACCCGGATTGAGGCCGCCCATCGCATCCGCTTGCAGAAATTGTCGACGGCCTGACGATGGGCGGGTCGTCGCACGGGTGCCAACCGCTGCAAATGCGTTATTGACCGGAAGGATTTGGGGGGGCGAATTTGACCTGGACGAAACCGATTGCGGCCTTGCTGTGCACCGTGTCCGCGACTTCGGCCTGGGCGGAAGAGGCGGTCCAGCAAACTCAGCCGAGCATCATCGTCATCGGCACGCGCCAGAGGACTGCTCCGGAAAAGCTCGACCATATCATGCCCGAGGTGGACGGGACCAAAATCACCGTCACCAAGAAGACAAGCGTCACCAAGCTCGACCTCGTGCCGACGATCCTCGATAACAACCAGCGCGAGCTGTTCGCGCGCCTGCCCGGCATCTCCGTCTCCGAACAGCAGGCGCCCACGCAGTTCAACCTCAGCTACCGTGGCCTGGGAAACCCGCAGGAAAGCGAGTTCGTGCTGGTGCTCCAGGACGGAATCCCGATCTCGACCGACTGGATCGGTTTTCCCACCGTCTATTACATGCCGCTGCCGCAGTCGCTGGAAGAGGTGCAGCTGATCCGCGGCGGCTCCAGCCTGCTGTACGGTCCGAATCCCGCGCCTGCGGTGAATCTCGTCTCCAAGCGCCCCGCAGCAAACCAGCCGCTTGGCGGCTACAGCGAGAATGTCGTCGGAAGCGACGGGCTGTTTTCTAGTTACAGCACGGTTCAGGGTTCCGCCGGCGACGTCTCGATGCGCGGGAATTTCGGCTACGTGCGGAGCAACGGACAGCGCGACAATGGCGCCTCGCGTGTCCGGCAGGGCGACGTCTACCTCGCTTATCGCCCGACCAAGGACGCCCTCTGGTATCTCGACCTGCACGATCACGATGCGAGCTCGGGCGATCCGGGGCGGCTCAGCTACGCGCAATTTCTCACCGACCCGGACCAGGCGGTCACGCCATTCAACCACAATTGGGTGCACCGTACGTCCGCGACGCTCGGCAACGAGATCGACCTCGGCGCCGGCTGGCGAGTGGAAACCAAGCTTTGGGCGGCATGGCAGAGCCTGCAGCAGCGCTCGGCTCCGGCCGGTCCGGCTCCGGCGACGACGACGCTCGTCGACGAGCAGTTCCGTAGCCAGGGCCTCGACATGCGGTTGCGCAAGCGCTGGGGCCGTGGCAACGCGCTTACCTTCGGAACCGTCCTCTATCATGACGACGCGCCGTTCCGGCAGTGGACAAGCACCGACATCACCGCACCGCGCGGCACAAACGGCGGGACTACGCGCCTCGATCAGGCACGCGACAGCTGGTACGGTGCGATCTTCGCCGAAAACGTCTTCCGCCTGCCCGGCCGCTGGCACATCGTTCCGTCATTCCGGCTGGAACATGAGAAAATCAGTATCGACGAAACGGTGCGTCCGCCGAACCTCAGCCGGCCCCTGATCGACCAGTCGGCAAGCCGGACGGTTCCACTGTTCGGGCTCGGGGCCGGTTTCGATTTCGGCCGTGAGAACGAAACCTATTTCAGCGTCAGCCAGGGCTACCGCCCAGTCCGCTTCTTTGACGTCGCGTCGCCCTTCTCCAACGTCAATCCCGGCGGGGTCCCCGCGGCTTCCAAGTCGCTTGCATGGGAAGCGGGAGTGCACGGCACGCCGGTGCCAGGCCTGTTCTACGACGCCAGCCTTTTCTGGATCGATTTCAAGAACCGGATCGAGACCATTGTCCTCTCGCCGACCGAATCGGTGTTCCAGAACAGCGGCGACACCCGCCACCGAGGGTTCGAGGGCGAGCTTTCGTACGACCTCTTCGCCAACCGTGCCGACGGACTGCACCTGACCGCTTTCGGCAACATCAGCCTGCTCGACGCGAAGTTCACGAAGAGCAATCTCGCCAATCGCGCCGGCAACCGCCCGGCCTTCGCCCCGCCGGTGACGGCGAAATACGGTCTCACGTTTCGCAAGGACGGCAAGTTCAACTTCAGCATCACCGGCACCAGCCTCAGCAGCCAGTATTTCCAGGATTCGAATCTCCCGGTCGGTTCTCCTGGAAGCGCGAACTTCATCCCAGCCAAGGTCCCGGCCTACACGCTCATCGATTTGGCCGCCGACTGGCAGCTGACCCACAATCTCCGTGCCCTTGCCGGCATCTCGAACCTCACCGACAGGCGGTATTACAACCGTGTCTTCCAGAACGGCATCGAGCCCGGAGCGAGCCGCAAGGTTTACGCCGGAATCGCGCTCGGCATTTAGGGGATCGAGCGAAGGTCCGGCCTTACCCAGTCGCGCCGAGCCTCGACCGAGAACAGCCGCTGCGGCGAATAGAAACGCAGTGGCCAGTCGCGACGGCCCATCGGCGATAGCAGAAGCTCGTTGACCAGCTCGTGGAGCGGCTCCTTCAGGTCCGCTTCGGCAAGGAAGATCCGGATTCCGCGAAGGAACACGCGAGTGATCGTCTCGTGATAGCCTTCGCTGTCACTATTCACCCCGCCGACGCTCTCATTGTACTTCCGGATGATGTCCGGAAGCCGCTTGTCGAGATCGATGTCGGGCCGCTTCAGAAGCAAATAGGTCGTCGCGGCGAGATGTGCCTCGTGGGTCCACTCCTCGCGCGTCAGCGTGCGCGCAAGCAAGCCTTCGCCGAGATGCTCGATCTCGGCGTCGGTGTGGAACGGTCGTGGCTCGAAATCGGGCATCCGATCGGGTCCTGTCCGGGGGCCCGGTCAGCGCCGGGCGTCAGGCGGGCGTGGTCTGGGTCTGAGGTTGCGCCTGGGATTGCGCGACCTTCGGAGCAGCTTGCCGCACGCCGTCGTCCACGTGGCTTTCGAACTGGGCGAAATTCTCGACGAACAGGTCGACGAGCTTCGCGGCCATCGCGTCATACTCCCCCGGATTAGCCCAGGTGCCGCGCGGGTCGAGCAGCTTGCTGTCGACGCCTGGGACAGCGACGGGCACGTCGAAGCCGAAGTTCGGATCCTTGCGGAACTCGACGTTCTTCAGGCTGCCGTCGAGCGCGGCGTTGAGGAGCGCGCGCGTTTCCTTGATCGGCATGCGCTTGCCGACGCCATATTTGCCACCCGTCCAGCCGGTATTGACCAGCCAGCAGTCGACTCCGCCCTTCGCGATCCGGTCTTTTAGGAGATTGCCGTAGACGGACGGGTGGCGCGGCATGAATGGCGCCCCGAAGCAGGTCGAGAAGGTTGCCTGCGGCTCGGTGACCCCGATTTCCGTGCCCGCAACCTTGGCCGTGTATCCGGACAGGAAGTGATACATCGCCTGCTCGGGCGTCAGCTTCGCGATCGGCGGCAGGACACCGAACGCGTCGGCGGTCAGCATTACCACGTTCTTGGGCACCGGCCCCATGTTTTCCGGCGAGTGATTAGGGATGTAGTCGACCGGATAGGCGCCGCGGCTGTTCTCGGCCAGCGTCGGATCGTCGAGGTCGAGCTCGCGGGTGACCGGGTCGACAACCACATTCTCGAGAACCGTCCCGAAGCGCTTCGTCGTCGCGTAGATCTCTGGCTCGGACTCCGCCGACAAACGGATCATCTTGGCATAACAGCCGCCTTCGAAGTTGAAGACCGCGGTGTCCGACCAGCCGTGCTCGTCATCGCCGATGAGCGTGCGGTTGGGATCGGCCGAAAGCGTCGTCTTGCCCGTGCCCGACAGGCCGAAGAAGATCGCCGTATCGCCCTTTGGACCGATATTCGCCGAGCAGTGCATCGGCATGATGCCCTGTGGCGGAAGCAGGAAGTTCAGCAGGCCGAACACGGACTTCTTCATCTCGCCGGCGTAGGAGGTGCCGCCAATCAGGATGAGCTTCTTCGTGAAATTGACCGCCACAACCGTTTCGGTGCGCGTTCCATGGCGCTCGGGATCGGCGCGGAAGCTCGGCAGGTCGATGATCGTGAACTCGGGAACGAAGCCTTCGAGCTCGCTCACCTCCGGACGAACCAGCATCGTACGGATGAACAGGCTGTGCCAGGCCAGCTCGTTGATGACTCGGACGCGAACCCGGTGCTCCGGCTGCGAGCCGCCGAACAGATCCTGGACGAATAGAGTCTCCTTCTCGCCAAGAGCGACGAGGAAATCTTCGTGGAGCCGGTCAAACGCAGCCGGGTCCATCGGCTTGTTGCCGTCGTTCCACCAGATGACGTCGCTCGTGAGCTCGTCCTTGACGGTGAACTTGTCCTTGGCGCTGCGGCCGGTGTGCTTGCCGGTCTTGACGGCGATCGGACCGTCCTTCGCCAGAAGCCCTTCGTTGCGCTGGACAGCGAATTCGACCAGCGGCGCGGTCGTCAGGTTCCAGTGCAGTTCGGCCGGGGTCACGATCCCCTGCGCGTCCAATCCGTGCTTTGCGACCCTGTCGGCCACCTTCTTCCCTTCCAATAAGAATGAGCGGCGGCGACCTTTCGGCAGCCGCCGCACCAGCGTTCAAAGCGCCTATAGACCCGAAAAAGTTGCCCGGTCAAAAGCAGCCGTTTTGCTTGTCTCGCTTCGGAGCGGCTTGTAAGCCCGCCGCTGGATCGCCCGAATGAGCCATGTCATCGCGCTGGTCGACGACGACCGCAACATCCTGACCTCGGTGTCGATT
>Ga0207678_10001450_pt1 | contig 21798 bp, 15 predicted proteins | sample KBSC63metaG_FD_184319 | JGI IMG/M metagenome (GOLD analysis project Ga0207678, IMG submission 184319) | Corn rhizosphere microbial communities from Kellogg Biological Station, Michigan, USA - KBS C6-3 metaG (SPAdes) (version 2) | ecosystem: Host-associated > Plants > Roots > Rhizosphere > Soil ... | reverse complement strand
TGCCATGGGAACGCCGGCTAAAGCGCAGGGTTTCGACACCTCTTCATGGACCACGCCCTTTCCACCGTACCGGATTGCGGGCAACCTGTACTACGTCGGCAGCAAGGACCTGGCTTCGTACCTGATTGTGACTCCGCAGGGCGATATCCTGATCAACAGCAGCCTGCAAAGCTCGGTTCCGCTGATCAAGAAGAGCGTCGAGCAGCTTGGATTCAAATTCAGCGATATAAAGATTCTGCTGATCAGCCATGCGCATTGGGACCACGCGGCAGGGAGCGCCGAGATCAAGAAGCTGACCGGCGCGAAGTACATGGTGATGGATGCCGATGTGCCCGTGGTGGAGTCCGGCGGCAGGAAGGACTTTCACTATGGCCGCTCGCCCGAGGACCGTTACCCGCCCGCCAAGGTAGACCGCGTGCTGCACGACGGCGATGAGGTGCGGCTGGGCGGCACGGTGCTGGTGGCACATCTGACTCCGGGACATACCAAAGGCTGCACCACGTGGACGATGAAGGTGAACGACGGCGGCAAGACCTACAACGTGGTGATTGTGGGCAGTCCGAACATCAATCCGGGATACAAACTGGTGGGCGATCCGGCGTATCCGCAGATGGCACAGGATTATGAGAAGACGTTCCAGGTGCTGAAGTCGCTGCCCTGCGACATCTTTCTGGGAGCGCATGGCGGCTACTACGGAATGCTGGCGAAGTATGCGCGGTCGAAGCAGGAAGGCGCGAAGGCATTTGTCGACCCGCAGGGGTATAAAGCCTTTGTTGCAGACCGGGAGCAGGTCTTTCGGGCGGAACTGGCGAAGCAGAGGAAAAAATAGTTTAGTCCTAAATAGTTTAGGGCTAAACTATTTAGGGTTAAACCACTTTTGGAGTTGGATCGAACTCGTCGAGGCTGTCGAGTTCGATCTCATGTAAGGAGCCGTCCTGTTTCAGACAGGAGGGCTTGTAGACCAAGTGGCATTGAGTTATTCCGATCGTCTTCCCCCCAAAAATAATTTGATTTTCTCCTAACCGCGCGGCGGGCTTGCTGTCTAATCGGGCGAATGAAGAATGCCGAGGCAGAAGCGATTCAGCAGATTGTGGCGGGAGACCGGGACGCTTACCGGGTCCTGATGGAGCGCCACTTCTGCGCGGTCCACCGCATTGCTTTCCGCATCACCGGCAATCAGGAGGACGCGGAGGATGCCGCGCAGGAGGCATTTCTGCGGGCTTACAACAAGCTTCCCAGCTTCCGCCACGAGTCTTCGTTCTCTACATGGATCACGCGCATCGCTATGAATACCGCTCTCAATCTCGTTGAACGCCGCAATCGCGATCTTCCAATGCGCGGGCAGCGCATTGCTGAAGACCGTTCGCCCGTCGAGCATACCACCCAGGTGGCTGACGGCCAGCCGGGGCCGGAGCGCTGCCTGCTCGATCTCGAAGCGGCGACGTTGCGCAATGATGCGCTGGCCGCCCTGACTCCGATGGAGCGGACCGCCTTCACGCTTCGCCATATGGAAGACCTTCCCATCGCCGAGATAGCCGCCGCGCTGCAGGTTCCGGCGAATTCAGCTAAACAAGCAGTGTTTCGTGCCGTGGCCAAGCTGCGGCGCTCGCTCGCTCCCATTGCAGGAGACCTGTCATGACCCACTTTTCTGAAGAAGATCTGATCGCCTATCATCTGCACGAATGCTCGAATGAAGACGCCGTTGAGCATCATCTCGAACAGTGCTCCGACTGCGCCGCCGTATCGGATTCCATCGCGGAGACGCTGCGTATCTTCTCCTCCGAGCCGGTCCCTCAGCCCGATCTCGACCGCAACTGGCAGCGCCTGCGGGGCAATCTTTCGGTGCTGACGCCGGAGAGGCGCCACGGCTTTTTCTCTCGCCTCGCAGTCTGGCCGGTTGTAGGCATTACTGCCGCGGCGCTGCTGCTGGTGGTCGTCTTCGTGAGCATTCACGTCACCCGTGACCACGAGGGTGTTGCCGCGCTGCTGCCGGCGCTTCAGCGCATGAGCCGTCACAGCACTCCTCTTAACGGTCACGGGCCGCTGACGACGGAGCCTGCCGATCCGGCCATGGCCAATCATCTCGATGCCGCCGAGCGCCTGCTTACCGAGGTGAACCATACCTCAGGTCCGCTCGATCCGGAGGCGCGCACTGAGGCGCACCAGTTATTGCTGAAGAATGCGGTGTATGTAAGCACCGCGCGCCAGCAGGGCGATCTCGCCCAGGCTGCGGTGCTCGACGATCTGGGACGTGTGCTCACCACGCTTGATCACGAATCGGCAACACACAGTACGCTGCAGCTTCGTTTCGAGATGAACACCTCCGGCCTTCTGCTGGACATCCGCATCCTGCGACAGAACGCTCAACCCCAATAAGGAACTGCCATGAACACGTTTACGACGACCAAAATCCGCACCACCCTCTTCTCCTCGGCCCTGCTGCTGATGTTTGTTACGGCCCAGCCCGCGCACGCGTTGGTCTTCTCGCCTGCTCCCGTTCCCGCCGTTGCGGCGGGCGATAACAGTCCTTATGCCGCCGGGACCCGCGCGATGAACGAGCATCGCTGGCAGGACGCCATTCGCGAGTTCGACAAAGTGATTGCTGCGAAGGACAAGCGCTCCGCTGCCGCTCTCTACTGGAAGGCTTACTCGCTCAACAAGCTTCAGCGCTACACCGACGCTGCCGCGATCTGCAATACGCTGCACGGGCAATATGCCGATAGCTCGTGGAACAGGGATTGCGACGTCCTCGCATTCAGCAATAATGCGGCAGCATTTGATAATTTTCGGCAGCAGTTCGACTTTCACATGAATCCGGATATTCACGTCCACCCAGATGTTCACGTCCCGGATATTCATGTCCACCCGGATATTCACATTAATCCTGTTGTAATTCCGGATATTGACGTTCAGGTCAGGAACGAGCTCAAAAACAACGTAGATCTCAAGATTCTCAGGCTCAACTCTCTTCTCAATCAGGACCCCGCCAAAGCCATTCCGGAGCTTCGCGATATTCTCAACGGAAACCAGCCGATCAGCACGAAGAAGCACGCCATCTTCGTGCTGGCTCAGAGCAAGTCGCCTGAGGCGCAGACGATTCTTCACGACGCCGTGACTGGCAAGATGGATCCCGAGCTTCAGCGGCAGGCCATCATGATGATGGCGATCTTCCAGGGCAAGCGCGACAACGATACGCTCGCCGAGGTCTATCGCACCACCTCGGACCCGCAGATTAAACAGTCCATCATCTCGGCATTCTTCATCACCCACGATGCGCCGCATCTGGTGGAGCTTGCCCGCAGCGAGAAAGACCTCGATCGAAAGCGGAACATCGTCTCGCAGCTCGCCATTATGCACGACAAGGCGGCTACGGATTACATGATGGAGCTGCTGAAATAGCGGAAGGTCTTTGGGGTGATCGCTAACTCAAAACAAAGAAGCCCGGCAAAGGTGCCGGGCTTCTTTGTATGGACCTTTAGAGGTGATTACAGGGGGGAAGTGACTTCCGGAATCTACTCTCCCACCCTTTGCGAAAAGGCTGCAAAGGATGGGGCACCCGAGTGGTAGTGGCTGGTGAGAAAGATACTTCTGCCGTCAATGTTTGTCGGCAGATTCCAGAAGGCTGTCGACGCAGCCGGAGGGCTTCGTAACCGGATTGCAGCGCGCTACCAGGTCATCTGGAAATTCGACGACATAGCTGGTCCATGGCGAAGGCTCGTTGCGCGGGTAATCGGTGCTGATCATCTGGGCTCCACTGGAGAGGGCAAGGTCGCGCCGTGTGGTGTCGTTGGTGCGTGCCTGGTTGGTCTCCGCGTCGGCGCGTGTGCGCACCAGATAGCCCTGCTTTACCAGTGCATCGATCTCCGCGAGTGAGCCGTCGTTCTCTTCCGTGAAGGCTGCATCGGGAGCGCCTGGGGTGGCATTCGTAAAGATGACACGACCTTCGAGTGAAGGGTGTCCGTCCGTATAGATAGGTTCGACGTGCCGCTGGTCCATCAGGAAGATGACCTTTCCGCGTGCCTGTGCCAGCGTCGGCCACTTCTCGGCATGGACGGCTTCCACCAGCGTCGGCAGATTGCCGCGAACGTCGTCAGGAGTAATCATCTCTTCCGGGCTGAAGACCGACCGAATCTCCTTGTCGAGCGCATCGAACACGGGCGCGGTAAACGGCTCAGGAGTTACCGCGTTCGGGAGTTCGCGCGGTTTTCCTTCCTTGGTCTCAATCAAAATAAAGATAGGAAGATGCTGCGGATGCTGCTTCGACCAGGTGCGAACATCGGTGAGGCAATCGACCAGAGTCATGCAGGTGCTGCGAACGTCGACATCCTGCATGTGCAGCACTTTGAATCCAGGCTTGTCCATCTGGTGGTTGGGATCGTATGGAGCATCGGGCGGCAATCCGGCCTTCGTGAGCTCATTGAGAATCGCAGGATGCGCATACCGGCCTCCCTTCGCGTCGGCGTAGACATCAATCTCAATCTGCCGCACACCGGCCGACAACTGGTCTGCAAGCGGCGGATGATGATAGTCGAGGCCATGCAATCCTCGAGGGCTGCGCATCTCCATGAACTTCCGCGCACTCGGCGGAAATCCCGAGTGATAGCTGTTGTGCGAGCCAATCACCTGGATCTGATTGATATGGACCCGCTGGTCCTGCTCGGCGGCGGTCATCTGTTGAGCGAGGGCGGACCCTGCCATTAACATCGCCATGATTGAGGAGATTTGAGTGATGCTGCCTATTGTTCGATTCATCTTCATTCCGTTCCGGGTTGGGTTTCGTCGAAAAATGAGCAAAGAAAAGGGGTACTGTGAACAGTACCCCTTCGGCTTTCATCCATCCTTCAGAGAAGGGTGGAGTGCAGTTAGAAGATAATCTTGGCCGCAAGCTGGAGCTGGCGTGCCGGATATGCACTGGTGATCTGCCCGAAGCTCGAGCTGCCAAAAGTGCTGTTGGGTTGAGCGTAGTTGACCTTGTTGAGCACATTGAACGCTTCGGCGCGGAAGTCGAGATTCGAGCTCTCGCTCCACAGCGGAAACGCCTTGTGCAGTCCAAGATCGGCCTGGAAGAACGCATTCGACCGCTCCGAGTTGCGGGTTACGTTGCCCCATGGATACGTCGTGGGGAGCGCGAGGTTTGCAGAGGTGAAGTAACCGTTCAGCGCGGTCGCAGTCTTCTTCTGGTTCGATGCAGGAGCCTTGATCGGACCGTTGTTTATACGGCTGGGACGATAGGTTACCAGGTCGGAGACATACAGCGGCGACGAGGAAGACAGCGAGTAGGTGATGTTCACCGGCAGGCCGCTGGTCATCGTGTTGATCAGAGTAAGCTGCCATCCGCCGAGCACGGTATTGACCAGACGGCCGGTGTCGTTGCCCCATCGGCGGCCATGGCCATACGGCAGGTCATAGACGACGGAGAGGGTATCGGCCAGCGGTTGATCGTAGCCGCCCGGGCCGTAGTCCTGGCTGGGGTTGGCATAGTTCACGCGCGAGTTATCTCCGTTCTGCGTCTCCAGGTGACCGGACGAGATGTCGAAGACCCGGCTGTAGGTGAAGGAGTTCAACAGGTAAAGGCCCTGAGAGGCGCGCTTTTCCAGCTTGAACTGCAAAGCGTTGTAGTTTGCCGAGCCCTCGCCGTAAGCGATCTCGATTCCGCCGAAGTTCGACACCGGACGGCGCGACTGCAGGTTGCCGCAGGTGACTCCGGAACCGGGAACACAGGGTGTGGCCTGGTTATAGTCCGCGAGGACCTGCAGATGCGTTGCCTTGTTGCCGACATACGCAACGTCCGCTACAACTCCGTAAGGAAGTTGCCGTTGCACGTCCAACTGATAGCTCTGGACGTATCCGGTTTTGAAGTTGCGGGGGATGTAGCGCGACAGCGTATTCAAAGGATTGAAATAGGCCGGCGTCGTCAGGTTTGCCGCGTAACCCTGCTGTGTCTGACGGAAGCAGGCAGACTGAAGCTGCGTATCATTGGTGCACAGCACCGCAGCCGAAGGCGTGATCTGCGTGATGTTGGCGTTCACAACATTGGGGCCGTTGTAGGTGAGGTTGTTCTCGCCACCGGCACGGTTCCACTGGGTGTAGCCGATACCATAGCCGCCGCGTACCACCGTCTTGTCGTTCGCGGAGTAGGCGAAGCCGAAGCGAGGTCCGAGGTTGTTCAGCGGAGTGTGTACCAGCGAACGGCTGTAAATTCCGCCGTCTTTGGCCTGAATGAGCGACTTGGTCGCGGGATCGAAGTTCGCCAGCTTGTTGTCCTTCTCGTACTGCGGCGTGACGATCTCATACCGCAGACCGGCGTTGATCGTCAGCTTCGGGGTGACTTTGATGTCGTCCTGAAAGTACATGAAGTTGAAGCGCTGCCGCAGGTTCACAATTGCATAGGTCGTCAACGCATACGAAGAGCGGTTGCCGAACATGAAGTCCGCGAGGTTCTGCGCCTGCTGCAACTGGGCTGCGTAGGTCGTGGAGGCAACGGTGCTGGTTTTGTTTACCGGCTCGCCGTTCTTCGCATAGACGCCCTGGTAGTTGTCCTGGCCATAGCTTGGATTGAAGTCGTTGACCTCGGTATTGACAGCCTGATATTCGTAGCCGAATTTCATGCTGTGCCTGCCCTTGATCCAGGTAAAGTTCGCCTTGGGGTTGTAGATCGTCGGGTTCTGGAACTGCGGGTTCGAAGGCTGTGCGCCGAATTGCGAATAGCCGGTGACAGACTGCGCGTTCAACGACCGCACAACCAGCGGAGCCGTGGGCAGGCCGTCGGTGATGCCGTTCTCCACCAGCATAGAGGTCTGGCCCTGGCCGATGGGGAATTTGCCGCCCTGGTTGCGCGACCATCCGAAGCGGAGATCGAGCAGCTTGTTGTCGGAAATTGACCAGGTGACGCCGCCGGCAATATTGCGGTTCTGGATGTTCACGTTGCCGTTGGAGTTGCCGCCTGCTCGTCCGGGGATGGACGGGGGATCGAAGATGTATCCGCGGTGTTCGCTGTAGCGTCCGAAGAGGCTCCAGTGCTGGTTGAAGGTGTGGTCCACGCGGCCATCGCCCTTGTCATCGTTAATAATTCCGCGGGGCGTGATGGCAAAGTTGTTCGAGAGGTTTCCCGGAACGTTGGGTTCAGGCAGGGCAGTCAGCACGGCGCGCGCAAACGGCGTCATGTCGCCTGTTGGAATGTTCCCTAAATACTTCTTGCCTGTAATCGGGTTCTGCAAAGGAATCGCATTGTTCGGGTCTGACGTGTTGTCGTTGAGATAAAACAAGCCATTGCGCTCGTTGACTGTCGGCAGCGTCGAGGTTGCGTTCGCGTTGTTGAAGATCTGCCTCACGCCTTCATAGTCTCCGAAGAAGAAGGTGTGGTCCTTCCAGATCGGTCCGCCAAAGGTTCCGCCAAACTGGTTGCGGATGAACTTGGGCTTGCTCGCTCCCGGAGCCAGGAACGGTCCGATCGCGTTGAAGGAAGTGTTACGGACATAGTCCCAGGCGCGGCCATGAAACTGATTGGAACCGCGACGAATCGACGCATTGATAACGGCGCCGGTGGTGCGTCCGTACTCGGCCGAGTAGTTGTTGGTCTCGACGCGGAACTCGCTGACCGCATCGGGCGACGGAGGAATATTTTCGTTCGCAAAACCCTGGTTCGAGGTGCCGTAGTTGTTGTTGTCGAGACCATCGAGCAGATAGTTATTGAAGGCCGAGCGCTGGCCGTTGATGTTGAAGGAGCCCTCGCGGCTCGATGTGCTGGTGTTTTCGATCGCCGATTTGCGCGCTCCCGGAACCAGCAGCACCAGATCCGCATACGAGCGGCCGTTTAGAGGAAGGTCCTCGACCTGGCGGGTGCCGATGACGGTGGAATGCGAACTGGTCTCGGTCTCAAGCTGCGTCGGCATCGAGGTCACCGTGACCGCTTCGTTCACCGAACCCGGCTTCACCGTGACGTCCACTCTCTGGCGGGCGTTTGTAGTTACCGTAAACGGCGGCGTCTCGGTCCGCTGGAAGCCGGTGACCTCGGTCGCTACCTGATAGGTGCCGATGGGCACGCTTGGGAACTCGTAGCGGCCCTCTGTGTCCGTGGTCGCCGTCTGCTTGATGCCGGTTTTCGTGTTGGTCAGCGTAACGGTGCTGTTTGGCACCGCGGCGCTGGTGGTGTCTCTGACATAACCAAGCACCGAAGCCGATTCAAACTGCCCAAAGCAGTGCATCGCCGGTAGAAGCAGCAGAGCGACAAACGCCCAGTGCAACCATTTCCCGGGAAAAGAAGCAAAATTCGTTCTGGTTACTTCATGGCCCTTGCGAGCGCTCGTTCCTGCCTGCGTGTTTTGCATCATCCTTGTCTCCTCAAATCCACTTCATCCTGCGGCGGCATCATCGTCGTGATCTTCCGCTTTGGTGCTTTCTTCTATGTTCCGAACGCTATGAACACTACGCATCGTCGCATAGATCTGTCAATATAAATTCCGCTAACGGAAACGATAACGTAAATTAACCTGACATGTCACGTAAAATCAACGCCTTCAATTGCTTAGAGTTATACATTCTGACGTTTATCGCAAACTATATGCCGCTTGAACCTCCACCGGTTCCTCCCGGCAGAACCAGACCGCATCTGTCGTGTGAGATCCATCCTGACCGCCCTCTATGAAAGCGGCGTGAGCGGCGAGTTACGCTCTGATGAAAACAGCGCAGCTTATGCGATTCAGCCGCCTCTTCGTCCATTGCGTCGAAGCAGCATCCGCGGAGAATCAGGCGAAGCGTGCGTCCATATTGACGACTCCCCACTGGCGGTCCGACACCTCGCGATGCGCGGCCATCATCCAGACGAAATTGAGCGTGCTTCCCGGAATGGCAACGTTCGGGTGATATCCCTCGGGCAGCAGGACCGCATCGCCATCGCGTACCACCTCCACCTCGGCGGCCGAGATGCCATCGGTATAGACCAGTTGCAGACCGAAGGCCGGCTCCGGCATATCGAAGAAGAGATAGATCTCCTCCAGCATGGCCGCATGTTCGTGCGGTGGCCAACTCGTCCAGTTGCCGGGAAGGGAGCGCGTTATTCCTATAACAAGCCGCCCCGCCTGCACGTTCTTGCCGAGCAGAATATCGATCTCGCGCCTGGAACTGTCGTTGCCCGCAATAAAGTGGAGCTTTTCATCCCGCCGCACGTCATCATAGGGCACAAACTGCACGGGATATTCGCCGTCCACAGGCGCAGAGCACTCGACAATATCCGCCCCCGACGTGGTCTCGATGCTGATCGGCAGGCCCTTCGATATATAGAGCGCATCCTGCGCCTGCATCGCAAAGCGCTCCCCGCCCGCCGTAACTGACGCCGCTCCGCTCAGGCAGATCAGCCCGGTCTCCTGCCCCTCGTTGGTGAAATCCACTCGGCGCTGCGCCTTGCCCAGTCGAATGCGGCCGTAGCTCATCTGCGTCATCGAGCTGTTGCCAGGATGAATAAAGATATTGCGCCCCTCTAAACCAGCCGTCCCACCGATCAAACGCTTTGTCATTGCACTTCCAATCCGGCTTTCGCCCGCTATAAGCAAAAAAATGGCCCCGAAAAAGCTCTCGCAATCTCAGGGCCGCTCAGTAAAAACTCGTGTGCTGCGGTCCGCTACCACGCAACCTTGGCCGGGAAGAACTCGGCAAACAGATCGTCGTAGTACGGCTTCAGCTCCTTCAAATTCGGTTTGGTGTGCCCCTTCGAGTACAGGTCATAGGGGTTGAACTTGTTCACCCACTCAAACATTTCGACATCATGTTCGTTCATTAGGTGACGGTAGGCGCCATGCCGGTGCGCCGAGTAGAACGAGTGATATCGCAGCATATACAGCGACTCCTCCGGCAGATAGTTCTTCATCACCTGGTGGATGTAGCCGTCATGGCCGAACGACATGTGCACCTTATCCAGGCCGCAGTTCGGCTCGTAGATGCCGTACTTTGTGCTGTACACCGGGTGGTTATAGTCGGGATTTGCCTTGAAATATTCGGGAAAGACTACCTGGTCGGAATAGGCGCAGCCGACCGGAAACGTGTCGCCCACCACACCCCATTGCGGCTCGCCCCACAGGCAAAGCACCTTGCCCAGGTCGTGGATGAAACCGGTCAACACAAACCATCGCGGATGGCCATCTTTACGAATCGCCTCCGAGGTCTGCAACAGGTGCTCAATCTGGGTCAGGTCGGTGTCGGGGTCGCTGTCGTCCACCAGAGTGTTTAGAAATTCGGCCGCCTCCCAGATGCTCTTCTCGCCTTTGTTCAGGCCGAAGTACTCCTTCTCCTTGCCCATCACATAGTCGAAGGTCTGGAACTGATGGTTCAGGCGGTAAAACTCTGCCACGCCGGGATTCGCCGTCGCGTCATACTGCCGGAACTGCTCCTCGGTTTTGCCTTCCTGGTAGCGTCCGGTCAAAAAATCATCCCACTCGTCAATATCTTTGAGCGGGGCACTGTTTGAAACTGCTGGCGTTGCCATTGTGATTTCCCTTCGGAGTGAAATCCGATCACGTTACCGCTAACTATATTAGGCCCAGGACTCCCAACCTGGCAAGTGAAATTTGCGATTTATTTCACTGCGGCATTTCCAATGGTCGACTGGCGCGCAACCAGCGTCGATTCCACCAGAACGCTCCGCGGCGGCTGCTCCGGGTTGGACGACAGCTCGAGCGCAAACTCCCCGGCGATCCGCCCCAGTTCAGAGGTCTTGTGATCGATCGAGCTGAGCGGAACCCGCAGGTAATCCGCATAGCGCAGGTTTCCGCAGCCAATAAATGCGATGTCCTCCGGCACCCGCAGCCCGGCTTCGAGCGTCGCTTCGATTGCGCCGATCGCGGTCAGGTCGTTGTAGCAGAACACCGCATCGGGCCTGGGTTTCAGCTTCAAAAGCTCCTGCATGGCCTGAAAACCGGCCGTATCGCCTGCCTCTTCCACCCGCTCCCGCACAATCACATACTCCTCGGGCACGGTGAGCCGGTGCTCCATCAACGCGTTCCGGTAGCCTCGAAGCCTGTCGAACGATGGGCTGGTGTTCTTGCCACCGATATGCGCGATCTGCTTCCGGCCAATCTCAATCAGGTGAGTGGTGGCCAATTCACCGACCTTCACGTCGTCGGTACCAACGAAATGCGCCGCAAGATGCGGGAAGTTACGGTCAAACAGCAGGTAGGGCGTACGCACGTCGCCCAGTTCGTAGAAATTTCGCAGGCTCGCCTGGCAGGAAGCGATCAGCAGAACATCGATGCCGCGACTCAGCAGGGTACGAATCTCCTGCTGCTCCACTTCGGGGTCTTCTTCCGACGAGGCCAGAATCAGCGCCCGCTTGCTGGTCCGCAACACCCCGCTCAGCGATTTGGCGAACTCGGCAAAGAATGGATGCACAAGGTCCGGCACCACAAGGCCGATGGTATAGGTGCGTCCGCTGGCCAAGCCACGCGCCATCATGTTGGGCTGATAGTTCAGCTCTTTCATGCGCTTAAGAACTCGCCGCCGGGTCTCTTCTCCAATATCGGCGTTGCCCCGCAGCACTTTTGAGACCGTAACTACCGACACTCCCAAATCACGTGCAATGTCTTTCAGCCTTACAGCCATATTCGCTCCTGAAATTTCTCCGCATCTGAAGCATACCCAAACTCGTGCCCGACATCCCAAACCTGGCGGGACCGGTGCAGATCGGTATCAGCTTCTCTCTTCCATATCCTATGAAAACCGCGTCCTTCGCCACAGGCTCCATGTCCCGGCAACCAGGCTCAGCAGCAGGACCACGCCCAGAATGGCGACCCAATGGAAATTCATGGCCAGGGGAGGAATCACAGCCGCAACTCCAAGCCAGATGAAGACGCCTGTCGCGGCGGCAATGATCGCGTAGTCCCACCAGCGCCGTTTCTCGTTGCGTGCGCCAAACTCGTCTCCGGCCATCGCCATCATGGTCCGGTTGTAATCGAGGCCATAGCGCTGGCACTCCCGCAGAACGGCCTCGTTTGTGGAGCTTTGCTCTTTAGAAGAGGCGACTGCCGTGCTGATGGCCAGCGCGCCCAGAATCATCACAGCCGACCCGGTTACTACCAGCAGCTTGTGGCGGTAGTCCGCGGCGGCAAGTTCGCCAAACACCAGCGCTCCCCAGGCCAGTCCCCAGAGCTGGTTTGTATTCGAGAGAGGAATGCCGCGGCCAATACCGACATACTTGGTGGCAAACTGCTGGAACAGATCGCCGATGACCCAGACAAATCCGCCCAGAAACAGCCAGAAGACCATGCCGCGCAGATGGAACAATTGGAAGGAGGGCGAGTGCAGACCGCCATCCAGCGCCAGCGTCAGAGCAAAGACCGTTCCCAGTTCGCCCACCGTAAACGCCGTCACGAATGACAGAGGATTCATGCCGCTCAGATAAGCCTTCCGGTAGGGAACGTACATGGTTCCCCACATTAGGCTGGCTCCAGCCGCCGCGAGAATTCCGCCGACCGCATGGTGGGGCGTTGCCGTTCCTCCGTGGAGTGTGCTGAAGCCCAGCATCACTGCCGCGGCCACAATGGCTACGGTGCCCAGCACCACCTTGCCGATGTTCTTTGCGCTGGCCCCTTCCAGTTCGCGGAACAGCAGCCTTCCCCACAACAGGCCTATCAGCGAGTTCGTGTTCCAGAGAGGAAAGGCGACCGCCAGCCCAACGTCGCGAATGGCAAAGACGGTCAGCGTATTCGCCACCGCCCAGAGAGCGCCGGCGAGCAGGGCCCATACGATCAGGTGCTTTTTCTGAAAGAGATCGGCAAAGACGTAACTGGTTCCCTTCAGCAGCGTGGGAAAGGTCCAACGCGCGGTAAACACGCCGGCAACCATGCACAGCGACACCGCAAAGGGAGAGAACCCCGCATTCACCAGCTTGGTGGGCGCTTCCGCGGCGCCCAGCCAGACACCTGCCGTAAGACCGCAGATGACGCCCAGTCCATGCAGCGACATCCCTTTGTTTTCCATCCTGGACACTACACTTGCCACACGTTTCTCCACGTTCTGCCCGAATCAGTGCAACACAACCAGAAGCGCTATCCCCGCCAACAGCACGAAGAAAGGAACCAGAAAGTGACTGTCGGTGACAATCGTCTTCACGCCGGTAAAAAAATCCATACGAAGCCTCTCATGCAAATTTGTGCGATAGTAAGCGGTTACGTTGAAGCAACCCTATATCCCAGTGTCTGTCCTGTCAACAAAATCGAGCGCGAAAAAAGTTGAAGCGGCAATTTTTGGCCAGAGTCGGTGTCCATAGCGCGTAAGTGGTGAACAGTCTTGGAATAGATGTGAAATCGCCTCTACAACCATGCTCGAAATCGCAGCCAACGGCAAGTGGCGGAGAGGTTTAAACTAGCAGAGGCAGCCGACAAACTATATGAATTCGGCATCAAAGTGGGAGATATGCCTTTCTTTTTAGATACGCAGGAAGTATCGCAGCGCTTTGACAAGTACGTAACGGAGTTCTGTGCGCTGCTCGATACCAATCATCTCCGGCACGGCTCGCCCCAGGACCTCTTTGAATTTGCAGATGCCCTTGATCGGAGCAGCCAGTTTCGGAACGATCTCTCTGCGCTGGTCAAATCCGTCGTGAAGAGAGAGCCCGACGAGCTTTTATTGACCGACATGATGAGCATCGTCGCCGCCTCGGTTGGGGGGCCATCGTTTTCGGATACGGACCTCGACATTACCAATCCGACGAATACATTGATGGAGTTCCTGCTGGGCACAGGTCTCTGGAAGCACTTCGGCTCGCCTTCTCCTCCAGCGCCCCGGGAGGCAGCCCCGCAGCGGCCTGCTGTTCACGTGGCAGAGCCGCGCCCCATCCCGATCTCTTCTCCGCCGGCTCCTGCTGCTCCTGTCGTCAGCCAGAACCCCGAAGCACGGTCCACCCTGATTGAGGCGTCGAGCGAGTTGCGGCAGACGCTTACCCGTCTCGAGATCAACACGCTACAGGTCAAGCTTCACCTGGAATCCATTGAGCAGCGGATCAGCAAGATTGAACCCTCCCCCGATGTTGCTCACTCAGCGCCCGCGCATGCGCAATTACCACCGGAGCCCAGTCCGCAGCCGGAACATGGCCTGCAACCTCTCGCCGCTCCAGTTGAGCCTGTTCCAATTGAGCCTGAACAATCTGCGCAGCCGGTTGCCGTAGCGGAACCCGTTCCCGCCAGGTCCGGATCAACTCCGGCGTTCGTGCCGCCTCTTGCTTCGATGCCCGTTGCCGCTGAAGCTAGTCCGCTTACTGAAAGTGTGCCCCCCGCCCGCGGCCGCGCTTTGTTTTCCCATGAGCCGCTGCCGGAGCCGCCGGAGGATGATTTCGAGGCTCCTACCTTTGCCTTCGCTGCAGAAAAGGGAAGAAGCATTGTTCCCGTCATCCTTATTATTGTTCTTCTCCTAGCCGCTGCCGGAGTGTGGTTCTACTTCACCCACGCGCGACAAGACCAGGGAGTTTCCAGTACTCCCGCCGCGGATACATCTTCCTCGTCTACCGCTGCACCGGCGACCCCCATCCCGGCTAGTTCCACGCCTGCGAACCCAGCAACGCCTGCGGTTGCCGGTACCAGTCATCCACCCGCCGCTGAAGCTGCTCCAGACGACTCGGCTGACAACCCGGACCTTCAATATGTCCAATCGAAGGTCATGGAAGGGAATCTGCTTTCGGCGCCTCGTCCTGAGTATCCCCCACTCGCCCGCACGTCCCACGTGCAGGGAAGGGTTGCATTGCGGGCAACCATCTCCAGAGCCGGCTCGATCCGAACGCTGCACGTCATCAGCGGGCCACAACTCCTGCGCACTGCCGCTGTCGATGCTGTCCGCAACTGGCGATACAGGCCATACACCGTCAACGGCCGGCCGGTGGACGTCTCGACCACCATCTATGTGAACTTTAGCCTGGCACCCCCGCCCGAGATTGCCCACTAATTTGCGCGTAGCAAAACGGCATACGCTTACTAAATTTCAGCCCTGATCTTCATCAGGCGGATGCGCTCGCGCAACTGCATCGTGACACTGCGGTGGCAGCGCAGGCAGAGCGTGCGGATATTTTCGAGATCGCACTCGCCGCCGCCTTCGACAACGGGCAGAATATGGTCGGCGTCCCACAGCGTCTTGCGAATCCGTGTTTTCAATCCCCAGTGCTGCATCAGCATTATCCGGTTCGCGCCACGAGAGCGCTTGAGCTTGCGAAGCGCGGCGACCGTATCGATTGCGCAGAGTGCGCAGACGCCCCGGTCGCGGAGAAGCACCTGTTCGCGCAGATAACCGGGTTGCGAGCGCAGCTTCCACTCGTGGACGCAGTAGCTGGAGCAAAACGTAAACCGGCCTCGAGGCACTTCCATCAAACACCAGCGACAAATGCCTCTGCCGTTCGGCCCACGCGGAACCGACTTGCGGTCCACCCAGCCACCTGTCATTGCCCGCGCCGTGCTCACCTCTCTGTTCTAATCTGCCCGGCTCGGGAACAGCAACTCCCTGTATCCACTTGCACAACCCATGCACTGGCTGCGTTGCGATTTACAGGTTGATGCAATAACGTGGATGCGTCCAACAAATCGCAGACCATGCCCAATCAAACTTCCCGCCGCGCTTTCCTGAAACTCACCACTGCCGCCGCTTCGCTCAGCGCCGTCGAATTCTCTCACGCTCTGCCCACTAGCAGAGCCATCGCTCTGGTCGTCGATCCAGATTCGACGCTCACTCAGAGCGCTCCCGTGCAGTGGGCGGTAGAAGAGCTTCGTCAGGCACTCACGGCCAAGGGTATCTCCCTTGCCGACAGCAGCCGCACGTTGACCATTCTTGTCTCTCCCGGCACAGGCGCACTGGGGAAAGCATTCGCCCATCTTCCCGACATGGCCCACCCGGAGACCACGGCCCTTATTCCCGGAACGTATCGCAACGCACCTGCGATTCTGGTCACCGGCACAGACGCTCGCGGCCTGATCTATGGTCTGCTTGAGCTTGCCGAGCGAGTACGCCTGAACGACAATCCGCTGACCGCTCTGCATCTCTCCGCTCCGCTGGTCGAGACCACGCCCAACCGGGTTCGCAGCGTAGCCCGGCCATTTCTCTCGGAGATCGAAGACAAGTCCTGGTTTTATGATCGGGCTTTCTGGAAGGAGTACCTGGACACCGTCGCCTTCGCGCGTTTCAACCGCTTCAACTTCGCGCTCGGCTTCGGTTACGACTTTCCCCGCGGCGTCACCGGCGATTACCTCCACTTCCCTTATCCCTATCTGGTGGAAGTACCCGGCTACGAGCAGGTGCACGTGGAGCCTCCACTGCAACCGGGCGAACGCCAGCGCAATCTTGAAACGCTGCAATTCATCGCTGCCGAAACAGCGCGCCGCGGTCTTGAGTTCCAACTCGGCATCTGGACGCATGCTTACCAGTGGACTGATAGTCCTCACTCCGATCACCGCATCGCCGGACTCACTCCCGAGATTCATGCGGCATACTGCCGTGACGCGCTCGCCGCCGTGCTTAAAGCCTGTCCGCAGATCACCGGGCTTACGATGCGTATCCACGGCGAGAGCGGCATTCCCGAGGGCAGCTACCCTTTCTGGGAGACACTGTTCGAAGCCATCTCCGGCGCGGGACGCACGATCGAGATCGACATGCACGCCAAGGGCCTGAACCAGACCATGATCGACATCGCGCACAAGACCGGGATGCCGGTAAAGGCGGGCGCAAAGTTCTGGGCCGAGCATCTTGGCCTCGGGTATCACCAGGCCGATATTCGTGGAACCGAATATCCGCGCAAAGGTGTCACCGGGACCTTCGCCGTCTCGAGCGGCGAGCGCAACTTCACGCGCTACGGCTACGGCGATTTCTACCGCAAGGACTCCAACATCGAAGTGCTCTACCGTGTCTGGCCCGGCACCCAGCGGCACCTGCTCTGGGGCGATGCGGGACTGGCGTCAGGATACGGACGGGCTGCCCACTTCTGCGGGGCAGCAGGCATGGAGCTTTGCGAGCCGCTGACCTTCAAAGGCCGCGAAGGCTCCGGCCACCCCGGCGGGCGCAACTCATACGCCGACACTTCACTGGCCAATGTCCACCGCGACACCAGCAAGTTCGCCGCTACCTACCTGCTGTGGGGACGCTATCTTTACAATCCCGAAACAGCCCACGAGGCACACCACCGCTTCTTCCGCCGCGCCTTCGGGTCCTCGGGGCCGGCGCTCGAAACCGCGCTCGCGCACTCCAGCCGGATCCTGCCGCTGGTCACGACCGCATGGCTGCCTTCGGCGTCCAATCACAGCTTCTGGCCGGAGATTTATACTCCGATTTCGCTGCTTCCGCCCACCGGCAAGCCGCTCTACAGCGACTCGCCTGCGCCCCATAATGTCAGTGCCATCAGCCCGCTCGATCCGCAGCTCTTCAGCACCATCGACCAGCATGCGGACGATCTTCTGAGCGGCACAAAGAATGCGCGTTATAGCCCAAGCGAGGTTAGTGGCTGGCTGGAAGAGATGGTGCGCACGTCCAATCAGGCGCTTGCGGCAGCAAGAAAGAGCGCGGGTGCACGCGCCCGATCGCCCGAGTTCCGGCAGGCTGAAGAAGACATCCTCATCGTCAACGGCCTCGGTCTCTACTATGCCAACCTCTTTCGCGCGGCGCTCTTCTATTCCATGCATCGGCAGACCGGCGATCCGGCCGCAGCCTCGCAGTCGCTCGCCGCATATCGAAAAGCGCGCAATGCCTGGGCAACGATGGCCAAACGGGCGGAAAAAGTCTACACGGCAGATATTAGCTACGGCGATGTTCCGATTCGACGCGGCCACTGGGCCGACCGCCTGCCCATCATCGACAGCGATGTGGCGGCACTCGAAAAATATTTTTCCGACAATCCCACGCAGAGGTCTTCTGCCGCAAAAGCAATTCAAGCCGCCCATGCATCGCCGCGTCCGGCCATCGCAGCAAAGCACAATGCGCCGAGCACGTTTCGTGCTGGCAGCGATCTACCGCTCACCGCCACGACACCTGCGGCAGTAACCGAAACCATCCTCTGGTACCGCCATGTGAATCATGGAGAGCGCTGGCGCTCCATGCCCATGCAGAAGGCCGGCAACGCGTACAGCGCTTCCATTCCCGGCAGCTACGCCGGCTCAATGTTTCCCTTGCAGTATTACTTTGAGTTCCGCACTGCGAACGCCGCCACCCTGCATCCGCCGCTTAACCAGACCTTCAGCAATCAGCCCTACTACGCCATCCTCTCGGAAGACCGGACTGCATAATTCAAATAGAAGAATGGGGCGGAGGGATTCACATTCACGTGTAAGTGTCAAATAATCAGATAGCTCTCATCAATGAACAGCAGGGCTCGTTGATGAGAGCTGATGTCTCACGTCATCTCTGATTGAGGCTGCGAAGATATTTGCCCAGTTCGGTATGAATCTCCGGCCGATCCCACATGAATTTCTGCGGGAATTGACCGGTCATAATATATGGAGCAGGCTCAGCCGGCATCATTCTTGCCATCTCCGCCCTCGTTGCACGATATTGTCCAATTCTGTATCCGTACATATCAAGATGGCGTATTCCAAGTTTCAGAGCCTCTTCGCAGATGCTTTGAATCTGGGCGGCGCTTGGATATACGGCAGGGCCGGGAGCGAACTCCTCTGCGATATTCGCAGACCAGAAGGTGAAGATCATCTTCTTCTTCGGTCCGATGATCTTGCGGACTCCTTCAATCGCATTTTTAGTTAGCTCCGATACCTTCTGATCCGAATCTGGAGCCGAGGTCCACTTCGGCATGGTGTAGCCTCCCACTGCGTCGAAATGCCGCGCAACCCTGGCAAAATCGACTCCACCGTTTGCATTCTTAGCCTCGTTCATGATTCTGTCCGAAGTATCCTCGAGATAGATTTCATGCTGTTTATTCGGATCGATGTCTCGAATGTATTTGACCGTGTCCTTTGCCCAATCTTCCCACCAGCCCTGGCGCGCCTTCTTCCATTCTTCCCATCGTGGATCTGTTGGCTTTCGCGGCAAGGGCGCTCCAAAAACCTTTTCCTCGTAGGGCCCATAGGATGCCTGTCCGCCGCTGAACGAATCGTCGAAGACGTACCCTGCCATTGCGGGTTCATGTCCATAGGTCTTCGCGATCTCCTGTAGATAGTGCTTCCAGTCGGTCGCTCGCCACTTCGGATTGAAGACGTCCATCGAATCGATGGCCTTTCCTTCCGCATTGATATGCACGAACTCAGGAGTGCGTGGCAGCGAATTCGCTTCGGGCTGCCAAACAATGAGATAAGCGCCCATACCAGCCTTCTGCGCCCATCGAATCGCTTGCGTCGTATCTTGCTTGCGGGTGATAAGTCCTGCTGTATCGAGTCCCCAGGAGATAAGCACATCGGTAAATCCGAGATTCTTCATCGTGACGAAATCGCCTTCCCAGTCCGCCTTTGGCGCGGAGTTGAGCCAGTACCAGGCGCTTATACGGATTGTGGGCTTTTGCGCCATGGCTGCGGTACTTATGCACAGGACGATGATGAGACAACTTGCGAGGCGCTTAAACATGCTTTCTCCTGAACAACTCATTTCGTTCGCATTCCCAACGCGGTAAGAGGCCTTTCGCCTCTTACCTGCGAATTAGAAGGCTGATTCACTGTAAAGATTTGCAACTATGAGCAGTCAAGCGTTATCTCCGCTTCGTTCGGAATGGTGGACTATTTGAGAGATAAGCTCTTGAAGACAGCATTTTGGAGAAAGAAAAGAGGGTAATCCATCTCTAAAAACGCCCTATAACTTGCACTGGCGATGCAGGGTATCGAGGACGGAGGTAGCCTCCTCATCCGTGCCATGCCGCGATCTTAGGGCCTGTGTCAGCTTTGCGGATTCTGGCAACAAATTCAAAGAGCACCGATTTCTATCGCGACTACTTTGATTGGAAAAACACCGAGGGGAGCAGCCGGTTTCACCGACACTCTCAGAACCGATCTCGCACGCAGAATGGATCACATCGTACTGCCTGTGTTTACAACAGTGTCAGACGAAGGCACCCATATTCAAATATGGCGCAACTACAGCGGAAGCCCCGATCGGGCATGCAGCTGTCTTGCGGTTATCGCAACCCTTGCTGGTTTCTCCCTGCGGCCCTCATCCCGCTTGATTTCCGGTCTTCGCTCGCCGGCTGCGCGACAGGATTTCGATAGGCGCGGCTGACACGTTCCGTTCGTTGGGGACCGCTAAGATTTCTTACGCGCAGGACGTTTTTGTTCTTTACGTACTCCGAGCAGTACCTGATCGATCAAATCATTGCCGTACTTTTCAGTCAGCGGTGCGAATCGAAGCAGGAGTCGATAGTAAACCGGTCCGAAGATTGCTTCTACAAGAAGCTCCGGGTCCGTGTCGGCGGAGAACTCACCAGCCAATTTGCCCCGTTCTATATCCGCGACCGCGGAAGCGCGACGGAGGTTGACATGCCGCTCGTAGAAGTCACGCAAAATACTTGGGTCACTTTGACCTTCGGCAATGAGGTCGGCCACAACTTTCCCAAACAGACCATTAACCTCTCTAATCAGCCTTCGCATCTTTGCACGAATCACTTCTTCTGCCGTCGCCGCGACCGGTGCCTCTGATTGTCTGACAATCCGCTCGTGGAACATGGCCATGATGAGCGCCGCCTTAGACGGCCACCACTTGTAAAGTGTCGGCTTGCCCACATTAGCTCGCTTCGCAATCGCATCCATGCTGAGATCGCGAACGGACTTCGTCTTTAGCAACTCATAGACGGCGTCCATGATGGCGGCGTGGGAGGCGGCGGTCTCGCTGCGCGGCCTTCCAATGTGGGACGGTTTGGCCTTGGCGATCTCCTCTCGCATGTACTTACGTTATCAAAACGGTAAGTAAATTTAACTAGCATCCTTTTCTTTTCCTTTCCATCTAGTAAAGGAAACACACCTCCGCAAGAGCGGAGTGCGCAGGAGGAAGCAAATGAAGACTCAAGCCCCAGGAAACAACATGACGTCCGATCCATGGTCCGTTGTCCATCCAATTACTGCTGAAGATGCTGCTGCTATGGCTGCTATGCGTGCCATCGTTGAGCCGAATAAAGGCCGCTTGCAAGGTATTTCCGCCCGCGTGCCCTTCGACGCCATCATGGAACATGTCGCTGCACCCGAAGGCATAACCTACGAAACAGACACGGTTGGAGGGCTGCCGGGCCTGTGGTGCAAGCCGGAAGATGCCCGGCCAGGGGAAGTTATCCTGCACCTCCACGGGGGCTGGTTCAACTGGGGCTCGGCGCAGGCTTACCGCCATATGGTGGGTCACATCGCCGCTCGCGTCGGGGTCGAGGCGTTTGTGCCCGATTATCGGCTCGCCCCCGAGCATCCCTTTCCAGCCGCGTCAGAAGATGTTCGGGCGAGCTACTTCGGTCTGATCGAACGTGGCTTTTCGAAAATCGCTGTGACGGGCGACTCGGCTGGTGGAAATCTAGCTCTCGGCCTCACCGCCTTCGTCTCAGCCGACACCAACTCTGTTCCAGGTGGGCTCGTGGGGACGGTTGCACTCTCGCCAGTAACGGACCTTTCCCTTTCGGGTAAGAGCTGGAGGACACGAGCTGTTGCTGATCCCTACTTCACTCTGCCGCAGGCGACCGAATTAGTTCGCTCCTATCTGGCGGGACACGATGCTTCCGATCCGTTCGCCTCTCCGCTCCTAGCAAACCTAGTAGGTTTACCCCCGATCCGTGTGCATGTAGGCGATGACGAGATGCTGCTTGATGACTCTGTTCGATTCGTCGAGCGCGCGACCGCAGCCGGAGTGGATGCCCGTCTTGATGTCTGGGAGGGT
>Ga0207678_10001448_pt1 | contig 21804 bp, 25 predicted proteins | sample KBSC63metaG_FD_184319 | JGI IMG/M metagenome (GOLD analysis project Ga0207678, IMG submission 184319) | Corn rhizosphere microbial communities from Kellogg Biological Station, Michigan, USA - KBS C6-3 metaG (SPAdes) (version 2) | ecosystem: Host-associated > Plants > Roots > Rhizosphere > Soil ... | reverse complement strand
GGGGCAGCCGCGCCCATTCCGGCGCGAGCAGGTAAAAGGGATTGATCGCCGCCTGCGGGTTCCCGAGCAGCAGCGCGCCCTGGCCCATGTAGTTGAGGATCAGGCACGGGTAGACCAGCACGAGCCACGAAAAGTTGATCGCCTTGCGGCCGAAATGGCCCATGTCGGCATAGAGCGCTTCGGCACCCGTGACGCACAGGAACACCGAGCCAAGCGCCAGGAATGCGAGCTTGGGGTTGTAGACGAAGAAGCGCACGGCCCACGCGGGGTTGAGGATGCCCACGATCTCCGGCCGATTGACGATATTGGCGACGCCGAGCGTCGCAAGCACGGCGAAATAGACGAGCATGACGGGACCGAACATGGTTCCGACCTTTGCCGTGCCGCGCGACTGCACGACGAACAGGCCGACGAGGATGCCGATCGAGATTGGGATCACGAGCGGCTGAAGCTCGGCCTGGACGATCGTCAGTCCCTCGACCGCCGACAGCACCGAGATCGCCGGTGTGATCATCGCGTCGCCGTAGAACAGGCAGGTTGCGAGAACCCCGAGCATGACCAGCGTCGAGGTCCACTTCTTCTTGCCTTCGAGGTTGCGCGCGATCAGCGACAGCAGCGCGAACGAGCCGCCTTCGCCCTTGTTGTCTGCGCGCATCGCGACGCTCACATATTTGAACGTGACGATCATCATCAGCGTCCAGAAGATGAGGCTGAGCACGCCGAAAATGTGCAGCCGATCGACCGCGAGCGGGTGCGGCCCGAGGAAGCTTTCCTTCATCGTATAGAGCGGGGAGGTGCCGATATCGCCATAGACGATGCCGATCGCGCCGAGCATGAGCTTGGGGAGCGCCTCCTGCGGTCCATGACGGGCGGGAGCATTGTCCGCATGGAACGCGGTGTCCGAGACGGCGGTGGCCATGGGCACGGATGTGCGGGTTTATCCCATAAAGATTCCATGTGGATTCGCCGGTTGCCGGCATGTGAATCCGCCAGGCGCACTCGACGGCTCGCGCGGCGTCGCCCATTTTAGGGCGATGATCGAATTGCCGCCGGAAATCTTAATGCGGGAGCGGGCGCAGGGCTCCACTGCCGCGGCGATCCAGGCCTATACCGGCGCGCTCGCGCTGGTTGCCGTCTCGACTTTGATCGGTCTGTGGATCGCGCCGCGCTGGGGCACCGCGCCGGTCGACATGATCTATTTGCCCGCCGTCCTTGCGGTCGCGATCCTGTGGGGGCTCGGGCCCGCGCTGGCGGCCGGGATCGCGGCGGCACTCGCCTACAATTTCTTCTTCACCGAGCCGGTCCACACGCTGCGCATCGACCGCGGCAGCGACATCGTGACCGTGATCGTGCTGCTGATGGTTGCGTTGGTCACCAGCCGCCTCGCGGCCGGTATTCGCAGGCAGGCACGTCTCGCCGCCGACCACGCCAGCCGCAACGCGACCATCGCCGGCTTCGCCGGCCGCCTGCTGTCGTGCAGCCGCGAGGAAGATATCGCGCGGACTGCATGCGCCGAACTGCATCGTCTGTTCGGCTGCAACGCCTTGCTGGTCGATGGATTGCCGACGCCACGAGTCCTCGCCGGCTGCCCCGAAGGCAATCGCCTGACGCCGAGCGACGTCGCGGCGGCGGCGTTGGCAATCCAGACGGGCGAGCCAGCGGGCCGCGCGACGGCGCGGATCCAGCCCGCGGAATGGCAATTCCATGCCGTGCGCTCGGGTGCGAAGGCGATCGCGGCGGTCGGTCTGGCGCATGACGATGGCAAGCCGCCGGTCGATGAGGAGGAGTTGCCGCTGCTCGGCAGCCTGCTCGATCAGGTCGCGCTGGCGCTCGAGCGCGCGCGGCTGGAGCGTGAGTCGCGGGAGTTCGCCGCGGTGCGCGAGCGCGATCGTATTCGCTCGACCCTGCTAGCCTCGATTGGCCAAGACCTGACGCCCGCGTTGAAGGCAATCGGCGGCGCGGTGCGCGAGCTCAGGCGCAACGGCTCCGGCGACAGGGAGCCGCTGTCGACGATCGGCTCGGAATGCACGAAGCTCGAGCGGTATATCGGAAACCTGCTCGAACTCGAGCCGGTTTCCGAGCAACAACCGATCCACGTCGGCGGCATCACCATCGACCTGTTCCAGCGCACGGTTACGAAGGATGCCCAGGAGGTGCATCTAACGCCGAAGGAATATGCGGTGCTGGCCGAACTGGCCAAGCATCCTGGCCGGGTGCTCAGCCACGAACATTTGCTGCGAAGCGTGTGGGGGCCGGCGCAGGAACGCCAGATCGAATATCTGCGGGTCGCGATCCGCAATCTGCGGCAGAAGCTGGAAGCCGATCCCGCCGCGCCCCAGACCATCATCAACGAGCCGTCGGTCGGCTATCGCCTCGCCGGCTGAGGCGAACAGGGTCAGCGCTGGTCGTTGCGCACGACCTCGCCGCCCTTCATCACGAAGCTGACATGCTCGACGGTGGACACGTCCTTCGTCGGTTCGCCGGGGATCGCGACGAGGTCGGCGAGGAGGCCGGCGCGGATAGCGCCGCGATCGGTCAGGTGGAAGATGCGCGCGTTGCCCGACGTAGCGGCGATCATCACTTGCGCCGCCGGCATGCCGGCGCGCTGCATCGCCTCCATCTCGCGCCAGTTCTCGCCGTGCGCGAAGACGCCGACATCGCCGCCCATGCAGATCGGCACGCCGGCCTTCATCGCTAGCTGGAACGAGCGGCGGTTCTGCTGGACGCTTTCGGGCGCCGGCTCTTTTCCGTTCCACCCCTGGAAGTAGCGCGAGTAGGCCTCCGACGCGCCGAGCGTTGGGCAGAGCGCGATGCCCTTGTCGTGCATCAGCTTGAACACGTCCGGCGTGCCGCCATAGCCGTGCTCGATCGCGTCGACCCCGGCGAGCGCGGCGCGGCGCATGCCCTCGGCGGTCGCGGCGTGGGCGGCGGCGAGGCGACCGGCGTCGTGCGCGACCGCGACTCCGGCGGCGAGCTCGGCTTCACTCATCGTCGGGCGGCTCGGCTCGCCCGGGCCATAGCGATAGTCGGCGTACATCTTGATGACGTCGGCGCCGGCGCCGACCTGGTCGCGCGCGGCCCGCGTCATCTCGTCGGCGCCGCTGATCTCCTCGGCGCCTTGCGGGATCGGAACGCCCGGCTCGAAGCCCTTGGGGCCATAGGCGCCGCGCGCGACATTGGCCTTGGTCGCGACCAGCAGGCGCGGGCCCGGGATGATCCCCTGGTTGATCGCCTGCTTGATGCCGACATCGGCATAGCCCGCGCCCTCGGTGCCGAGATCGCGCTCGGTGGTGAAGCCGGCGTCCAGGGTTTTCCTCGCGTGAACGACCGCGCGCGCCGTGCGCAGCGCGCGCTGCTCGTGCAGCACCTGATCGTCCCACTTCGCTTCGTTGTAGGGATGGAGGAAGAGGTGCGAATGGCCCTCGATGAGCCCCGGCGAGAGGGTGGTGCCGGGCAGCTCGATGACCCTGGCGCCGGCCGGCGCGGCGAGGTTCGGCCCGACCGCCGCGATCTTGTCGCCCTCGACGAGCACCTGCCAGCCGGGATGCGGACGCGGGTCGACGCCGTCGAAGACTTGTGCCGGCTTAAGCAGGATCGGCGCGGCGGTAGCGGCGGTGGCGAGACTGGCGACGGCTGCGGCCATGGCGATGAGCAAACGCATGCGAACCCCTCCGGTTTGCCGCAGCCTAGGATGGAATCGGCCGCGCCGCCAAGCGCGCCGGCACACGCGTGATTTCGATCCTCTGCCGGCTACTCAATCTAAACGGTTCCGGCCGTAGACTGGCAGTGATCATGGTCGCTCGACTGGAGGGTAGCGATGAAGCCGTACATCCTCGGTGCGATTTGCGTGTGGTTCATCTGCGGGATCGCAGGCGCGGCATTGCTCGGTCAGCAACGCGTCGACATCCCAACGATTGCCGGCGGCCCAATCACCTTGTGGAACGGCCTTAACAAGCCGGTCGACGAATAACCCAGTTCGCAATGCAAAAGGGCGGCCGGAATGACCCGAGCCGCCCTTTCGCGTAACAGTCCCATGGGTGCGCTGCCGACCCCTCCACCATCGAGTCTTCGTTGGATGGTTCCCCTCCCCACGAGCTTCGCTCGCAGGGAGGAACGGGAACTAGCGCTTGCTGAACTGGAAGCTGCGGCGGGCCTTGGCGCGGCCGTACTTCTTGCGCTCGACGACGCGCGGGTCGCGGGTCAGGAAGCCGGCCTGCTTGACGGCCGTGCGAAGCGCGGGCTCGTAGCGGGTCAGCGCCTGGGCGATGCCGTGCTTGACCGCTCCGGCCTGGCCCGAGAGGCCGCCGCCGACGACCGTCGCGACGACGTCATACTGGCCCTGGCGCTCGGCGACATCGAACGGCTGGTTGATCACCAGGCGCAGCGTCGGACGGGCGAAATAGACTTCCTGCTCGCGGCCGTTGATGACGATCTTGCCCGAACCAGGCTTCAGCCAGACGCGCGCGATGGCGTCCTTGCGGCGCCCGGTCGCATAAGCGCGGCCGTGCTTGTCGAGCTGCTGCTCGCGCAGCGGAGCGGCTTCGGCCGGCGGCGGTGCCGCGGGCGCCTCGGCGGCCGGAGCATCCGGAGCCGGAGCGGCGGGAGCGGGGGTTGCGCCGAGCTGATCGGCGATCGATTCGCGGGTGTCGGACATTAGGCGCCCACCTTGTTCTTGCGGTTCATCGACGCGACGTCGAGGATTTCGGGGTTCTGGCCGCCGTGCGGGTGCTCGGTGCCGTTATAGAGATGCAGCGCGCGCATCTGGTCGCGGCCGAGCGGGCCGCGCGGGATCATGCGCTCGACCGCTTTCTCGAGCACGCGCTCGGGGAAGCGCCCGTCGAGCACCTTGCCCGCGGTGACTTCCTTCAGGCCGCCCGGATAGCCGGTGTGCTTGTAATAGATCTTCTGGTCGAGCTTGCGGCCGGTGAAGCGCACCTTGTCGGCGTTGATCACGACGACATGGTCGCCGCAGTCGACGTGCGGGGTGAAGCTCGGCTTGTGCTTGCCGCGCAGGATGTTGGCGATGATCGTCGCCAGGCGGCCGACCACGAGCCCTTCGGCGTCGATCAGGTGCCATTTCTTCTCGACCTCGGCCGGCTTGGCCGACTTGGTCGTCTTCATCAGCGCCTTCATGGCTGACGATCCTTTCGTTGAAATGCGAAAGGCGACGCACGAAGCGCCGCCGTGGCCGCGCTAATTGCGGCAGGGGCCAAGAAAGTCAAGCAATTCCGGCATGTTCCTGGCGGGTAAAATGATACCTCAGGAGTTCGAACCGCGCCCGCAATGACGGGAACGAGGCGCGGGTGCTTACCGTTTCACCCGCAACACGAAAACAGGAGGATTACATGTATATTGGCCTTGGCGGGATCCTCGTCTTGATCCTCATTCTGTGGCTCTTGGGCGTGATCTAGACGGTCGCCTGATCGCTCTTCGCGCACCGTAGCTGTCCGACCAGCTGGAGAAGCGCCGGCGGGTCGAACGGCTTTTCGATCCGCGGCACGGAGCTGAGGCGCTCCGGAACCGCCGAGCTTCCATAGCCGGTCGCGATCGCGACCGACTTGCCGAGATCGAACAGGCGATCTGCGACCGGAACCGCGCTTTCGCCATGCAGGTTCAGGTCGACGACCGCGCAATCGAAGGCGTCTTCGTCAATCGCCTCGCTGGCGCTCGACAAGGTCGACATCGGACCGAGGACCAGGGCGCCCGCGGACTCGAGCATCCGCTTGAGATCGTCGGCGATGTAATATTCGTCCTCGACCACGAGGATGCGCGTTCCGTGGAGGTCAAGCCCTTGATCCTGTGGTAATGTTCCCCCGGTCATCGGCTTTGCCCCTAGCCCGTGAGCGTTGTGCATCTAACATAGATGAGAGTGGAAAACGATGTCTCTGCTTACGATCCGCGGCGGGGCATTCCATCACCATCCAGGACTCGCCGTCGCGTCGAAACTCGAGGCATTCACCAAGCTGTCGGCGGATGATTGCGCGGCGCTGGGGAGCGTGGGACGCAATTTCCGTTTCATCGAGCCGCGCCGCGACCTCATCTCCGAGGGCGAGAAGCCGCGCCACGTGCATCTGGTGCTCGATGGCTGGGCGTGCCGCTACAAGCAGCTGCCCGACGGCAAGCGGCAGATCGTCGGCCTGTTCGTTCCAGGCGACTTCTGCGACGTGAACGTCTATATCCTGAAGACGATGGATCATAGCATCGGCGCAATCACGCGCCTCAAGGTAGCCATGATCACGCCCGAGGAAATGAACGCACTGACCGCGGAGCGGCCGCGGATCACGCAAGCCTTGTGGTGGAACGAGCTGGTGACCGCCGCGATCCAGCGCGAGTGGACACTGAACATCGGCCAGCGCACAGCCTACGAACGGCTCTCCCACCTCCTCATCGAGCTTTATCTGAGGCTGCAGGCGGTCGGCCGGGCGCGCGACGGCCGCTGCGACTTCCCGCTGACCCAGAACGATCTCGCAGAAGCGACCGGCCTTACCGCCGTCCACGTCAACCGGACCCTTCAGGAACTCCGCCGCGATGGCCTGATCGAGCTCGAGCGCAAGCAGCTCCAGATCATCGAGCTCGAGCGGCTGAAGGATGTGTCGATGTTCAACGCCAACTACCTGCACCTCGACCATGAGGGGCGCCACCTGGATGCCAATGCATGAGGCCAGCGCCTGGCCAGGCGGCGACGGCGAGATGGCCCGCCGCATCCGCGAGCATGACTGGGCGGAAACTCCGCTAGGGAGAATTGACCGCTGGCCGCAGAGCCTAAGGACGGTGGTCGACCTCATCCTCGCGATGCCGGGGCCCGCGACGATCCTCTGGGGCCCGGAAAACATCCAGCTCTACAACGATGCCTACAGGACGGTCGCGCGGGACCGCCATCCGGGCCTGCTGGCACGGCCAGTCGAGCAAGGCTGGGCGGATGCCTACGAAGAGGTGATCCGTCCGCTCATCGACAAAGCTCGGGCGGGCAGGTCGACCCACATGGCCGACTTCCGGGTCGAGCTGCAGGGCGCCGACGGAACGGTCGAGGACCGCTACTTCGATTCGGACTGGTCACCGATCCGGGGGCAGACAGGCGAGGTCGAAGGCTCGCTCCAGACGATCGTCGAAGTGACCGAGCGCAAGCGGACCGAGACCGCGCTCGCGCAAAGCGAGGTGCGCCAGGCGTTCATGCTGAAGCTGAGCGATGTGCTCCGCCCGCTGAGCGATCCGGTGGACATCCAGAAGACCGCGGCGCGGATGACCGCCGAACATCTCGACATCGGCCGCGTTGCTTATTGCGAGATCCGCTACGAACCCGGCATCGTTGTCATCGTCGAGCGCGACTGGCCCCGGCGCGGGATGCCGTCGGTTGCCGCCGGACGCTATCGAATGGACGATTTCGGCCGGTTCCTCGCCGAGGAGATGACGGGCGGGCGCATCGTCACCGTCGCCGACGCCGAAACGGACCTCCGTCTGACCGCTGCCGATCGCGAGAATTGGGCCGCGTTCGACATTCTCGCCAATTGCAGCATCCCGGTGGTCAAGGGAGGGCGGTTCGTCGCCTACCTCGTCGCTCAGGACAATCGGCCGCACGACTGGGCGGGCCGGGAGGTCGAGCTGCTGCGCGAAGTGTCGGAGCGAACCTGGTCGGCGGTCGAGCGCGCTCGCGCCGAGTCGGCGCTGATCGAGAGCGAGCGGCGGCAATCAGCAATGCTCGAGGTGCTCCCGGTGGGGATCGGCCTGGTCGACACGAGCGGAAATGTCGTGCTTTCCAACCCGGAATGGGCGCGCTTCGTGCCCGATCGCATGGTTCCGTCGCGCAACGCGGACCGGGGCTCGCGATGGCGCAGCTGGGACGGCGAGGGCAAGCTGATCGAGCCAATGCAATATCCCGCGGCGCGCGCGCTCCGCGGCGAGCATGTCGATCCGGCGATGGAGTTCCTCTACACGGACGACGACGGCAGGAAGATCTGGACCAGCGTTGCGGCGGTTCCGCTGACAAACGGCAATGGCAAGGTCACGGGCGCCGTGTGCATCATCCACGACATCGACGCCGTGAAGCGCGCCGGCGACACGCTGCGCGAAAGCGACGAGCGGTTCCGCGAGTTCAGCGACGCCTCGTCGGACGTCATCTGGATGCGGGACGCCGAGAGCCTGTGCTGGACGTATCTCTCGCGCGGCTTCGAGCCCATATACGGCGTCAGCCGCGAAGACGCGCTCAAGAATGATAACCTGCGCAACTGGGCCGAGTTGATCCTGCCAGAGGATCGCCAGCATGCGCTCGACAACATCCGGCGGGTCAGGCGCGGCGAACGGCGCGCATTCGAATACCGCATCCGCCGGCCCGCCGACGGCGACATGCGGTGGCTTCGAAACACCGACTTCCCGATCCGAGACGAAAACGGCAAGGTCGTGAGGATCGGTGGCATTGGCAGTGACATCACGTCGCTCAAGCATGCCCAAGAGCATCAACGGCTGCTCCTCGCCGAGCTCCAGCACCGCGTGCGCAACACGCTTGCAATTGTGCGGTCGATTGCGCGCAGGACGGCGGAGAACAGCACGACGGCCGAGGACATGCTTGCCCACTTCCAGGGCCGTCTCGATGCCTTCTCGCGAGTCCAGGCGGTCCTGACCCGCGGCGTCGGCGCCAAGGTCGATCTCGCGTCCCTGATCGACGACGAGCTCATTGCGCACGCCGCGCGCGACGGCGAGCAAATCCACGTCGAGGGACCCGAGATCTCGCTGGCGCCGAAGACGGCGGAGCGGCTCAGCCTCGCCATCCACGAGCTCGCGACCAACGCGGTCAAGCACGGGGCGCTGTCGAAGGGCCGGGGCCGGATCGCGATCCGCTGGCGGACGGAGCCGGACGGTGGCGGCAATCGGCTGGTGCTGAGCTGGAAGGAGAGCGGCGTCGAGCTCGATGGCGCTCCGCGGCGAGAAGGGTTCGGGACCGAACTACTTCTGCGCTCGCTGCCGTACGACGTGCAGGGAGAGACGCGGATGGACTTTCCGCCGCATGGACTCGAGTTCGAGCTCAGCATGCCGCTGCCGCCCGCCAATGGGACGAGTTGAGGCGTTCGGCGGCGCAAGTTTCAGGTTTCACGGAGAAATTGATGGCGAGCGGCGTTGCCTCATGGGGGCATGCGGCCTAGTTCCGCGCGCATCGGCGCATGGAGTCGCGAGAGGCTCCGAAATGCGCCCTGTCCCCAATCCCGCCGGAGAGCGCAGCAGTGCCGAGACGCGTCAAGGATTTCATCGACATCAGCGAATATACCTCGCTCGAGGACCTCATCCGCTATCTCGAGACCATTCGCGACAATCTTCCGGCGGACCACCAGGCGGAGCTCAAGATCCGTGGCGACGAGGTGTTCGGGCGGCGCCTGACGATCACCTATTTCCGCGAGCAGACTCCGGAAGAGGTCGAGCTCGAGTCCAAATATTCCGCGAACGACCGGGATGGGGCCAGCATCGAGGCGCTTCGCCACAAGCTCGACGAAGTGCCCTACAAGCTCGGCAACGCCAACGGCAGCTGAGCGGCGCTAGGAGTTTTCGGGCGGCGCGCTGACGAGGCGCTTGCGTTCCCACAGCTCGAAATGGCCCAGCCCGGCCTGCGCGCGCGCGAGCCGGATCGCCTCCGCGTCCGCCTCGGCTTCGATCCAGTCCGCGCTTGCGATCTTGCCGGCTCCGTCGAGCCGGTAGAGCCGGTACGTAGGCACGTGCGATGAACCCCCAGATGAGCGCTGACACCTATCACGCGGTCGGGGGAAAGTATTTAACATGGGTTAGGAGACTGTTTCTAACTATACTGAAACAACATGGTTTTTCGTGCGGTAGTTTGGGTCAGGCTATGCTCTCTTCGACCCAGTCGGCGTAGGCTGCGAGGATCTTGCCGATTGCCGAGGTGGCGATGCACGGGACTTTGTAGCTGTGCAGCGCGGCGATGCGGACGATCAGCGCGTCGGCCCTGGCATCGGTCGTCTTGAGGATCGCCGCGACTTCGTCGTTCGTTTCGACCGCCCCTTGCCAGCGGTAGATCGAGCGGACCGCCGCGAAAATGTTGACGCAGGCGGCGAGCCGCTCCTCGACCACCGTCCGGCCGATCCGTTCGGCCTCGTCGGCGTTCGCGAACACCGCATAGACCGAGACGACGCTCATGCTTGGCTGCGCCTCCGCCCGAGCTCATGCGCGCCCCAGACCGTCGCCGCGACGAGCAAGGCGCCGGTCGCCTGGTGGAGCACCGCCAGCCAGATCGCGATTCCGGTTAGGACCGTGAGAATGCCGAGGATGATCTGCGTTCCGAACGCGGAATGGATCGCGACCGAGGCCGGGCGAGCGCCCTCGAGCTTGCGGATCTTGCGGGTGAAGATGACCAGCACCACGACCACGACCCACGCCCACCAGCGATGGAGGAAGTGGAGCAGGAACAGGTCGTGGGTCATGGCGAACCACGCGCCATGCGACCAGTCGATGCCCTCCGGCACGAAGTGGCCGCCCATGTCCGGCCAGGTGTTCGAGACATAGCCGGCGCGGAACCCGGCGACCCAGGCGCCGAGCATCAGCTGGATGAACAAGGTCGCGAGGGCGAAGATGCCCCAGCCGGTTAGCCGCGCCGGCTTCGCGTCCGGGTCGCGCTCGACCTGACGCAAGTCGAGCGCGGTCCAGATCAACGCGCCGAAAAGGAACAGGGCGAACAGCAAGTGCGCCGAGAGGCGATACGGGCTGACTTCGGTTCGCCCTTCGAGGCCCGACATGACCATGAACCAGCCGACCGCGCCCTGGAGGCCGCCAAGGACGAACAAGGCGGCGAGCCGCCACGCGAATCCGCGCGGAATCGCCCGGCGGAATGCGAACCACGCGACTCCGACGAAGAACACGAGCCCAAGCACGCGCCCGAGGAACCGGTGCGCCCACTCCCAGAAGAAGATGAACTTGAACCCGGCGAGCGTCATCCCGGCCGGCCCGGCGACTTCGCGAAATTGCGGCGTTTGCTTGTAGAGCTCGAACTCGTGGACCCAATCGGAATGGGTCAGCGGCGGCACGACGCCCGACACGACGTTCCATTCGGTTATCGAGAGGCCGCTTTCGGTCAGCCGCGTGATGCCGCCGATCACCACCATCGCGAAAACGAGCCCGGCGACAAACAGCAGCAGGTTGGAAAGGCCGAGCGGCCGGGCGGTCGAGCGGACATCGGCGCTGGTCACGAGAGAATCCATGGTGCGCCGCCTATGCGATGCCGAACGAGTCAAGGGCAAGGGATGAGCGGCCGCATTCCGACGTGTTATGTTGTAACTTCGCGGCAAGCGGCCTATATGCGCGCTCGTCATGGGCCAGCTGGCGATCTCCACCAATCGTCTCGATCGACTTGCGATGGGGTTGTCGGGGCTGTGCCTGGTGCATTGCGTCGCGACCGCGGTCCTGATCGGCCTGCTCGCGTCGGCCGGCGGCTTCCTCGGACGGCCCGTCGTTCACGAAGTGGGACTGACGCTCGCGATGCTCATCGGCGCGTTCGCGCTTGGCCGTGGAATCCGCGAGCATGGCTTCATGCTTCCGAGCGCCGTCGGCGCGCTCGGCTTGGGCGTGATGGCCGGAGCGCTACGGCTGCCGGAGGGCGGCCACGAGCCGATCTACACGGTCGCGGGGGTGCTCATTCTCGCGCTCGGCCACCGGCTGAACGTCATGGCCAGTGAGCACGAATTCTGAATTCTTGTCGCGGCCGCGCGCGCGGTCTAGGTCGAAGGCAGGACATGGCTGAACACGAGCACAGAATCCACCACGGCGATTCGCTCAAACAGGCGGCGCGCGAGCGGCTGACCAAGGAGGGCGAGCAGTGGACCGACATGCGCGCGGCCGTGTTCGAGGCGCTCGCCAGCTTCGACAAGCCGGCAAGCGCCTATGACGTCGCCGAAGAAGTCTCGAAAGCGCAGGACCGCCGCGTCGCCGCCAACAGCGTCTACCGCATCCTTGACCTGTTCGTCGGCGCCAACCTCGCGCGGCGGGTGGAAAGCGCCAATGCGTATATCGCCAACCAGCACCCGGCATGTCTGCACGATTGCATCTTCCTGATCTGCGACACTTGCGGGCAGGCGGTGCACATCGACGACGACAAGTTGACCAGCGGCGTTCGCGAAGCGGCCAAGAGCGCCGGCTTTTCCGCCCCGCGCCCGGTGATTGAAGTGCGCGGCACCTGCGGAGACTGTGCCCGATCCTGAGCAACATCTGAGCAATCGCTGAAATCGCCGCGCGCTTGCCGTCGGTGCCGGTCAGATTGGTGACAGGCCGAGGCTATCCGCGTAAGGCCCGCCACGATGAGTGACCGTCCCGTGACCCCGCTGCTCGACAAGGTCGAGTTTCCCGCCGACCTGCGCGCGCTTGCCAAGGACCAGCTGCCGCAGTTCGCCGACGAGCTTCGCCAGGAGATGATTTCGGCCGTGTCGGTTACCGGCGGCCATCTCGGGGCCGGGCTCGGCGTCGTAGAGCTGACCGTCGCGCTCCATTATGTGTTCGACACGCCCGCCGACAAATTGGTCTGGGACGTCGGCCACCAGGCCTATCCGCACAAGATCATTACGGGCCGGCGGGATCGCATCCGCACGCTCCGGCAGGGTGGAGGCTTGAGCGGCTTCACCAAGCGCAGCGAGAGCGAGTACGACCCGTTCGGAGCGGCGCACAGCTCGACCTCGATCTCCGCCGCGCTCGGCTTCGCGATCGCCAACAAGCTGTCGGGATCGCCCGGCAAGGCAGTCGCGGTGATCGGCGATGGCGCGCTCAGCGCGGGCATGGCTTATGAGGCCATGAACAACGCTGCCGCCGCTGGGAACCGGCTGGTGGTCATCCTCAACGACAATGACATGTCGATCGCGCCGCCGGTCGGAAGCTTGCGCAACGCGCTCGCGCGGCTGGTGAGCTCGGGCAAGTATCTGACGCCCCGCAAGCTGGCCCAAAAGCTCGCCCGCGCCATGCCGGACCCGGTGCACCGGTCGATGCGGCGGATGGAAGAATATGCCCGGGGCATGTTCACCGGCGGTACCCTCTTCGACGAGCTCGGCTTTTATTATGTCGGGCCGGTCGACGGCCATAATGTCGAGGCTTTGGTCGACGTGCTCGAGAACGTCCGCGACGCGGAAGTCGGCCCGATGCTGGTCCATGTCGTCACCAAGAAGGGCAAGGGCTACGCGCCCGCGGAGAATGCCGCCGACAAATATCACGGCGTCGTCAGATTCGACGTGGTCTCGGGCGTCCAGGCCAAGCCGGCCGCGGGCGCGCCGAGCTACACCAGCGTGTTCGCCAAGGCGCTCGGGCACGAAATGGCGCGCGACGACAAGGTCGTGGCGATTACCGCCGCGATGCCCTCGGGGACCGGCCTCGACAAGGTCGAGCAGCAGTTTCCGGACCGCGTGTTCGACGTCGGCATCGCCGAGCAGCACGCGGTGACGTTCGCCGCCGGCCTGGCGGCGCAGGGCTACAAGCCTTTCGCGACCATCTATTCGACCTTCCTCCAGCGCGCCTACGACCAGGTGGTGCACGACGTCGCGATTCAGAACCTGCCCGTCAGGTTCGCGATGGACCGAGCCGGGCTGGTCGGCGCCGATGGCGCAACGCACGCCGGCTCGTTCGATCTTGCGTACCTCTGCACGTTGCCGAACTTCGTCGTGATGGCCGCGGCTGACGAAGCCGAGCTTTGCCACATGGTGCACACCATGGCGCTGCACGACAGCGGCCCGAGCGCGGTGCGCTATCCCCGCGGCGAGGGCCGGGGAGTGCCGCTTCCCGAGCAGCCGCAAGCGCTGGAGATCGGTAAAGGGCGAATTGTCCGCGAGGGCAAGAAGGTCGCGATCCTGTCGCTCGGAACGCGGCTAGCCGAGGCGGAGAAAGCGGCTGACCAGCTCGACGCCAAGGGCCTCTCGACGACAGTCGCCGACCTGCGCTTCGCCAAGCCGCTCGACAGCGAGCTGATCCGGCGGCTGATGACCACGCACGAGGTGGTCGTGACGGTCGAGGAAGCCGCCATCGGCGGCATCGGCGCCCACGTCCTGACGCTGGCGAGCGACGAGGGGCTGCTCGACGCGGGCCTCAAGATCCGCACCATGCGCCTGCCCGACATCTTCCAGGACCAGGACAAGCCCGAAAAGCAGTACGACCAGGCCCGCCTCAACGCCCCGCACATCGTCGACACCGTCCTGAGAGCGCTGCGAGTCAACAGCGCCGGCGTCGAGGAGGTGCGGGCCTAATTCGGCGGCGGCTGAGCCGATCCGTACCGAGATTAGGCAAGGCCGAGGTGGCGTGCGATTTGCTCGCGGGCGGATTGCAGAGTTGCGTCCGACAGTCGGCCGATGCGTTCGGCATTTTCGCTTTCCAGAGTCGCGATCTTCGCGGTGCGGATGATCGACGGGATCGGCAGGCCTGCGCTCTTAAGGTCGTCGATCGCTACGTCGCCGGACCATCGCTGCCGTTCGGCATTGGTGATCATTGCAGCCCAAATGAGCAATCCGTCGGGGCCGACCGGCTCGGATGTCACAACGACCGCGGGTCGGTAGCGGCGTACGTTCGTCTCGACGTAGGGAAATGGGACGCGGACGACGTCGCCGGCTTCAAAGCGCATCGTATGCAGAGTCGAGTTCGTCGGACCATTCGGTGAATGAGGCGAGTGGCTTGTCGAAGGGATCTCCGGCGCGGCGCAGGATCACCCGATCGCCGTCGATTTCATAGGCAATCTCGTCGCCGGGCTTGATGCCGAGCGCGAGACGGACGGCGCGCGGGATGGTCGTCTGAGCTTTGGCGGTGATGCGTCCAAGGATCATGGTCTGGATGTAAGGAATTTCCTTGCTTATCACAAGCGAGATGAAGAAGATTCGCTCGGACCAGTTGCTTGTGAGCAGGGGGCTGGCCGAGAGCCGGGCTCGGGCGCAGGCGTTGATTATGGCGGGGGCGGTGTTTTCGGGGGAGCGGAAGATCGTCAAAGCGGGCGAGATGCTCGCCGAGGATGCGGCGCTGGAAATTCGGGGGAAGGACCATCCGTGGGTCTCGCGCGGAGGGATAAAGCTCGACCATGGCCTGACGCATTTCGGGTTCGACGTGACCGGCGCGGTCGCGCTCGACGTCGGGAGCTCGACGGGCGGATTCACCAACGTGCTGCTCTCACGGGGGGCGGCGAAGGTCTATGCGGTCGATGTCGGCACCAACCAGCTCGCATGGAAGCTGCGGCAGGACCCGCGGGTCGTGGTCCATGAGCAAACCAACGCCCGCGGTCTCGACTCCAGCATCATTCCCGAGCCTGTCGACATCGTCGTCTGCGACGCCAGCTTCATCGGCCTTGCAAAGGTGCTCGAAGCACCGCTCACGCTCGCGAAGGCAGGCGCGAAGCTGATCGCGCTGGTCAAGCCGCAGTTCGAGGCCGGCCGCGCGGAGGTCGGGAAGGGCGGTGTGGTCCGCGATCCGCAAGTTCATGAGCGCGTCTGCGCCGCCGCCGCCGACTGGGTCGCGTCACAAGGCTGGACAATCCTCGGGGTTACGCCCAGCCCGATCACCGGCCCCGAAGGCAATGTCGAATTCCTGCTCGCCGCCGAGAAGATTTAATTGGGGATGATTTCAGCCACTTGGGGATAGGTTCGCGCGCCAGGGTAGCGGAGCGCGCGGCAAGCCCCTATTTCCGCGCCGAAAGGGAGGAACTTCGATGCAGTCCGAGAACCGGCTGTTCGACGATTTCGTCAAGATGATGAACGGCATGGCCGGAACCTTCGCCGGCATGGGCCGCGAGGCTGAGGCGAGCGCGCGCGAAAAAATGCGCGAGTGGATGGCCGGCTCCGATTTCGTCGGCCGCGACGAGTTCGAGGCGGTCAAGGCGATGGCCGCCGCGGCGCGCGACGAGAACGAGACCCTCAAGAGCCGAATTGCGGCGCTCGAAGCCAAGATCGCAGGCCCGGCAGCGGGCGCGACCGCCACCAAGCGCGGCAAGGGCAAGACAGGGGCGTGAACCTGAGCGAGGAAGAAATTCCGGACGAGCGCGACGACGGCGCGCCGATCGAGGTGCTCGAGCAATATTTCGAGGCGCGCGGCTGGGCCCACGAGCGCACCGCCGAGGGCGAAATCGTCGCCTCGGCAAGCGGCAGCTGGGCGCAGTACGAGCTGCGCGGCGTGTGGCGCACCGAGGACCAGGTGCTGCAGTTCCTTGCTTTTCCCGACATCAAGGTCGCCGCCGACAAGCGCGCCGCGATCTACGAGGCGCTAGGGCTGATCAATGAGCAATTGTGGCTCGGCCATTTTGAGATCTGGTCGGGCTCGGGCCTCGTAGTATTCCGCCATTCGACCGTCCTCGACACGCGCGAGGACGACGGCCTCAGCCTCGAGCAGGCCGAAGCGATCGCCGAAGCGGCGGTCGAGGAGTGCGAGCGCTTCTATCCCGTGTTCCAGTTCGTGCTGTGGGGTGGCAAGTCGCCGGGCGAGGCGATCTCCGCTGCGCTGATCGACACCCATGGCGAGGCTTAGCAGCGCGCACATGACCGGCACGCTGCAACTTCCCGCCCCCACCTGGTTCATCGGCTGCGGTAACATGGGCGGGGCGATCCTCGACGGCTGGCGCGCCGGCGGCATCGACCTTGGCACTGTTACCGTGATCCGTCCGAGCGGCAGACCGGTTGATGGGACCCGCACCGTCACCCGCTACCCGGAAGCCGGGCCGCCGCCGAAGCTGGCGGTCCTCGCATTCAAACCACAGAAGCTCGATGGCGTCGCGCCCGAGTTGCGCCAATATCTGAGCGCTGGCACCGTCGTCGTCTCGCTGCTGGCGGGAGTCGAAACGGCAAGCCTGCGAGCCCGCTTCCCCGGTGCGCGCGCGGTGGTCCGCGCGACGACCAACCTTCCCGTCGCGGTCCGCCGCGGCGTCACCGGCCTCTACAGCGGCGATGTCGATGCCGGGACGCGCGAGGAGCTCAACAACCTGTTCTCCGCGCTCGGCTTCGCGATGTGGATGGCCGACGAGTCGAAGCTGGCGGCGCTCGGGTCCGTCGCCGGCGCGGGGCCGGCCTATGTCGCGCGGTTCATCGCCGCGGTGACCAAGGCGGGAGAGAAACGCGGCCTCAGCGAAGAGATCGCTGCGATCATTGCGCGCGAGACGGTGCTCGGCACCGCGTGGATGTCGGCGACGACGGGCGAAGATCCCGCGTCGATCGCGCGCCGCGTCGCCAGCCCCAAGGGCACGACCGAGGCCGGGCTCGCCGTGCTCGATCACGACCAAGTCCTCGACCAGCTGATCGCGCTGACGATCGACGCGGCGGCGCGCCGCGGGGCCGAGCTCGCCGAGGAAGCGAAAAGCGGTTCGCTTGCCGAGCCCGCGCGCCTGTCCTAGGCGCGGTTTGTTCCACGCAACAGGGTTTGACATGGCTGAGCAGCAGCAGGCACCGTTCCACGACCGCGATGGTTGGATCTGGCTCGATGGCGAGCTGGTGCCGTGGCGCGACGCGCGCGTCCATGTGCTGACCCACGCGCTCCATTATGCCTCGTCGGTGTTCGAGGGCCAGCGCGCTTACAACGGCCAGATCTTCAAGCTCGAAGAGCATAGCGAGCGGCTGCGGCGGAGCGCGAGCCTGCTCGGCTTCGAGCTGCCGTGGTCGGTCGGTGAGATCAATGCCGCGTGCAAGGAGGTGCTGAACGCCAACGGCCTGACCCACGCCTATATGCGCCCGCTCGCCTGGCGCGGATCGGAATCGATGGGGGTGGCGCCCGGCCGGACCCAACCGCACCTCGCGATCTCCGCGTGGGAGTGGGGCAAATATTACGACCCCCGGTTCTCCGAGAACGGCATCCGGATGGAAATCGCGCCATGGCGGCGACCGGCGCCCTACACGGCGCCGACCGCATCCAAGGCTGCGGGCCTGTATATGATCTGCACATTGTCGAAGCAGCACGCCGAGCAGCACGGGTTCAACGACGCGTTGATGTTCGACTGGCGCGGCCGGGTGGCCGAGGCGACCGGCGCCAACGTCTTTTTCGTCCGCGACGGGGCGCTCCACACGCCGACGCCGGACTGCTTTCTCGACGGGATCACCCGGCGCACCATCATCGATCTTGCCCACCGGCGCGGCATCACGGTCGAGGAACGCGCGATCTGGCCCGAGGAGCTCGAGAGCTTCGAGCAGATGTTCCTCACCGGGACGGCGGTCGAGGTGACCCCGGTCCAGTCGGTCGGCCCGTGGACCTTCGAAGTCGGCGAGATGACGCGCCAGCTGTCGAAGGACTACGAGGACCTCGTCAACGGGCGGATCGCAAACGCCTAGCGGGTCTGCTCAGGCACGAAGAAGCATCTGCCGGACAGCGGAGCGGAAGAACGGCATTCGCCGCGCCACGCGGATACCGACGTGGCGCAGCGGCATTACCGTCGCGCGTTTGTCGCCGTACAGCCCGACGATCATGTTGGTGGCGGCATAGATCGGCCGTGACGTCTGGCGATGCCCGGTTTCGTAGCGCTCGAGCACGCTCTGCGAACTCCAGTCCGACTTTTCGGCCAAAGCCTTGCGGATCTCTCTTGCCAGCCGGTCGGCGCTGGCAAGGCCGAGATTGTAGCCGTGGGCGGTGACCGGGTGCATTCCTACCGCAGTATCGCCGATCAGTGCCGCTCCGGGAATGGCGAAACGGCGGGCCCAGGTCATCACCAGCGGATAGACGTGGCGGCTGCTGACGATGTGGATGGCGCCGTAGCGGTGCTCGAGCCGCCGTGCGATTTCCTCGCTGGCGATTGCGTCGTCGAGTGCCGCAAGCCGCTGGGCGTCGGGAATGGGAAGCGTCAGCACCAGCGACGACGATCGGCCATTGAGCGGAAGCATCGCGATCGTCTCCGGGTTCTTGAACCACTCGAGCGCAATCTGATGGTGGTCCTGCTCATGTTCGACCCGGCACACCAGCATAGCCGTTCCGGTGCGCTTCATTTCTGCACCGATCCCAAGCTGGTCGCGGACGAACGAAAAGCGCGAATCCGCGCCGACCAGCAGCCGTGCCGCGATCGTCTCGCCGCTCGCTAGAGTGACCTTCGCGCCGTCAGCGCTGGCCTCCACGGCGGCTGCCGATTGATTGTCGAGAAGGGTGACATTCGCCTGCGTCGAAGCGCATTCGAACAGCGCCCTGCGAATCTGGTGGTTCGAAACGAGGACGCCCAGTTCACCCTCGCGGCGTTGGCCCGTGTCGAACATCAAAGGCAAGGCCGAAGCGCCGTTGATCACCTTGGCTGCGCGGAGCGGGGACAGTTCCCCGGGCGGCAGATATTGCCATGCGTCGAGCTCGCGAAGCAGCCGGATCGAACGCTGCGTCAGCGCGATCTCGCGGCCATCGTAGGCGGGGTCCGCCAGCTTCGCGGCGCTTTGCCGCTCGATAAGCCCGATGCGAAGGTCGGTTGCGGCCAGCGCGCGCGCGAAGCTGAGCCCGGCAGGTCCGGCCCCGATGATGATGATGTCGTGGTCCATGGGCTTGCGCTGGGGTGATCGTTCCTGCCGTACAATGACCTGGATCAACAGCGCGTTCGCCCTTTGCAGGGCGACGTTGCTCGCTATAAGCGCGCCTCTCCAGCCGGCGCCGAGGCTCCGGCGTGCTCGCCTGCTGGGGCGTCGCCAAGTGGTAAGGCACCGGTTTTTGGTACCGGCATTCGCAGGTTCGAATCCTGCCGCCCCAGCCAGACGTCATTGTCGTCCGTTACGCCTGCGTTTTCTTTCCTTCGGACTTCCTGTAGGAAAGTGGGGCTGCGACGGAGTTTGTCGTGCATGCGTCTCCACCGAAAGGAGCGCCATGGGGCAGAGTCAGAGAGGCCGCTCGGGATTGCGGCTCAGGATGGTCGGAAGTGCGGCGCAGTTCTGCGCGGCGGCGCTGATCGGCGTCAGCGCCGCGTGCGCTGCGCAGCCGGTTGGAACGCCAGTGCCGCCGCCGCCACCGGGACCCGGCGGATGCCGCGGTCCCGCGTGCGGGCCGAACGTGCCGCGCGACGAGCTGGTCACTTCATTGCCGGCCGCAAGCGCCCATCAGAACCCAAGCGGGAGCTTCGATACGCCGCTGATCGACATATCGAACCTCAGCGTTCAGCCGGCCGAGATCGACGTCGGCGTGACCAGCGGCGCCGACCCGTCCTCCTGGGATAATTTCAACGTCGCGACGGCGAACCGTTACGAAGCTTGCGTCAGCGAAACCCACGCCGGCAGTTCCGGTGATCAGCCTGTTTCATCGGCTTGCACAAATGCCGCCAAGCAGGAACCGCAACCTCCGGCACATTGATCGGCTGGGCCTGTTTCGGACAGACATTGAGCCAGCGACGCTGTTGGCGCCTGTCCGCAAATTGCTGTTAACTCAGCATTTTGCCGAATCACGTTAACGATTCTGCTTGCATCGTTAACCATTTTCGGGTTTCGCTGCGCCGTCCAGCCGACGATTGGCCGAGTCGCGTCTCCTGTTGGGGCGAAAGGAGCGCTGTGGTTCGTTTGGCGTACCATGACCGTCAATTCGCGCGCGCCGAATGGCGCGCGACCTTGCTACGCGCGTGCGCAATTGCCGCGCTGATCGCAGGTTCGGTCGTCGCCGTTGGTGCCGCGCATGCGGGGCCGCCGTTCGGGGCAGGGCCGCCGCCGAATGCCGGGCCGCCGCCGAATGCCGGGCCGCCGCCGAACGTGGGACCACCGCCGAACGCCGGACCACCGCCGAACGCGGGACCTCCACCGAACGCCGGACCACCGACGAATGCCGGCCCTCCCGGGAACTTTGGAGTGTCAGGAAGTTTGGCAACGCCTCCGGGCACGAGCGCGTTCGCAAGTGGAGGCCCCCCGCTCGCCGCCGGACCTCCGGCCAATGCAGGACCGCCGCTCGCCGCCGGTCCGCCGGCCAATGCTGGTCCGCCGGCGAATGCGGGGGCTTCGGGCAATGCCGCCCCTCCGCCAAATGCAGGGCCTCCGCCGAACGCCGGCCCTCCGCCAAATGCGGGGCCTCCGCAGTCCGCAGGGGCGCCGGCGAGCAATGGAGCTTCGGCTGCTGGCGGACCAGCGAATGCCGGTCCACCCGCCGGAACGCCGGCTGCGCAGCCTGCCGTTGCGTCGACGGTCCCGTCTGGTCCCGGAAACTCTGGCGCGGCTAACGGAATCGGCGCCGCCAACGGTCAGGCGAATGCGGGCGCGCAAGGGCAGGGCAACGGCGCCACGAGCGTCAGTACCGCGAACGTTTCGCAGGGATCGCCTCCCACGGCGGTGCCGGCAAGCGCGCCGTCCGCGGTGCAGCAAGTCGTCGTCAACCAAGGTGCGTTCGATATCGCCGGCACTGCCTCTGCGGCGCAGCTTGCATCCGCGACCACCCCGTCGGCGCAGGCCGCGTTGATCGTCGCGGCCGGCAGCCTCGCGCCGGCGGCCAGTGCCGCCCAGCTCGACGGCGGGGTCATTGTCCTCTCGTCGAGCGGCGCCGCCCAGGGCGGTAGCTCCAACGCTGCGGGGAACGGTTCAAACGGCCACGGCAGCACGAACGGAACGCCGGGCGATCCTTGCGCCAAGGGCAACGGCAATCCGTGCAACGGCAACAACGGCAACGACGGCCAGCAGGGCAACGCCAACCCGAGCCCACCGCCGCCGCCGCCGCCGCCCTCGCCACCGCCGCCTCCGCCGAACGTCCCACCAGGCGATCCGTGCGCGCACGCGACGGGCAATCCGTGCAACGGCAACAACGGCAATGGCGGCGACCAGGGCAACGCGAACCCGCCGCCTCCGCCGCCTCCGCCGCCGCCGCCGCCGCCACCGCCGCCGCCACCACCTCCACCGCCGCCGCCTCCCCCGCCGCCACCGCCGCCGCCGCCCCCGCCGCCTCCGCCGCCGC
>Ga0207678_10001447_pt1 | contig 21810 bp, 23 predicted proteins | sample KBSC63metaG_FD_184319 | JGI IMG/M metagenome (GOLD analysis project Ga0207678, IMG submission 184319) | Corn rhizosphere microbial communities from Kellogg Biological Station, Michigan, USA - KBS C6-3 metaG (SPAdes) (version 2) | ecosystem: Host-associated > Plants > Roots > Rhizosphere > Soil ... | reverse complement strand
GCTGATCGCGACCGCGCCGATCACCATGCCCTAGGTGACCAGGCCCAGCGGGTCGATGCCGGCCACCGCGCGTTCGCCGAGCAGGAAGTAGGCCGCCGAGCACAGCGCCGCGCCGAACCCGGCCAGCAGGCCGAGCCCGTCCAGGGTGACGCCTTCCCAGACCTGCGCGACCAGCGCGAGCCCGACCATGGCCAGCGCGATGCCGCCCCAGACCGCGCGCGGCAGCCGGTGCCGCCGCACGAACCGCACCCACAGCGCGATGAGCACCGGCGAGACGAACTCCAGCAGGATGGCGATCCCGACCGGGATCCGGCCCGCGGCGACGAAGTACAGCAGCTGCACCCCGGCGACGCCGAGCAGCCCGTACCCGGCCAGGACGGGCAGCTCCGCCCGGCGCACCCGCAGCTTCCGCGGCGCCACCAGTGCCACGACGGCGAGCAGCACCGCCCCGGCCAGCGCGATCCGCGCGGCGGCCACCTGCTGCGGGGTGATCCCGGCGGACATCACGGCTTTGCCGAGTGTGCCCGACGTGCTGAAGAACAGGGCGGCGAGCAGGACGTAGGTGGTCCCGCGGCCCCGGTGGGCGACCCGGGGCGGCGCGAGAACGGGTAGTTCGGTGGTCACCGTCGCGACTGTAGGCGGCGCCCGCGTCACCGCCGAAGTGATTTTCCCGGTTATCCCGGTCGCCGTCCGGTGAGTCCGTTTCGTTACGTCCGGGTGGCAACCGCCGGTCCGGGCCCGGGCGTGTTCAAGACGTTTGATTCTCGCAGGGCACTTTGCCTTGCGAAGAATTCCGGAGGTGAAACGATGCGAAGAACCTTGGTCGCCGCTGGTGTTTCTGCCGGCTGCGTGTTGCTGACGCCGGTGGTGGCTTCCGCCGCCGAAGGGGTCCCGGGCAATCCGACGTCGATGAACGTCAAGGTGTCGGGAACCACGGTGACCGTCACGGGTACGTGTCCCACCGAAGGCGTTCAAGCCGAAGCGAGTTACGACATCTACCGCGGCCAGTGGCCGCGGCAGCTGGGTTTGATGACGAAGAAGGGGAAGGTGTATTCCCGCACGTTCACCAATGTGGCGCCGGATTACTGGGAGGCCACCATGGTCTGCCTCGATGGCAGCAACGGCCACGCCACCCGGCGCTTCAGGGTCGGGGTGCCCCAGTTGACGCCGCCGTGGGACTACACGCCGACGCCCACCAAGCCGAAGCCGACCAAACCGAAGCCGAAGCCTGCGCCGCAGGTCGCGGTGAAGCCGCACGGTGCGCCGCAGACCGGCGGTGGACCGGCCGATGACGAATCCGCCGTCCCGGCGCTCGTCGCGGGTGGCGCGATTCTCCTCGTGGGTGCCGGTGGTGCCGTGGTCCTGCGCCGCCGGGCCTCTTCCAAGCGCGAAGAAATCCGGAGGTGAAGCAATGCGAAGAACCCTTTTCGCCGCTGGTGTTTCTGCCGGCTGCGTGCTGCTGTCGCCGGTCGTGGCGTCGGCCGACGAAGCGTACCCGGGCAATCCGACGTCGATGAATGTCACGGTGTCGGGAAGCTCGGTGACCATCACGGGTACGTGTGCCACTGCTGACGTCAAGGCCGAGGCGGCTTACGACTTCTACCGTGGACAGCGGCCGGTCCAACAGGGCGTCATGACGCAGAACGGGAACAAGCACTCCATCACGTTCGACTGGGTGGAGCCGGGTGTGTGGTACGCCACCATGTCCTGCCTCGAGGGCGGTACCGGCAGTTGGTGGCGGATGTTCACCGTCGGGACGCCGGACACGCCGACGCCCACCAAGCCGACGCTCACCAAGCCGACGCCGAAGCCGAAGCCCACCAAGCCGAAGCCGAAGCCTGCGCCGCAGGTGGCGGTGAAGCCGCAGGGTGCGCCGCAGACCGGCGGTGGACCGGCCGACGACGAATCCGCCGTCCCGGCGCTCGTCGCGGGTGGCGCGATCCTCCTCGTGGGTGCCGGTGGTGCCGTGGTCCTGCGCCGCCGGGCCTCTTCCAAGCGCTGAACCGATGTCCGGGTGCCACTCCCGGGTGGCGCCCCTCGGTCACTCGGAGCGCTTCAGTCCGGTTGCGATGTGCGTGGTGATCGTGGCCAGCCGCCGGCCCTGCAGGCGCAGCGCGTCGAGCGCGACGTCGTCCGGGGCCGCCGACTTCCGGGACACGAACGAGCCGCCGTACGGGTTTCCGGACTCCTTGAGGTGCGGATCGGTGTAGCCGAGCGGGACGACGATCGCGCCCCAGTGGTAGAAGACGTTGTTGATCGCCAGCAGCGTCGACTCGAGACCGCCGTGCGCGGTGGAGGCCGTCGTGAACGACGTCGCGACCTTGTCCGCCAGCTTTCCCTGCGCCCACAGGCCACCCGTGCTGTCCAAATAGGACTTGAGCTGCGCGGCGGGTCCGCCGAACCGGGTCGGGCTGCCGACGGCGAGCCCGTCGGCCCACTCGAGATCGCCGAGGGTGGCGAGTTCGTGGTGCGGGCCGGCGTCGACCCAGGCCTGCCAGCGCGGGTTGCGCGCGATGGCGTCGGCGGGCACGGTTTCCGGCACGGTCCGCACCCGCACGTCCGCCCCGGTTTCACGCGCGCCCGCGGCGAGCGATCCGGCGAGGGCGGCGGTGTTCCCGGTCGAGCTGTAGTAGACGACGAGTATCCGTGTGCTCACGTCCGCCGACTCTAGGCGTGCGCGCCCGCGCGTCTCACAGTACGGACGGCGGCTTCCAGGGGCTGACCGTGTCGGTCGGCCGCGTCGGGTCGTGGAACTTGGGCCGGTCGAGTTCGTCGCGGCGCAGCGGGACCAGACCGTCGGTGATCGCCTGCATGATCTTCGCGTGCGCGCGGACCCCGGCGCCCGGCCGCTGCGTGTCGATGTCCGAAAGGTCGACGGGGTCGCCGAAGTGCACGCGGAACTTCGGACGGCGCAGGGGAGCGCTGAGCCCGGAGCGGGCGAGCGGAACCAGGTCGGCCGGGCCGTTGACGGTCTCGGTGCCCCAGTAGACGGCCTCGTGCGCGCCCCACTGGCTGATCGGGATCACCGGCACGCCCGCCGCCAGCGCCAGCCGCGCGGCGCCGGTCTTGCCGCGCTCCGGCCACAGGCCCGGGTCGTGGCTGATCCGGCCCTCGGGGTAGACGATGATCGGCTCGCGCGTGGTCTTCATCGCCTCGACGGCCTCGGCGAACTGCCCGACGGCGGTCCCGGCGTGCTTGCGGTCGACCCGCAGGTGCCCGCTGACCCGCAGCGCCGGCCCGATGACGGGCGCGTCGAGGATGCCGCCGGCCAGCATGAACCGCGGGTTGATGCCGATCCGCTTGCACGCCGCCATCAGCACGAACGCGTCGAACACGCCGATGTGGTTCGCGGCCATCAGCAGCGGCTTGCCCCGCAGCTGCGCGGGCACCCGGCCGCTGACGGTCAGCCGCCCGACCAGGTTCACCAGCCCGCGGTCGATGTTCAGCATGGTCCGCCAGATGGCGGGAGCACGGCGGGGCGGTTCGTCGGTGCGCAGCGCGAGCATGGGGCAGAGCATGGCAGACGCCGATTTCACCCGTTTGCGCACTGGCCGGATCGTTCACCCGGATGGCCGCTCAAGCGTGGATGTGAGGCAGAAGTTCACCGAGGGCCGAGAGTGGCGCGTGGGACGAACCGCCACGGCCGGTTACCGTAAAAGGCATGGCTGGGTCGGCGACGAGGAAGAGAAGCACGGGAAGCGGCGCGAAGGGGGCAGCGGCGCGTAAGCCGCGTACACCCGCGAAGTCACGCCCGGCCGCTCGCAAACCCGCGCCACGCGCCCGCCGCAAGACACCCGGGATCTTCGGCAAGGGCGTCCGCGGGACCTGGAACCTGCTGGCCAAGGGCCTGGGCACGCTGGCCCGCACGGTCGGCCGCACCCGTGAGCTCGAGCCGGAACACCGTCGCGACGGGCTCGCCCTGGGCCTGATCGGCCTGGGCATCGTCGCGGCCGTCGGCGTCTGGTGGCGGGCGGCCGGGCCGATCGGCACCGGGGTGGAGATCGCCACCCGGACCGTGCTGGGCGCCGGAGCCGTCACGCTGCCGCTGGTCCTGGTCGTCGTCGCCGTCGCGCTGATGCGGTCCGAGCCGCACCCGGAGACGCGGCCGCGGATGGTCGTCGGCACGATCATGGTCGTCCTGTCGGTGCTCGGGATGCTGCACATCTTCACCGCGCTGCCCGAGACGAACGACGGCCGGATGTACGCCGGCGGCATCGTCGGCGCCTTCTCCGGCGGCCTGCTCACCATGGGCGTCACCACCTGGGTCGCCGTGCCGCTGCTGATCCTCGCCCTGTTCTTCGGCGTGCTCGTGTTCACCGGCACGCCGGTGCGCGAGATCCCGAACCGGCTGCGCAACTGGGGCCTCGACGAGGAGGAGCTCGCCGAAGCCGAGGCGCAGCGCTCGGGCTTCGCGACCGACGAGGAGAAGGTCACCGACGCCGACCCGAAGTCCGCGCGGCTGCGCAAGCCGTCGCGGCGGCGCCAGGCCAGCGAAGCCGACCCCGAGCAGCTGGACCTCGACGCGATGCTGGCCGAGCCGCCGACGCCGATCAAGCCGCCCAAGCCGGTGGCGAAGCCGGCCGAGGTGCCCGAGAAGAAGCCGAAGAAGGCCGTGGAACCGCCGCTGGCGGTCACCCGCACGGTCGAGGGCGACTACCAGCTCCCGCCGCCCGACCTGCTGAAGCTCGGCGACGCGCCGAAGTCCCGCAGCAAGGCCAACGACGCCATGATCGAGGCGATCACCGGCGTGCTGGAGCAGTTCAACGTCGACGCGCAGGTCACCGGCTTCACCCGCGGCCCGACGGTCACCCGGTACGAGGTCGAGCTCGGCCCGGGCGTGAAGGTCGAGAAGATCACCGCGCTGACCAAGAACATCGCCTACGCGGTGGCCACCGACAACGTCCGCCTGCTGGCGCCGATCCCCGGCAAGTCCGCGGTCGGCATCGAGGTGCCGAACTCCGACCGCGAGATGGTCCGCCTGGGCGACGTCCTGCGCGCGCCGACCACGGTCAAGGACAACCACCCGATGGTGATCGGCCTCGGCAAGGACATCGAGGGCCACTTCGTCACCGCGAACCTGACGAAGATGCCGCACCTGCTGGTCGCGGGTTCGACCGGTTCCGGTAAGTCGAGCTTCGTCAACTCGATGCTGGTGTCGCTGCTCGCGCGCTCGACGCCGGACGAGTGCCGGATGATCCTGATCGACCCGAAGATGGTCGAGCTGACGCCGTACGAGGGCATCCCGCACCTGATCACGCCCATCATCACCCAGCCGAAGAAGGCCGCCGCCGCGCTGGCCTGGCTGGTGGAGGAGATGGAGCAGCGCTACCAGGACATGCAGGTCAACAAGGTCCGGCACATCGACGACTACAACAAGAAGGTGCGCTCGGGCGAGATCACCGCGCCGCCGGGGTCCGAGCGCGAGTACCGCCCGTACCCGTACATCATGGCGATCGTCGACGAGCTCGCCGACCTGATGATGACCGCCCCGCGCGACGTCGAGGACGCGATCGTCCGCATCACCCAGAAGGCCCGCGCGGCGGGGATCCACCTGGTCCTGGCCACGCAGCGGCCGTCGGTCGACGTCGTCACCGGCCTGATCAAGACCAACGTGCCCTCGCGGCTGGCGTTCGCGACGTCGTCGCTGACCGACTCGCGGGTGATCCTGGACCAGCCGGGCGCGGAGAAGCTGATCGGCATGGGCGACGCCCTGTACCTGCCGATGGGCGCGGGCAAACCGGTCCGCATCCAGGGCGCGTTCGTCGGCGACGAAGAGATCGCGGCGGTCGTCAACTACGCGAAGGAGCAGGCGCAGCCGGAGTACCAGGACGGCGTCACGGCGGCCAAGGCGGGCGAGAAGAAGGAGATCGACCCGGACATCGGGGACGACCTGGACGTCCTCCTGCAGGCGGCCGAGCTGATCGTGACGTCCCAGTTCGGCTCGACGTCGATGCTGCAGCGGAAGCTGCGGGTCGGGTTCGCCAAGGCGGGCCGGCTGATGGACCTGCTGGAGAGCCGGGGCGTGGTCGGCCCGTCGGAGGGCTCGAAGGCCCGGGACGTCCTGATCAAGCCGGAAGAACTGGAGTCCGTCCTGTTCATGATCCGCGGCGGCGGCCCGGTCGACGCCGACGCGGGGGACGACGACGAATAGCGGTGCAACCCGCACCCCGGTCGGTTCCGTCCTGACCACGTGGACCTACAGCGATTCGTAGCCGGACTGTTCGCCTTCGCCGTCGTCACGGTGGGCGCCGGGAGCTCGGTCGCCGCCGCGCCGGTGCCGCCCGCGGTGCCGGGGCCGTCGACCGTCAGCGCCCCGGCCGGGCACGACGTCACCCTGCGGCTCGGGCAGGAGGCCGCCGTGCAGGGGAAGGACCTGACCGTGCGCTACCTGAGGGTGGTCGCCGACTCGCGGTGCCGTCCCGGCATGCAGTGCATCTGGCAGGGCGAGGCCACGCTGGCGTTCCTGCTGAAGGAGCCCGGCCGCGGCGAGAGCACCACGGCCGAGCTCCACAGCGGCCCCCGCACCGGCGCGCAGCAGACGTCGTTCGCCGCCAGCCGGATCGAGCTGGTGTCGGTCAGCGAGGACGGCGGGGAGGCCACCGTCCGGATCAGCTGAGCGGTGTGCCCCAGTGGTCGAGGAAAGCCACTTCGGACAGGGGCGTGCGCGCGGCGGGCTTGAAGTCCGGCACCGTCGTGTACGCCACCGGCAGCAGCCCGGCCTGCGTGTGCCCCTCCGGGATGCCGAGGATCTCCGCGGCTTCCGCCTCACGCGCCAGGTGGTACGTCGTCAGCGTCGAGCCCAGCCCGCGCGAGCGCAGCGCCAGCTGGAAGTTCCACACCGCCGGGAAGATGCCGCCGTAGAAGGCCGCGTCGGTCGCGTTGTCGCCGGCCGGCCGGCCGGCCAGGACCGGGATCACGAACACCGGGACCCGGTCGATCACCTCCAGGAGGTGCCGTCCGGACGCCAGCGCCCGCGACGGCGCCGCACTCGCCCGCTCCGCGAGGTAGGCCTCGCCCACCTCGCGGAAGAGCACCGAAAGCCGGTTCTTCACGTCCTGGTCGCGCACCACGAGCCAGCGCCAGGCCTGGATGTTGCCCGGTGTCGGCGCCTGCAGCGCCAGGTTGAGGCACTCGTCGAGGACCTCGGGTTCCACCGGCCGGTCGAGGTCGAGCTTCCGCCGGACCGCGCGGGTCGTGCTGAGGAGATGATCGATGTCCATGCGACCCATCCTGACGGGCCCGGGCCGAGCACGCGGCCCGGGCCGCCGGGCTCAGCCGCCGAACTTGCGGACCGCCTGGTAGTACGTCCAGGCCGCGCCCTTGCAGGCGATGTTGGACCCGCAGACGCTCTTCAGGTCCGTGTACAGGTTGTCGTCGATCTTCAGCCGGTTCGCCGCGGTGAACCGGCCCTGCTTCTTGTAGTTGCGGTAGCCGAAGTCGTGCCGGTGGCAGCCCGGCAGGAACTGCCAGCCGAACGGGGTGTCCGGCGACCACGAACAGCCGTCGGACGACCAGTCGAGCTGGCCGGGGTAGGGCGCGGAGTTCCGGATCGTTTCGAAACCGGACAGGGACGTCGAAAAGAGGTACTGGTCGGTGACCGCCGGGATGTCGACGGCGGCCGCGGTGCCGGTGCCCAGCAGGGCGCCCGCGCCGACGGAAACGGCCACTGTCACGGTGGCCCCCAGGTTCCGCAATGTCGTGCGCATCGGTTTCCCCTTGCCGATCGGTGGACAAGTGCCCGATCAGCTTCCGGCAGGGCAGTGGCGCACGTCACCGCCCGAAAGGAGGTTTTCACTCAGAGTTCGAGCAACATGCGGGAATTGCCCAAGGTGTTCGGCTTGACGTACGGAAGGTCGAGGAACTCCGCGACGCCGGTGTCGTGCGAACGCCGCATCTCCTCGAAGACCTCGTGCGACACCGGGGTGCCGTCGATCTCCACGAACCCGTGCCCGGCGAAGAAGCTGGTCTCGAAGGTCAGCACGAACAGCCGCTTGAGACCCAGCTCACGCGCTTCGTCGACCAGCCGGGCGACGAGCACCCGCCCGACACCCTGGCCACGGACGGCCTTGTCGACCACCACGGTCCGCAGTTCGGCGATGTCCTCCCAGAGCACGTGCAGCGCGGCCGCCCCGACGACGTCGTCACCCGTTTCGGCGACCCAGAACTCCTGGACGTCCTCGTACAGCGTGACCAGGTCCTTCTCCAGCAGTACCCGGCCCGCGTCCGAGTCGACCAGGGCCTTGATCTTGCGGACGTCGGCGATCCGGGCGCGGCGGACGGTCGGGCGGGGCGAGTCGGACGGCACGATCGTCCACCCTGCCACATTGCCGGGCGCGCGCGGTGACACCACCGGGCTACGCCGTCGTCGGGCCGCCCGGGCCCGGCGGCTACCCTGAACTTCGTGCCTTCCCCTGCCACGGACCCAGCCGCCCCCCGACGCGTCTCCCTGCTGACCCTGGGCTGCGCCCGCAACGAGGTCGACTCGGAGGAGCTGGCGGGCCGGCTCGCGGCCGGCGGCTGGGAGCTGGCGGCCGACCCCGAAGAGTCCGACGTCGTGGTGGTCAACACCTGCGGCTTCGTCGAATCGGCCAAAAAGGACTCCGTCGACACGCTGCTCGCCGCGTCCGACACGGGCAAGAAGGTCGTCGCCGTCGGCTGCATGGCCGAGCGCTACGGGCACGAGCTCGCCGACAGCCTCCCCGAGGCCGACGCGGTGCTGGGCTTCGACCACTACGCCGACCTCTCGGCGCGGCTCGACGACGTCGTGGCCGGCCGCAAGATCGCCTCGCACACCCCCGGCGACCGGCGCAAGCTGCTGCCGATCAGCCCGGTCGAGCGGCCCGCCGCCGCCGAGAAGGTCGAGGTCCCCGGCCACGGCTGGGGCCCGCGGGTGCTGCGCACGCGGCTCGACGACTCGCCGGTGGCCGCGCTGAAGATCGCCTCCGGCTGCGACCGGCGCTGCTCGTTCTGCGCGATCCCGTCGTTCCGCGGCTCGTTCGTCTCGCGGCAGCCGGACGAGGTCGTCGCCGAGGCGCTGTGGCTGGCCGAAAACGGCGTCAAGGAGCTGTTCCTGGTCAGCGAGAACTCGACGTCCTACGGCAAGGACTTCGGCCGCGACGGCGCCACCGCGCTGGAGCGGCTGCTGCCGCGGCTGGCGGAGATCGACGGGATCGAGCGCGTCCGCGTCTCCTACCTGCAGCCGGCCGAGACGCGCCCGCAGCTGGTCAAGGCCATCGCGACCACGCCGGGCGTCGCCGAGTACTTCGACCTGTCGTTCCAGCACTCCAGCGAGCAGGTGCTGCGCCGGATGCGGCGGTTCGGCTCCACGGATTCGTTCCTGGCGCTGTGCGAGCAGATCCGCGAGTACGCGCCCGAAGCCGGCATCCGGACCAACGTGATCGTCGGGTTCCCCGGCGAGACCGAGCACGACCTGAGCGAGCTGGAACGCTTCCTCACCGGCGCGCGCCTCGACGCGGTCGGCGTCTTCGGCTACTCGGACGAGGACGGCACCGAGGCCGAGACCTTCGACGGCAAGCTCGACCCGGAGGTCGTCGCCGAGCGCGTCACCCGGATCTCGGCGCTGGTCGAGGAGCTGACCGCGCAGCGCGCCGAGGACCGGATCGGCACCTTCGTCGACGTCCTGGTGGAGCTGGACGACGACGGCGAGCTCACCGGCCGCGCGGCGCACCAGGCGCCGGAGGTCGACGGCGAGTGCGTCATCCTCGACGCGCCGGAAAAGGTGCAGGTGGGTGACTTCCTGCGCTGCGAGGTCGTCGACTCGGCGGGCGTGGACCTGATCGTGCGCGCGGTACCGGACGCCGACCGGTGAGTGCGCTCCCCAGCGACGCCGCCGACGAGGGCCTGACCCACGAAGCTCCCGCCCAGGTCCCCGAGCCGACCCCGGTCCCGACCCTCAACGTCGCGAACCTGCTGACGCTGTCGCGCCTGGTCCTGGTGCCGCTGTTCGTGGCCGCGCTGTTCGTCGGCGACGGCCACGACACGACCTGGCGCGCGATCGCGACCGGGCTGTTCGCGATCGCCTCGGCCACCGACCAGCTCGACGGCTGGGTGGCCCGCAAGTACGGCCTGATCACCGACTTCGGCAAGATCGCCGACCCGATCGCGGACAAGGCGCTGACCGGCGCCGCGCTGGTCGGGCTGAGCGTGCTGGGCGAGCTCGGCTGGTGGGTCACGATCGTCATCGCGGTCCGCGAAATCGGCGTCACGCTGCTGCGGTTCTGGGTGATCCGGCACGGCGTGATCCCGGCCAGCCGCGGCGGGAAGGCCAAGACGATGGCCCAGATCGCGGCGATCGTGGCGTACCTGCTGCCGCTGCCGGTGGGCGCGGATCCGGTGCGGTGGGCGTTGATGGGGCTGGCGCTGGTGCTGACCGTCGTGACCGGTGTCGACTACCTGGTGCGCGCGGTCCGGCTGCGGGCGGCCGGGCGCCGGGTCACCGGGAGCTGAGGGTGGACGAGAAAGCCCTGGTCGCGGCCCTGACCGCGCGGGGCGAGACGGTCGCGGCGGCCGAGTCGCTGACCGCCGGGCTCGTCTGCGCCACCCTCGCGCGGGTGCCAGGGGCCAGCGCGGTGCTGCGCGGGGGACTGGTCGTCTACGCGACCGAGCTGAAGACGGCGCTGGCGGGCGTCGACGCGGGCCTGCTGGCCGAGCACGGCGCGGTCCACCCCGAGGTCGCCGCGCAGCTCGCCGAGGGCGCCCGCGACCGGTGTGGCGCCACCTGGGGCCTCGGGCTCACCGGCGTGGCGGGACCGTCGGCGCAGGACGGCGTCGCACCCGGCACCGTGCACGTCGGGCTCGCCGGGCCGGGAACACGTACAGTCCGTACGGTGGCCTTGACCGGCGACCGGGACTTGATCAGGACCGAGTCGGTCTTGGCGGCGTTTGCCCTGCTCGGGGAACATCTGACGTGAAACGCGCGTTCGCCCTTGGCGGACGCGCACACCAACTCCTGCGCCCGGGGCGCCGCTCTGGGTAACGTAGGGGGTACTTGTTCGGAAGGGAGGCGCGTGATGACCGTGCTGTTGCGTGAGGCGATCGGTGATCGGCTCCGTCATGCCCGCACCAACCAGCGTCGTACGCTGCGCGACATCTCCCGCGCCGCCAGGGTCAGCCTCGGCTACCTCTCGGAGGTGGAACGGGGCCAGAAGGAGGCGTCGAGCGAACTGCTCGCGTCCATCTGCCAGGCCCTGGACCTTCCGCTCGGCGAACTGCTGCACAACGTGGCGGCGGACGTTTCGGCCCTCGACAACGTCGAGGTCGCACCGGTCGACGAGCGGATCGTGGAAGGCGCACCCCGGGAGAAGCGGGGTGCCGAGGCGTCGGCGGCCGGCATCGAAGGCGGTCGCCTGATGTCCGGGCTGATCGGCAACGACCTCGCCGACCTGCGGCTTTCCCCGGCGCCGAGGATGAACACGACGTTGCGGACGACGATCGGCCAGCCCAAACTGGCCTCGACCATCGCCGCCTGATCACAGGTCGGACACGACGACGGCCCCGGGCAACCCGCCCGGGGCCGTTCGCGTTGCCTACGGGTAGTGATCAGGGCGATCCCTGAATTCCGCCGGGTCGCCTGGAACGGAAGTGGCCGACCTGACACGATGGAACCCGACGCCGGGGTCGGAACGTTGCTGAAGCAGGGGAGCGACGCCCCACCTCGAGGATCACTAAGGCCCGTGGGACGCAAGAAGGCAGGCGGAGGAGATGGCCAACCCGTTCGTGAAGTTCTGGAAGTACATGATGGCGGCATTCTCGTCGAAGATCGACGAGCACGCCGACCCGAAGGTACAGATCCAGCAGGCCATCGAGGAGGCGCAGCGCAATCACCAGGCGCTGACGCAGCAGGCCGCCTCCGTGATCGGCAACCAGCGGCAGCTGGAGATGAAGCTCAACCGGCAGCTCGGCGACGTCGAAAAGCTGCAGGCGTCCACCCGGCAGGCGCTCGTCCTCGCGGACGAAGCCCGCGGGAAGGGTGACGAGCAGAAGGCCGTCGAGTTCGAGAACGCCGCGGAGAGCTTCGCGACGCAGCTCGTCACGGCCGAGCAGAACATCGAGGACCTGAAGACGCTGCACGACCAGTCGCTGCAGGCCGCGGCCCAGGCCAAGAAGGCCGTGGAGCGCAACTCGCAGATGCTGCAGCAGAAGCTGGCCGAGCGCACGAAGCTGCTCTCGCAGCTGGAGCAGGCGAAGATGCAGGAGCAGGTCTCCGCTTCGCTGAACCAGATGAGCCAGCTGGCCGCGCCGGGCAACACGCCGTCGCTGGAAGAGGTCCGCGACAAGATCGAGAAGCGCTACACCACGGCGCTGGGCTCGGCGGAGCTGGCGCAGAACTCGGTCCAGGGGCGCATGATGGAGGTCCAGGCCTCCACCACGCAGCTGGCCGGCCAGTCGCGGCTGCAGCAGATCCGGGCGTCGATGCACGGTGACTCGGTCGCGCAGGTGACCGACGGCGGCAAGACGGCCCAGCAGCCCGCGAGCAGCTCGGCCGACATCCAGCGTGAGATCCAGGCGCGCGTGCAGGCCGAGCAGGGCAAGAACCCGGCCTGACGACTCCGGAGGGGGCGAGCACCATGGGGCAGCAGGGCAGGCGACGCGACTTCAGCGAGCTGAGCGCGAAGCTGGAGAAGCACATCGAGAAGCTGCCCGACTACGCCGTGCGCGCCCAGGAGAAGCTCCAAAAGGTGCAGAAGTACTTCCCGCCGGCCGACCAGGCCGGCGGGAAGCCCGCGCCCCCGCGCCCGAACCCGCTGCAGCGGCCGCCGGTCCGGCGGCCCGACATGACGGCCTCACTGTCGTCCATGGCCAACCAGGTCCCGGCCTTCGCCGAAGCGCGGGCCAAGTGGGACCGCTGGAACCACCCGGCCGCGAAGCTCGAACGCCGCAAGCGCCGGACGTCGAAGGCGTTGACGCTGTGGATCATCCTGACGATCCTGTGCGCCGTCGTGACGGTGGCCGCCGCGGTGGGCTGGATCAGCCCGACCCACGTCGCGATGATGCCGCAGGCGATCACCGCGTTCGCCGGGGTGGTCATCTTCGGCACGTTCAGCGTCCGGTCCGGCCTCAAGCTGCGCGAACTCAAGCGCACCCCGATCCCGGCGGCCCCGGCCGGACCCCCGCCGCTGCCGCCCGCCCGCTCGGCGGCCCGCGAACCCATGGAGCGGCTCGCCGAGTGCGAGGCGTCCCTGGGCGAGTTGCTGCGCCAGCTGTCGGTGCCGTCCTCGGTGGGAACACCGCCGGTTTCCGAGATCTCGGTCGCGGACGCCCGCCAGACGGCCACCGAAGCGGCGGCCGCCCTGCGCGGCCTGGCGGCCCGCATCCAGGCGATCGAGCGCGGCCGCGACTCGGCGCCCGCCCGTGAGCAGGCAGCCCTCGACGCGGCGGTGGCCAAGCTGCGCGAACAGCTCGAAGACGGCCTCGAGGGCTACCGCGGCCTGGTGGCTGCGGCCGGCCACACGGTCGCCGCAGCCGACGACGGCCTGGTCACCTCCAAACAGGCCCTCACCGACGCCACGGACCGCCTCGCCGGCCTCGCCATGGCCCTCCGCGAACTCTCCTGACCCACCCCTCCCGTGACGGAGGGGGCATCACACGTGTCCCCAGGGGCATCACGCGTGATGGGCGGGGCATCACGCGTGATGCCCCTCCAGACACGCATGATGCCCCGTTGATCACGCGAGATGCCCCTTCAGTCACGCGAGTTCCGGCCTCAGTCACGCGAGTTACGGGCCCAGTCACGCGAGTTCCGGCTTCAATCACGTGAGTTTCGGGCTCGATCACGCGGATTCGGGCTTCGCTGGGCCATTGGGATTTCAAACTCGGCCGTTCGGGTGCCGCCGTCCGGGGGTACCGGCTGGTCGTCACGCGGCGTGCGTGATCGTGCGTTTCACCCCGGCGTCGCCCCCTGTTCACCTCCCGGTGCCGAAACCCGCGCGTAATCGGAAACTGATGGCTACGGAAACGTCCGCGCCCTAACGTTTCTGTCATGCATGAAGAGGTGTCACTCGCCGGGAGGCCCGCCGTGCACTGAGGATCGCCGGCGCCGACCGTACACAGTGGACTTTCTGGACCGCCGAGGAAAGGACGCCCCGTGAACACGCTCCCGCCGGACCCGGATCCCGTGCCCCCCACCCCGCCCACCGCCTCCCAGCGCGTCATCGCGGCCTTCGAACGCCTCACCGAGGCCGGCCGCCCCGAACTCTGGACCACCCTCCGCGCCGTCGAAGACGTCCTCGTCGACGCCAAGGCCGTCGACGAACGCGTCAAGGCCGGCGAAGACCTCCCGCTGGCCGGCACGGTCATCGCCGTCCAGGACCTGATCGACGTCGCCGGGCAGCCCTCGGGACGCGGCGTCCCGGAGACCAGCGCCGCGGTCGTCAGCAGGCTCACCGGCGCCGGTGCCGTCGTACTCGGCAAGACCGGCGCGGCCATGATCTCCGGCGCCTGGGACCGCACCAAGGCCGGTGGCAACGGCGCGGCGGTCGCCGTCGCGCTCGGCGTCGTCGACCTGGCGCTGAGCACCGGGGGAGCGGTCCCGGCCGCGCTGAACGCCGTCGCCGCCGTGAAACCGACGCGCGGTCTGCTGCCCGGCGCCGACAACGTCTCCGTGTACGCGAACGGCCTGGTCGCGGCCCACCGCGCGCTCACCCTGATGACCGGCGGAGACCGGGCCTGGCCCGCCGACGTCCGCCTCGGCGCGGGCGACCACCCGCGGATCGCCTACCCCACCGACCTGCCCCTCGGCGAGGCGGCCGGACTGGCGCTCGGGGCCGTCGTCGCCCGGTTGACCGCGGCGGGCGCCGTGCTCACCCCGATCTCCCTGCCCGAGCGGGGTTTCGACGGCTTCGACGCCCTCATCGTGCCGACCGTGCCGGAGCACCCGGGGATCACCGACGCGCTGGCCGACCCGGCCGGCGTGGGCCACCGCCTGACCTCCTGCACGGCCTTCGCGAACCTCCTCGACCTGGCCGCGGTCACCGTCCCGGTGCTGCCGGGCGACCGCCGCCCGTTCGGCGTCACCTTCCTGACGCGGGCGTTCGAGGACCAGATCGCCCTCGACCTCGCGACCGTCTGCACGGACGAGCCGATGACGCCCTACCCGGAACCGGGCGAGGACGTCGTCGTGTTCGGCGCGCACCTGCGCGGCCAGCCGCTCAACGCCGGCCTCACCGAGCTCGGCGCCCGCTTCACCGGGCCGGTCCGGACCACCGACGCCTACCGGATGGTGCTCCTCGACACCGAACCGCCGCAGCCGGGCGTCGTCGAGGGCAGCTCCGGCCTGGATGGCGAGCGCTGGCGGCTGTCCCCGGCGGCGTTCGAGCGCTTCGCCGCGACGCTGAAGGAGCCGTTCGTCCTGGAGCGCGTCGTGCTGGACGACGGCACCGCGCCCCTGGCGGTCCGGTGCCTGACGGCGGAGGGGCCCGGTCTGGACCGCTACGAGTCCTGGCGCGGTTACGTGCGCTTCGCGTCTACCGCCGGGCCGCGAGACCCCGGCTGACGCGGCGCACCAAGCCCGGCCCGTGCAGCGCGAAGCCCGTGTACAGCTGCACGAGCGACGCACCCGCGTCGACGAGCCGGACCGCGTCGTCCGGGCCCGTGATCCCGCCGACGCCGATGATCGGCAGACGCCCGCCGGTGTGGTCGTGCACGAACCGCACGACCTCGGCCGCGCGGGTGGTCAGCGGCCGGCCGGACAGCCCTCCCGCCTGTCCGGCCAGGCCGCTTTCCGCGGGCGCGATGCCGTCGCGCGCCAACGTCGTGTTCGTCGCGATGATCCCGGCGACGCCGTGTTCGAGCGCGACCTCCAGCAGCTCGGCCAGCGCGTCGTCGGTCAGGTCGGGCGCCACCTTCACCAGCACCGGCACCGGCGACCCGCCGCCGGCCAGCGCGGCCGACGTCGAACGCAGCTCGCCGAGCAGTTCGGCGAGCGCGGTGCGGTCCTGCAGCTGCCGCAGCCCCGGGGTGTTCGGCGAGCTGACGTTGATGGCGAAGTAGTCCGCGTACGGGTACAGCGCGCGCAGCGAGAACCGGTAGTCCTCGACGGCGTCCTCGAGCGGCGTCACCTTCGACTTGCCGATGCTGATCCCCAGCGGGACGCCCGGCTTCCCGCCGCGGGCGAGCTTGGCCGCGAGTGCCTCCGCGCCGTCGTTGTTGAAGCCCATGCGGTTGATCACGGCGTCACTGGCGGGCAGGCTGAACAGCCGCGGCTTCGGGTTGCCCGGCTGCGCCAGCCGCGTCACCGTGCCGACCTCGACGAACCCGAAGCCCAGCGCGGCCCACGCCGGCAGCGCGCGCCCGTTCTTGTCCATCCCGGCGGCCAGGCCGACGCGGTTGGGGAAGCGCAGGCCCAGCACGGTCGCCGGGTCGTTGACACCGAGGACGCCGCGGGGTGCGAGCTTGCCGAGCCGCGCGAGGACGGCGATCGTGCGCTCGTGCACCAGCTCGGGGTCGTCGGAGGACAGCCGGTACAGCGCCGGGCGGACGATCTTGTCGAAGAACACGCCCCTATGCTGCCAAACCGCCCGGGCGGCGCTACCCGAGCGTCACTTCGGCGTGAAAGCGGCCACTAATCGCGGTCCTTCCACTCGTCCTCGAGCATCGCGTAGATCAGCTCGTCGGTCCACTCGCCCTTGACGATCTCGTTCTCCTTGAGGTGCGCCTCCCGGCGCATGCCGAGACGTTCCATCAGCGCGGCGGACGCGGTGTTCCGGCCGTCGCAGCGGCCGATGATGCGGTGCAGCCCCAGGTCTTCGAAGCCCAGCCGCAGCAGCTCGGTGGTCGCCTCGGCGGCCAGGCCCTTGCCGTGGTGGTCCGGGTGGAAGACGAACCCGATCTCGCCCTGGCGGTGTTCGCTGCTGAGCCACTCGAGGTTCAGGTCGCCGATCAGCTGCCCGGTCGCGGCCAGCTCGACCGCGACGGCCAGGAACTGCCCTTCCTTCGTCAACGTCGAGCTGTGCACCCGCTTGGCGAGCGCCGCGGCCGACTCGGCGCGGCTGCGCGGACTCCAGTACAGGTAGCGGGCGACGTCGGCGCGGGACTGGAAGGAGTTCAGCGCGTCGAGGTCCCCGGGTGTGAACGGGCGCAGGATCAGCCGCGCCGTGGTGATCGGGTAGTCGGGCCTGAGCATGCGTCCAGGCTAGCGAGCATCAGCCGTCCGGGGGACAGAACGGCGGAACGCTGATCGCCGGACGGTCGTCCCGCAACGCCGGATGGCATGACCTGCACAGATGAGCGAAATAAAGGGACCCCCGGGGGTGCTCTCAAGCGCCGTCAAACGCCTGAGCCCGAGCCGGACTGGTGCTCGGAAACCCCGGGGGCACGGTGACTGCCTGGTATTCGCTATCAGGCACCACGTGAAGCAGGCGATGAGCCGAAGGTGGCTCGGTTGTATCGCTGCTCAAAGTCCTCCACGTACCATCCGCTAGCGGACAGTCACCTCACGAGTCCTGTTGGAATACAACTTAGGACCACCTCCTTTCTCGTGTACTTCCACGCTAGGTGAAGTCCGCGGTGCCGTGCAACGTCATTTCTTTGATCTCACTCCGCAGACGGGCTTTCCGCTGCTCGTCGAGGAAGGAGGCGTCCACGGCGTTCTCCACGAGCCGGGCCAGCTCGGCCGCGGTGAGGCCCAGCGCCTCGGCGACGGCGACGTACTCGCCGGTGAGCGTGGCGCCGAACATCGGCGGGTCGTCGGTGTTGAGCGTCACGACGACGCCGTGGTCGAGCATGCGCCGCACCGGGTGCGCGGCGATGTCCGGGACCTGGCCGGTCCGCACGTTCGACGTCGGGCACACTTCGAGTGGGATCCGGTGGGCCGCAAGGTATTCGAGCAGGGCCGGGTCGGCCGCGCAGCTGGTGCCGTGGCCGATCCGTTCGGCGCCGAGGTCGTGCAGCGCGGACCAGATCGTGGCCGGCCCGGTGGTCTCGCCGGCGTGCGGGACGCTGTGCAGCCCGGCTTCCCGCGCCCGGGTGAAGTACGGCTCGAACTGCGCCCGGCCGACGCCCGCCCAGTTCGGCGGCGCGGGCCCGGCCGGTTTCCAGCCCGGTCAGCAGGTCGTCGCCGGACATGCCGTCGAGCAGGTGGTTGTCCGGCGTCACGGTGACTTCGGCGGAGCGGCAGTTGTGCGCGGCGAGATCCGCCGCCAAGCCCGTGACGAGGGTGTGGATGTCGTGGCGGTCGCGCACGAGTGAGGTACACGGTGAGGAAGTGGGCGAAGCCGCGGAAGGTGAAGAACTCCGCGAGCTCGCGCTCGTCGGTGGGGACACCGGCGCGGGCGGCTCAGGGAGCGAGGTCGCCGCGTTCGGTGTCGGCCCCGTAGAGCGGGAGCTTGAACGTCGTCACGTGCGCCGGCTTACTGCTCCGGGTACGGGCCTGTCTGGTCCTTCGGGCAGAACCACGTGGGCCGCCGCTGGACGTCGTGGCCCTGCGTGCGCACCAGGAGCTTGCCGCCGCAGCGGAAGCAGCCCTGGCGGGTGCGCTCGTACACCCAGTTCTTGCGGTTGCGGTCGAGGTGACCGGTGGTGCTCTGGTCGAACCGCCCGGCGAGGGCGTTGGCCAGCAGCAGCTTGCGGGCCAGCGCGACCGTGCGCTCGGCGTCCACTTCGGACACCGGCGTCCACGGCGTCACCCCGAGCAGGAAGGCGATTTCGCACTTGTAGAGGTTCCCGACACCCGCCATCACGCGTTGGTCGAGCAGGGTGAGCCCGAGCTCCCGCGCCGGATCGGCCGCCAGGGCCGCGGCCGCACGGGCCGCGTGCTCGTCCGTCCACTGAGGATCCAGCAGGTCCGGGCCGAGGTGGGCGACGAGGCCGGTTTCCTTGCTCGTGGCCACGAACTTCAGGTCGTGGACGCGGAACCCGATCACCTGGACGTCCGCCGCGGCGAGGATCACGCGCGCGTGGTGGCCGGGGCGCCGCCACTTCGCGCCGGCCGGGTAGACGTCCCACATGCCGTCCATCATCAGGTGCGAATGCAGCGTCAGGTCGCCGGAGAAGCGGGTGAACAGGTGCTTGCCCACCGTGCCGACGCCGAGCACCTCGCGCCCGGACAGGTCCACAGTGGCCAGTTGTGGCACGCGGAACTCCCCGCGCAGCAGGGTTTTTCCAGCCAGCGCACGATCGAACCGCTGCGCGACCAGGAAGACGGTGTCACCTTCGGGCACGGCTCACCCCGTGGATTCGGACACCTCGGCCGGCGCGTCGGGCGCCTCGGGCGTCTCCGGGGCCGGGCCTTCGGGCCAGTCCGGGCCCTCGGGCTCCTCGCCGGCGATGCGGTGGCGCCCCGCCCGGTTGGAGCGCAGGATCTTCGCCAGCACCATGTTGAACGTCAGCGCGATCTCCTGGGCACCCGGCGAGTGCCACTCGTGGATCGGGCTGCACGCGCCCTGGGCCTGCTGCACCGCGAGCCGGTCGGTGATCGCCGTCGGCATCACCAGCGAGCCGAAGTTCTCGCGCAGCTCGGCGATCCGGAACTGGTGTTCGTAGGAGCGCACGCGCAGCTTGTTCACCAGGACGCCGATCGGGCGCAGGTCCGGGTTGAGCTCCTTGCGGATCTTCTCGATCGCCTCCAGGGCGCGGGACGCCCCGGCGACGGCGTACATCGTGGGCTCGGTGACGATCAGCGCGCTGTCCGCGGCGACCAGCGCCGACTTCGTCAGGCGGCCCAGCGACGGCGGGCAGTCCAGTACCACCAGCTCGTACGGTGTTTCGCGCAACGGCGTGCGGTGCAGCTCGTCCAGTGCGCGCGAGAAGTTCGCCAGTCGCTCGCTGTCGGCGTCCGGGTCGTTGAGCAGCTCCAGCTCTTCGGTGCCGACGAGCACGTCGACGTCCTCGCTCCAGACGCTCGGCGCGATCGCGCGTTCCAGCATCTCGCGGGTGGGGTTCTCGAGCACGTCGGCGAGGGTGGCGTCGGTGTAGGGCGGGTCGAGCGAAGTGGTGGCGTTGCCCTGCGGGTCGAGGTCGACCACCAGCGTCCGCGTGCCCCTACGCAAGGCGGCGGACGCGATACCGAGAGCGACCGTCGTCTTGCCGACGCCTCCCTTGAGGCTGAGTACGGCGACCGTGTGCACGTTCACCAGCCTACGGGTGCGGGCGAAAGGCGCCGCCGGGCAAGGGGCGTTCACTCGAAGGGAGGAGCCGGGGAGGCGGGCCGGCGCGGGCACTACCCTGTGCGGCATGAAGACGGAGACCGTGGCCGCCCGGGGTTCGGGCGCCGTTCGCCGGGTGCTCGAGGCCGAGCTGAACGCCGCCCGCGCCCGGGGCGCCGAGCACCCCCGCGTCGTCGACGTCGGCGGCGGCAGCGGCGGCTGGGCGGTGCCGTTCGCCGCGGCGGGCTGCCGGGTGACGGTCGTCGAGCCGAGCCCGAACGCGCTGGCCACGCTGCAGCGCCGGGCCGGGGAAGAGGGCGTCTCCGACCTGATCACGGTGATCGCGGACGACGCCGACGCGCTGGGCAGGCACGTCCCGGCCGGTTCGGCCGACCTGGTGCTGGCGCACGGGCTGCTGGAGATCGTCGACGACCCGGCCGCGGTGCTCTCCGCGCTGGCCACGGCGGTCGCGCCGGGTGGTGCGGTGTCGGTGCTGGTCGCGAACCGGCACGCGGCGGCGTTCCACCGCGCGCTCGCGGGCCGGGTGGGCGAGGCCCGGCGGCTGCTCGAGAGCGTCGACGGGGTCGTCCCCGGCGATACGGTGCTGCGTCGCTTCTCCGCCTCCGGGCTGCGTGCCGACCTCGAGGCCGCCGGCCTGGAAGTCACGCTGCTGCAGGGCGACCGGGTGATCTCGGACCTGGTGTCCGGGGACGTCCGGGACGACGAGCTGGCAGAGTTCGAACGGGCGGCGGCGGGCACGCCGGAGCTGCGGGACGTCGCGGGACGGCTGCACGCGGTGGCGCGCCCGGCCTGAGCTGGCCTTCTGCCGGCCCTCCGAAACTGTCGGTGGTGGCCGGTAGCGTCCTGGGGTGTGGGGCGAAATGCTGAACTACCGGGCGGGATGGGCCGGTTCCGCGTCCGGCCGGGAGAGCCGGCGCCGGACGACACCGGCTGCGGAATGCTGCACGTCGACATGGACGCGTTCTTCGTGTCGGTCGAGCTGCGGACCCGGCCCGAGCTGGTGGACAAGCCGGTCGTCGTGTCCGGGGGCGGGCCGCGGGCCGTCGTGGCCGCGGCGAACTACCCGGCGCGGAAGTTCGGCGTGCGCTCGGCCATGCCGTTCTCGACGGCGAAGCGGCTGTGCCCGCAGCTGATCAACATCCCGCCGACGCCGGGGCTGTACGGCTCGGTGTCCCGCGGGGTCATGGACATCTTCCGCGATCTGACGCCTCTGGTCGAACCATTGAGCCTCGACGAGGCCTTCCTCGACGTCAGCGGGGCGCTGCGGCGGCTGGCCGCCACGCCGGCTTCGCTGGGCGCGCAGATCCGCTCGCGGGTCGCGGCCGAGCACGGGATCACCTGCTCGGTGGGGGTGGCGAAGGTCAAGTTCGTCGCGAAGCTGGCGTCGGGCATGGCGAAGCCGGACGGCATGGTCGTCGTGCCCGCGGCGGAAACGCTGGAGTTCCTGCACCCGCTGCCGGTGTCGGCGCTGTGGGGCGTCGGCGCGCGGACCGAGGAGCACCTGCGGCGCCTGGGCCTGGCCACGATCGCCGACGTCGCCGCGTTCCCGCCGGAGCGGCTGAAGAAGTCGCTGGGGGTGGCGGTGGGCGAGCACCTGTACCGGCTCGCGCACGGCGTGGACGAGCGGTCGGTGGTGGTCGACTCGCCCGAGAAGTCGATCGGCGCGGAGCACACCTTCGACGTCGACCTG